>Ga0182742_1001208_pt1 | contig 34562 bp, 39 predicted proteins | sample eDN5th37CBELigMG_FD_128880 | JGI IMG/M metagenome (GOLD analysis project Ga0182742, IMG submission 128880) | Enriched Miracle-Growth compost microbial communities from Emeryville, California, USA - eDNA 5th pass 37_C BE-Lig MG (version 2)... ... | reverse complement strand
TATGAAAATTCAGTGTGCAACAAGATGAATACACTATTCGTTGATAACGAGCATTTCGAAATTTGCCCGGAGCTATCTAATTGCGAAAACGCGTTTAATAGCTCACTCCGAGGGGATGTCGGTAATAGTTGTATCGCCGGGTTCCAGCAATCCCAGCTCTCTGGTAGATACAATTCTCTATAACCTTTAACCTCATCATCGATTATATATATAAAATAATTGTTTAGTTTAACGAATTAGCCCTTTAATGCTCTAAAGTTTTTGCTTAAGGATTACCTATATTCAAGGAATTTAAACCACCCTTGAATTAAATACTCATAATACCGCCTTTTGATGCGTTAGTTACAAGTTTAGAATATCTTGCTAACCAACCAGTTTTAATTTTAGGTTCAAATGGTTGTAATTCCTTACGACGTTCCTCTAAAATTTCTTGTGAAACTTGTAGATTAATTGTACGGTTTGGTAAATCTATTTCAATAATATCGCCATTGTTAATTAATGCGATAGGTCCACCTTCTGCTGCTTCTGGAGAAATATGACCAATGGATATCCCTCTAGATGCACCACTAAATCTTCCGTCTGTAATAAGTGCAACTTTTGTACCTAATCCACGACCCATAATGGCCGAAGTTGGAGCAAGCATTTCTGGCATCCCTGGTCCACCTTTTGGACCTTCATATCGAATGACAACTACGTGCCCTTCTCGTACACTGCCATCATCAATTGCAGCTTGTGCATCATCTTGTGAGTCAAAGACAATTGCTTCACCAGTAAAGGTTTTGATAGAAGGATCAACTGCCCCTACTTTAATTACAGAACCCTCCGGAGCGATATTACCGTATAAAACAGATAAACCTCCTACAGGACTATATGGATTATCTTTTGTTCGTATTACTTTATCATTTTTAATTTCATGGTCTTTTACTAAATCCCCCATTGTCTTACCTGTTACAGTAATACGGTTCGGGTGAATTGCACCAGGAATTTTTGTTAACTCATTTATGATTGCTTCGACGCCACCAGCTTTATTAATATCATCCATTGAAAAATCGGATGCTGGCATAATTTTAGCTAAGTAAGGAACTCGTTCAGCAACTTTGTTAATATCTTCAAGCTTGTAATCGATTCCTGCTTCATTTGCAATAGCTAATGTGTGAAGTACTGTATTTGTAGAACCACCCATTGCCATATCTAATGCAAACGCATCGTCGATAGCTTCTTTTGTAATGATGTCACGAGGTTTTACATCCTCTTCAATCATTCGAACTAAATGTTTTGCAGCTTCACGGATTAATTCTTTTCTTCGTTCACTTGTTGCAACAATTGTTCCGTTTCCTGGAAGAGCAACACCTAACATTTCCATTAAACAGTTCATCGAGTTTGCTGTAAACATACCAGAACAAGATCCGCAAGTTGGACATGCATTATTTTCAATATCTAATAATTCATCAGCTGACATTTTACCTGATTTGTGAGCCCCAACACCTTCAAAAACGGAAGTTAATGAAAGTTGTTTACCTGAAGCTGATACTCCAGCTTCCATTGGACCACCTGATACAAAAATCGATGGGACGTTCGTACGAACAGCTGCCATTAACATACCAGGCGTAATTTTGTCACAGTTTGGAATATAGAAAACTCCGTCAAACCAGTGTGCATTTATAACGGTTTCAGCAGAGTCTGCAATTAGTTCACGGCTAGGTAATGAATAGCGCATACCAATGTGACCCATTGCGATTCCATCGTCAACACCAATTGTGTTGAATTCAAAAGGAATACCACCTGCTTCAATAATTGCTTCTTTAACTTCTTTAGCAAATTCTTGTAAATGAACATGACCAGGAATGATATCGATATAAGAGTTACAAATACCGACAAATGGTTTTCCTAAGTCTTTAGCTTTAACTTTACCAGTAGCATATAAAAGACTACGGTGAGGAGCACGATCAACTCCTAATTTAATCATATCACTTCTCATAATTGATACGCCCCACATTTTCTTATATTTACTTTGATGTTACTGAAAAATTCTTAATCTAGTTAACACGAGAATGTAAACGAATTTCGGTAATATTCTGTGTGTTCAAAAGATTAATATTTTTTAAATTGTTGTCATCATAGTACAAGAAAACTCTTTCGTCAACCGAATTTTTCGGACAATTTCTACAATTTCGAAATTAATTTCTCGTTGAAATCGTTTTCAATATGAAAAATAAAGGATTTTTCTATTTTGTTAAATTTTTTTAAAATTTTTTGTTTTCATGTTTTTATGTATAGTTGTGGAATTATAGGTAAAAATAAAAAAAGCCTAGGGAGAACCTAGGCTTACTCATTAATGTGATTATTTAAAGAACAAAAGATCTACGGATAAGTTCATCAGGATGACTGAGTGAAGTACTGCAAAAAGAAAAGCTTGGCGATTTAACCTCTTGATTAATTTACTATCCATATAAAGCACCCACCCTATCATTTAAATTTGTCTAACTTGTGAACATTATATGACAGTTACCTAAAAAATGCAAAATATTTTGAATACTTTTATCACAACTTCTTATTAAACTTTTTTATAAGATAATTACATAATTGATGTATAGTTTTTTATTTTTAATAAAAAATATGTATAGTACAAACACTTCAAATTGTGATTGTTAAATGAAGTACTTACTTTTAAAGGAGATGGACAACTATGATGAGCTTCATTTGGTTTTTAATTATTGGTGGTGTTTTAGGTTGGTTAGCTGGAGTTATTCTTGGAAAAGATGTTCCAGGTGGAGTAATTGGTAATATTGTGGCTGGAATTATTGGATCATGGATTGGTAGCGCTTTGTTAGGAAACTGGGGTTGGCAAGTTTCTGATTTTTACGTGTTCCCAGCATTAATCGGTGCCATTGTTCTAATCTTCATTGTTTCGTTCATTATGCGATCGTTTAGAAAAGCAACTTAATAATATAAAGGGGCCGTCAATGAAACAGACGACCCCATTTTTTATTCTATTATGGATTCAGTACTTGCTAGTGCCTCTAATTGGCTGCTAACGCCTTCATATTGATTGTAATAGTGAAGAACATCTTCAACATACTGATCACTGTGGTTGTATTGATAAATTGCTTTTTTTAATTCACCCTTTGAAGCACCGGCAGCAGACAAATATTTAGCCGCACTATATATCGCATCTTCTATTTGGAATGGATCTGCCTTACCATCTCCATTTCCATCGACACCATATCCCCCATATGCTTTTATGATATCTGGATTTGTTTTTTCAGATTCAGGTATTTCCCCTTTTCCTAATCCTTTACATGTTGGATGTTCCCAACCTACAAATGTACAAGGCATAAATTGCATATGTCCTTCAGCACCTACAGGTGAAACTAAATTTTTCATTGTTGAAAATCGTGTTTCTACACGATGATGGGCTGCAAGCAATGTCCATGGTACATTATATTGTTTTCCAGCTGAAATATATACGGGAATATACTCTTCTGGAATTTTAAGATCGAAATCCACTTGTATTTTTTCTATTTCAGTTAATGGTGCTTCCGTCATTAAAAATGATAGTTTTGTATGTAATTGTTGCCAAATTATGTAGGAAGAATAATAAAGCATAAAGGATATAGGTATAAGAACAACAATTAATAATAGTTTTGCACTAGGACTAAGGAAAGGTTTTTTGTTTTTTTTACTTTTTGCCATGATCAGCCATCCTAAAAGAAATACTTGTTATACTATCTACTTCTTGAGTTAGTTAAAAATTTATCATATTATGGTATAACATTACAATTCTATACTAGATGAATTAATTAAACAAAGGAGACAATTATCATGTGGAAAGATTTTAAAGAATTTGCTATGAAAGGTAACATCGTAGATCTTGCTGTAGCAGTAGTGATTGGTGGTGCATTTGGTAAAATTGTTACTTCACTAGTAGACAATATTATCATGCCACTAGTAGGAATTTTACTAGGTGGAATCGACCTAACGACAAGTTTTGTACTAGTCGTTGGAGAAGGAAAAATGGAATTTGGCGTATTTTTACAGTCCATTATTGATTTCCTAATTATTGCGTTTTCAATCTTTATGGCTTTACGTCTTTTAACAAAGCTAAATCGTAAAAAGAAAGTAGAAGAAGAAGCAAAACCTGTAGAAGTAGTTGATTCAAAAGAAGAATTATTGAAAGAAATTAGAGATTTGTTAAAAGATAATAAGAACTAAAATATTTATTTAGTTTTGTTATTACAAAGTTAAGCTATTAGAATTTGCAGAAAAGTTAATAAAATACTATGAATCTTGGTTGTTTTCACTACTTTATCGTGATAAAGTGAATAAATAATAAATATTATTCATATTTTCAAAAGATTAAGGTAACGAGAGAAAGAGTGATATTAAAATGACCAAAAAAGCTATCGAAACGAAATTAGTACAATTAGGCAACTTAAGTGATCCAAAAACTGGTGCAGTCAATCCTCCTATCTATATGTCTACTGCTTATAAACATGGTGGTATTGGCCAATCAACTGGCTATGATTATACTCGTACGAAAAACCCTACGCGTGAAATTTTAGAAAAAGGGATTGCTGATTTAGAATCCGGTGATGCAGGATTTGCCTGTAGTTCTGGAATGGCCGCTGTTCAATTAGTATTATCACTATTTAAACCTGGTGATGAAATCATCGTACCGGATGATATTTATGGTGGTACATATCGTTTATTAAAAACATTTAGTCAAACGTATAATATTTCACCTAAATACTTTACACCTGAACAAGATATTGAAAGTCTAATTACAGAAAATACAATGGCGATTTTTCTTGAAACACCTACAAACCCACTTATGTTAGAGTTTGATTTGGATAAATTTGCAGCTATTAGTAAAAAGCATAATCTATTATTTATTGTAGATAATACATTTTACACCCCATACTTCCAACGTCCAATCGAGCATGGAGCAGACATCGTTCTGCATAGTGCAACAAAATATATTGCCGGACATAATGATGTACTTGCCGGTTTAGTTGTTGCAAAAGGACAAGAATTATGTGATAAGCTTACTTTTGCTCATAATGGAATGGGCCTTGTATTGTCACCAATGGATAGCTGGCTAGTAATCCGCGGATTAAAAACGATGCATTTACGTTTGAAACAGCACGATTCAAATGCGAAAAAAGTTGCAGCTTATTTGGAAAGTGAACCACTTGTGACTGATGTTTTATATACAGGTAAGGGCGGTATGCTTTCTTTTAGAGTGAAAAATGCCGATATGGTAAACCCTTTCTTACAAAATATTCAACTAATTACTTTTGCAGAAAGTCTAGGCGGAGTTGAAAGTTTTATTACCTACCCTGCTACGCAAACACATGCAGATATTCCATATGAAGAACGTGTAGCTAGAGGTGTTGACGATCGTTTACTTCGTTTTTCTGTAGGTGTAGAAGAAGCAGAAGATATCATCGCAGATTTACAACAAGTATTTGATAGACTTAGAAAAGAATTTAATTAATAAGAAATAACGCTTGGTGCGAAAATTGGCACCAAGCGTTATTTGTTTAATGACGATATTTGTCAGGTTCAGAAATATCGCTTAAAGCTTCCCCTGCTTCATTTACGAAAATGTTTTCTTGAGCTAAATCTCCAATTGCACAAATTCCTTGAATTTCACCTTTGTCGTTTACCACGGGAATACGACGAATTTGATGCTGTGCCATTAAACGCGCACATTCATGTACATCCATATCAGGTGTACAAGTCACAACATCATGAGTCATTACATCATGACAGTGAACTTGGTTAGCGTCATTTCCATCTGCAATACATTTAATGACAATATCGCGGTCAGTTATCATACCAATTACTCTATTTGAATCACATACAGGAACAGATCCACAGTCAACATCACGCATAATTTTTGCGGCAGTTGTTAAAGATTCATGTGGCGTACAAAATTGCACATTTTTTGTCATTATTTCTGAAACAGTTTTCATATTACATCCTCCTTCAATTCATTCGATTTTAGTATTTGTCAAATACAATGTTTTATAAGCAAAAAAAAAACAAGGACAAAGATTCCTTGTTTTAATTTTTTATTTACTTAATCTTTCTTCAATTAATGTTTTCATATCAATTGCAATTGTATCGAATGATACGCCACCTTCTGTTTCAGAATAACCTGTATAGTTTTTCACTATAGTACCCGTTTCATCTACTAAATGGAAGGTGCTCATATGAACTACTTGTCCACCATCATCAGGTTTTTTTACAAGTGTTTTAAATGAATTGAGTGCAAATTGTTCAATATATTTTTGATCGTAACCAGTAAGTAAATGCCATTTCGATTCGTCTGGTACAGGGTAATTACTTAAGTAGTTAGCAAGTACTTCGGGTGAATCCGTTTCAGGATCAACAGAAAATGCAACAATTTTATAATCGTCAACACCGCGATCAATTAACTCTTGTTGGATTTCTGTCATATTAAATGTCATTGGAGGACATACAGTTGTACAGCTTGTAAAAATAAACATTGCTAACCAAGGTTCACCTTTTAAATCTTCTAATGATACTGTATTTCCATGTTGGTCAATCATTTCAAAATCGTCAATTGGATAATTTACATCAGGTTTAAATTTATAATTGCTACATGCACTTAGGATTGTACTCAATATCATAATTCCGATCAGACCAAGAAGACTTTTTTTCATATCTATCAACTCCCTATCCATTACTTTCATCTTAACGAATTTCATGATTAAAGTACAATCTTTCAAAGCGACAGATTACTTACAAATTTGTGAATTCTTTTTCACAAATTATTCTTTCATACCTATAATGGCTGTATGGATTGCTTCTAGTTTAGTTTCTATTCGGTATAGTAAATAGAATGAAACCACAATAGGAAATCCTATTTCTTGAATTAACAAAACGAAGTCTTCCATCTAACCTCTCCTTTCGGTATTCCAATTATTATGTGTATTTATTTTGAAAGCCGACATAGTCGCAAAACAAATAGACTATGTCGGCATACCATTTTTGATATTAAATTTGGATTACACTAATTCTAGATCTGAAACATTTCTTTCTATCATTCTAGCTCTACTAATGCCGACAATAGCATATCCTTCATTGTGAAAAACATCTTGGTCAATAATTGATTGCATTGCAGTGACAACCTCTGTGGACGTAATATTTTCTTTTGGGTCACTTACAGAAAGTGTAATTGTTTTACCATTTGCTGTATTAAACTTCATTTCTAATGTTAAAGCCATTTATAATTTCCCCCTTTCATATTTAATAGTAAAAATGTTAGTAGCTCACCTTTATCAAAGATTAGAAATCAACTGCTTCTGTTTGTGAAATCTTCGCTTGATTTAATTGATACTTCGATAAACTTGCAATTGCTTGTGCTACTGTTGCAATCTTCTCTACTTCTACATCATTTCGGACATTTCGATAAGTTTTACTAGTAATTACTGGTTTACCAAACTCATCTAGTCCTGTTTCAAATAAAAGTTTTAAAGTTGCTTCTTCGAAATTGTAAACCGCCATTTTCTCACCCCCTCTTCACCTATTTATATAGTTCGTTTCAGTGAAAATAGAGACATTAGTAGTGAAAAGTTTTTCAATTCCTTTTATAATAAAACTTAACGATAAAAATTGTAGAGCTACTATTGATATTTTTTTATTGCTTATAGTAAACTCAATGTTTCCTTTTTTGTTAACTGATGGTTAAAGAGGTGAAAGTTTTGTTACAAGGTTGGTTTTTGTGGTTTATATTGTTTTGGGTAATAACACTACCAATAATGATGGGGATTGGCGGATTCTTTATGTTTCGTAAGTTCCTAAAAGCTTTACCAAAACAAGATGGTTGGTCAGATCTCGATTGGCAAAACTACTATATTAAAAAAACAGTAAACTTATGGGGAGACGATGCCAAAAGCCTGTTAAATGAACTGGTTAGTCCTGTTCCTGAGTTATTTCGACAAGTTGCTAAAGAAAAGATTGCTGGGAAAATTGGTCAACTTGCATTAGAAGAACGTGCAAAAAAAATATCGAATGATATTATCATACGTGGGTATATTCAAGCTACACCAAAACGCGATCATAAATTCTTACGAAAAAAATGTGAAGAACTAAGTATTGATTTAACACAATATGAACATCTATTTGAATAATAGGAAAAGGGCTATATTAAAATCAAATCTTTTAATATAGCCCTTTTTTCACTTCATTAATTGAGTTTTTCGTATCTTGTTATACTGTAGTAACATAGCAATTCTCCATGGCCAAAGCATTGCAAATGCTAACGTCCAAAACATACCACCTAATTCTCCTACCTCAAAGGATTCAGATAAATACACTTTTAAAACAATTCGTCCGATTAATATTCCTATAAGGATAAAGAAAAAGGCTTTTGACCGTTTCATATAAATTTCTTGACCACGAACTTCAAATTTAGAAGTAGCAATTAGTACAATTGAAAAAACTACACCAATACTTACCGCTTCTAAGATTTGTAATGGTGCTAGACGAAATTCTTCAAAAATAAACATAAGTGCACCAGTTGACATAGCTACTGGTGGGATTAATAGTTTTTTAGGATTTACAGGCTTTTTCTGTGAACGCATTCTTGCAATCATAATAATTGAGCCCATAATTATGGCCATTACCGTTGAACCCACTACTAAATATTGAGAAGGTATATTAGCGATCATGGAATCCCTCCTCTAACCATCTACATTTTTCTGTTCTATCATAACTATTTTTTTATATTATTACCACTAGAATCATCTAGAACTTAAAAAAATCCTGCCATTAGGAGGCAGGAAGTGTAGCTTTTTATACGTTCGATCCTAATACGTTATCCACAACCATTTTAAGTTGTGTTGAGTCAAAAGGTTTTGTGATAAAATCCTTTGCACCGTCTTCCAATGCTTCAACAATTATTCTTTGTTGGCCTAATGCTGTGATCATAATTATTTTTGCATCTGGAAAACGAGGTATTAGTTGTTTCACTGCATCTAAGCCCGACATAATTGGCATTGTTATATCCATTGTTACGATATCAGGAAGTATTTGAGGGTAAAGTTCAACAGCTTCTTTTCCGTTTGAAGCAACTTGTACATCAAAACCCCATTCTTTAAACATATTTCCAACTGCAGTTCTCATAAATAATGCATCATCTACTACTAAAACTGTTGGCATATTACTCATTCCCTCTCACTCAAACACGATTATGTTATGATTATTTGTTTTCAACTTAGAAGCCTTGAAATCCGCCGAAAATAGGTGTAAGAACGCGAATAATATAATCAAGACCATCAAAGAATAATAAAATACCGACAGCAATCATAATCCATCCACCAATTTTAACAATTAGCCCACTATTTTTACGAATCCACCCTAATCTTGAAATAAAGAATGATAATACAAAGAATGGAATAGCAAATCCAAAATAGTATGCAAGCATATACCACATTCCTGATCCAGGATTAGCCGATGCTAATAATATAATGGATGCTAATATTGGTCCTGTACAAGGAGTCCAACCAGCAGCAAATGCTAACCCAATTAGTGTTGATCCAAAGTAACCAGATGGTCGGTTTTTAAATTCAAATTTACGATCTTTCATTAAAAAGTCAATTTGTAATAATCCCACAATCATTAATCCAAATACAACGATTAAGATCGCACCAATTTGTCTTATTAAATCCTCATAGTTTACGAAAAAGTCTTTAAATATTGATGCACCGAATCCGATTGCGATAAAAATAATTGAAAACCCAATTAAAAAGAAAACAGTATGTAAAATTGCACGTTTTTGCAGCATACCTTTTTCGTCTTTTAATTCATTATAACTCATGCCAGTTATATATGATAAAAAAGCAGGATATAAAGGTAATGTGCATGGAGAAATAAAACTTAAGAATCCGGCACCAAAAGCTATAAAGACATTAATATCTGTTCCCATAAATTACGCTCCTTACTATTAATGTCTCCATAGTATCAAATTTTAGTAAAAAAAGCGTAGACTTTACCTACAAATAATTTTGACGAAACAGTGAATTCAAAAATATGTAAAACGCAATTAATAGTTTAACATAAAGAGGAATAAAGGAGCACCCTTTTTCACAAAATTATTAACTTTCTAACTGTTCCATTAATTATTTACAATACAACAAAAGGGACTGGAAGTATAATCTTCAGTCCCTTTTCTTAATATTTCATTGAGATTTATTCAATTAAGCTTGAACATTAGCAGTTTCTTGTTTTTTGGCAAATTGACGTTTTTTAATCTCTGTTAATGTTGAAGCTGCAAAAATAATTACCGCTAACCAAATAAACCCAAATGAAACTAAATCTATGATTGTAAATGGCTCATTGTAAAGAAAAACACCTGTTACTAACGCTGCGGTTGGAGTAAAGTATTGGAAAAATCCAATCAGATATTGCGGGATCCGTTGTGCACCCTTCGCAAATAAAACCAATGGAATAGCTGTAATAATTCCACCAAACATTAAAAGAAAGTCTGTTGTCGTATTCAAATGGAACAAAGTCGGTGTAGTTTGAGTCCAAGAATAAATATAAACTCCTAATGCAATGGGCAATACAAAAAGTGTCTCTAGCGCTAATCCGCGAGTAGCATTAATTGTAATTTTCTTCTTTAATGCACTATAAGTTGCAAATGAAATTGCAATTAACAGAGCAACCCAAGGTATTTGACCGTAGCTAATTGTTATAATCAAAACTCCTATAAATGCGACGATAACAGCACTAAGTTGTGTTTTTGATAACTTTTCTTTAAAGAAGATCATTCCAAATACAACTGTTATTGTTGGATTAATATAATAACCTAAACTCGCTTCAACCACATGATCATGATTAACTGCCCAAATATATAAATACCAGTTTACTGTAATGACCATTGAAGCAGACAATAACGCAAGGAAAAGTATTTTATTGTTCCATAACAATTTAATATCTTCAACTAAATTTTTCCGTTGCTTAATTAGCAATATGAATAACGTTGTAAAAACAAACGACCAAATTACTCGATTTATTAAAATTTCTAAACTATCAACATGGTCTAATAGTTTCCAGTAGATTGGGAAGATACCCCATATAAGATAAGCAAATATGGCATAGATGATCCCTTTGTTTTCCTCTGACATTACGACACCTTCTTATTATTTTCGTCAAAATTAGGCAAGATAGACCAATTATAGTACTAGCGATTATCGAAGTAAATATTTGTGTTTGGTAATACAGTCATTTTACTAAACTATACTCTCTTCAACTATACCGTTTTGTAATAGATACATTTTATGATATAAACCTTTTTGTTCAAGCAATTGTTGGTGTGTTCCGCGTTCAACAATTTCACCTTGGTGAAGAACTAAAATTAGTTCTGCGTCTTGGATCGTTGAAAGTCTGTGCGCAATTGCTATTGTCGTTCGGCCTTTTCTCATCTTTTCTAAGGATTGTTGAATTGCAACCTCTGTTTCCGTATCAATTGCTGCCGTCGCTTCATCAAGTATTAAGATTTTAGGATTTGCAGCTACTGTTCGTGCAAATGCAATCAGTTGACGTTGACCACTTGAGAAGGTTGAACCTCTTTCTGTTACTTTTTGCTGGTATTTATTAGGAAGCTTTTCAATAAATTGATCTGCTTGAACAAATTTTGCAGCTTCTACAACGTCTTCAGTTGTTAGATTCTCATCAAACAAACGGATATTACTTTCAATTGTCCCATAAAACAGAAATGAATCTTGTAAAACGAGACCAAGTTTTTTACGAATTTCTTTTTTGCTATATGATTTAATAGACTTGCCATCAATAATAATATCTCCGTGTTCAAATTCGTAAAATCTCATGAGTAAATTGATAATAGAACTTTTCCCGCTACCTGTGTGACCAACCAGTGCAACCGTTTCACCAGGTTTCACTGTGAAGGATATATTTTTTAAAACATCCGTTTTACCATCATAACTAAACGAAACGTTTTTAAATTCAACAAACCCTTCATTTATTTCCTCATTATTATTAATTTGAGCAGGTTCTAACTCAGGGTCATCTAGAAGTTCAAATACACGAGTAGCGGCAACGATTGCTTGTTGATAGAATGCTAATCGCTCCATTACTTGATTAATAGGATCAAAGAATCTAGAAACATACGTAATGAAGGCATAAATCATACCAACCTCTACAGCTGTATTAAAACTTGTAAAGCCAAAGAAACTTAAAATTAAAATAATCGCAATAAAATAGACTAAATCAATCACTGGACGGAGTAGTACCGAATTTAGTTTCGTGTTATTCATCATTGCTTGATAATGTTGGTCATTGATATCATTAAACTCTTCGTTAAATCGTTCTTCTTGTCGAAAAACTTGGACAATGTTCATGCCTGAAAGAGTTTCTGATAATTTTGCATTTAACTGACTAAGTTTTTCACGCATCGTCATATAAATAACTGAACTAAACTTCCTGTATAAAAAGATAACAAGAAAAATAATTGGGAGTAAAATTAATGCAAACAATGCTAACATTGGATTTAGTAAAAACATAGCTACATAAACACCAACAATTAAAAATGCTGCTTGCACATAAGCAATTAATACGGAAACAAATAAATCTTTTATGGCTTCTGTATCATTTGTTGCACGAGATACAATCGATCCTGCTGGAGTGGAATCAAAATAACGCATTCCTAGTCTATGAATCTTTGAGAAGACATCAATTCTTATTTGTTGAACAACATTTAAAGCAATTTCTTGGAATTTCACTAATTGTAGATAACTAATAATTACATTAATGATTTGGATGAAAATATAAGATACCGCTAAAAAAATGATTGGATTTGTATCAAAATTTAAAATCGCAACGTGATCATCTAGAAATACTTTTATCAAATAAGGGCCGATGACATCCCCTGTTACTGTAAGAATTAGTAGAAATAAAGCAATTGCTACTGACTTCTTATGAGGTATTAAATATCGAATTAGCCTAAATAGTATTTTGCGTTGTTCTTTTCCTGAAAGGGCTGTTTGTTTACTCATGAACTTCCCCTCCCTTTTCTACTAATTGTTCTAGTTGTTGTAAATTATACATTTCACAATAACGACCTTTAAGTTCCATTAACTCTTCGTGAGTTCCTTTTTCAACAATACTACCTTCATGCATAACAATTATGACATGCGCGTGTTGGATTGCACTTAAGCGATGTGAAGTGATAATTGTTGTTTTATCTTGACGCTCTTCTTTTAACGCTTCAAGAATCGCTTCTTCCGTTTTCGCATCAACTGCTGATAGGGAATCATCTAATATTAGTAGCTCAGGATTAGACATAAGCGCACGGGCTATCGAAATCCTTTGCTTTTGACCACCAGACAGTGACACACCTCTTTCACCAACAATTGTTTTATAACCATCCGTGAAACGTAAAATATCTTCGTGGATATATGCGAGTCTTGCAGCATATTCAACCTGTTCTTTAGGAGCAGATGGATTAGTAAAGGCAATATTGTTATAGACTGAAGTCGAAAATAAGAAATGGTCTTGTGGAACATAACCGATTGCTTCAAGTAAACGCATTTTACGATACTCATCAATTCGTTTTCCACCGAAAATAATTTCTCCCTCATATCCTTCAAATTCACGTAACAATAGTTTAAGAATGGCCGTTTTACCTGAGCCCGTTTTACCAACAATCCCTAAAGTTTCACCCCGTTTTAATTCAAAACATACATCTTTCAAACTCGGTTGTTCATCACCAGGGAATGCAAATTTATTGACTTGAAAAACTAAATTGCCGTTTGGTCTCTCATCTATTGCATTCGGTTTATCATCGATTTCTACTGGTATCGATAGTAAACTTTCAATACGGTCATAGGAAGCTGAACCTCTTTCCATAATATTAAACAACATACCAAATGCTAGCATTGGCCATACAAGTAAACCTAGATATGTATTAAAAGCAACTAGGTCACCTATTGTCATGGATCCTTCAACTATAAACTTTGCTCCGAAACCTAAGCTTAAAATGAAACTAATTCCAATAATTAAACTAATTGTTGGATCAAACAATGAATCAATTCGTGCTACTTTCATATTTTTTGAAACAACTTCACTAGAAAGTTTTTTGAAATCAGAGATATCCTCATTTTGTTGTCCAAATGTTTTAATTACTTTTATTCCTGTAATACTTTCTTGCGTTTTATCATTTAAATCTGAGAATGCCGATTGTGCTAGATGGAAACGTTCATGTAATAGCTTTCCATAATAAGTGGACGATACTGCTACTAATGGCATAGGAATTAATGCAATTAATGTTAACCGCCAATCAATCGTAATAGCCATTGCTAAAATTACAAAAGTACCCGTAGTAAGAGAATCAAAGAGCGTTAATACTCCTCCACCTGCAGTTTGTTGTACTGCTGACACATCATTTGTCGCATGAGCCATTAAATCCCCTATTCGTCGTTGTTGATAAAAAGACGGACTCATTTTAGAAAAATGATTGAATAGCTTTTTCCTTAATGTCATGGCCATATAGTTGGATGAACCGAAAATCATTAATCGCCAGAAATAGCGTAACCCATAAATGAGTAAAGCTGATAATAGGATAATGCCAAGCCAAATGAGCAGAGACCCAAGGGTTAATTTTCCTTGCCCGATTTCATCAATTGTATACCCGATAATTTTTGGAGGAATCAATTGTAAAATGGCAACTAACGCAAGAGCTAAAAGACCAATTAAATATTGTTTTTTCCTCTCTTTAAAAAACCAGCCGAGCTTAAAAAAAACGTTCATCATTACACCTACATTTCATTTTCGAATCTGTATTATCTATAAAACTCATAGAAATTTACTGAGTTTTATTGGAAGACCAACCTATTTTAGCAAAATATCAATCATCTGAATAGACGTTTAATTCTGAATAATCGAACATTCATACGAAAGTCTGAGAAGATTACATAGTAATATGAACATAAAAAAAGTGCTTATCATACGAAGAAAATCCATTCATAGATAAGCACTTTAAAATTATGGTCATCTTATTTTGTTGTTACTTTAAATACAGTTTTGAACTTTTGAATAATGCCACCAGTACTATAAGTTAATACACTTCGTTTATAGAAGGATAGGCTAAATAGGTAACCTAGCACTACTGTCACAATTAATATGGCTAATGAAAGAATTGGTTCAAATGGTGCGATATCTGTTGCACCAATTCGCATTGGCATCACCATTCCAGATGTTAGTGGAATATAGGAAAATACTTTGATCAATAAAGTATCAGGATTCGCAATACCTGATATCATTACATAAAAGCCCACTAGCAATAGCATCATTACAGGAGTTAATACTTGAGAAGCCTCTTCTACTTTTGACACTAATGAACCAAACAGTGCACCAATGATTAAGAACAAAACAACTGTCAAAAACAAAAATGCAATGACATAAAAAAGATAGGATATCGATAATTCTCCAATTAACGATTGAACCATTTGTAAACTTGAGTTATCAGGAGTTGAATTTAGTTCTTTTAAACTTATAAGTATTATGACTGCCCCAATAATAATGGCAAATTGTGTAACAGCTAATAAAAGTACACCAAAAATTTTAGATTGAAAATGAGTACCTGGTTTTACACTCACTAATAACATTTCCAAAGCACGTGAGCCCTTTTCTGAAGCAACATCCGTTGTAATCATAGATAAGAACATCGTCACAAAGAAGTAAATGACAATACCAATGGCATATGAAACCATTAGACCTGATGTTTTTTCTCCCTCACTCTTTCCACTAATTTTTTCATTTAGATTTGTCATGGTGATTACAGGTTGACTATTTAAAATCTTCTGTGCCTCTGATGCAGATAAGTTTAACGATTGTATGCCAAATATTTTAGAAGCGTAATCAACATTAGAACTTATCGTTGACTGAGCATTTAATGGCAAGGGTGTATAGGTAGCAATATCCGCCATTAATTGCTCATTTAAAACTGAAATTGTTACTACTGCGTCTATTTCTTTTTGTTCCAATTTACTATGTAGTTCGTTAATTGATTGATCTGAATAACTAAAAGTAATATCATCATTTGTTGTAAAGATTGACTTAATATCTACATCTGTCTGATTTACTAAAGTTACATCGAGTGGTTCTTCTTTTAAGATGAGATTTGCAATATCGTTCCAATAAATCGCTGCAGCAACAACGACAACATAAAGTAATGATAGGGAAATAAAGGATTTAGAACGTATCTTTTGTTTATATACTTGTTTTGTTAAGATCCATAGTTTACTCAAATTCTACACCTACTTTATCCTTAAAAATTGCATCAAGAGATAAATAATCTAAACTAAATTTTTCAATATATCGACCATTAGAAACGATTTCAAAGATAGGTTCGGCATAAGATTCGTCGACTAAAGTAAGAACAATGTCTTCTCTATCTTGCTTCACATCTTTTACACCCGTCATTTTTGAAAAGTTTTGCATTGGAATGTCAGTTCGGATCGTTAACTTTGTTTTCCCATATTGTTTTTTCAAGTCCAGTAAACTACCAGAAAATAATGAAATTCCTCGTTTTAGTAAACACAAATGATCGCATAGTTCCTCCACATTATCCATTTGATGACTCGAGAAAAGTATCGTCGTTCCTTGGTTTTTCAAAAAGAGAATGGCATCTTTTAGCAAGTCTCTATTTACAGGATCGAGGCCACTAAACGGCTCATCCAATATTAAAAATTTAGGTTTATGGATAAAACTTGCAATTAATTGTACCTTTTGTTGATTTCCTTTAGATAATGTTTCAGCTTTATTTTTACGTTTGTCCTCTAAATCAAATCGTTGAATCCAAAAGTCAATTTCTTTTATTAAATCTTGTCGATCCATTCCACGTAATTCGCCGAAAAAATATAATTGCTCATCTACTTTCATTTGTGGAAAAATTCCGCGCTCCTCAGGAAGATAGCCCAAAATATCTCGATTTACTCTATTAACAGGCTTACCTTCCCAAGTAATTGTTCCAGATGTAGGTTCCTGCAAATCTAAAATCATTCGGAAAGTAGTCGTTTTACCTGCACCATTTTGGCCAATTAAACCGAAAATTTCACCTTTTCCAATTGAAAAATTAAGGTCATTTACTGCTGTGAATTCTTTATACTTTTTTACAACATGTTCTAGTTTGAGTGACATTTACAACAAATTCCTTTCTAATCGTGAAAGATATCTAACTTTGTTTTTAGTGTTTTTCTTCTTTTATATACTTTGTACAAAGGGAGTGTAATTAATATGGCAACCAAAAAGTTAAGTATTGCAATTACTGTTAATAACATGTTGAATGGTTTAATAAAATTTGATATTCCAAAAAAGTAATTAATGATAGCAAAGAACGTAAATAAATAAATTATGCGATTTAAATATTGAATTTTAGAACTAGTATCAGAATATAATTCAAATGGTCCTTCTTCTTTCTTTTTTCGAAAGTACACCCAAGTACTCGATTTCGATACAAGTTCAATGCCAGTTTCTTTTAGAAAGTCAATGTACTCATCAATCTTATCTTTTGTACCTAAGCCTGATAACATTTCATTGCGATAAATATATTCATCTGGTTTCCCCTTCTCAAATTGATAATTGGCGATACCAAATTTCTTTAAATGCCATCCTTGTTGACACATCTCATTAACCCATTGCTCTTCTTTTTCATAATCGATGAAAAATCGAATCTTCGTTATTCTTTCTTTCACTCATTATCTCCCCTTGTAATTCGGATTCCATTATCATGAAGTTCCTTTAATCTTAAAATTTCATCTTCAATTATGTCTTTTCCGGCAGGTGTTATAACGTATTCCTTTTTACGACCGTCATCATCAACTGGCTTAATCCATCCTTTATCGACTAATGTTTTTATTGCTCCATAGATCGTACCTGCTCCTAATTTCACGCGTCCATTAGTCAGTTGTTCTGTTAGTTGTATAATTCCATATCCATGCCTTGGTTCATATAATGCAAGTAAAATATAATAAACGCCTTCAGTAAGTGGCGGATGTTGTGTCAAATTATGTTACCTCCCGTTATATTGATACTCGATATATCATCTGTCGATATAAGTATATCAGCGGTCGATATACATGTCAATCAATACATCCAATTCATTAAAAAGAAAAGGTGTCTAGAAACAATTCAATTTCTAGACACCCCACAATTAATGTAGTTTTACTTTAAAGAACAAAAAACAATTAAAGCACTAATTCCTAATAGATCACTAGTTGTAAGTATTCCATTTTCCAGTTTTTCTAACCATTCTTCACCAATTACCTTTTCTTCTATCCCTTTTTCAATCATATTCTTAATGGTATCTTGGTTTGTTAATATATCCTCTATCTCCTTTATAATGCTAGGTTCGGAAAAATTATCAACTGGAATTGTTTTGTCCAAAATACTCTTAAGGTCATTTGAATTATCCTCATCATTTATATCTAAAATTTCTTGAGATGAGATCTGGGGAATCTTTTTAATCATTGGATGCCCCGGTTTTACAAATTGAATTAATTCATTGGCAATCGAAATACATATTTCTTCAAATTTCTCACGGTAGATCGCCACGTCAACCGTCGAATTAACAAAGCAAACCTTAATTACTATTGCAGGTTGGTTCGTGTTATTTAAAAATGGTAAATTAATTCGTTTCTTTCCTCCACGATTTCTCAAATTACTAGCATTTGAGATTGACTCACTCACTTTGTTAGCAAAAGTTCGCATTTTATCAGTTTGATATAAGACTTCTGTTCCAATACCGGTATCATGTCTTCCACTTGTTGAATTAAAGTGTATAGTGACATCTAATTTTCTCGACGATTTGTTATGTTGCGTAATTAAGTAATCGAGATTTTGTGTTGGTGATGTCGATGTATTATCAACCACTTGCGTGACACCAATACTTGCTACTCTTAATAGTTGAACAACTCGATTTACAACCTTTCTTGCTTCAGTAACTTCTTCGATTAAATCTTGGACTCCAGTACCAGGTGAGTAATGACCAGGGCTTATTGTAATTAAACTCAAAAATGTTACACCTCCATTCTCCCTTACTGCATCTAGCTCTATCTGTTTTTGATAATCTAATATCAAATTGCAAGTCTATTTCTATAGTACGTGATAATTTTTATGTATTTAGGGCGATTATAATCTGTATTCAAAATACTTTTTAAAGAGTCTAGTTAAAGACCTAACACTTTTCATTTTTTGTAAGGCACATAACTATCCGAAAATTTATGTGTAAAAAGAAAGTGACGACATTGTCAAATAATCAATGTTCGTCACTTGTAAATTAGCGGTGATTGATTTTTTTAATAAAGAATATTAGTAAGAAAGCTAATACGACATAAATAAGGAAAACAATTAATGTAGTGATCATTCGTTCATTTATTGATCCATCCGCAAATAATACAGGTCCTAATCCAAAGAAAGTTACTCCAATAAAGAGAACGAAAAATATGACATAGATCATCCATTTCATCATAAATCCTCCTCATTATAGTGTATTGATTTTTGTATAATTGGACACCAAACAGTATGGCCAAATCAATACAATTATCCTCAATTTGCGTCCTTTTTTTATGATAGCAATTTACTAAGAAAATAGGAGAACTCTCGGAGTAATTATCATTCCTAAGACCTTTATAATTTCTAGTAGTATTGTTGAAAGTTCTTTTAAATCCGCATCTACTTGCCATTTCTAGCCCATAGGTAAACATCTAACCCTTTTGGGGAAATAACCAAGTAATCTAAATTTTATATCGTTCTTTCTCATTAGATTTTGTGCAAAATAGGTTTTTATCTAGTTAGGCAATAGCTTGTTGAATATGTTAGTACTGTAAACCAATATAAGAATAAGGAGGTCATGATGAATGTATAATAGAAATTGCGGTTGTAACGGTACACGCCACGTTACTTGCTGTCCACCAAATGTAATGCCAACTCAATATGCTCCAGCACAAGTATCACCAACACAAGAGGTGGTTCGTACGAATATATTCAATACAGTTGTTCCACATATCCATCCAGTTCATATTCGAAATGTAAACCGCCATATTACTCATAATCAACACTATTTCCCTGTTACAGAATCAACAGAAGACGTATACTCTCAGACAACACGTAATTGTGGAACACCTGAAAATCCTAATCCAGATTGTTTCCCAATGCGTAGAAGAGGATTCTTTGGATTCTAAAAGAATAATTTCAAATTTAGAAAATTTCTAGCTCCCATGTCGTCGAAACTGCGACTTTGGGAGTTTTTTTCTTTTTTAGAAAATGGGTGATTCGAAAGGAATCACCCATCATTCATTATCTCCTTCTTACGAATGTGTAAGTGCCTAGAGCTGTGTCTCCTCCAAGTTCACTTGCTTCAAACGCTGCAACATATGTTACGATTTTGTAGCCTTGATTTAGTAAGCAACGCGTTGCATCAGTAATTGATGTCACGTTTACAGTAATAGGACATCCGAATACACCATTAGCTGGGGAAACGAATTCAACTTGATGATCATCTAAATCGAATGTTACTGTTACTACATCAAACTCAGGATCTTTATGCGTTTCTTTTTTGTCTTCTTTTTTATCCTGTTTTTCTTTTAATATTTTTTTCAATAAATCTACAATATCATCTAACTGATCGTCTTTTTTCCATTCTTTATAATTCATAGCTTTACCACACTCACATTCTTCATGATTATTTGGTTTTCCATACATATACATGATTTCACCTCCTCACTCATTTCCTTTTACAGTATATTAAGCTGTAACTTTTCGATGGAGGCGAATATACTAAGTTATTAAAAATTGATAGAAAAAAATTGATATTGAGATAAACGTTTAATATAAGGGGGCGAATGGTATAGGGTGAATTAATAGAGGGACAATTATATTAGAAAAACAAAATAATTACCTAAATTTGAAAACTAGATGAATTTGTCTATGAAAAAAAGAGCAATCCAAAGAAGTTCCTTTGGATTGCTCTTTAAAGTTATTTACTACATACTTTTTAATTTTTCGTATTCTAATTGTAATTTTTCAATACGTTTACGACCTTCTTCACGGTTACGTACTGTTTCCGCTTGAATTTGTTTCGTTTCTTCAATACCAGCCATAATTGTTTGCCATGTTTGTTCAATCGTTTCTATTTTAATGCTTGGTTGACCAGCAGAACGAGCTATATTGACACTATTCGTACGAATATTTTCTGCATTTTTAAGTAACATTTCGTTAGTACGTTTGTCTAATTCATTCATTGAATCAGATACTAATTTTTGTCGTTTGATAGTGACAGCATGAATAATTCCTTGTTTAAAGATTGGAATCGTTGTTACAAATGCAGAGTTGATCTTACCGATTAAATGATTGTTCCCTTGTTGCATTAAACGGATTTGTGGGGCAGCTTGGAATGAAACTTGCTGTGCCATCTCTAAATCATATCGTCGTTGTTCTAACAACTCTATCGCACGGCGTAAGGATTCAAGTTCCATAATCGCCTCTTGATCACCTTCATTTGCTCGTGTTTCTAAGTTTGCTAATTGGGGTTTTAAGTTTTCTACTTTTATTTCGATTGCTGCAACATGCTCGCTCAAGCTTTGGAAATAGCGTAAGTTTTGATCATACATGTGCTCTAATTCGATTGTATTTTGCTTCATTTCCACTTCATACTTCGTTATTTCATTGTAGACCGCATCGATTTCCTTATTCATCGTCTCATATTTTGATAATATACGCTGAAGTTGTTCTTTCCCCTTATTAAATAGTTTTGAGATAAATCCTTTTTTCTCATCCTTAAAATCTTGGGGATCAAATCGATCCATAATTTTGTTTAGGTTACTAATCAGTGCGCTTGATTTTTCAAGTTTACTTGTGCGAATGGTTGAAAGCATTCTGTCTGAGAACTTAGAAATTTCTGTCGCTGTTTCTTTCCCGAACTCGAGAATAGCAATTTGATTTTTTGTATCAATTTTTTCTGCCAAAGCTTGTACTTGTGGTTCTTCTTTTAATGCCAGTTGACGTTTGCGTATTTGAGACATTTCTTCTTGTGATACTAATGGTTGAGCCATTGCTTGTGCTAGTACTTGCGTATTGATTTGAGGTGTAATTTGAGCTTCGGGTTCTTCCTCCATTAATTTAGTAGGTAGAGGTTCATTTTTTTTGGCATCTAAATCTTCAAAAAATGGGTTTTTTATATCAGACATGGTCAATCCTCCATTAAAAATAATAAGTGTTAGTTGTCAAAATAAAATTGGATATCTTTTCTAAATATATTTTACACTAAAAGACTCTTTGTAAACCATACGTTTTATATATAGATAAAGTTTCATTAATTTATTATAATCCTGCGAAGTTAAGCAGGAATTCTTTATGAATTAAATTACTAAACCAAAGTACATTTACGCGGATATTAAACACATAAAAAAGGATTCTAAAGCCATTTCACTTTAGAATCCTTTGTTACATGATCAAGATTTATTTAGAACTGTTTGAGTCTATTAGTATTTGTTGTGGAAAGATGCTCCAATGATAATTAAAAGAATGAACAATACTACTAATAATGCAAAACCAGAACCTTTTGAATAACCACCGTTATCGTATGCACCGCCAACTTGATTGTATCCCATAATACTACCTCCTTTTTATGATCAAGTAATGGATACCGTTGTAATTCACTTCTCATTTCTGAATTATTTTCTAAATCCATTACTATTGTAGTAAATGCGATAAGACCAAATTGAAGCGTGACATACGTTTAGTTTTTTAACAAAAAATTAGGTTTTTATTTAATCTTCCTAAAATTCAAATGTTTGGTCGAATTGAAACTCCCCATTATGATACGTTCTTTCAACAAAGGTGATTTTGTTGTTACGATCAATTAATACAACTGTAGAACAACGGGTACCATAATGTGACATCTGAATAAAAATTGGAGATAACAGTTTTTCTAATTCAAGACCAACACCAGTATTAGGTAGTTCCTCTATAGGTGCAAGCGTTTTATCGGATACCATTTCGAATAACTGATCAATTCTTAAAGTGCTGTCCTTTTGTGATGCAATTTGCTCCAATTTGTTTCTTGCTTTGACTACTTTGGGCCAGGGAGTGTTTAAAGTACAGTTACTTAAGCTATGTGTACCAGGTGTTATTTTATTGGATTCATCGAAAATATTATTATAGTGATAAAGAGAATCACCATTACCAATGACAATATTATAACCACCATAAAGATGTCTATTTCCTCTTAACAATGTGATAAATTCTTCTGGATTTTTATCAGACGTTAAAAAATCCTTCACAATTTCTCCTCTAGTTTTAGGTGCAATTGGTAAACTAGGATCGCGAAAATTAGTTAAAGCTGCAAACTTCCCATTTTTTGAAACTCCCAACCATGTACCCATCTGTAGTAAATCTCGTCCTGCTAGAATTGTTGACTCATCTTCCCAAAAGTGAGCTTCTTTTGTTGGTCGATTATATTCTTCATCACGGTTTGCAACGACTATTAATTTGTATTTTTGATGATTCTTAAAGTGGAAATTAATTAAACACATATTATGCCCCTTAGCTAATTCAGTTTAGTCTTCTTTATTTCTATTATTATCTAATTTTTTTATCAAAGCTCTTAAAAGTTCATTTCTCTCTCTTAATGCTGTTACAACACTAACCATGAACCATAACATCATGAAAATTGGAACGCCATAAAATAATAAAGAAATAATTAGAGGTGTTAAATCCATCAATATCCCCTTTATCATTAGGTGTGTATACCATACATTACTATTTAAAAATGTCGGTTATGTTCACAATAGTAATAATGTGTAATTTTATTTTACTAAACTAAGTGCTAATAAAGTGATAGAAATTTTTTGTATGAAACATTATTACAATATCATGTATTGGATTGAAATATTAAAGTGTGCAGATTACATTAAGGTTTGGCAAAATATGTGTGTTCTCCGGGTAAATTAACAAAAAGTTTTAAAATATAAGTATTTTTGAAAACCTTTTTGGAAGATAATCGTATAGTAAGTATTAAATCTAGGAGGAATGTAGAAATGCTAACTACAACAACAGGATCTATTGAAGGAAAAACAATCGAAACATATCATGGAATTGTTACTGGAGAAGCGATTATGGGTGCAAATTTTGTTCGTGATATCTTTGCTTCGGTAACTGATTTAATAGGTGGACGAAGCTCAGCTTATGAAAATAAACTAGCGGAAGGGCGTAGTCTAGCACTTAAAGAAATGCAGGATGAAGCTAGAAGACTTGGGGCAAATGCTGTAATCGGTGTAGACTTAGACTTTGAAACGCTTCGTGATGGCATGATGATGTGTATTGCAACAGGAACTGCTGTTACAGTTCGTTAATTTTTAAATTAATGGCCATAAATTACATCTTTCAAATAGAAATTCAATATAAAAAATGATGCTGCGCTCATCGCAACATCATTTTTTTATTATTCCATTCCACTAAACATATCTTCAACTTCAGAAGCATTACCTAGTATTGCTTCCATTAATTGTTCATCAGATACGATTTCAAACTTACCTTCATCGTCTTTTTCCAATGTTAATGTCACATCGCGAGTAACCATTTTAGCATCTTTAGATGTCATCGCATTAGTCAGAATTTCTGTTGATTTTTCTTCCATTGCTTTGTTATATTCATCTTCTGATTGGTCTTCAGATGCTAATTCAAAAGCAATACCAAAGATATCTTCCATTGCTGAACTCATCACAGCTGCAAAGTCGATAGATGTAATTTCAACTGTAACTTCTGCCTTATTATCATCAATCATTTTTTCTTCAGGTTTTTTGAATTTATAATTATTACTAATACCCTTTATAAGAGCAGTAGTAGTAGGGTCATCATCTTCACCCATTTCTGATAGATCAAAATCTTCAGAACCTTTGTCACTAGCTACATAAGTATTGGCCTTTTTTAAATCTCCTGCTTGTACAGCTTCTAAAAATGAAGTAACTACTTCAGCTGGTTTTGAGGATTCTTGTCCCCCACATGCTGTTAAAATCATTGCTGTTAACCCAAGAGTGAACAAACTAAAAAATTGTTTCATGTATATCCTCCATTATTCAATAGTGCCTTAAGTGTAGCATAAAACATAATTATATTCACAAATAATATTTTCCAACAATAATATTACATAAAAAAACTACCAACAAAATAAATTGTTGGTAGTTAAATTTTGCTTATAATGCAAGTTTATTTTTTGTTTTTTTATTGGCGATAAAATTAATTGCAAAGATTATTAATACGATTATTGTTCCAAGAATATCAGTGATTGGTTCAGGTATTAACATCATTAAAGCACCCGCAGCAAGAATTATACGAAGAATAACATTGAGTTCCTTTATAAAATACCCCTCAATCGCTGCCCCTATACCAATGACACCAACAATTGATGTTATCGCCACAATTATAATATCTATTATCGAAGCCATCGGGAATTCCACGGCATTCATAGGAAGTCCGGTAGGATCAATTAACAACATGGCAGGTTGGTATACAAATAAATAAGGAACAATGAATCCTGCAAGGGATAAACGAACTGAAATAAATCCTGTCTTCATCGGATTTCCACCTGCTAGTCCTGCTCCTGCGAATGAAGCTAATGCTACTGGAGGTGTGATATTTGCAAAAATTCCAAAGTAGAAAACAAACATATGGGCCACAAGAATTGGAACACCAAAGTCAGCAAGTGTAGGTGCAACCATTGTAGCAGTAATAATATAAGCTGGAATTGATGGTAATCCCATACCTAATATAATTGAAGCAATCATTGTTAAGAACAATGTTAAGAATAATGAACCTGATCCTAAGTGTGTTATGGCACTAGTTAATGTAGAACCGAAACTTGTTAAGTTTACAACACCAATAATAATACCAACGACACCACAGGCTACTATTGTAGATAGAGATTGTTTTGTTCCATCTTCTAATGCAGCTAATATATCTTTAAAGCCCATTCTCGTATTCTTTTTAAATGCAGCAACTATAATCGTTAAAAGAATTGTATAAAGCGCTGAAAACGCTACAGGAACACCTGAACCAAGGAAAAAGATTAGACCCACAAGTGGAATTAGTAAATGCCCGCCTTCTTTAAAAACTTCTTTCACTCTTGGTAGGTCAGGTTTTGGGATTCCTTTTAGATTTGAACGTCCTGCACGGAAGTGTACTTGAGCTAAAACGCCAAGGAAAAACAAAAGTGCGGGTATAGCTGCTGCAAGTGCGATAGTACCATAAGAAATACCTGTTGTTTCAGCCATGATGAACGCACTTGCACCCATTACTGGAGGTAATATTTGTCCACCTATGGACGAACTTGCTTCCACTGCACCCGCAAAATTCTTTTCATACCCGATTTTTTTCATTAAAGGAATTGTAAAAGCACCAGTACCAACTACGTTTGCTACTGCTGATCCATTAATACTACCCATGAAAGCACTCGAAATAACAGCTACTTTAGCTGGTCCCCCTTGTTGGTGTCCTGCTAAAGCTAGAGCTAAATCGTTAAAGAATTGACCCATACCTGATTTAGCAAGGAATGCTCCGAATAAAATAAATAGGAAAATGTATTGTACGGAAGCACCAATCGCTGTTGAGAATAGCCCTTCAGTTTTTAAGTATAATTGACCGAAAATATCTCCAAGGTCAAATTGTCGAGTCATTAGCATATTCGGTAGCCATGAAGAATTACTAAAGAATGGATAGATTAAAAAAATTAAAGCTAATATTGGTAAAATCCAACCAGTAACACGTCTTGCACTTTCAAATACAAGTATTACAGTTACAATTGCAACAATAATATCAAATGTATTAGGAATACCGCCTCTTTCAGTCATAATGGCTTGATATTCTACGAAAAGATAACCACAAGAAAATAAACTCAAACCGAATAACATCCAATCATAAAAAGGAACTTTTGAACGATCTTGTTTTTTATAGGTTGGATAAACTAGAAAGACAATTGCTAATGCGAAAAGTAAATGCACGGATCTAAGAAGTAAAGTTGGAATTGGGTTAAACGTGACATAAACATGGAATAATGAAAATAGAATTCCTAAAATGGCAATAAATATAACTAGCGTTTTATTTTTCAATTTACGGACGTTAGAATCCGTATCATATTTTTCTAATACTTTTTGAACGTTTTCTTCTGAAATCTCCTCTACAAGGACTTTTTTCGCCTCAGCTTCGTTGATTACACTCATAACAACCCTCCCGAAATTAGTTCCCAAAGATATATCGATTCTTTTGTGATATGTACTGTTGCATAATCACTTGTATAAGTATAAATAGGTATATTTCGATTGTTTGTAAGTATGGTTGTTTTCACATTTTCAGAAACAGTTAAAAACAATTCTGGAAATGTACGATTTATCTCCATCTTTACATACCCATTAACTAATTCTGTCTTTTCTGAATCGCTTGGAACTCCAGCACCAAATGTTTTAAAATAGGTATCTGTTAAAAGTAACTCGTCCCCACTCTTTTCATATGTTTCAATCCACTCTTCTTTTTCTACTGAATGAATCCATTTAAGTTGAAATGAATGATCTAGTAGATAATAAGTTTGATCTTCGAATTCAAATGAAAAAACGGGGATTTTTATAAAAAAAATGGTAAGGAGTATAAGAGCACCTATACTCCATAACCATCTCCTTTTATTATTTTTGCTCATCAAAATATTTCTGAGCTCCTGGATGTACTGGAGCGATAAAACCTTCTTGTCCATCTATACCAGGAATTTCAGTAGCTGCTTGATGAGAGTTTATTAATTTATCTTGACTTTCAAAGAATTTCTTCGTTAAAAGATAAACATCATTCTCATTCATGTCACTGCGTACAACAAGTGCATTTGGTACAGCAGCTGTTTTAATAGGTTCATCATTACCATAAGTGCCAGCTGGTACTTCATAAGTTACGAAGTATGGGTGTTCTTTTGCAATATCATCAATATTTGCTGGGTCAATAGAAACTAATGTAATTCCCATTGTTTGAGAAAGTTCTAATACTGAGGCATTTGGAAGACCACTTGTTAAAAATGCTGCATCAATTGTTCCAGCATTTAATCCATCTGCCGCTTCTGCATAACCTAAGTAATCAACTTGTAAATCGTCATAAGTAATACCATGTCCAGCAAGTAGTGTACGAGCATTTACCTCAACACCTGAGTTTTGGTCACCTACTGCAACTCGCTTTCCTTTTAAATCTTCAATTGTATTGATACCTGAATCTTTCTTCGCAATAATTTGAACTACGTTTGGGTATAATGTTGCGATTTGTGAAACATTTTTAATTGGTTCTTTAAAACTCACTTCACCAGCTAAAGCTTGTGATAAAGCGTCTGTCATCACAAATGCCACTTCAATTTTACCTTGCTCTAAAAGATTAATATTTTCTACAGAAGCCCCTGTTGTTTGTGTTCTTGAGTTAATACCAAAATCAGATGTGTAAATGTCTGCTAATGTTGTCCCTAGGATGTTATATGGTCCAGAAGCTCCACCTGTCCCAATTGTAACAAGGTTGATTCCGACCTTATCCGACGCAGTTTCTGTTGACCCCGCTTCAGTTGAAGCACCTGATCCATTTTGTGCTGGCGCAGATGAATCACCACATCCTACCAGAAAAGCGGCTAGTGCCAAGGATGAAAATAACATTCTTTTCTTCAAAACAGTTCCCCCTACTGCTCTATGAAATCGATTTCAATTTCATAGAAAAATTTTTTATTCAAATAATTCTTTAAATCTGTTATTAGTTTATTATCCCACAATCTATTTAAAGAATTTTTCGAATACTTAAAATGTAAGATAAATAAGTGGGAAAATCAATATAAAATGTTAATATCTTACATCATTCGACAAATAAAGACAATACTTAATAATAGTAAAATATCATCTTTGAAATTTTGATTATTATATTAAGTGACATAATGACGTGAAAAAACGCTACCCATAGGATAGCGTTTTTGTATATTTTAATATGCTCGACCGAACCAAACCGTATGATTCGCGTCTTTACCACAGTTAATACATGTATGTTTTGTTGTTGGTGGATTGAATGGAATGTTACGTGTTGTAAACTTCGTTTCTTCTTTTACATGCTCTTCACACGTATCATCACCGCACCAACCAGCTAAGATCCAGCCTGGGATTGTTCCGTTTTTCTCGGATTCCTCTAAATGTTGTTTTAATTGTTCTAGTGAATCAACATGAGTATGTGAGTTTGCATCTCTGAATGCTTTTGCTTTTTCAAATAGTCGAGTTTGCATCGTTTCTAGCTCTTGTTCAATAGTTGTAACAACATTCCCTAGTTCAACTGTTACTTTGTCTTGTTCATCACGTGCTTTTAATAGAACTTGATTGTTTTCTAAATCACGTGGTCCTAGTTCAATTCGTACAGGTACACCTTTCAATTCCCATTCATTGAATTTGTAACCTGGTGATTGGTCAGAATCATCTAATTTTACACGAATGCCTTTTGCTTTTAATGCTACAAAGATTTCGTCTAATTTTTCGATGATTGCTGGGTTCTTTTTCCATGGACCTACAGGAATTAAGACAACTTGTGTAGGTGCAATTTTTGGAGGTAAGACTAGTCCTTGTTCATCACCATGCACCATGATTACCGAACCGATTAGACGTGTTGAAGTACCCCATGAAGTTGTGTGCACATGTACGTGTTTATTTTCACGGTTTAAATATTTAATATCAAATGCTTCAGCAAATTTAGTACCTAAGTAGTGAGATGTACCAGCTTGAACCGCTTTCCCATCTTTCATCATTGCTTCAATTGAATAAGTATCAACTGCACCAGCGAAACGTTCCGATGGTGTTTTTTGACCATCATAAACAGGAATTGCAAGTAAACCTTCTACTACTTCTTTATAAATGTTTAACATTTGCATTGTTTCTTTGCGTGCATCTTCTTCATTTTCATGAGCAGTATGCCCTTCTTGCCATAAAAATTCAGATGTACGGATAAATGGTAATGTTTTCTTTTCCCAACGGAATACGTTTGCCCATTGGTTAATTAATACTGGAAGATCGCGGTATGACTTAATCCAGTTAGAATATAAATGACCAATCATTGTTTCAGAAGTAGGACGTAGTGCAAGTCTTTCTTCTAACTGTTCACCAGCAGCTTCTGTGACCCATGGAAGTTCTGGTGAAAACCCTTCGATATGATCTTTTTCTTTTTGGAAAAATGATTCTGGAATTAACATTGGGAAATATGCGTTACGGTGACCAGTTTCTTTAAAACGGCGGTCCATTTCGGATTGAATGTGTTCCCATAGTTCGTATCCATCAGGTTTGAATGCGATACATCCGCGAACTGGTGTGTAATCCATTAAATCTGCTTTTTGAATTGTGTCAATGTACCATTTTGAAAAATCGTTTGTTTGTTGTGACATAAATTTTTTCCTCCTTAACAATATGAAAAAACGCGAAGTGCGCCACTTATCGCTGAAAACACCACGTCCTATGGCATCAACGATATGATCAACATTCTGTTGGTCTCTGTAGCAACGCCATTGTAATCTACATCCTGTAGACCTAAAAAAGCGTATAAAACATCCTATAAAAGGACGTCTTATACGCATAATAGACGTGGTACCACCTTAGTTCGGTTAAAACCAATGCTCTAACCCTCTAAACGTTTGTAACGAGAACGTGCTCGGTAAGTTTCACTTACATCTCCGTGGTAGGTTTCAATAAGAAGTGGTGATATAGCTCTCAGCAGCTGCTATATTTTCTGTTTCACAATTCTTATTTACTTGATCACATCATTGATTCATTTGTTATTTCTAATATAATGTATCAAATTTACGAATTAAATACAATTCTTACCTTGTAATTTTGTGAATAAATACGAGAATTTTATGACTGTATGATTTGGATAGTATAATCGGATTCGTTAGATATTTAATGAGATATTGGAAATCTTGTGAAGTAATTCGAATTTATTGGACAACTTCCTATAGTAACCTCAAATCTTGTCGAGTAAATCGAATTTACTGGAAAACTTCCATACAGAATCCTGAAATCTGTCGAGTAATTTTGGATCTTGGGTGTTGTACCTTTCTGTGTTAAGTCATTCACTACACTTCTTAACGTTTCCTCCATTATTTTAAACACATATTGGTTTATTACCTGTTCATAATAAAAGAAAAGAAACGGGGATTAGAAAATGAAGATATTCATTTCATTATTAGCAATTGGTACTGCATTTATCACTGTTTCTGCGTTTTCTCCGACTCATATCGTTAGTTCTCCAGTAGTTCAAGAAAATCCAACTCCTGCCTATGCGAAGTGGGGGTTAATGGCAATGCAAGAAACAAGGAAAAAGTATCCAAATGCAAAAATCACCGATTACCTACATATGGAGAGAGTCGTTGGAGAAAAAACATCAGTTGAAAAATTTAAGTTAATATTAGTAGAAAATGGTCGAGAATTTGGTTTATTTGTTAATTTGGAGTTCACAAATGATAAAGAAGAATTAGTAAATGTAACGTTTACTGAAACTACAGCATAATGATGTGTTATAAATTACAGCATGCTATATGTAAAGGACATTTCGTTTATAGTTTACACGAAATGTCCTTTGCTAATTCCTAATAGTTCAAACCCTCTATATATTCAAATCGTTCATCTTCTGAAAGTGGCGTTGTTCCGTAATAAGCTAACGCAAAAGTATCGCCTTGTTCAATAAATAGTGCGTAATTTTTCGTCTCATTTAGTGTAATAAATTCATCCATATCATCTGGCCATTCACTCATTGGTGTATCCCACAAAGTAAACTCCCCTTCATGACCAGCTTCTTCATATTCGCCTAATGAGAAGGATTTATACTGAAGTTCTACGTAATACATAGGCAACTCTTCTAATTGCTCAATGGAGTTAATTACCGGTTCATAAACTCCATTAAATCCTGGGTAATCAGCAGAAACTAAGTAGACATAATCACCATCATAAATTATTTGTGCATACTCTTCATTTGCATGACTATATTTTTCAAAATCAATCGTAAACCCATGATACTTTATTAGAGCATCAGACAATTCTTTTGGTGAATACCATTCATAATAACTATTAAACTTTTCACCCTGGTCAATGACATGTACCAAATTACTATAATTACGTGTAATCGTGTTTAAAACGCCAAAATCATATTCTGACTTTCTATAATCAATTTCGGGTGCGAAAAGTACATCTAATCTGTCGACAATTTTTGATTCTAGCTGTGTGTAGATTTCAGATGGACCTTGACCTTGTGTAGGTGTAGTTTCTTCGTTATTCTCCTGATCATTTGTAGAATCATTTTCTATTGATGTCTCAGTAGAATCCTTTGTAGTGGGTTCTTCAGTAGATTCTTGTTGAGTATTTTGATTACAAGCTCCAAGTAGCAGTAAAGTGATAATTAATAAGACAAACTTCTTCATAAAAATACTCCTTTTTAAGTTTGAAAATTTCAACCACCTATAATATGCACTTACCTATCAATACATGACAAAAATCATCATTTATTTTGGGAGCTTTTACTTTTTCTTTTGATTATTTAACTCACGATTTACTAAAGCAAGATTTTCCTCATGTGAATAATTCAATTCTCGCCAATAGGTGTAATGGCTAATTAAATGATGACTATCCTCATTCGTTTTAATGCTATTTCTAATTTCCTGTATATAGCGCTTAGACTCTTCTTTTCTTCTTCTAATTTCATCAATATTTGTTGCGATATGACCATGTCCAGGAACAAGATATTGAATACGATGATTCGTCAAAATCGTATCCACCTTTTGTAAGGTCAAATCATAATGATAACTACTGTCATATATAAATGGAAATTCCACATCTGATAAATAATCGCCAGCTATAATGATTCCTAATGGTTCTATAACAGTAAAGATCCCATCAATTGTATGACCAGGTGCTTGATAGAAAGTTAAAGTTGTACCCCCAATTTTTGCAGAATGACGTTCCCGACTAATAGGAATATCCACTTGAGGGAAAATAATTGGATAATTGCGGTCTAAATAATACTTGTCGTCAAACTGTTTAATTTGTTCAATAACATGATGCTGATCCACATTTGAAAATAAATGACTAGCAATTGTTGTTGCATCCAAAAAAGCACCACACCCTATTAGATGATCCCAATCTGAGTGAGTATAGATGACGTAAACAGGAAGATTCCCTTTTATTTTATTGACAGTTTGTCGAATTTCGTCCACTTCTTTTGGAAGCAAGTTAGGATCAACAACAATAACACAATCTTTTGTTTTTACTACAACTGATGTTGTTTTATATAACTGACTTTCAAAAACAGTGAAATGTTCATTTTGAAATTGAATCATTCCTTATTCCTCTTCTCTCTATATATTTAAAGAATTGATTTCTTAACTTATATATTCCTTGAATGAAATCCAATTTCCTTCATAATAATTATATTTTCAATTTTGTTATTTCATATGTAAAATTAATGAATTAAATACTCTATAGGTACTTTATTCATATACCGACCTTCAGTTTTAAAAGTAAATTGAATATTCATTCATTTTTGATATACTACTACGTGATGATAAAGGAGATGAAGTCATGATATTTAAGAAATCTGCAATAATTGGAGAACAACATGGTGTTTCTTATATAAATGGTAAAATTGCTATGCAGGGGTTCTCTATGAATGTGTATTGTTATTTAATTGATGGCGTACTCATTGACACAGGCGCTAAGTCATTACATAAATATTTTGAGAACTTTATAGACGATGCCGATTTCGATCAGGTCATGCTTACACATCACCATGAGGATCATACTGGTTGTGCAGCTTATATTGAGAAAACGAAGAAAGTACCTATATATATAAATGAAAAATCAATAGATGTTTGTAATACGAGAGCGCAATATCCTTTCTACAGAAAAGCCTTTTGGGGAAGTAGAAAACCTTTTCATGCAAATCCAACACCATTGGATTTTCAATCCCGAAATGCATCATGGGATGTAATTGATACTCCCGGACACGCATTTGATCATCAATCCTTTTTGAATCGAGAAACTGGTCAATTATTTACAGGCGATTTATTTGTCCAAGAACACACAAAATTACTTCTTTCGAATGAAAGTATTCCCACCATCATTGATTCATTAAAGAGAGTGTTGACGTATGATTTTTATGAAGTTTTTTGTCAACATGCAGGATTTGTTAAGGATGGTCGTAATTCGCTCCAACGAAAAGTAGATTATCTCACTTCTGTTCAAGAGGAAGTTATAAGCTTAAATAGTAAGGGTTATACCGCTAAGGAAATATGTCAAAAATTATTCCCAAAACAATATACGATTATAAAATTATCGCGCGGAGAATGGGATTCCCTTCACATAGTAAAGTCAATATTAAAAGAAAACAATTTGCAAAATATTTAAATTGTGAAGTTTAGATAAAGGGAATATAATGGAATTGCCCATTAGTTTATGACTCAATTTATATATGTAAATTAAAAAGTACAATGC
>Ga0182742_1001207_pt1 | contig 34595 bp, 29 predicted proteins | sample eDN5th37CBELigMG_FD_128880 | JGI IMG/M metagenome (GOLD analysis project Ga0182742, IMG submission 128880) | Enriched Miracle-Growth compost microbial communities from Emeryville, California, USA - eDNA 5th pass 37_C BE-Lig MG (version 2)... ... | reverse complement strand
CTCCTCAGGATCAGGGCTGCGGGGCCGGGAGCAGGATAAGGGGCGGGCTGCGGGGCTGGAGCAGTCGGATGGCCGCGACATGTGCGGGCGCGACGGACGAGCACGGCCATCCGTGTCCCGGAAACCATGACCGCATAGGTGTCGAGGCTCCCGCCACGGGCATTCTTTCCGTGCCGGAAAACGGGTCCACTTTTTCGCGCGATGCGTTAAGGTGCGCCGCCCTGGAGCCTGGTGCTCCGTTTTCCTTTTCACGAAGCGCCATGCTGTTCATCCGCTCCCTGCTGTTCAACGTCGCCTTCTACGCCAACCTCGTCCTGTGGCTGATCATGCTGATCCCGGCCTTCCTGGTGCCGCGCCGGACGTTTCTCAGGCTGGTCCAGGTCTGGGCGCGCACGTCTCTCTGGCTGCTGCGGGTCCTCGCCGGCACGCGCATCGAGATCCGCGGGGCGGAGAAGATCCCGCCGGGCGGCGCGCTCGTGGCGGCCAAGCACCAGTCCCTGTGGGAGACCTTCGCGCTGGTGACGATGTTCGACGACCCGACCTTCATCCTGAAGCGCGAGCTGATGTGGCTCCCCTTCTTCGGATGGTATCTGCGCAAGGCGCGCTGCGTGCCGGTCAACCGCAAGGCGGGCTCGCAGGCCCTCATGCAGATGACCGCCCGGGCCAAGGAAGAGGCCCAGCACGGCCGCCAGATCATCATCTTTCCGGAAGGCACGCGCCGGCCTCCGGGCGCCCCCGCGGCCTACAAGTACGGGGTGGCCCATCTCTACCAGAACCTCGGTTTTCCCTGCATTCCGGTGGCGCTGAATTCCGGCCTCTACTGGCCCCGGCGCCAGTTCATCCGCCGTCCCGGCACGATCCGCGTCGAGATCCTGGACCCCATCGCGCCCGGCCTGAAACGGGAGGAGTTCTTCAGGCTCCTTCAGGAGGGCATCGAGGAATCCTCCAACAGGCTCCTCGCGGAGGGCCGGCGCGAGCTCGGGCTCGGCGATTCGCCCCCGGCGCCGGCCACCTCGGCTTCAAATATCTGATACGGCTAAGCTTTCAGGATCTTGACGGTTCGCCTCCGCGCCCCTACATATAAGAACATATGGCGAACAAACGAACCATATCCTGGAACACGGCCATGCGGGACCTCCGCAACGACAGGATGCGGAGGGCTGGCGTGCGCGAGGAACGTTTACGGGCGACGGCGGGACTTCGCTCCTCTCCCACCCTGAGCTCCTGGCGCGGTCTGTCGGGCCGCCGCTACATCGTCGGCGTGCATCCCCTGGACCTCAAGGAATTGCTGGACGTGACCGACGCCGTGATCCTGGCCGTCGGCCGCGACGCGGCGGGCAGCGCCCATGTGGTCGATTCGGTGCTGGCCGGCGACAGGCCGAGCGAGGAGACGCGCACCCGCTGGCTCGACAGGGTTCGGGACCGCGGCGCGACCGAGCTCCACATCCACCGCCTGGCCGATACGGAAGCGCGCCGCCGCGAGATCCTGGCCGACCTGCGCGAGGATGCGGATCAGGCCTCCTGATCGAGCGCGGCGACGATCCGCTTCATCAGCGGATCGACCACCCCCATCCCGAGCAGGTGCTCGTGGGTCGAGCGCACGTAGTCCGGATTGGCGCCCGAGATCCCCTTCCCCTGCCGCACGAGAGCGAGCACCTCCTCGAAGGAGAGGCTTCCGGCATATTGCTCGTGCCTGCGGTCCGCCACGTAGCCCAGGGCCGTGACGGCGCGGCCGTCCTCGAGCCGCACGGGCAGGTGCCGCTCCAGATAGACGCTCGTCGCCTGTTCGCGCTCGCGCAGGTAATGCACGGTCGCGGCGGCCTCCTCCTTCACGACCCGGAAGGCCACGCCGTGGCAGCGCCCGCCCCGGTCGAGCCCCAGCACGAGGCCCGGATTGCCGGGGGTTCCGCGATGGACGTGGGAGAGAACGCAGAGCGCCCGGTGATAGCCGTAGAGATGGGCGTGGCGGCGCTCCACGAAGGGAAAGCCCGGCCTCCACATGAGGGAGCCGTAGCCGAACACCCACAGATCCCCCGACCCGTCCGTCATCGTTTCCATGCCCGAACTCTGCCCGCTTCGGCTCTTAGAGCATCGTGCCGCCCCGAAGGCCGGCGCGAGCGATGCTCCTGTTTCAGGAGAAAGCAGCGCCTGCCTTCCAGGGAAAGGCGCAGACCGCTTTTCCTTCGGGGCGCTACCAGTTACCAAGCAGCAGCACAACAGGAGATCTTGCATGGCCGAAGCCATCCCGGCGGAAAACGAGCGGCAGAGCCGCTTCTGGCTCTACGCGCCCTTCGTCCTGCTGCTTCTGGTGGCCGTCGCCTGGAGCGTGGCGTGGTTCGTGATCCGCAACCGCGCGGTCGAGTCGATCGACGCCTGGCTCGACGCACAAGCGCGCAGCGGCCGGCAATGGACCTGCGCGGACCGCACCGTCGCGGGCTATCCCTTCCGCATCGAGATCACCTGCGACACCCTCGACATGAAGCAGGGCGCGGTGAGCGCCTCCTTCGGGCGCACGGAGGCCATCGCGCAGGTCTACCAGCCGCGCCTCGTGATCGTCGAGGCGGCGGGCCCCCTTCGCGTGAGCGACGGAAAGGTGACGGTGCAGGGCCAATGGTCCCTGCTGCAGGCGAGCATCCATGCGGCGCAGACCGGCCTCCAGCGCCTCTCCCTGGCGGCGGATTCGCCCCGCTTCACGGTGACGGGGCTTCTGCCGCAGGAGATCGCCACATCGGGCCAGCATCTGGAGCTGCACCTGCGCCCCAATCCCTCGCGGGCGTCCGAGAAGGCCTATGACGCGGCCCTGTCGGTGCGACAGGCGAGCCTTCCCATGCTCGATCCGCTCATCGGCGGCGCGGAGCTCACGGACCTGAACGCGGACGTGACGGCGACCCAGTCCGCGGGCTTCGAGGGCCGTCCCCTGGCGGAAGAGCTCGAGCGCTGGCGCCAGGCCGGAGGCACCCTCGACGTGCTGATGCTGTCCCTGGCCAAGGGGCCGCGCCGCCTGGAGGCGAAGGGCCAGCTCAAACTCGACGAGGAGCACCGCCCCGCGGGCCAGCTCAATGTGGCCGCCGCGGGCCTCGACGGCCTCATCGGCAAGATCACCGGCAGCCGCACGGGCGGCGCCCTGCTCGGCGCGTTGCTCGGGCAGAACCCGCGCGCTCAGGCGAAGGCCAGCGGGAAGCCGCAGCTTTCACCCCTGCCGCCGCTCACCCTCGACAACGGCTTCCTGGCCATGGGGCCTTTCGTGATCCCGAATGTCCGGCTGCAGCCGCTTTACTAAAGGGTATCCGCCGTCATCCACCCACTACCGTCATCCCCGGGCTTGTCCCGGGGATGACGGCGATCAGGCCGTCTTTCATTTGTCCAGGTCGCGCTTGTCCTCGCGGCGGCGCCCGAAATCGGGCTCCGGCGTCTCCTGGCCCGACGAGATGATGCCGCGCCGGATGGCGCGGGTGCGGGTGAAGAGGTCGAAGAGCTTGTCGCCCTCGCCCCAGCGGATGGCGCGGGCCAGCAGGGCGATGTCCTCGTTGAGGCGGCCCAGCATCTCGAGCACCGCGTCCTTGTTGTGCAGGAAGATGTCGCGCCACATGGTGGGGTCGGACGCGGCGATGCGCGTGAAGTCGCGGAAGCCGCCGGCGGAGAACTTGATGACCTCTCCCTGGGTGACGGTTTCGAGATCCGCCGCCGTGCCCACGATGTTGTAGGCGATGAGATGCGGCACGTGGCTGGTGATGGCGAGCACGAGGTCGTGGTGCTGCGCGCTCATGATCTCCACGTTCGAGCCCATGGCGGTCCAGAAGTCGCGCACGCGCTCGACGGCGTCCTCGTCCGTGCCGTCCGGCGGCGTGAGGATGCACCAGCGGTTGTGAAAGAGGGTCGCGAAGCCCGCGTCGGGGCCCGAATGCTCCGTGCCGGCCACCGGATGCGCCGGCACGAAATGCACGCCCTCCGGCAGATGCGGCTGGACCTGGGCGAGCACGGAGGCCTTGACCGAGCCCACGTCGGACACGATGCAGCCCGGCTTCAGCCCCGGCCTCATGGCCTCGGCGACGGCCCCGCACACGCCCACCGGCACGCACAGGATCACGAGATCCGCGCCCGTGACGCCCGCCGCCACGTCGGTGGTCGCCTCGTCGGCGATCCCAAGCTCGCGCACGCGGGCCACCACCTCCTCGCTGCGGTCGATGGCCACGACCGTGCCCGCGAGGTTGAGATGCTTCGCCGCGCGGGCGATCGACGAGCCGATCAGGCCCAGCCCGATCAGGGCGACGCGCCCGAAGAGCGGCGTCTCGCGGGGTGGTCCCAGACGCTCAGGCATCGCGGCCGCCCTTCAGGAAGTCGCGCAGGGCCTCGACCACGAGCCGGTTCGCCTCCTCGGTGCCCACCGTGAGGCGCAGGGCATGCGGCAGGCCGTAGCCGTCAATGCGGCGCAGGATCAGGCCGCGCCCGGACAGGAAGGCATCCGCGTCCTTCGCGGTCCTGCCCGGCTCGTCCGGGAAGGTGATCATCAGGAAATTGGCGACGCTCGGCGTGACCTTCAGCCCGAGGGCCTCGATCTCCCGGGTGAGCCAGGCGAGCCATTGTTCGTTGTGTTCGACGGCCTTGGCCACATGCGCCTCGTCCTGGACCGCCGCGATGCCGGCCGCCATGGCGGGGCCGTTCATGTTGAACGGGCCGCGGATGCGGTTCACCGCGTCCACGATAGGGGCGGGCGCCACCATCCAGCCGATGCGCAGGCTGGCCAGGCCGTAGATCTTCGAGAAGGTGCGGGTCATCACCACGTTCTCGGCGGTGGCGACGAGCTCGAGCCCCGCCTCGTAATCGTTGCGGCGCACGTATTCCGCGTAGGCCGCGTCGAGCACCAGCACCACATGGGGCGGCAGGCCCGCATGCAGGCGCTTCACCTCGTCGAAGGGCATGTAGGTGCCGGTCGGGTTGTTGGGATTGGCCAGGTAGACGATCTTGGTCCGCTCCGTCACCTTGGCGAGGATGGAATCCACGTCCGTCCGGTAGTCCTTCTCCTCGGCCACCACCGGCGTGCCGCCGGCCGTCAGGATGGCGATGCGATAGACCAGGAAGCCGTGCTCCGTGAAGATGCCCTCGTCCCCCGGGCCCATATAGGCATGGGTGATCAGGGCCAGGAGCTCGTCCGAGCCCGCGCCGCAGACGATGCGGCTGGGGTCGAGGCCGTAGCGCGCGGCGATCGCCTCGCGCAGCTTCGTGGCGGAGCCGTCGGGGTAGAGCTCGAGATGGCTCAGGTTCCGCACGGCCTCCACGGCCTTCGGCGAGGGGCCGAGGGGCGTCTCGTTGGAGGAGAGCTTATGGACCTTCGCGACCCCTGCGGCGGCGCTCTTGCCGGGCACATAGGCGTCGATCTTCATGACGCCGGGACGGGGTTCGGGACGAGCGGGCATGGACAATTTCCTACACAATCGATGGCGGGTGAGGGCTCTTCGGATCCTGGGGCACGGCCTCACCGGCGAACCTGCACCCGTTCGCCGGGGATGCTCTAGCGCAGCCTCGCGATCATTTCACGCGGAAACGTTCGGCATGGCTGCCGACCTCCGCCAGCTGGGCGAGGCTGGCGCCGGCCTCCGTCAGCTCCTGCTGGAGGCGGGAGGCCTCCACGGCCCCGGGCACGGCGATCAGCTCGGACAGGCCGCTGGCATCCGCCGCGCTCGCCACCACCTCGCCGCCGAGCCTGGAGAGTGCCTGGTTCGCGCCCCTGTGCCAGCGCTCGAACTGGGCCGCGTAGAGGACCACGTCCCGCACGGCGGCGTCGGTGAGGGGCTTGGAGATCACGAAGACCGGGGTCCCGGCCGGATGGTCCGGGCGCTCGATGAAGGGCAGCCGCGCGATGATCTTCGGGCGGTCCCTCTCGGCGAGGGTCCGCCACCAGGCGCCGCTGGTGGCGCCCTGGTCGAGGCGGAAGATGCCGAGATCGCCCTTCGAGCGCGCCACGGCCTCGATCACCGCCGCCGCGCTCGGATGGGTGATGTAGGGCACCGTGAAGCCGAAATGGAACCGGGCGGAATCGCGCATGGGGGCATCGCCGCCCGAGACGTCCGCGTGGACCGAATAGCTGGATTGCACATAGGTGAAGGTGCCGATGATCACCCGCCAGATGCTCTCCACCGTGTCGAGCGGGAGCAAGCCCCGGTGACGCTCGGCCAGCGCCTTCATCATCGCGGCCTCCCGGCCCGGCCGGAAGGCGGAGCTCAGCCCCGTGTCCGAGGCCTTCTTGGCCTCGATCAGGCGGTCGATGATGGTGCCGCGCTCCATGAGCAGCCGGTGCATCGTCTCATCGATGCGGTCGATCTCCTGGCGCAGCTCGGCAAGGGACGGCACGGGTGTCGACGGGACGGGCTTTTCGGCGGTCATGGCGTTGTTCGATCCTTCAGAAAGCGCGCTCCTCTTTGAACCCTTTGCCATCCTTTGTCATCCTTCGCCCATGGTTTGGGGAAGCACGTCTCGTCACAACCACGCCCATTCCGGACACTCCTGTTTCAGTCCAGCCCGCATCCTGAGGAGCGAAGCGTCTCGAAGGAGAGGGCGTCTCCAGTGATCTCTGGATCCTCCTTCGAGACGCAGCTGCGCTGCTCCTCAGGATGAGGACGGAGGGTGATGAAGGACGGTGCACCTTCGTCATGGGCACCCCCGCTCGTCATGGCCGGGCTCGACCCGGCCATCCACGTCTTGCGGAACCACGCCGTTGCAAAGATGTGGATCCCCGGGACAGGCCCGGGGATGACGACGGAGGGTAGGATGACCGGAGGGCAATCAGCCTGAGATGTCAAAGAGCATGCGGGAGCGTCCCCGCGGCATGTTGGGCGCGAGGGCGGTCGAACCCGGGCGGGGGACCTCATGCGCGTTGACGATCCGACCTGTTCGAATTACGGCTTGTTCGGCAAACCGAACGCAGCGCGGATTCATGACATTGTCCTCCCTCTCCCTCGAAGCGCGAAGCCAGGTCGACGATCCGTCGAGCCTCGTCATGCGCTTCGGGACGGACGAGCCCCTGATGATGGATTCCGGGGTGGCGCTCGCCCCCTGGCAGATCGCCTACCAGACCTACGGCACGCTCAACGCCGAGAGATCGAACGCGGTGCTGATCTGCCATGCGCTCACCGGCGACCAGCACGCGGCGAACGACAATCCGGTGACCGGCAAGCCCGGGTGGTGGCGGACCATGGTCGGCCCCGGACGGCCGGTGGACACGAACCGCTTCTTCGTGATCTGCGCCAACGTGATCGGCGGCTGCATGGGCACCACGGGCCCGGCCTCCACCGATCCCGCGACGGGGCAGCCCTACGCCCTGGACTTCCCGGTCGTGACCATCCGCGACATGGTGCGCGCGCAGGCGGCCCTGATCGACAGGCTCGGCATCGAGACCCTGTTCTGCGTCATCGGCGGCTCCATGGGCGGCATGCAGGTGCTGCAATGGGCGGCGAGCTACCCGCATCGGGTCTTCGCGGCGCTGCCCATCGCCACGGCCGCGCGCCATTCCGCCCAGAACATCGCCTTCCACGAGGTCGGGCGCCAGGCCGTGATGGCCGATCCCGACTGGCGCCGCGGGCGCTACCTGCTCGAGGGCACCCGGCCCTCCAAGGGGCTCGCGGTGGCCCGCATGGGCGCGCATATCACCTACCTGTCCGAGATGGCCCTGCACCGCAAGTTCGGCCGCAACTTCCAGGATCGCAGCGCCCCCACCTTCTCCTTCGACGCGGATTTCCAGATCGAGAGCTACCTGCGCTACCAGGGCATCTCCTTCGTCGAGCGCTTCGACGCGAATTCCTACCTCTACATGACCCGCGCCATGGATTATTTCGACCTCGCGGCCGAACATGACGGCACGCTCGCAAAAGCCTTCAAGGGCTCGGCCACGCGCTTCTGCGTGATGTCCTTCACGTCGGACTGGCTGTTCCCGACATCGGATTCCCGCGCCATCGTGCATGCGCTCAACGCCGCGGCGGCGTCGGTCGCCTTCGTGGAGGTGGAGAGCGACAAGGGACACGACGCCTTCCTGCTCGACGAGCCCGAGATGTTCGCCGCGGCCCATGGCTTCATCGACGCGGCCGCGCGGGTGCGGGGAATCGTCTGATGGCCTCGAGTCTCGCCGTGCCGGCCACGGACACGATCACGGGCCACCGCCTCGACTTCCTGCTCGTCGCCGACATGGTGGAGCCGGGCTCCCGCGTGCTCGACGTGGGCTGCGGCGACGGCCAGCTGCTCTCGCTCCTGCGCGAGCGCCGGAACGTGGACGGGCGCGGCATCGAGCTGTCCCGCGAAGGCGTGAATGCGTGCCTCGCCAAAGGCCTGCCGGTGATCCAGGGCGACGCGGACACGGACCTCGCCGATTATCCGGACCATGCCTTCGACTACGTGATCCTCTCGCAGACGATCCAGGCGACGCGGCAGCCGCGCGCGGTGCTCGAGAACCTCCTGCGCATCGGCCGCCACGCCATCGTGTCGTTTCCGAATTTCGGCCATTGGCGCGTGCGCGTGGAGCTGGCGCTCCGCGGGCGGATGCCGGTGACCGAGAACCTGCCCTATTCCTGGTACGACACGCCCAATATCCATTTCTGCACCATCCGCGATTTCGTGGAACTGTGCCGCGAGGTCGGCGCCGAGATGGAGAAGGCGGTGGCGCTCAATGCAGGCGGCAAGCCCATGCAGGTGAACCTGCCCTGGTGGGTGTGGAACCTGCTCGGCGACCAGGGCGTGTTCCTACTGAGACGCCAGTGAATCACCTCCGGTGTCATTCCCGGCCGGAGATGGAAACAGCATCATTCTTGAGCATCACGCTCGGCTCGAAGTCATCCCTCCCCCGACGACAGCGGATGCAGATCACGCACCATGCTCTTCAGGCGCTCGTCCAGCACGTGGGTGTAGATCTGCGTGGTGGAGATATCGGAATGGCCGAGCAGCTCCTGCACCACCCGCAGGTCCGCGCCGTTCTGGAGGAGATGGCTTGCGAAGGCATGGCGCAGCACGTGGGGGCTGATCTTGTCCGCGCGAAGGCCCGCGCCGGACGCGACGGCCTTCAGGTCCCGCGCGAAGGCCTGGCGGGTGAGATGGCCGGTTGCGCTGTCCGCCGGGAACAGCCAGGCCCCTGCGGCTCTTCCCTGCTCCTCCAGCAGCGCGAGATAGGCCCGCGCCGCATCGCGCGCGGCATCCGTGAGCGGCACGAGGCGCTCCTTGGCGCCCTTGCCCCGCACCACGAGGAAACGGTCGCGGGTCCTGGCCGCGCTGCGGGGAAGCGACACGAGCTCGGAGACGCGCAGGCCCGTCGCATAGAGGAGTTCGAGCAGGCAGGCCATGCGGGCCGCCCGCAGACGCTCGCCGGGAGAGGCCTCCGGCCGGGCGGCGCCCTCGTGAGCCACCTGCAGCAGGCGATCGACCTGATCGACGGACAGGACCTTGGGCAGCGCCCTGCCCCGCTTCGGGGCTGACACGGCCGCCGTGGGATCGACCGGGGCATAGCCCTCCACGTACAGGAATTTGTGGAACTGGCGGATTGCGGAGAGCCTGCGAGCCGCGGAGGAGGCCTTCAGGCCCCGCTCCTCCAGGCTCGCCATGAAGCCCCGGATGGTGGCCGCGGAGGCATTGTCCGGCTGGGCGCCGGCCTCGGCGAGAAAGCTCAGATAATCGTCGAGATCGCGCCGGTAGGCATCGAGCGTGTTCTTGGAGGCGCCGCGCTCGGCGACGAGCATGTCCAGGAAAAGGCTTGCCTGGCGCGCGCCCATCATGAGGACGACGGGGCCCGCTGGGTGGGAACCGGCACCGTGATCTCGCGCGGATCGGGACGGACGAAGGTCGCCAGCGCGAACATGGCGGCGAACCCTAGGCCCGCCAGAATGGCGACGACGAGAAGAAACCGGAAGAGAGTGGGCAAAGGGATCCTCTTTGAGCGTTACCTCGGTAGAACCATGCATGGCCCGCAAAGGCAAGACCTAACCTTGGGTTAGACTTCCACACGAGGCCGGACAACCTCCCTGTGACAGAGCCGGAGCCCCGTGCTAGGACAGGCTCATGAACAATATCAGCCGCTTCAATCCGCTCGATGAAGCCGGCGAGCAACCGCAAGGCAGCCGGCGCGGCCATCCCATCAGCCGCCAGCTCGGTCCACGGTCGATCGTGCTCGTCGGACTCATGGGCGCTGGAAAGAGCACGGTGGGCCGCAGGCTGGCCCAGACGCTCAAATTGCCGTTCCGCGACGCCGATCACGAGATCGAGGCGGCGGCCGGCATGACGATTCCCGATATTTTCGCCATTCACGGCGAGGAGCATTTCCGCGACGGCGAGCGCCGCGTCATCGCGCGCCTGCTCCAGGAAGGCCCCATGGTGCTGGCCACCGGCGGCGGGGCCTTCATGAACGAGGAAACCCGCCAGAACATCGCCGAGAACGGCATCTCGGTGTGGCTGAAGGCCGATCTCGACATTCTCATGCGCCGCGTCCGCAAGCGCGACACCAGGCCCCTCCTGCGCAATCCCGATCCGGAAGGAACCATGCGCCGGCTCATGGAGATCCGGCATCCGGTCTATGCCCTGGCGGATCTCACCATCGATTCGCACGAGGCGCCGCACGACCGCGTGGTGGCCGACATCATCAAGGCCCTGGGGCATTGGTTCGACAGGGAAAAACAGGGGAATGCCGAATGAGCAGCGTATCGGCGCAGGCCCGCGCCACATCCGCCATCACGGTTCCGGTCCCCCTCGGCGACAGGGCCTATGACATCCTGGTCGGGCGCGGCCTGATCGAGACGGCGGGCGCGCGCATCGCGGCGCTGGGCGCCCGCGCGGCCGCCATCGTGACCGACGAGCATGTGGGCCCGCTCTACGCGCAGGCTCTCGGCCGTTCGCTTGAGGCCAACGGCCTGCGCGCCTGCGTGATCACCCTTCCGCCGGGCGAGGCGACGAAATCCTATGCCAGTCTTGAGCGGGTCTGCGACGCGGTGCTGGAGGCCAGGATCGAGCGCGGCGACCTGGTGGTTGCGCTGGGCGGAGGCGTGATCGGCGACCTCGCGGGCTTCGCGGCCGCCGTGGTGCGGCGCGGCGTGCGCTTCGTGCAGGTGCCGACCTCCCTGCTCTCGCAGGTCGATTCATCCGTCGGGGGCAAGACCGGGATCAATTCGCGCCACGGCAAGAACCTCGTCGGGGCGTTTCACCAGCCGAGCCTCGTGCTGGCCGACACCGCCCTCCTGGACACCCTGCCCGTCCGCGAGATGCGCGCGGGCTACGCGGAGGTGGTGAAATACGGCCTCATCGACGACATCCGCTTCTTCGCCTGGTGCGAGGCGAACTGGAAGGGCATTTTCGATGGCGGCCCGGAGCGCGACGAGGCCGTTGCGCAAAGCTGCCGGGCCAAGGCTGCAGTGGTGGTGCGCGACGAGCACGAGACCGGCGACCGGGCGCTGCTCAATCTCGGTCATACCTTCGGCCATGCCCTCGAGCGGATCACGCGCTATGATTCCAGCCGGCTCGTTCATGGCGAAGGCGTTGCCATCGGCCTCAATCTCGCGTTCCGCTTCTCCGCCGCCCTCGGGCTCTGCCCGCTCTCCGACGCCGAGCGCGTCGAGGCGCACCTGACCAGCGTCGGCCTTCCCACGCGGCTGTCCCACGTCCCAGGCGGATGCGGCACGGTGGACGAGCTTCTCGACGCCATGGCCCAGGACAAGAAGGTCAAGGCCGGATCGCTCACCTTCATCCTGGCGAAGGGCATCGGCCAGAGCTTCATCGCCCCAGGCATCGAAGCCACGAAAGTCCGCACATTCCTGACGAGTGAAATCGACGCATCTTGACCATGATCGAGGAATCCACGTCCGGCGACCTCTGGTTCGCCGCTCTGGTCGTCATCTTCTGCCTTCTCCTGTCGGCCTTCTTCTCGGCCGGCGAGACGGCCTTCACGGGCGCCTCCCGCTCCCGCATGCTGATGCTGGAAAGGAGCGGCGACAAGCGCGCCCGCCTGGTGAACCGCCTCCTCGACATGCGCGAGCGCTTCATCGGCACCGTCCTGATCGGCAACAACATCGTCAATATCGGCGTGTCGGCCTTCGCCACCAGCGTGCTCGTGGCGATCTTCGGGGATGGCGGCGCGCTTTATGCGACCGCGATCATGTCGGTGCTGGTCATCGTGTTCGCGGAGGTTATGCCGAAGACCGTCGCCATTTCATCGCCCGACAGCGTCTCGCTGTTGCTCTCCCGGCCCATGGCCTGGGTCGTGGCGCTGCTCGGTCCCCTGGCGATCGCGATCGAGCGCCTGGTGCGCCTGATGCTGCGCCCCTTCGGCATCCGGATCGGAGAGAACACGCCGATCCTGTCCGCATCGGAGGAGATCCGCGGCCAGGTCGCCCTGCTGCACAAGGAGGGCGGCGTCGCGAAGGTGCAGCGCGACATGCTGGGCGGACTGCTCGACCTCGAGGACCTCACCGTCTCGGAGGTCATGGTCCACCGCACGAAGATGCGCACCATCAACGCGGACCTTTCGTCCGAAGAGATCGTGCGCGAAGTGCTCTCCTCGCCCTATACGCGCATGCCGCTCTGGCGCGGGAGCCAGGAGAACATCGTCGGCGTGCTCCATGCCAAGGACCTGCTGCGCGCGCTCGACGCCGTCGGCGGCGACGCCAGCAAATTGAGGGTGGAGGCGATTGCGCTGGAGAGCTGGTTCGTCCCGGATACCACCTCCCTGCGCGATCAGCTCAAGGCATTCCTGGCCAAGAAGACCCACTTCGCCCTGGTGGTCGACGAATATGGCGAGGTGATGGGCCTCGTGACCCTCGAAGACATCCTCGAAGAGATCGTCGGCGACATCAAGGACGAGCACGACCTCTCCGTCCAGGGCGTGCGCCCTCAGCCCAACGGCTCGGTGAACGTAGACGGATCGGTCCCGATCCGCGATCTCAACCGCGCCATGGACTGGAACCTGCCGGACGAGGAGGCCACCACGATCGCGGGCCTCGTGATCCACGAGGCGCAGACCATCCCCGATACCGGCCAGATCTTCACCTTCCACGGGTTCCGCTTCCAGGTCCTGCGCAAGTCGCGCAACCGCATCACGGCGCTGCGGATCACGCCTCTCGCGCTGGTCCGCGTCAGGGAGGGCTGATTCCCCCTTTCAGGAAGTCGGTCAGCGCCTCATTGACCAGCCTGGCCTCTTCGAGGTGGACCCAATGGGTCGCCTGTGCAACGGGCAAGACCCTGCCCCGGGCGCAGAGTTTCAGGCTTTCCTCGCAGAGGCCGAATTCCAGGAAACGGTCCTGCATGCCCCAGATCGCCAGCACCGGCATCGGGAGCTTCTCCGATGACCGGTGAGGCGGTCTGAGCGGCAGCGCGCGATACCAGTTCAGCATGCCGGTCAGCGCACCCGGCTGGCTCCAGGCCTTCTCGTATTCCGCCAGATCCTCCTCCGGGAACGTGCTGGCCCGGCTCGTGCGCCGGAGCGCCCGCTTGAGCCTGCGGAACGCCCCGGACGAGAGCAGGGCCTCGGGCACAGAGGGCAGCTGGAAGAAGCCGATATAGGAGCTTCTCAGCATCTGGCCGGGATGACGGCGCATATAAGGTCCCGCGACCGCGGGATGCGGCGCGTTGATCGCCGCCATCCGGTCGATCCTGCCGGGATGGCGCGAAGCCGCCCACCAGGCGACGAGGCCGCCCCAATCGTGGCCCACGAGGGAGCAGGTGCCGTATCCGAGCGCATCGCACAGGCCGACGACGTCCCGCGCCAGCGTGTCGAGATCGTAAGCCCTGCGGCCTTTCGGCTTGTCGCTGAGATTGTAGCCGCGCTGATCCGGCACGAGGACCCGGAACCCCGCCCCGGACAGCGCCTCGATCTGGTAGCGCCAGGCCCACCAGAATTCGGGAAAGCCATGCAGCAGAATGACCAGGGGACCGTCCTTCGGCCCCGCATCGACGCAGTGAAGCGTCACGTCTCCGGCCTTGAGAGACACGCCCGGCGCGTGGGGATCGAATGCCTGCCGCATACCTGCCTCGAACGAAAAACTGGTTTCACCCATGCGCGGCAACGGCGTCCTGCACCGCCTGCCCTGTCGCCTCTTCCCCCGCCATGAACTGCGCCCGGGCAAGCTCCGCGAAGCGCCCGCCCTTTGCCACGAGTTCGTCGAAGGTCCCGGTCTCGATGACGCGGCCCTGGTCGAACACGAGGATGCGATCGGCATTGCGAATGGTGGCGAGGCGATGCGCGATCACGAAGGTCGTGCGGCCCTTCATGACCTCGTCGAGCGCGCGCTGCAGCTTCTGCTCGGTGGCCGCGTCGAGGGCGCTCGTCGCCTCGTCCAGGATCAGGATCGGCGGGTTCTTCAGCAGGGCGCGGGCGATGGAGAGGCGCTGGCGCTCGCCGCCGGACAGGGAGCGCCCGCGCTCGCCGATCACCGTGCCGAGCCCTTCCGCCTGCCGGGTGATGAACTCGATGGCCTGCGCGCGCCGCAGGGCCTCGACCATCTCGGCATCCGTGGCGTCGGGTCGGCCCACCTGCAGGTTCTCCCTGATCGTGCGGGCAAAGAGCATGGGCTCCTGGAACACGACCCCGATATTGCGCCGGAGGGATGCGAGGGTCAGGTCCCGAATATCGTCGCCGTCGATGCGGATGCGGCCCGATTGCGGATCGAAGGCCCGGTGCAGAAGGCCCAGCGTCGTCGACTTGCCGGAGCCTGTCGCTCCGACCAGCGCCACGGTCTCGCCGGGCCCGATCGCGAACGACACATCCTGCACGGCGGAGCGCTTGCCGTCATAGGAGAAGCTCACCCCGTCGAACACGACCTCGCCCTTGAAGCGGCCCACGTTCTTGGCGTTCGGCCGATCGTGGACGGCGGGGGTCGTGTCGAGGATCTCGAAGAACTCCCGCAGCTTCGGCGCCTGCATGAAAAGCTGATTGACGAAGCTGACCGCCTGCTCCAGGCGGCCGATCAGCATCGTCGCCATGCTCATGAACATGACGATCTCGCCGATGCTGGCGAGATCGTTGAGGTGCAGCCATGTGCCGAGCAGGAAGACGGACGTGACCGTGATGATGGCCGCGGCCCGGGAGGCGACGGATGCCAGCGCCCACCATGACAGGACCGGGTTCTGGGCCTGCAGCAGCTGCTGGATGATGACACGCAGGGAGCGGCTCTCCGCCTCGATGCGTGTGAAGGACTGGATCACCGGCACATTGCCGAGGGCGTCGGAGGCATGTTCGGCGAGGTTCGAATGGTATCGCTCCACGGAGCCCTGCAGGGTCTCGGTCTTGTGCAGCACGATGGCGGTGAGCACCGCGAACACGCAGACGAGCGCCACGAGAAGAAGCCCCAGCCGCCAGTTCAGGAAGACGGTGAGCGGCAGCAGCACCACCAGGGCGACGAGCGCGGACAGGTGTTCGCGAAAGAAGCCGAGCCAGAGCCACGACATGCCGCCCGAGCCTTCGAGCATGACCTTCAGGACGCGGCCCGAATGGGTGGAGGTGTGAAAGGCGAGCGGAAGCTCCAGGACATGCTCGAAATAATTGGCCAATACGGCGAGGCGGCGGCGATGAGCCAGCCGGTCCGCATGAAGAGCCACGAGGGCGCCCGCTCCGATGGAGAAAAGGCCGAAGGCCACCCAGGCACCGATCAGGGGCGTCAGCACGGAGAAGGTGACGGGCGTTGAGCCAGGCATCTGGGCGCGGGTCAGAACGTCGATGATGCGGCCGAACAGAATCGGTTCGGCGAAGGCCGAGATGGCCAGGGCCACATTGGCCAGGGCGAGCATCGCGCCAATTCTCAGGTCGGACCCGAGCTGGCCGAGAACGCGCACGTAAAGCCTGATCAGCCGCATGGGATCAACCTGCCAGCAGGACGAAGTTCAGGGAAGAACTCCGCGTTCGCCGGAGAGTTTCGTAATCCTGTTCGCCCGGGATGCCAAGGCTTCGCCGATCAGCTCTTTTCGAACCGCTGGCGAAGGTCGCTTCCGATCAGGACTTGTCCGCCGCGACCACCATCGCCCAATAGACCTTGTACTTGGAATTCGGCGCATAGGCCGTTGCGATTCCGATCCGCGTCGCCTTGGGATCGAGCAGCACCCGGTTGTGCTGCGGACTCTCGCGCCAGCCGGAAAAGGCTTCCGCAAGGGTGTGGTAGCCGGCGGAAAGATTGGCCGCCGGCGCGACGAAGCCCCCCGAGGACAGCCGGCGCTTGAACGCTTCGGCGGAGCTGGGCTTGTCCGCCGCAGCCATGGAATCGGCCTCGGCCTGCGCGGCCGCCTGCAATTCGGGATCGAGCGCGAGCGGGCCCAGGCCGTTGTTGCGGCGATAGGCGCCGATCATGTCCCGCGCCATGGCGGCATCCACCACCGCGCCCGCATTGGCCATGGAGGCATAAAAGCTCGGCGTCTGCGAGCCAGCATGGCGCTGGTCGGACTGGCAGGCCGCTAGGGCGAGCGCGGAAAGGCTGAGGCAGATGAGGCTCTTCATGCGGGCGACTTATCCTTGAGAAGGGTTAAGGTTTCATCCTCGTTCCCTTCCTTTTTGGACACGCCGTCCTTCGTGTCCTCCCCGGCCGGTTCGGGAGCGGGCGCCGCGGGCATGGGCACGCCGATTCCCGCCTTGCGCAGCTCCCGGAAGATCTCGAAGTAGAGGTCGCTCGAGACGCGGCCCGCCGCATCGATGTCGTCCACGAAGCAGACGAGGTCGAAGTCGATCGTGTTCTCCGTCACCTTCTTGAAGACCACGCGCGGCTGCGGCTCGCTCATCACCTCGCGATGGGCCAGCGCCGAACGCCGCATGATCTCTGCCATGAGATCCGGGTCGGTCGCCCGCGGCACGGGGATCGAAACCACGACGCGCCCGACGCGGTCGTTGCGCACGCGGTTGCGCACGATTCCGGAAATCAGGTTCGAGTTCGGCACGATCAGGGTGGAGCGGTCGAAGGTCTGGATTTCGGTGGAACGCACGTTGATCCGGCGCACATAGCCCTCCCCGTCGCCCACGACCACGAGATCGCCCACCCGGATCGGGCGCTCCCAGAGGAGGATGAGGCCGGAGATGAAGTTGTTGACGATGGATTGCAGGCCGAAACCGATACCCACCGACAGGGCGCCGGCCACGATGGTCAGCCGCTCCAGGCTCAGGCCCAGATAGCTGAAGGCGATCACGCCCGCCGTGATGATGCCCACATAGCCCGCCGCCGTGCGGATCGAGTTGCGCAGGCCCGCATCGAGGTCGGTGGCAGGCAGGAAGGTATTGTCGAGCCAGCGCTGGATGACGCGGGTGATCGTGAAGCCCGCCGCGAACAGGAGCGCCGCGATCAGGATCGACGACAGGGAGATGGTGACGTCGCCGACATTGAAGCCGAAGAACAGCGCCCGCAGGGAGCTCGTCACATCGGCGGATTCGATGCCCCAGGGCAGGAGGATCAGCAGAATGGCGAGGATGATGAGCACCAGCCGCACGATGCCGCTCGCCAGGACGCCGATCTGCTCCAGGGAGCGGCGGCGGATGCCCGTATTGGCCTGCAGCGTGGTGGCGAGCCGGCTTTGGGCTCGCAGCGAGCCGGCGATGAACTCGTCCGCCAGGGTGATGCCGAGGATGAGCATCGCAATGATGAGAGAGATCGAGACCGCCTGGTCGACGACGAAGGAAGCAAGCGCCGTATAGCCGCCGAGCACTCCGACGCCGACGACGGCCACCACGAACCAGCCCAGGCTCCGCACGGGGCCGCTGATGTCGAACTCATGCGCCACATAGGGGCCGAGGCAATTTTCGTCCTGGCTCTCCCGAGATGCGAAGCGGCGCAGCAGCTCGGCGAATATCAGCGCCATGGCCAGGGCGAAGATGGCCCGGGTGATCACCGTGATCGGCAGGACCGCCGCAACGGCCCTGTTGAAGGCTTCGATGACCTTTCCGGCGATCAGCACGGTTGCCAGGGTGACCGAGAAACCCATGATGCGCGTGGCGGATGCATCCCTGACCGGGATCAGACGCCAGGAGGTATGGTCCGGCGCCAGAATGGCGTCGATGACGGCACGCACGACCGCGATGAAGGCCAGACCGCCGAGAAGAGATCTCACCACAGCTTCCAGACGGGGCGGGACGATATCCGCCGCATCGAACGCCACCCAGACGATCCAGCTTCCCGCCATGGCGGGGACGGCGCCGAGCACGAGAACCCCGATGGCCGCCATCAGGCGGCTGCGCCGGGACGGGTCCGTTATCGCCGGATCGCGCCGGACGAGACGCGGCGCAAGGGAACGGCGGCCGACATAGAGCGCCACGGCGACGCCGATGGCCAGGCCCAGGATCAGGAGCACACCCAACGTGGCGTTGCGCTGCGCTTGCTCGAGCGCATCCGACAGGACGATCCGCTGGGCTCTCAGCTCCTGCGGAATCGCGTCGATCACGTTCAGCCAGAGATTCGGGCTGAGAAGGCCGTCGCTCTGCTCGAAGAGCGCGCGGGCGAAGCCGGCCCGTCGCAGGTCGCCGATCTGGGTGCTCAGCTGCTCGGCCTGGACCAGCAGCGCGCGGGCAAGGCGCTGGGTCTCGTCGAGTTCGGCGACGGCGGCCTCACGGTCCGCGCGGTCCCGGGCCACGTCGGCGCTTTCTTCGGGCTGGCCGCTGGCAGGCTTCGGCCCGAGCTGGGAGAGGCGCTGGCGGCTCGCCTCCAGCTTGGGCGCCTGCTCGTCGATGACCTTTCGGATCTCGGCGATGATCGGCTCGGTCTGCTGGCGCAGGCTCTGCAGTTCGGCATCGGACAGGACACGCCCCTGGAGCGCCATTTCCTTCTGGTCGAGGTCGGCCTTGAAGCTGTCGAGCTTGGCGCGGGCCGCCTTCGTCTCCGCGGAGGTGATTGGGGCCGGCGCATCGGGGGCCGGCGCCTGTGCGGGCTTTTCCGGATCGGTAGCCTGCGATGCCGGGGCTTGAGCCGGCGGCGTTTGCGCCTGCTGAGCGAGAGCAAGGCCTCCTGAGGCAAGGCCGCAGGCTACGATCGCGGCCGAAAACAGCCGCCTTAGTCCAATCCCGGTCATTCAGTCCGCCTCATCGCATTCCCTTGCGGGCCGGTTCATTGCGAATCAATAAGGCGAAAACTCGCCGCCGGGCCGACGAAGTGCAACAAAAAAGCCTGGAGGGCGGTGGCCATCCAGGCGTTCGGTAAAAGAGAGCGGTCTTCAGCGCTGCGCCGGCTCATTGGCGGAGGGCTTGGCCTCCGGCGCCGGATAGGCCGGGTTCGCAGGCGTGATCCGATCCGTGGGATTGGCGTTCGAGGAACCGGTCGTCGAGCCGGTCGTGGCCGAACGGGCGGCATCCGTACCTGGATCGTCGGGCGACTGGGCGCCAGCCCAGATCATGTAACCGGTGCCCGCGATCGCCAGGAGAAGCAGCGCGCCGAGCAGAACGCCCAGGACGGGGCGTCCGGAGGCGCCCTGACGGGCGCGATCGTCTGGAATCTGTTGAGCCATCTGAAGCCTCTTTGGAAAGCAGGGGTTGGGGCGAGCAGCAAGGCTCGGCGTTACCAGGGCAACGCCAGATGAAAGGGGCGGTTCCTCCGCAGCCCATGACGGCGAGCCATCGCATCGGGCGCGTGCAGCCCCTGGATCCAATGTCGGGCTCCGCCGTTGTTCGAGACGGGCCACTAACCAATTTCAGAGACGAGGGCGATGGTTCGGCCAGGCTTGGGAGCATCGATTGTCGCACCCCCGGACAAGGCTTCCGCCTCCTGGCCGATAGCCTTTTTTTCGCCGTCTTGGGCGCCCTTGGGTAATCTCTGATTCAAGGAGAAATCATGCAGGACAATCGCATCAGTCTGGACGGGGCTTGGGAATTCTTGCATGTGGCCGACGATCGCCTGTCCGGCCCGGCGGAGGTTCGCCAGATTGTCGTGCCGAGCCCCTGGCAGGCCCAGTTCTCAGACCTGCGCATGCGTGCGGGGATCGGCATCTATCGCAGGACGATCGACATCGACGAAGCGTGGCTGCGCGACAGCATCTGGATCCGTTTCGGCGCCGTCTTTCACAACACGAAGGTCTTCGTCAACGGCGAAGCCGTCGGCCAGAACGAAGGCGGATTCCTGCCCTTCTCGTTCGATGTGACGGCCCATCTCAAGCCAGGATCCAACGAAATCAAGGTTCGGGTGGATTCGCCCACCGACAACCCGGCTGAGTTCCCGGATTCACCCTTCGCCGAAATCCCCTTCGGCAAGCAGAGCTGGTACGGTCCGCTCTCCGGCATCTGGCAACCGGTCTATCTGGAGCGCCGCATTCCCGACCACATGAGCCGGGTGCGTCTGGTTCCACACCTGGCCACCGGCAAGGTCACATCGGGCGTGTTCTTCGCGCGGCCGCTCTCGGACGTCACGCAGATCCGGATCGAGGTGACGGATCCGTCGGGCAAGACCGTGATCGATGAGCTGCACGAGACGCAGGTCGGCGTCACCAGCATGCCGTTCGAACTGACCGTGCCGGACGTGCAGCCCTGGTCGCCGGATCATCCGAATCTCTATCGCGTCCGCCTGCAGCTCATGCGCGGCGGAGAGGTGAAGGACGAGATCGCCGACAATTTCGGCTTCCGCACCATCGAGACGCGCAACGGCAAGTTCTACCTCAACGGGGAGCCGCTCTACCTGCGCGCCGCGCTCGATCAGGATTATTACCCGGACACGATCTGCACCGTGCCGTCGGTGGAGTTCCTGGAGGATGAGTTCCGCAAGGCCAAGGAGCTCGGCCTCAATTGCCTGCGCTGCCACATCAAGGCGGCGGACCCGCGCTATTACGAGACGGCAGACCGCATGGGCATGCTGATCTGGACGGAATTGCCCAACGGCGGCATGGCCACGGACCGTTCGCGCGGGCGCAAGGAAAAGCTGCTGAAGGGAATCGTCGATCGCGACGGGAATCATCCCTCCATCATCATCTGGACGATCATCAACGAGAACTGGGGCGTCGACCTCGTCAACGATGCGGATCACCGCGACTGGCTCAAGCGCACCTTCGCCTGGCTGAAAGCCTACGATCCGACGCGCCTCGTGGTCGACAATTCGCCGCTCGCCCCGAGCTTCCACGTGGAATCGGACATCGCCGATTATCACTTCTACGCCGCCTACCCGGACCATCGGGCGCATTGGGATCAGTTCGTGGACGAACTGTCGAGCCGCGCCTCGTGGCTCTACTCGCCCTATGGCGATGCGGTGATCACCGGCCGCGAGCCGCTCATGTGCTCCGAGTTCGGCAATTGGGGCCTCCCCTATCCCAAGGACCTGCGCGGCGCCAACGGCGAGGAGCCCTGGTGGTTCGAGACCGGTCACGACTGGGGCGAAGGCGTGATGTATGCCCACGGCGTCGAGAACCGCTTCTCGGACTGGAGCATGGATCGCGTGTTCGGAGACCTGCGGCGCTTCGTGATCGCGGCCCAATGGCAGCAGTTCCGGGCCTTCAAATACGAGATCGAGGCCATGCGCCGCAAACCCAATCTCGCCGGCTACGTGATCACCGAGCTGCACGATTGCCACTGGGAATCGAACGGCCTTCTCGACATGCGCCGCAATACGCGCGTCTTCCACGAGCTGTTCCACATCTTCAACTCGGATACGGTGATCGTGCCGAAATGGGAGCGTGCTTCCTACTGGTCGGGCGAGGCGGTGTCCCTGGAGTTCGCCGTCGCGCATGGGGCGGGCCCGGCCCTGGAGGATTGCAAGCTCGAGATCAGCGTTTTCAACGAAACGCAGCGAATCGACCTGCCTCGCATCGAGGCGCCAGGCGTGCTCGACCTCGGCCGCATCGAGGTGCCGCTGCCGGAGGTGGACGAGCCGTCCTTGCGGCGCATCGGCTTCACGCTCCGCTCCCCCGATGGCGGCCTCGTCGCGCAGAACCACCACGACATCGCCATCCACCCCAAGCGCGCGCGGCCCGCGCACGCCCGGGAACTGGTATGGTCGCCGGACGAGGATATTCGCGAGCGCTTCCGCACCCTGGGCTACACCATCGCGCGCGCCTTCGAGGAATCGACCCTGGTGGTCTCCCGCACCCACGACAAGGCGATTGCCGATCACGTGCGCGCCGGCGCCAAGCTGCTGCTGCTCCCGGAACAGGACATGAGCCTCTATCCGTTCTTCCCGCACTGGCAGGCCGTGAAGGTGCAGGCCCGCGCGGGCACGCTGTGGTCGGGCGATTGGGCCTCCTCCTTCGGGTGGCTGCGCCGCGCGGGCCATTTCGCCCGCTTCCCCTCGGGCCCGCTGCTCGACGAGACCATGGACCGGGTGCTGCCCGACTTCGTGATCTCGGGCTGCAACCTGCTCGACTTCCAGGCCCGCGTCTTTGCGGGGCTCGTGGTCGGCTGGATCCACAAGCCCGTGGCGCTCGGCGTCGAGCGTTCCTACGGTCGCGGCCGCCTCGTCGCCTCGACGCTCCGCCTGCTGCGGGATGAACCGCTCGCGGATCCCACGGCCACCATCCTGACGGACGCCCTGGTGGAACTCGCGGTCGAATCCCGCGCGGCGCGCCTCGAGGATGCCGTACGGGCCGCGGAAGCCGCAGCGTAAGTCTTCAAGGATGCGAAACGACGAGCGGCGCGGAGATGATCCGCGCCGCTCGTCGTTGCTGAAGGCTGCAACCGCTACTCGGCGGCCATGCGGAGACTTTCCTCGGACCAGGCCACTTCACTGTCGATGAAGAAGCGGTCGAGAGCGTTCTCCAGCCGCGGCATGAGAATGCCGCGCTCGGTGGACAGCGCCGTATTGACGACCGGCAGGTCGCCCGCTTCCCTCACGAGCTCCGGATCGAAACCGGCACGCCCGGCGGCCTGCGCCGCCAGATCCCGCCAGGATGTTTCGCCGATATTCGCCATGTGCCAGATCCCCGTTCCGCCGTCGATCAGGAGATCGAGCGAGGTGTTGACGAGGTCGGGCACATAAGTGGGCGATACGATATCGACGCTGGCCTCGATGCCCTCGCCCCTGCTCAAGGCGTTGAGGATGGACCAGACGAAGTTGTGACGGTCCCATGGGCCGAAGAAGGCGCTCGTGCGGATGACGAGAGCCTTGTCATGGGCTGCCAGAACCCTCCGCTCGGCCTCGGCCTTGCTGGCGCCGTAGACCGTGGTGGGATTGACCGCGTCGCTCTCCACGTAAGGCCGCTCCAGCGTGCCGTCGAAAACGAGATCGGACGAGAAGGTCACGAGCGGGATGCCGAGATCCGCACAGGCCTTGGCCAGCACTTCGGCGCCGACGGTATTTTCGCGGAAGCAGGCTTTCGCATCGTTTTCGGCCTCCGACACACGCACGTAGCCTGCGGTGTTGATCACCGCCCATGGCCGGTGGCAGGCAAGGGTGGCCTCCACGCTCTTTGGGTCGGCGATATCCATGTCGCGGCGGGAGAGCAGCACATGGTTGAGACCCCGGAACTCGGCGAGGCGCGAAAAGGCGCGCCCCAGGGTGCCAGTGGCGCCCGTGATCAGAAGCTCACGCGGCTCGTCCGCCAGCCAGCACGAGCGCGACTGCTTGGCGGGCCGCTTGTAGAAGCGGATGTCCCGCTTCCACCATCCGGCGCGGTCGAGAACCGGGTGATCGTAGGCGCCGGTCCTGGCCAGCGATTCGGCTGCGTGGGCGAGCGCGGTGCGCCGCAGCTTCGGGGCCCGCACGTCGAAGGGGCCGGGCTCGTAGAAGCCGTTGCGCCGCGTGAGGAGGCTGTTCCAGTCCACGGCGCCGAAGAGCGACCAGACCGTCACGGCCCGGATGTCCGCGCCCTCGTTCCGAAGCGTGCCGACGTCGTTCCACACCTCCATGAGCCAACGCAGCTGATCGTCGCGCGAGCTGCCGTGATGGGCCTCGGTCACCGCGATGGGGCGCCTGTAGCGCTCCCAGACCTCCCGCAGCCGGGCAGCGGGCCCGAGATCGCCGGCCGGGAGAGGCATGCGGACGGCTTCCGCATCCGCGTATCGATGCACACCGTTTCCGCCCCAATGGTGCTCCGGGTAGCGCTCCATGTTCTCGTCCAGATAGCGCTCACTCGTGAGATAATGATTGATCCCGATGATGTCCGGGGCCGCGTCTCCCTCAAGGAAGAGTTCGAGATCCGCCTCGCTGACGCCGTTCTCGATGAAGATCTGCCACCACGGATGGTTGCGGTCCACCATGCCGCACAGGAGATCGAAGCTGAGGAAGCGTCGCTGGTTCTCGTGCTCGGCCTGATAGGCCAGCAGGGGCGTCGAGAAGGTCTTGCCCATGTCGTCCGTCTGCACGAGCTGCGCGTCGGGCCGGACCGTCCGAATGGCCCGCATGGACAAAACGGTGGCCTTGCACTCGTTCACGAGGATCTTGAGAAAGCTCTCATAATTCGTGCCATGCGGATACCAATGGCCATAAAGCCCCGAGAATCGCGCCGTGGTGAGCGGTTCGTTCACGGGCGTGTAAAGATCGAGGTGGGGATAGCGCTTGGCCACCTGGGCGGCATGGCGCGCGAGAAGCTCGGGCCATGCCGGATCGAGCATATGGGTGTAGCGCGGGCCGCTGCCGTGGTGGCACAGGCCCGCGATGGCGCGGATGCCAAGTTTCTTGAGGCGCGTGAGGCGCTCGTCATGCCAGGTAAAATCCGTGCTGTCCGGGCTCGCGGGAGATACCGTCTCCCAGAGCACCGGATAACGCAGGGTGCTAATACCGAGTGCTGCGATCCGGTCGAGATCCTCGATCCGGTCGCTATGCCCGGTCTCCAGGCTTTGGTCGCGGTACTCGTCGCCGATACGCGCGACCGTACACTCGATTCCGCCCCAAAGCTCCAGCTGTCGTTTCATCCTTCAACTCCGAGCCATCTTATATCGACAAACTCAAACAACGATCGGCGCGGATTGTTCGATGATACATGGCCTCACGAGAGCAGAGCCGCCGATGACGGCATGGCCTTGACGGCGGAGGTATCGGCCCCGACCGGCAGGGATTCGTTGATGCGCCGGAAGGTGGCAAGCGCCTGACCGACGATCTGGTCCATGTTGTAGTACCGGTAGGTCGCCAGGCGCCCGACGAACCAGACATCCGGGGTCGCAAGGGCCAGGCGCTCGTACTTCTTGAAGAGCTCCTGATTTTCGGGCTTCGGAATCGGATAATAGGGGTCGCCTTCGGCCGACGGATACTCGTAGGTCAGGGCGGTCTTCGTGTGGTCCTGGCCCGTCAGATGCTTGTATTCCGTCACGCGCGTGTAGTCGTGCGTCTGCGGATAGTTCACGACGCCCACTGGCTGATGCCAGGGCTTGTCGAGAGTGACGTGCTCGAAGCGCAAAGAGCGATAGGGCAACTTGCCAAACTGATAGTTGAAGTACTCGTCGATCGGGCCTGTATAGATGACGCGCCGATGAGGCACGATGTGCTTCACGTCCTCATGATCCGTCTGGGTCATGATATGGATGTTCGGATGGCTCACCATCTTCTCGAACATCCGGGTGTAGCCATGCTTCGGCATGAACTGGAATTCGTCCGCGAAGTAACGATCGTCCCGGTTCGTGCGGGTCGGCACTCGTGACGTCACCGACTTGTCGAGCTCGGACGGATCGAGCCCCCATTGCTTGCGGGTATAGCCCCGGAAGAACTTTTCGTAGAGTTCCCGGCCCACTGTCGAGACCACCACGTCCTCCGAAGTCCTGATCTCGCCGATCTTCTCGGCCCGCTCGGCGAACCAGTCCTGCAATTGCTCGGAGGTCAGATTCAGGCCGTAGAGCTTGTTGACGGTATCGAGGTTGATCGGAATCGGCACCTGCATGCCGTCCACTTCCGCCAGAACCCGGTGCTCATAGAACCGCCATTCGGTGAAGCGGGAGAGATAGTCGAAGATCTGCTTTGAATTTGTATGGAAGATGTGCGGCCCGTATTGATGGATCAGCAGGCCATCATCATCGTAGCGGTCATAGGCGTTTCCGCCGATATGGTTGCGGCGGTCGATGAGAAGGACGCGTTCATTGCGCTCGGTTGCGAGGCGCTCGGCCAGTACACTCCCTGCAAAGCCCGCGCCGACAATCAGCCAATCGTACATTCATATTACTCCGCGGGCGTGGTGGCATAGATCGGTAGGGTGGCGGCGGCAGGACGGTCGACGGCCGTGCCTCCGGTCGCATCGAGCATGAGCTTGTGCATGCCCCCCCAGGTCTTGTCCCAGGAGCCCTGCGCCAGGTGCCGGTCGACCTTGGCGAGCCAGGCATCCTCCGGCCTTGCCAGGATCGTCTCCACCTTCGCGACCACCTCCCCGGCATTGTGGGCGATCTCGACGAGACCCTTTTCGCCATAGGGCTTCACGACGTCGGTGATGGGTGTCGAGACAACCGGCACGCCAGCGGCGAGGAACTCTGGCGTCTTCGTCGGGCTGATGAACTTCGTCGCCTCGTTCAGCGCGAAATTCATGAAGCCTACGTCCCAGCCGGCAAGATAATGAGGCAGCTCGTTGTAATGCCTGCCGCCGAGCCAATGGATGTTCGAACGCCGCGGCAAGGTGGCCGGATCGATCTTGACCACCGGGCCGATCATGACGAACTGCCAGTCCGGACGCAGGTCCGCGACCTGGGCCAGCAGCTCGATATCCATCCGCTCATCCACAACACCGAAAAAGCCGAGACGGGGATGCGGAATCTGCGCCTGATCTTCCGGGTCCTTTCGGATCGAGCGGGCCTGCGAGAAATGGTTGAAGTCGATGGAGGACGGGAAGCCGTGAACGCTGCGGTGGCGGCTCTTCTTGGCCTCGTAGAGGCTCATGCCGCCCGTGAAGACGAGATCGCAACGCGAGAAGAGCGCATTTTCCAGATCGAGCAGTTGCTGGGATGCGCCACGAAAGAGCGACAGTTCGTCCATGTTGTCGTAGACGCACAGGTCGCACTCGAAATCGCTTGTGAAGGCCATGGCCATGGGCGTGTAGTACCAGAACACGCGCGACCCGTTGGATTCGCGTCCGATGAGGGCCTCGATGAGATCGTGCTGCTCGATGAGGACATCCTCGTGAGGAAGACCCTCCGGCAGCATAGGCACTGCGATGGTGACGCCCTGAGGCCGGGTGCTTACGTCCATATGCGGCTTGATGCCGCTTTTGAACATGGGCTCTTCGACGATGAGCACTTCGTAGTGCTTCGCGGCGCGGCTGAGCAGATGCTGCGGACGCTGCCAGACGAAATCCCATCGAAGGTGCGAGAAACAGACGAGAAGTGGCTTTTCAGGGTAAGCCTTGAAGGGCGAACGGAAGGCATGCGGCTGCGTCATCAAACGCTCATGCATGGCGCGATCCTCAGAAACAGGTGTGTTTTCACGATCGGACGAAAATTACGGTCCGGGGCGAATAAAGCTATGTCTTTAGTGAAGCGCACCGGAGAAGGGTCGCGGGCGCAATCGTTTACTCAACGCAGTCAGTGCTATTTGGTTCCATCTGCATTCATGTTTGTGAACGGCTATTCATGATGAAAGCCCGCATCACTTCTTTTCCAGCATCAGGGTTCCCTGCTTTTGGATGAACGTCTTGGCCTTTTCAGCGACCATGGCGAGAATCCATGGTAATTGCACTTCCACGCGCACCTGTTCGTCCATCACCTGGACATTCCCGCTCACATTCTGACCCATGGCACCGACGCGGAAATCCATGCGGTCGCCCGTCCAGCTTTCATCGATGGAGGCAATCTTGTCGCCGAATTGCGATTTCAGGCTGCTCATGCCGCCCTGAAGTCTGCGCAAAGCCTCGGCCTTGCCGAGATTATGGGGAATGGAAACCACGAGCGGCTTTGACATGACGAGGCTCTCTTTTACTGGAGCGCATCCTCTGCCGCGGAAGACCGGATTCCTCCTTTCCGCACGATGCGCCTGACTTGAGACGACAAGCGAAGCAGCATGGCGCCGGTTCCACAATCAGAGCATTTCAACCTTGATGGCCCGGATCACGATGGTTTCTTGCTGGAAACGGCGTTCCAATTCCGCGCGATAGTTTTCCCACCAGGCGTGGTCGATCTCGCGGGCCATCACCTCGAATACCACGATGTCATCATGGGTGATCTGGCCGCCCTCTTTCCAGACGCCTTCGGCGGGGGCGCGGGTAAAGCTGGTGATGCCGCCGAAGCGCCCCGCCAGCTCGGAGCGGACACGGCCATAAGCCTCCCTGTCGAAACGGCGGCCGGCATTGTCGGCCAACGGCAGTAGGATCTGCACCAGATGCATCGCCCGGATCCCGAAATCGCGAGTACCGGCGGGTCCTGCTCAGGCCCGCCACGCGACAGGAAATAGTTCAGCACCCCGAAAAGGCGAGACCGGCGGATCAGGCGAGAAGGGCCGCGAACAGCTCCTGATCCGTCTCGGGCCAGTCATCATCGACGCGGTAGCGGCCGGAAGGCTTCGAGACGCGCCATGGATGACGCGTGGACGATTGGAACGATTCGGACGGGCGAAGGCGCCGTGCCGTGCCGTCGGACAGCACCTCGTCAATGACGACGAAGCCGAAAATGTGGAGCCGCGTGGCCATGTCCTTGGTTGCCGCGTCGTCTGCGGAAACCGGCAGCGATCCTGCGGCGTAGACCGCGTCCATGAGGCTCTTCTGATCGCGGCGCGGATTGGCCGACGAGCGAGCGCCCGGAAAGCGGATGACGTTCGTCGACTGAGACGATCTCGATTCCATGTAAGCAACCCTTGGTCCCGAATCGGGCCAAGAATCGTCGCAAGGGATTAAGAAGCGCCTAATTCCAGCGGAGCCGCGTCAGTCGATCTGATGCAGGGAGACATACCCGGTTCCGGTGGAGGTCAGTCCCAGGGCCTGAGCCGGCCCTTTCGCAAGGTCAATGATACGCCGATGGGCGAAGGGCCCGCGATCGTTCACGCGAACGACCACCGAGCGGCCATTCTCCTCGTTGACGACCCTCAGCCGGGTGCCGAAAGGCAGGAACCGATGCGCCGCCGTCATATCGTTGGCGTTGAAACGCTCGCCGCTGGCGGTCTTCCGGCCATGGAAACCGGGGCCGTACCAGGAGGCTGTGCCACGCTGCAATTCCTTGCCCAGGCTGGCTTGCGAGATGGATCCCGTGATCGAAGGATCGTTCGAAGCGGTCGTATTGCACGCCGCAACGAATAGAAGTGGCACCATCGCCGACATGCGGGTGAGGATGTTCTTCAAAGATAGTCTCCCCTTCCGTTCTGATTGGAAGTGAAGCTCAACTTTAAAAAGGCAAGAATAAGGCGATTAGATTTTATCCATATAAACCCATACCTTTGACCCTGGCCTATACCTTTTCACTATAGCCTGGAATTTGGCCGAAGAATCAGGGATTTCACTTAATATTGTTACATTTTCTCCTGGGCTTTTGATGAATTTCTATCCGGCCTGAGTTCCGGCATCTGGTCCTTGGGACACGCCGTTCTATGTGGGCTGGGTTCACGGCCTCAGCCGCCCTACGGCCCACGGGAAAGACCACTCCATGTCGAATCCCCCCCAATCGTCACGTGTGGCCATCGTCGGCGCAGGTCCCGGAGGCCTCGCCTGCGCCATGCTGCTCGCGCGGGAGGGCATTCCGGTCACCGTGTTCGAAAGCGAAGCGGCCGTCGGCGGCCGCACCCGCACGGTCCTTGCCCCCGGGGGCTATCGTTTCGATCTGGGCCCCACATTCTTCCTTTATCCTCGCGTCCTGAGGGACATCTTCGAATCCTGCGGCGAGCGCCTGGAGGATCACGTCGAGCTGAGGCGGCTGGATCCGCAATACCACCTCGTCTTCGAAGGGGGCGGCGAGCTGCGCGCAACCGCCGATCTGACCCGTCTCGAACAGGAGATCGCACGCCTTGCTCCCGCGGATGCGCGCCATGTCCGCCGCTTTCTCGACGACAACCGCGCGAAGCTCGAGGCCTTCCGCCCCGTTCTCGAACAGGCCTTCACGAGCCCCGCCGATCTCGTCACGCCGGCCATGCTGGCTGCCCTGCCCAAGCTTCGGCCCTTTGCCAGCGTGGACAGCGATCTGAAGCGCTATTTCGCCGATCCGCGCGTGCGCCTCGCCTTCTCGTTTCAAACGAAATATCTCGGGATGTCGCCGTTCCAGTGCCCGAGCCTTTTCACGATCCTTTCGTTCCTGGAATACGAGCATGGGGTCTATCACCCCATCGGCGGCTGCGGCGCGGTGTCGGAAGCCATGGCCAATATCGCAAGCAGGATGGGGGTGGAAATCCGGCTAGGCACGCCGGTCGAGCGCATCCACTACGAGGAGGGCGAAGCCGTGGGGGTAGAGGCCGGCGGAGAGCGCTTCGCGGCAGGCTCCATTGTCGTCAACGGCGATTTCGGCCATGCCATGCGCCGCCTTGTCCCGGAATCCATGCGTCCACGCTGGACGAACGCAAAGCTCGATCGCGCCAAGCTCTCCTGCTCGACATTCATGCTCTATCTCGGCATCGAAGGCGATGTCGGGGACCTCTCCCACCACACGATTCTTCTCGCCAGGGATTACGAACGCAACATTCGTGAGATCACCGGCGGCACCCTCTCGGAAGAACCCTCGGTCTATGTGCAGCATGCCGGCGCCACCGATCCTTCGCTTGCCCCGGAAGGGCACACGAGCCTCTATGTCCTCGTACCCGTGCCGAACCTGCGATGCGGGATCGACTGGCAGAAGGAAGCGCCGCGCTACCGCAAGCTTGTGCTCGAGCGCCTCAAGCGCTTGGGGCTGACAGACATCGAAAGCCGCATCCGCTTCGAGCGCATGGTCACCCCGCGCGGCTGGCGGGACGAATTCTCCGTTTTCGAGGGCGCCACCTTCAACCTCGCGCATAATCTCACGCAGATGCTCTACTTCCGACCGCACAACCGGTTCGGCCGCAATGTCTACCTGGTCGGCGGCGGTACGCATCCCGGCAGCGGCCTGCCTGTGATCTTCGAGGGAGCGCGCATCACCACGCGGCTTCTGAAGGACGACCGGGAGCGACGCCGTGCCGGATGGCGCGGGCAGATCCACCCTGTCCGCTCGATCCACGAAGCCCCCTTGTGAAGGGACGCCCAGGGGATGTTTGAACCGCACCTCCATCACGCCCGCCTTCCGGGCAGAAGGCATCGGAGCGGCACATGCATGATCTGCGCCCGCTCTTCCTGGGCTGGGCGTCTCCTTGAACTGCGTTTTGCCACTCCTACAACCAACCTCTCAGGTCCTGCGCACGGACAGGACGACAGACCTGAGAGTCCCATGGCCAGCAATCCCTGGCCGGACCCGGCGGGAGGATCCTCGTGAACGATCGAAGAGCTTCTATTGCCGTGATCGGTGGAGGTCTGGGCGGGTTGGCGGCGACCTGCGTGGCGGCCGCCCGGGGCTACGAGGTGACTCTCTACGACAAGAATCCGTGGCTCGGCGGCAAGGCCGCGGTGCTGCATGAAGGCGGCTTTCGCTTCGACATGGGACCGACGATCCTCACCGTGCCACGGGTCCTCGAGCGCATCTTCGCGGAGGCGGGACGGAACCTGTCCGATTATCTCGACCTCGTTCGGCTCGATCCGCAATGGCGCTGCTTCTTCGACGACGGCACCCGGATCGACCTGCAGGAGAACATCGACGCGATGGCTGCCGCCATGGACCGTTTCGCCCCCGGCAAGGGGGCCGGAGACGGCTACAGGCGCTTTCAGGAAATCTCGGCCCACCTTCACGACATCTCCAACCGCTTCTTCTTCTGGAAGCCGGTGGAAGACCTCTTCGACACCATCAACATCCGCGCCAACATGAACCCTGCGACCTTGCGGGATGTCCTGTCCCTGCGCATGGGCTCCTCCGTCGCGGGCACGATCCGCTCCAAGGTCAAGGACGAGCGGCTGGCGCAGATGCTCGATCACTTCACGCAATATGTCGGCTCGTCCCCCTATGGTTCTCCCGCCGTGCTCTGCGCCATTGCGCATATGCAGGCCGCCGACGGCGTGTGGTATCCCATGGGCGGAACACGCGCCGTCGCCGAGGCAATGATAAGACTCGCGACCGAATTCGGCGCGACCTTCAGGCCTTCATCCGATGTGGCATCCTTGCAGATCGAAAACGGTGAGGTGAAGGGCCTCGTCTTGGCGGGTGGCGAGGCAGCGCCTTACGACAGCGTCATCTCCAACATGGATTCGATCCGCACATATTGCGAGCTCGTTGGGGGCGAGGTTGGGGAGTACTACGCACGCAAGGATTTCGAGCCCGCCTGCTCGGGCGTGGTGCTCTATCTCGGCCTGAACAAACGCTACGATCACATTCTCCACCACGATTTCGTGTTCTCGCGCAATCCGGAAGAGGAGTTCGACTTCATCTATCGCCGCGGCGACCCGGCTCCCGACCCGACCTGCTACCTCGCAGCACCCGCCGGAACGGACCCGAGCGTCGCGCCGGAAGGCGGCGAGGCGCTTTATGTTCTGGTGCATACGCCATACCTGCGGCCCCATCACGACTGGTCGCGGATGTTCCCGGCCTATCGCAAGGTGATCATCGACAAGCTCAGGCGCACGGCCGGCATGCACGACATCGAGGACCGCATCGTCGTCGAGCGGCACCTGACCCCTCAGGATATCCATGACCGCTACAAGGTGCTGAACGGCGCGATCTATGGGCTGGCAAGTCACGGCAGGTTCATGGGCGCCTTCAAGCCCGGCAACCGGAGTCGCCAGGTGCGCGGACTCTACCTCGCCGGGGGCGCGGCTCATCCGGGGCCCGGAATGCCGATGGTGATGATGTCGGGCTGGATCGCGGCCGACGCCCTCGACTCCGATCTCAAGGGCGAAAACCTACGGAACGCATCCTGATGCAGGTTGGGCGCGTCGCGGCAGGAGAACGGCGGATCTCACGACAGCCAGAGGTCTCTCCCGTCGCGCGCCGATCCGCCCCGGTTCACCGCTTCATGGTGTCCGCATTCCGCCGCTATTTCACCCGGCACATGAATGCGCTGCGGATCGCCAAGTGGAGCCAACCCTCGATGCCGAGCAACGGCCCGGTCATCGTTTACTCCAATCATCCGTCGTGGTGGGACGCGGCGCTCTACATCCTCGCGGCGGATCAGTTCTTTCCCTCCTTCGAAAGCTATGCCCCCATCGATGCCGCCATGCTGAAGCGGTACGGCGTCCTGGGGCGGATCGGTGCGTTCGGGATCGATCCGGACACCGCGCGGGGGGCCGCGGATTTCATGCGAGCGAGCACCGACATCCTGTCCTCGCCTCATCGCGCTCTCTGGGTGACGGCGCAGGGCCGCTTTGCCGATGTGCGCGAGCGCCCGCTCGGCCTCAAGCCCGGCATCGCGCGGCTGGTCGAGATCGCCCCCGAATGCACGATCATCCCTCTGGGCATCGAATACGGCTTCTGGCTGGAGCGGGGCCCGGAGGCCTTCATGGCTTTCGGCAGGACCATGCAGGGCCGCGAGTTGGGCGGCCTCCCCCGCCCTGCCCGCCTCCAGCGTCTCGACGCGGAGCTCACGGCGGTGCTCGACCGGCTGAGCGATGACGTGAAGACGCGCGATCCCGAGCGCTTCCGGCCCGTGCTCGAAGGCCGCGCAGGCGTTGGCGGCATCTACGACGGCTGGCGGCGTCTGTCCTGCGCCCTGCGCGGGCGTCCCTTCGACCCATCCCACGAGGGCCGCCAGCCATGATCGTGACCGATCTCGTCCTTCTCGTGCTCGCGGCGTTTCCGGCTGGACTCGCTGTCGTCAACCTTTTTGCTCTGAGCGGGACGCCGCGCATGCTCCCGGGCGCGCAAACCCTGGTTTCGATCCTCATCCCGGCGCGCAACGAGGCTGAAAAGATCGCGGCCGCTATCGAGGCGGCTCTCGCGAGCCGGGACGTCGATATCGAAGTGCTGGTGATGAACGACGGCTCGACGGATGCGACCGCCGAGATCGTCCGCACCATTGCTTCCCGTGACCCGCGCGTCGCGCTGCTGGATGCCCCGCCTCTGGCCGAAGGATGGACCGGGAAGGTCCATGCCTGCCATCACCTGGCTCAGCGCGCGCGCGGAACGCATTTCCTCTTCGTCGATGCGGATGTGAGATTGGCGCCTCACGCTGCGGGTCTTCTGGCCGGGCATGCACAGGCGACGGGCGCCGGCCTCGTCAGCGCGGTTCCCCGTCAGATCATGGCGACGGCGGGGGAATGGCTCACCGTCCCGATGATCAACCTGCTGCTCCTCGGCTACCTGCCCATGAGGCTCATGCGCGCGCGGCCCGACCCCGGCTTCGGCGCGGCCTGCGGGCAGCTCATGCTCGTGGAGCGGGAGGCGTATCGCGCCAGCGGCGGACACGCGGCGATCCGCTCCCTCATCCATGACGGGATCCAGCTCTCCCGCCAGTTCCGGCACAGCGGCTTCATGACCGATCTCGTCTTGGGCGACAGGCTCGCCTCATGCCGCATGTACGAACGCTTCGGAGACGCCTGGAACGGTTTTGCGAAGAACGCCCATGAGGGCATGGCGAAGCCCGTGTCACTGCCGGTCTGGACTTTCCTTCTCGTGGGCGGCCATGTGCTGCCCTTCGCCTTGCTCCCGTTCTCGCCCACATGGCCCGTCATGGGGGCCGCGCTTCTGTCCCTTGCGACGCGCGCCCTGGTGACGGTCGCAACGCGCGAGACCCCTCTCTCGATTCCTCTGCATCCTCTCACCGTCCTCACGAGCCTCGCGATTCAATGGAGCGTTCTCCTGCGGATCGGCAGCACGCGGCAGGTCG
>Ga0182742_1001205_pt1 | contig 34605 bp, 30 predicted proteins | sample eDN5th37CBELigMG_FD_128880 | JGI IMG/M metagenome (GOLD analysis project Ga0182742, IMG submission 128880) | Enriched Miracle-Growth compost microbial communities from Emeryville, California, USA - eDNA 5th pass 37_C BE-Lig MG (version 2)... ... | reverse complement strand
CTGCAGAATTGATGGCGAAATATGCTGGCGGAGAAGTGCTTGAAGGTTCTGTTGTCGCCGATACACTTTCAGTCGAGCCAGCGGTTGTTTCTGTAACGTTAGAAAAAATCAACCGTGTCATTGGCGCTGAAGTGAGCATGCAACAAGTAGAGGACATTTTTGCGAAATTGAAGTTTGAATCAACTGTTGATAATGACACAATCACAGTCACAGTACCAACTCGTCGCGGTGATATCACCATCGAAGAAGATTTAATTGAAGAAGTTGCTCGCCTCTACGGCTATGACAATGTGCCAAAGACATTGCCAATCGGGGCTTCAACACCAGGTAAGTTGAGTGAATACCAGCAAAAACGCCGCCTTGTTCGTCGTTTCCTTGAGGGAGCAGGTCTTTATCAAGCTGTTACGTATTCATTAACAAGCAAGGATAAAGCGACGCAATATGCATTAGAAAAGCGTGATCCAGTTGAACTAGCTATGCCAATGAGTGAAGACCGAAGCTTGCTACGTCTAAGCATTGTGCCGCAATTGCTTGAAGTGTTGAAGTACAATCTTGCTCGTCAAACGGACAGCATGGCCGTTTATGAAACCGGAGCTGTGTTCTTGAAGCAGGATGGCGAGGACCTTCCTCTTGAAGAAGAGCATCTTGCAGCGGCAGTTACTGGTCTTTGGGAGAACCACCAATGGCAGGGTGAGAAGAAGCCAGTAGATTTCTATGTGGTAAAAGGAATTTTAGAAGGAATGTTTGCAAAACTTGGTCTTGAGGACAAAATCGCTTTTGCTGCGGCCGAAAAGGACGGTATGCATCCTGGTCGTACTGCAGAAGTAAGTCTAAACGGGGAAGTAATTGGATTTGTTGGGCAAGTTCATCCAACCGTACAAAAAGACTTAGATTTAAAAGAAACATACGTTTTTGAATTGAACCTGAAGGCTGTGTTAGAAGCGGGTACTGAGCCACTTCAATATCAAGCCATTCCAAGATACCCATCGATTACTAGAGACATTGCATTAGTGGTGGATAAAAATAAAACAGCTGCTGAGCTACAAAACATCATTGTTGAAGTTGGTGGAAAGCTGTTAAAAGATGTTTATGTTTTTGACTTATACGAAGGAGAGCGTATGGAAGAAGGCAAAAAGTCCATCGCGTTCTCATTAAAATACTTTGACCCAGAAAAAACATTAACAGACGAAGATATTGCGAAAACCCATGAAAAAGTGTTAAAAGCTGTTGAAGAACAAGCTGGAGCTACTTTAAGAGGGTAAAAAAAGCGGTTGATTCCTCTCATAGAGAGGGAATCAACCGCTTTTTAGTTTGAAATATCCTCCCTACGGCGAATAAAACCGCTTGAACGGCGAATAAAGTTAGGCTGACGGCGAATAAAACTGCTTGAACAGCAAATAAAATGCTGTTATTATCCTCTCTTCGCGAGTTTCATCGCTTTTTCGGTATTGGCAAAGTGGAGTTTCACGAATTCTGGTAAACAATCAGCGCCTTTTCTGTTAATTAATCTTGCTGCAGCTTGGTCAACTTGCGCGCCTGCTCCTTTAGGCAATGTAAAACCTGCTTTTTCACTAAGCTGTTCAAAATGTTTTACAAATGCATAGCGGGCAATCATCGATGCAGCTGCTACAGCTAAATGAACGCTCTCGCCTTTCGTACTAAAATAAACATTCTCGCGGACGATATTTCGCTGCGTTTTTAAATAATTATAGTAAATTTCCTCTTTCGCGAATTGGTCAATTAAAATGGCTTCTGGTTTTTCGGGCGCAATTTTATCCAATACATGCTGGATCGCTTGGTTATGTAATAATGCTTTCAGTTTCCCTTGTGACATGCCTGATCCTTGCATTTTGTTGTACTTCGGGTTATGTAGTGTTAATAAGCTGTATGGAACAAATTTGACGAGTTGCTTGGCGATTTCAATAATCTTGTCATCTTTTAAATTTTTTGAATCCTGGACGCCGAGCTCTTTTAAAAGTTCAATATCCTCTTTTTTTACATAAGCGGCAACGACCGTGATTGGGCCAAAAAAGTCACCTGTCCCAACTTCATCTGAACCTATGACCGACATGGATGCAAAATTTGTTGGCAAATGGGAACCAGATGGCCTTTTGTCTGTTTTTGGCTTTGACTGACTTAAGGAAGCATCCCCCCATTTTGCAGCTTCTGTTTCTCCATCTTTTCCTTGAAACAATACTTTTCCCGATTTATAGGCTGTAATGGCACAGCTTGGTGTTTTGGCTGCAAAAACGCCACCTGGAGGGACTTTTTCACTTAAATAACGTTGATAATGATCCATCATTTTTTTAATATCAGCCGAAGTGGCTTTAATCACTGTATTTCCCATATACGAATCCTCCTGTCTAAAAACATATCATATCAAAAATCTTGCCATAAAATGACGGCTTGTTACTTTCCTGCTTTTTTCCTTCATGTTATAGTATAAAATAGGATTCTTACGAAATGGAGGCGTGAATGTTGTCAGATACAAAAAAAACACGTACAACTGTAGACATATATGGGCAGCAATACACGATAGTGGGAACTGAAAGCACTAGTCATGTAAGGTTAGTCGCCTCTATGGTCGATGATAAAATGAGAGAAATCAGCTCAATGAATCCTATCCTTGATATAAATAAATTAGCAGTTTTAACAGCAATTAACGCTGTAAATGATTATCTGAAGATGAAAGATCGTGTGGAACGTCTTGAAGCAGAAATACAACGGTTAAAGGAATGAAACGAACATGCTGGATTTGTTGATCCTGTTTTTATTAGTACTAGGCTTTTTTATCGGTCTAAAAAGGGGCTTTATTCTGCAAACCATTCATATGACTGGTTTTATTATTGCATTTATCGTAGCTTATATTTATTATGATCAGATTGCTCCTAAATTGACTTTGTGGATACCTTATCCGACTTTTGGAGGAGGAGAGCTCGCACTCTTATTTGACAACCCTAATATGGAGGATGCTTATTACCGCGCCATCGCTTTTGTCGCGATTTTTTTTGCGGTAAGAATCCTGTTACAAATAATTGGATCAATGTTTGACTTTGTTGCGAATTTACCAGTTTTAAAGAGTTTAAATGTTTGGGCAGGCGGAATACTTGGTATATTAGAAGTCTATTTATTTGTTTTTATTTTATTATACATTCTTGCTTTAGTCCCGGTTGGAGTTATTCAGGGACCACTTAATGATTCTATCCTTGCCAATGGAATTATAAAGCATACCCCAATCTTTTCTGAACAAATTAAACAATGGTGGTTAGAATCGTAATGAACTTCTCTTCTGTAGAGAAGTTTTTCTTTTGAATTTCATTTGCAAGTGAAATTCTATACAATAATACTGCGGGTTATTTGTAAAAACGTTTTTCGTAAAGTTTGTGTTAAAAGCCTAAAGCCGTTTTTAACAAGAGATAACCTTTTCTCTGCGATACTACTTTGTTTCTATTAACGAATTTGGAATGGAAATCATAGCTAAATCATTCTCTATTTTTATTGAAAAGCAACAATGTTTGAGAAAAGAGCCTTTGGAAAAGCAGAACGTTTAAACAACTGTATTATGAAGGCTGTTTTCGTAAAGTTTGTTGTTAAAATCCTAAAGCCGATTTTAACGCGAAATAAGTTTTTATCTGCGTTACTACTTAGTTTGTAAGCTCTTTTCTCATCTTATAAACGATCTTTGGAATGGGATCATAGATAAAGTAATCTTTATTTCCTTTAAAAAGCAACAATCTTTGAGAAAAGAGCCTAAAAGAAACATGAATGATTTTTACATAGAGGCAGGTGCGTAAAGTGTCAGCAAATAAAAAAGATGTAGTAAGTCTTTTAGAAACGATTGCGATTTACATGGAGTTAAAAGGAGAAAATCCGTTTAAGGTTTCTGCTTTTCGAAAAGCGGCCGCCGCATTAGAACTTGACGACCGGAGTTTAACTGAAATCGGAGAGTTAACGGCACTTTCTGGAATTGGGAAAGGGACGGCTGCTGTGATTGAAGAATTCATTCAAGAGGGTACATCTTCTGTGCTAAAAGAATTGCAAGAAGAAGTTCCAAAAGGGCTCATAGCTTTGCTTCAAGTACCAGGTCTTGGTGGAAAAAAAATTGCCAAGCTTCATAAAGAATTAGGGATTGAAGATGCCGATGGGTTAAAGGAAGCTTGTTTGGCAGGGCAAATCCGTGAACTTGCTGGGTTTGGGAAAAAGTCAGAAGAAAAGATTTTGGCCGCATTAGAAAGTGTCGGCACAAGACCAGAGCGGCTTCCATTAGCTTATATGTTGCCGATAGCAGAGAATATTGAAAAGGACCTATCTGAAATGGAAGGGATTGAAAAGTTCTCTAGAGCAGGTAGTTTACGAAGACAGCGAGAAACGATCAAAGATTTAGATTTTATCATTGCGGTTCATGATGCAGTAAAGGTAAAGGAACAGCTAGAGGCTCTGCCTCGTGTGAAAGAAGTGATTGCCGCAGGAGATACAAAAGTGTCGCTTACATTTGATCTAGACTATGATGTAAATGTAGACTTTCGTCTAGTTGAACCGAAAGAATATGCGACAGCCTTACACCATTTCACAGGAAGCAAAGATCATAATGTTCGCATGCGTCAGTTAGCAAAAGAAAGAGGCGAGAAAATTAGTGAATACGGTGTTGAGAATGTAGAAACTGGTGAAGTCCTTACCTTTGACACTGAGGAAGCTTTTTACCACCATTTTGGACTTCCGTTTATTCCTCCAGAATTGCGTGAAGATGGCAGTGAAGTGGATCATTATAATGAAGAATTGAAGTTAATTTCAGTGCCAGCCATTAAAGGTGATTTGCATATGCACTCGGCATGGAGTGATGGGGCTCATTCAATTGAAGAAATGGCAGAGGCATGCCGTGCTCGTGGTTATCGTTATATGGCCATTACCGACCATTCTCAGTATTTAAGAGTAGCAAATGGGCTAACGCCTGAACGTGTTCGCAAACAAATCGAAGAAGTTCGCAAGCTCAATGAAAAATATGATGATTTCACGATTCTGACTGGAATTGAAATGGATATTTTACCAGATGCGCGCTTGGATTTTGATGATGAATTATTAGCAGAATTAGATATCGTGATTGCCTCGATTCATTCTTCGTTTTCTCAGTCGCGTGAAAAAATTATGGAACGATTAAGAACAGCAGTCGAAAACTTTCATGTTGACATCATTGCTCATCCGACTGGGCGGCTGATAGGAAGACGAGATGGATATGATGTAGATATCGATATGCTAATTGAATTAGCAAAACAAACAAATACAGCTTTAGAGCTGAATGCAAATCCACATCGCCTTGATCTTGCATCTGAACATCTTCGGAAAGCACAAGAAGCTGGTGTGAAAATTGTAATCAATACAGACGCTCATAAAATGGACACGCTTGAACATATGGAAATTGGGGTTTCGGCAGCTAGAAAAGGGTGGATTAAGGAAAGTTCGGTCTTAAACGCAATGGACCTTAACGACTTATATGATTTTCTACATCACCGGCATGATTAAGCTGGGCCCTTGTTAAAGGAGGCTATACTAGTGCAACAACGAGTGTTAAAAACACTAGAATTTGATAAAATTCGAGAACAAATACTAGAACATGTTTCTTCTCCTCTTGGGCAAGAAAAAGCACGTAGTCTTGTACCTGCTACAAATTATGAGGAAGTTCTTAATCTACAGGAACAAACAGATGAAGCAACAAAAGTTATTCGCATAAAAGGGAATGTCCCTTTAGGTGGCATATATGATATCCGTCCGCATGTAAAACGAGCTGTTATTGGCGGAATGCTAAGCCCTCAAGAGCTTATTCAAACTGCAAATACGGTTCATGCAAGTAGACAAATGAAGCGATTCATCACCGATCTTCTAGAAGAAACCGAATTGCCTATTTTATCTAGCTTTGCTGAGGGAATTATTGTCTTAGCAGAGGTCGAAGAAAAGGTAAAGCAAGCGATTGATGAGGGTGGCGAAGTTCTTGATAGTGCCAGTGATCTGCTACGTTCACTACGGAATCAATTACGGTCGCGCGAAGCCAGAGTTCGTGAGCGCCTTGAAAGTATGACACGTTCTTCTAACGCCCAAAAGATGTTATCTGATGCAATTATTACGATCCGGAATGACCGCTTTGTTCTTCCGGTTAAACAAGAGTACCGTGGCCATTATGGCGGAATTGTCCATGACCAAAGTTCATCTGGGCAAACATTGTTTATTGAACCACAATCGGTTGTTCAATTGAACAATGAGCTTCAAGAGATCCGGTTAAAAGAACAACAAGAAATTGAACGTATTTTAATTGAACTTTCTGTTATGGTTGGAGACAATCATGATGATTTGTTAACAATTGTAAACATATTGGCTGAGTTGGATTTTATATTTGCGAAGGCTCGTTATGGTCAAAAAATCAAAGCATCCAAACCTAAGGTAAACAATGAAGGGATTATTAAGTTGTATCAAGCTCGTCACCCGCTGATTGCAAAAGAAGAAGTGGTACCGAATACAATCACATTAGGTGAAGACTATACAACCATTGTAATTACTGGACCAAATACGGGTGGTAAAACGGTCACGTTGAAAACACTAGGACTATGCACCCTTATGGCACAGTCAGGTTTACAGATTCCAGCTCTAGATGGTTCAGAAGTGGCAGTGTTTGATTCTGTTTATGCCGATATCGGCGACGAACAATCGATTGAGCAATCTTTAAGTACCTTCTCGTCTCACATGGTTAACATCGTTGATATTCTTAATCGAGTGGATTCCAATAGCTTGGTTTTATTCGATGAACTAGGAGCAGGAACAGATCCGCAAGAAGGGGCAGCCCTAGCAATCTCAATATTGGATGAAGTCTATCAACGTGGTGCAAGGGTGATCGCAACGACTCATTATCCTGAGCTAAAAGCTTATGGATATAATCGCGAAGGAGTCATCAATGCCAGTGTTGAATTTGACGTAGAGACGTTAAGCCCGACTTATAAATTATTGATCGGGGTTCCAGGTCGCAGTAATGCATTTGAAATTTCTAAACGTTTAGGATTGAGTTCGACTGTTATTGAAAAAGCGAGAGGATTCATTAGTGCTGATACGAATCAGGTTGAAACTATGATTGCTTCGCTTGAAGAAAGCAGGCGCCAAGCGGAAAAAGAGGCTGATGAGGCACATGAGCTTTTAAAGTCAGCGGAGATGTTGCATAAAGACCTCCAAAAGCAAATGGTCGCTTATTATGAGCGTAAAGAAGAACTTGAAGAAAAAGCAAAAGAAAAAGCCACCGGAATTATTGAAAAAGCGAAAGCGGAAGCGGAAGAAGTTATTCGCGATTTAAGAAAACTAAGGCTTGAAAAAAGTGCTGAAGTGAAAGAACATGAGTTGATTGATGCTAGAAGGAAATTGGCCGAAGCAACCCCGGAAAAAACGGTGAAAAAAGCTAGTAAGGCAAAAGTTCAAAAACACCAGTTCCAGCCAGGTGATGAAGTGAAAGTAATCACTTTTGGCCAAAAAGGTCACTTAATAAAACAAGCATCTGACAAAGAGTGGGAAGTCCAAATTGGAATCCTTAAGATGAAAGTAAAAGAAAGTGATATGGAGTATATCGATACACCAAAGCCAAAAGATGTAAAACCAGTAGCCATGGTGAAGGGAAGAGATTCACACGTTTCTTTAGAACTTGATTTGCGGGGCGAGCGATATGAAGCAGCGATGTTGAGGGTTGAAAAATACCTTGATGATGCGCTCCTTGCTGGTTATCCTAGGGTATCCATTATCCATGGAAAAGGAACGGGTGCATTAATGCGTGGTGTTCAGGAGTATTTAAAGAATCACCGTTCCGTGAAAAAAATCCGCTTTGGTGAGGCTGGCGAAGGTGGGACCGGGGTCACCATCGTCGAATTTAAATGATAGGCGGGGAAACCAATGGAGCAATTTTGGGAGAATGATTTTGTCACAACGGCAGGTAATTATAGTGTGGTGATTCTTTGTACCATTGTCTTTCTAGCTGTTTTTGAGTTGGTCACAAAATATCGGAATTGGGAAGAAATCAAAAAAGGAAATCTGTCGGTGGCAATGGCCACTGGTGGGAAGATTTTTGGTGTTGCAAACATCTTTCGTCATTCTATTGCACAACATGACAGCTTACTAAGCATGGTTAGTTGGGGTGTCTTTGGCTTTATCCTTTTATTAATTGGTTATTTTATCTTTGAGTTTATGACGCCGAAATTTAATATTGATAAGGAAATACAACAAGACAACAGAGCTGTAGGCCTCATTTCACTGATTATCTCAGTAGGCTTAAGCTATGTGATCGGAGCAGGGATATAAGGGGCGAGGATTTTGGAGACGTTAGCAAAAGTGTTAATGGTGCTATCTGGACTATTTATTTTAATCGGGGCTATTTACCTAATGTTTTTTGTATAATACTTTTTTGAAAATAAAGTTATACTGGTATTTTTTTACAAGACTAGCAATAGGCTAGTCTTGTTTTTTTGGTCAAGCAATCAAAGGGAATTCCTATTATAATGATTGTCAACAATTACTCTGCATATTATAATGAAAAAGAAATATGTAAATATTCTGAATTATAAAAGGGGGATTACGATGATCGAGAGACCTTGGTTGGAACAGTATCCGGCTGAAATACCTAAGACCTTAGAGATGGAGGAAATCCCTGTCCAAGAATACCTTAAACAAACAGCGAAAGATTACCCAGAAAAAATCGCCATTCACTTTATGGGAAAAGAAATGACCTATCGGCAATTATCTGAACAAGCAAGAAAATTCGCCGGTTATTTGCAATCGATTGGGATTGAAAAAGGAGATCGGGTAGCGATAATGCTTCCGAATATGCCAGCAGCTGTAATTGGTTATTTTGGTGTATTGATGGCAGGTGCGATTGTCGTTCAGACGAACCCACTTTATACAGAGCGTGAGTTAGAATATCAATTGAAAGACTCAGGGGCCAAAGCCATCCTGTCGTTAGATATTCTCTATCCACGGATCTCGAAAGTCAAAGCCCAAACAGATTTGCAACACATTATTGTAACCGCTATCAAGGATTTCCTGCCATTTCCGAAGAACCTCATCTATCCATATATACAGAAAAAACAGACTGGAATATTGGTGAATGTTGCACACGAAGCCTCGAATCATTTGCTCCCGACGATTTTAAAACAACCCCAAAAAGAATTGGTAGAATATAATTATGATGTAAACGAAGACTTGGCGTTGTTGCAATATACTGGAGGTACTACTGGATTTCCTAAAGGGGTCATGCTTACTCATAAAAACCTTGTATCAAACACAAAGATGTGTGCGGCATGGTTATATAAATCGAAACCTGGTAAAGAAACGGTTTTAGGAGTTTTACCATTCTTCCATGTTTATGGAATGACAACGGTAATGATTTTATCAGTCCTTCAAGCGCAAAAAATGGTTTTGATTCCGAAATTTGATGTCGATACGATGCTGAAAACAATTGAGAAGCAGAGACCAACGCTATTCCCGGGTGCCCCCACAATGTATATTGGATTACTAAATCACCCTGATTTACAAAAATACGATTTATCTTCGATTGAGGCTTGCATTAGTGGATCCGCCCCACTACCGGTAGAAGTTCAGCAAAAATTCGAGGAAGTGACTGGTGGCAAGCTTGTCGAAGGATACGGTTTGACTGAATCATCACCCGTCACTCATTCTAATTTCCTTTGGGGACAAAAAAGAGTATCAGGAAGTATCGGGGTTCCTTATCCTGATACAGACGCGGTCATTCTATCTCTTGAAAACGGAGAATCCCTGCCGCCGGGTGAAATTGGCGAATTAGCTGTAAAGGGTCCACAAGTTATGAAGGGCTATTGGAACCGGCCGGAGGAGACGGCAGAAGTACTTAAAGACGGTTGGTTGTTAACGGGAGACCTAGGTTATATGGATGAGGAAGGTTACTTTTACATTGTCGATCGCAAAAAGGATATGATTATTGCTGGGGGTTTCAATATCTATCCACGGGAAGTCGAAGAGATTCTATACGAACATCATTTGGTCCAAGAAGTAGTTGTTGCTGGTATACCTGATCCATACCGTGGTGAAACAGTTAAAGCTTATGTTGTGCCGAAAGAAGGAAGTAGTTTGACTGAAGCAGAATTGAATGAATTTGCACGAAAGCATCTTGCAGCCTACAAAGTTCCAAGGTATTATGAATTTCGTAATGAACTTCCAAAAACAGCTGTTGGTAAGATTTTGCGTAGAACACTAGTGGATGAAGAAAAAGCGAAACAAAAGAATGACGACACAAAACAGGCTTGATAAAACAATAAGGTTGATTTTAAAATAATTTTTATTCTGATCATGCTTGTTTAATCGACTTGACAGAAAGAATGATAGATACTATTATGAAAATATGAATGACGGTTCATTCATTCGTATAAGGTGATGAAAATAGGCAGTTGAAGGTCTCCTGGTAGGAGAGGGGTGAGATAATGAAGAAAAACAAACCGAAATACCGTCAAATTATTGACGCAGCCGTGATTGTTATTGCAGAAAACGGTTATCATCAAGCACAGGTTTCAAAAATTGCAAAACAGGCTGGAGTAGCCGATGGAACGATCTACCTATATTTTAGGAATAAAGAAGATATATTAATCTCTCTCTTCCAGGAAAAAATGGGAAATTTCATTGAAATTATTGAAGGTAAAATAGCAGGAAAAACAACAGCAGTAGAGAAGTTATTAATGTTGGTAGAATCACATTTAGAGTGGGTCGCCGAGGACCAACACCTTGCTATTGTCACGCAGCTTGAGCTAAGGCAATCAAATAAGGAGCTTAGACAAAAAATTAATGGGGTTCTAAAAGGTTATCTTAAGCTAATAGATAAGATCGTGATTGAGGGCATTGAAACAAAAGAGTTCCGAAGCGATTTAAATGTCCGACTTGCAAGACAAATGATCTTCGGTACCATTGATGAAACGGTGACGACATGGGTAATGAGAGATACAAAATTCAATCTTTTAGAGCTCGCTGAACCAATGCATCGTATGCTTGTAAATGGATGTGGCTATCAAACAACAAATAACTAATCATCGTTTCCTGCGCTTGATCCTTAGTGATTGGCGTAGGAAGCGAATAAAAAGGAGGGGAAAAGGTGGAATATCTAAAATGGTCTATTGAGGATAAGGTCGCAACGATCACGATAAACCGACCTCCTGCGAATGCTCTTTCGTCAGGGTTAATCAATGAACTCTCCACGGTGCTAGATGAAGTGGAAACAAATGATGAAGTAAGAGTCCTTCTTATTCATGGAGAAGGAAAGTTTTTCTCGGCTGGTGCTGATATTAAAGAATTTACCACAATTGAAGGAAATGGATTTGCCAATCTATCAGAAAATGGTCAGGACGTTTTTGAGCGAATGGAAACGTTCCCTAAACCAATTATCGCCGCAATCCATGGTGCTTCATTAGGTGGTGGACTTGAACTGGCAATGGCATGCCACATTCGTCTCGTAACGGAGAATGCCAAACTAGGTTTACCTGAGCTTCAGCTAGGATTAATCCCTGGTTTTGCTGGCACTCAACGACTTCCACGTTATGTTGGGACAGCAAGAGCGGCTGAAATGATGATAACCAGTGAACCAATTACCGGTCTTGAAGCAGTGCAATTTGGTTTAGCAAATCACGCGTACCCCGATGAAGCTCTTCTTGAAAACGCCTACATACTGGCCAAGAAAATGGCGGCTAAAAGCCCTATTTCGGTTAAAGCGACTCTTAATCTATTAAACTATGCTAAAACCGGACAGTTTCATGAAGGTGTGAAAAAAGAGGCTCAGCTATTCGGAGAAGTGTTTAGCTCCGAAGATGCGAAGGAAGGGATTACAGCTTTTCTCGAAAAGCGTAAACCCGAATTTAAAGGGAAATAAAGTAAAAATTTTTTTACTTTGATTTTTTTCAATCTTATGAACAAAATGAATGTTAGAACTCTAGGAGGGGAAACAATGAACATCTACGTTTTGATGAAGAGAACTTTTGATACTGAAGAAAAGATCGCGATTTCCGGCGGCAAAATCAATGAAGAGGGTGCCGAGTTTATTATCAACCCTTATGATGAATATGCAATTGAAGAAGCGATTCAAGTTCGTGATGCAAATGGTGGCGAGGTAACTGTTATTTCTGTTGGAAACGAAGAAGCTGAAAAACAACTTCGCACTGCACTTGCAATGGGAGCGGACAAAGCTGTCCTAATCAATACTGAAGATGATCTTGAAGAAGGCGACCAGTATACAACAGCTAAAATCATTGGTGAATATTTAAAAGATAAAGAAGTTGACTTGATTCTTGCTGGAAACGTAGCAATCGATGGCGGTTCAGGTCAAGTTGGTCCTCGTGTAGCAGATGCTCTTGATATTCCTTACGTAACGACAATTACAAACCTTGAAATTAATGGTACAAACGTAACAGTAACGAGAGATGTTGAGGGGGATTCTGAAGTCATTGAGACGAGCCTTCCACTATTAGTTACAGCTCAGCAAGGTTTAAACGAGCCGCGTTATCCATCCTTACCAGGAATTATGAAGGCGAAGAAGAAGCCTCTTGAAGAGCTTGAGTTGGATGATTTAGATCTTGATGAAGATGATGTAGAAGCGAAAACAAAAACAATTGAAATTTACCTTCCGCCTCAAAAAGAAGCTGGAAGAGTACTAGAAGGTGAACTAGCTAATCAAGTGAAAGAACTTGTACAGTTACTTCATTCTGAAGCGAAAGTTGTCTAATTCCGGATAATCGAGAATATACGCAGGAGGTAAATCAAATGGGTAGAAAAGTATTAGTATTAGGCGAAGTACGTGATGGTTCACTTAGAAATGTATCTTTCGAAGCAGTGGCTGCTGCAAAAACAGTAGCTGAAGGCGGAGAAGTTGTAGGAGTAATACTAGGAGAAAGTGTAAGTGCACTTGGAGCAGAGTTAATTCAATCTGGAGCAGATCGCGTTGTTGTTGTTGAAAGTGATAAGCTTGCACAATATACAACAGATGGCTACTCTCAAGCATTGATGGCTGTTATCAATGAAGAAGATCCTGAAGGTCTTGTTTTAGGGCACACAGCTTTAGGAAAAGACTTGGCTCCAAAAATTGCGAGCAAGTTAAACTCAGGATTAATTTCTGATGCGACTGCGGTTGAAGAAGCAGGTGGAAACTTAGTGTTCACACGCCCAATCTATTCTGGTAAGGCGTTTGAAAAGAAAATTGTTACAGACGGATTGGTTTTTGCAACAGTACGTCCTAATAATATCGCTCCACTTGAAAAAGATGAAAGCCGTTCAGGTGATGTTTCTACATTATCTGTAGATATTAAGGACCTTCGTACTGTCATTAAGGAAGTAGTTCGTAAAGCAACTGAAGGGGTTGACCTTTCTGAAGCGAAAGTCGTAGTTGCTGGTGGACGTGGAGTCAAGAGCGAAGAAGGTTTTGAACCGCTTAAAGAACTAGCTAATGTACTTGGCGGTGCTGTCGGAGCTTCCCGTGGTGCATGTGACGCTGAATATTGTGATTACTCGCTTCAAATTGGGCAAACTGGTAAGGTTGTTACGCCAGACCTTTATATCGCTTGCGGAATTTCTGGAGCGATTCAGCACCTTGCAGGTATGTCAAACTCAAAAGTAATCGTTGCTATCAACAAAGATCCTGAAGCAAACATCTTTAAGGTAGCCGATTACGGAATCGTTGGCGATTTGTTTGAAGTCGTTCCAATGCTTACAGAAGAATTTAAGAAGTTAAAGGTTCATTCTTAAAATATAGCTTCTAATCGAAGGTGAGGATTGCTCCTCACCTTTTGCTTTTCAGGGATACTTCGTTTAAACCAAGGGTAAAATAACAATGAAACAAAAAAATAGCGTCACTTTTGAAACGGTGATATACTGACCTTAAGTAATTGTAATAGGAGGAATTTTATATGGCTATTTCACATGCAACAGACCAGACTTTCACTTCTGAAACAGGTTCAGGTACAGTCTTAGTTGACTTTTGGGCAACTTGGTGCGGACCTTGTAAAATGATTGCACCTGTACTAGAAGAATTAGATGCTGATATGGGCGATCAAGTGAAAATCGTTAAGGTTGACGTTGATGAAAACCAAGAAACTGCAGCAAAATTTGGCATCATGAGCATCCCAACTCTTCTAGTCTTAAAAGAAGGCGAAGTTGTTGATAAAGTGGTTGGATTCCAACCAAAAGAAGCACTTGCTGAACTTCTTAACAAACACGTATAATAAAAAATGCAATAATGAACCGGCGGGAAAATCCCGCCGGTTTTTCAGTAAGTTTTTTAGAGATACAGAGTGAATAATTTTATATTCATTTTTTTATATATCTGGAAATGACTCCTTAAAACAAGAATCACTACACAAAACAATTGCTCGACGAGCATCATGCTTTTTAGTAGGAGGTGTGACCTGCATGAATCAAAACATTAAAAATAAATTAGCGCTTTTGCCTGATCAACCTGGTTGTTATTTAATGAAAGATCGGCAAGGGACGGTTATTTATGTCGGCAAAGCAAAGATTCTCAAAAACAGAGTGCGGTCCTATTTTACTGGTTCGCATGATGGAAAAACACTACGCCTCGTAAATGAAATAGAGGATTTTGAATACATTGTTACTTCCTCGAATATTGAAGCGTTAGTCCTTGAAATCAACCTCATCAAAAAATACGATCCTAAATACAATATCATGTTAAAGGATGATAAAAGTTATCCGTTTATTAAATTAACGGCAGAACGTCATCCACGCTTGATCATTACCCGTAAGGTAAAAAAAGATAAAGGCAAATATTTTGGACCTTATCCAAATGTTCAAGCGGCAAATGAAACAAAGAAACTTCTTGATCGAATCTATCCTCTCCGCAAGTGTGCTACGCTTCCTAATCGAGTTTGTCTCTACTATCATTTGGGTCAATGTTTGGCTCCATGTGTGAATGAAGTGGAAGAACAGGAATATAAAAAAATGACTGATGAAATTACCCGGTTTTTAAATGGGGGCTATAAAGAAATCAAACATGAGCTAGCTGAGCGAATGACGGCGGCTGCTGAAGAATTAGATTTTGAACGTGCAAAAGATTACCGCGATAAAATTGCTCATATCGAAGCAACGATGGAAAAACAAAAAATGACAATGACAGATTTTACAGATCGGGATGTGTTTGGCTACGCGGTGGATAAAGGCTGGATGTGTGTACAAGTCTTTTTCATTCGGCAAGGGAAATTAATCGAACGTGAGGTATCAATGTTCCCAATCTACAATGAACCCGAGGAAGAAATTCTAACGTTTCTCGGCCAGTTTTATTCGAAAGAAGAGCATTTTAAACCGAAGGAAATGCTTATACCGGATACAGTGGACAAGGATATCGTTGAGGAATTGTTATCAGTTAAGGTTCTCAAGCCACAACGAGGACAGAAAAAGGACCTCGTTAAACTAGCGATTAAAAATGCACAAATTGCTTTGAAAGAAAAGTTTTCACTAATTGAACGGGATGAGGAACGTTCAATTAAAGCCGTTGAAAGTCTAGGGAATCATATGGGCATTTATACGCCACACAGAATTGAGGCCTATGATAACTCCAATATTCAGGGAACCAATCCTGTTTCAGCAATGGTCGTATTTGTCGATGGCAAACCGGCTAAACGAGAATACCGAAAATACAAAATCAAGACAGTCGAAGGACCCGATGATTATGAATCCATGCGCGAAGTTGTTAGAAGAAGATATACGAGAGTGTTAAAGGAAGGACTTCCGCTTGCAGATTTAATTATTATTGATGGTGGGAAAGGTCATATCGAGGCAGCGAGGGATGTACTTGAAAATGAACTTGGGTTAGATATTCCGCTTGCAGGACTTGCAAAAGATGAGAAACACCGAACTTCTCAACTTTTATACGGAAACCCACTTGAAGTTATTCCCCTTCCGAGAAACAGTCAAGAATTTTATTTATTGCAACGGATACAAGATGAAGTCCACCGGTTTGCAATTACTTTCCATCGCCAGGTTCGAGGGAAAAATGCATTTCAGTCCTTGCTTGATGAGATTCCAGGGATTGGAGAAAAACGAAAAAAAACCTTATTAAAACAATTTGGTTCCGTGAAAAAGATGCGCGAGGCCAGCCTTGACGAACTGAAAGCAGCTGGATTACCAGCAAAAGTTGCGGAAGAGTTACAAAAAAAGTTAACGGATTAATATTGTCAATTTAAAAATCCTTTGCTATAATGAACGCAATTCAATAAATCACTTTAGAACGATAAAGTGAAGATAGAGGTGCGGACCTCAAGAGTAGATACCTGGAGAATGATGAGATTCATTGAAGGGTGTTGAAAGGGTTGTTCGCCGAAGTGAGGAAAGAACTCATAAACTTTCCTTGCTGGTCCTGCATTGAAGAAATGTAGGATTGTCAAGATGATTGTGTCTTGGAGGGCTATCTCACTGTGTAAACGTATAGATTGTTACGTATCCACAGCAATGAGATATTCTCATTGCTTTTTTCTATTTTTAGGAGAAAAAAGCGAATGTTACATAAAAGACGCATGAACAGCCATCAATCAACAGGAAGAAGGAATGAAAATGGGACTGATTGTGCAAAAGTTTGGCGGTACATCCGTTGCAGATGTTGAAAAAATTCAAAATGTTGCTAATCGCGTTGCGGAAGAAAAGGAAAATGGAAATGATGTCGTTGTCGTTGTCTCGGCGATGGGGAAAACGACAGATCACTTAGTAGATATGGCGCAGCAAATCTCCACTTCCCCTAGTAAAAGGGAGATGGATATGCTGTTAACAACGGGGGAACAAGTGACGATTTCATTGTTGGCACTTGCCTTACAACAAAAAGGGTATGATGCGATTTCTTATACAGGCTGGCAAGCAGGAATGGTAACAGAACCTGTACATGGAAATGCTCGCATTCTCGATATTAAGACTGAAAGAATTAAGAAAGATTTAGCTGAAGGCAGAATTGTTGTAGTGGCTGGTTTCCAAGGGCTAACGGAGGAAGGCGAGATTACAACGTTAGGCCGAGGGGGTTCGGATACAACGGCTGTCGCGCTTGCTGCGGCTTTAGATGCTGATAAGTGTGACATTTATACGGACGTAACGGGAGTCTATACAACCGATCCTCGATATGTAAAAGGAGCACGCAAGCTATTAGGAATCTCTTACGATGAGATGTTAGAACTGGCCAATTTAGGGGCGGGTGTTCTTCATCCACGGGCGGTTGAATTTGCGAAAAATTATGGAGTGACACTTGAAGTGCGCTCGAGTATGGAAGTTGAACGAGGAACGCTTATTGAGGAGGAAATTTCAATGGAACAGAATTTAATTGTACGCGGGATTGCATTTGAGGATCAAATTACAAGAGTATCCATTATTGGACTTGATAACTCGATTGCAAGTTTACCAACGATCTTTACTACACTAGCAAACCATCATATTAATGTCGATATCATCATTCAAAGTGGAACAGGAACGGACAAAGCCAATATTTCCTTTTCAATTAAAAGCAGTGATCTAGCAGAAACACTGGAGGTACTTGAGGAAAATAAAGGTTTGTTGAATTACGAGCATATTGAATCAGAAACAGGTCTCTCGAAGGTTTCAATTGTTGGCGCAGGGATGATCTCAAATCCAGGTGTTGCGGCAAAGATGTTTGAAGTTTTAGCAGGTGAAGGAATCCAAGTGAAAATGGTGAGTACATCAGAAATAAAGGTTTCGACTGTCGTGTCTGATGAACAAATGGTTAGCGCGGTCGAGGCACTTCATGATGCATTTGAACTAGCGAAAGTGGCCGTGAGCGCGTAAGAAAGAATTTGAATGTAAAAGGCTGTTTTTGTAACGATTGTTGTTAAAAGCTTAAACCCGATTTTAACGTAATCGTAGCCATTTCGAATGTTTAATTAGTTTGCAAGCTCTTTTCTCATTAATGAAACCTTTCTGTATCTTCGTTTCAAATGCAACAAAGTTTGAGAAAAAGAACCATTTAAAAAGATAAAAGCTTTCAATGGATTTCATTGAAAGCTTTTTATCTAAGTATGATCATTTTTGTCCCATTTGAGGGTAAACTGAACCCTGCCGGATCGTTTATTTGGGTGTTCAAATGCTTCAGCAACAACTTTTTTTTGAATTTCGAGTTGTTGAGCTAAGAAGCCAGCTTCAAGTTGGAACGTTGCTTGGTTGTCTTTTTGTAAGCGGTTGGCAACCAAGTCTCCGGATAAAGTTAAGTGGATTTCACGACGTTTCTCTTCCTTAATGGTAAGAATGCCCCAATCTGCTTCATGAAAGAAGGCGATGATTTCGTCTAGATTGTAAAGTGGAAATTTGCGGGCAAGTTTTTTCCCGGCCCAATAAAGGATCTCTGGTTCATCTTTTCCTAAAAGCTCTTTCAGCAAGATATCACGGATTAATTCGTACCCGAATAGGGAAACGTTAGGTTGTGGGCTATCAGGATATTTTTCAGAAGCCTGTAATTCGCTCAAATTCATTCCCCTCTTTCTATGATTCTATTATAAACAAATTATGAGGAAAATTAATGATAAATTCGTCGCTGTTTTAAATTTTTTTCTAGGTATCAAGCTTGAATAGTATTACCGAATAGGTTATTGGGATATGCGGGATTCAGAAAGTTTTAGACAATTAAAACGCTTCCAAAACAGTGAATATTATCTTGATATATCAGTATATGGAAAAACTCGCCCAAATTGTGTAGAATATTAAGAAAAGAAAACGATTAGAAATTTTCTTTATATAAGTATTTTTTCTGTATCCGTTTTCTTGACGGTCTATCCTTTGAGGAGTAAAATGGACTTGTCACAATATTGTAAGAAATGTTTATTATTTTTCTACGATGTAAAGGTTGAATTTTCAATAACATTTTACAGCCTAGACATCACTTTTATTTTTCAAAGGGGGGTATACATAATGGCAAAAAATCAAGAGTTTTACTGGCGAAGACTACATTCCTTGCTTGGAGTAATTCCGATTGGATTATTCGTAATCATGCACCTTGTGATCAACAACTTCGCCACCAGAGGAGAGGAAGCTTATAACGGTGCAACGCACTTTATGGAGAGTCTTCCATTCCTAATCTTTCTGGAAGTATTCGTTATTTACTTACCTATTTTATTCCATGCAGTTTACGGTATTTATATCGCATTTACTGCGAAAAACAATACTAGTAGATTTGGATATTTCCGGAACTGGATGTTTAAGCTTCAACGTTGGACTGGAGTTATCACTTTAATTTTTATTGCTTGGCATGTTTGGGAAACACGTATCGCAAAAGCATTTGGTGCTGAAGTTAATTTTGATATGATGGAAAATATTTTATCTTCACCATTTATGTTTGCGTTTTATGTAATTGGAATAATTGCAGCTATTTTCCATTTTGCTAATGGATTATGGTCATTCATGGTTAGCTGGGGAATTACCGTTACACCTCGTTCCCAGGTGATTGCAACCTATTTTACAATCGCTGTGTTTGTGATTCTTTCATATATTGGAGTTAGTACACTCTTTGCATTCGTTTAATTCGTATCTATTATTCTACAGAACTAGCAGTCGACTTAGTATTGAGGAGTGAGTCACGATGAGTAAAGGAAATATTATAGTAGTAGGCGGAGGCCTTGCGGGCTTAATGGCTACTATTAAAATAGCTGAACAAGGGAAAACAGCCGATCTATTTTCACTTGTACCAGTAAAAAGATCCCACTCTGTTTGTGCACAGGGCGGTATAAATGGAGCAGTAAACACAAAAGGTGAGGGTGACTCTCCTTGGATTCACTTTGATGATACCGTTTACGGTGGAGACTTCTTAGCGAACCAGCCTCCAGTAAAAGCAATGTGTGAAGCTGCACCTGGAATCATTCACTTAATGGACCGTATGGGTGTTATGTTTAACCGTACTCCAGAAGGTCTTCTAGATTTCCGTCGCTTCGGTGGAACACAGCATCACCGTACTGCATTCGCCGGTGCAACAACTGGTCAGCAGTTGCTGTACGCATTGGATGAGCAAGTTCGTCGTCACGAAGTGGCTGGACTAGTCACAAAGTATGAAGGTTGGGAATTCCTTGGAGTTGTCTTAGATGATGACGGTGTCGCTCGCGGTATTGTCGCTCAGGACTTAAAGACAATGGAAATCAAATCATTCTCAGCAGATGCGGTTATCATGGCAACTGGTGGTCCTGGGATCATCTTTGGTAAATCTACGAACTCTGTAATCAATACAGGTTCTGCTGCATCTATTGTTTACCAACAAGGTGCTTATTATGCAAACGGTGAAATGATCCAGATTCACCCTACTGCGATTCCTGGAGATGACAAACTTCGTCTTATGAGTGAATCTGCACGTGGTGAAGGTGGACGTGTATGGACATATAAGGATGGGAAGCCTTGGTACTTCCTTGAAGAAAAATATCCTGCATATGGAAACCTTGTTCCCCGGGATATTGCAACCCGTGAAATTTTCGATGTCTGTGTGAACCAGAAGCTTGGTGTGAATGGTGAAAACATGGTATTCCTTGACCTTTCTCACAAAGATCCGAAGGAATTGGATATCAAGCTTGGTGGCATCATTGAAATTTATGAAAAATTCGTTGGAGATGACCCGCGTAAAGTACCAATGAAGATCTTCCCTGCGGTTCATTACTCAATGGGTGGATTATGGGTTGATTATGATCAAATGACTAACATCCCTGGTTTATTTGCTGCCGGAGAATGTGATTATTCTCAGCATGGTGCGAACCGTTTAGGAGCGAACTCCTTATTATCCGCTATGTATGGTGGAATGGTAGCCGGACCAAAAGCGGTTGAATACATCAACGGATTAGAGAAGAGTTCTGATGCAGTTTCTTCTTCTGTATTTGATCGTTATGTGAAACAAGAACAAGAAAAATGGGACAACATCATGTCCTTGGATGGTACAGAGAATGCCTACGTTCTTCATAAAGAGCTAGGTGAATGGATGACAGATAATGTAACGGTTGTTCGTTACAATGATCGTTTACTTAAGACAGATGAGAAGATTGTTGAGTTAATGGAGCGTTATAAAAATATCAATATCAATGATACGGCGAAATGGAGTAACCAAGGTGCGACGTTTACTCGTCAACTTCAAAACATGCTTCAACTTGCACGTGTTATTACAATTGGTGCTTATAACCGGAATGAAAGCCGTGGAGCTCACTATAAGCCTGAATTCCCAGAGCGTAACGATGAGGAATTCCTAAAGACAACAATGGCGAAGTTTGTAGATGGACAATCTGCACCTGCTTTCCATTATGAAGAGATCGATGTTTCACTAATCAAACCGCGTAAGCGTGATTATACGAAGAAGCACTAGAAAGGGGAGAAAAAGAAGGCATGGCTGAAAATAAAGTCCGTTTTATCATCACTCGTCAGGACACACCGGATTCAACCCCTTATGAGGAAGAATTTGTTTTAGACTATCGACCTGGTATGAACGTAATTTCAGCTCTAATGGAAATTCGCCGAAATCCAGTCAATGCAAAAGGGGAAAAAACAACACCTATTTCCTGGGATATGAACTGTCTTGAGGAAGTATGTGGAGCTTGTTCAATGGTCATAAATGGAAAACCACGGCAGTCTTGTTCCGCTCTTGTTGATCAATTAGAGCAACCAATTAGACTTGCACCGATGGCAACATTCCCGATTATTCGTGACCTTCAAGTAGATAGAAGTAGAATGTTCGACTCTTTAAAGCGTGTAAAAGCATGGATTCCAATCGATGGCACATACGACCTTGGACCAGGACCACGTATGCCAGAAAGAAAACGTCAATGGGCTTATGAACTTTCTAAATGTATGACATGTGGAGTGTGCCTAGAAGCTTGTCCAAATGTAAACAGCAAATCTGATTTCATTGGTCCAGCACCACTTTCCCAAGTGCGTCTTTTCAATGCTCATCCAACTGGTGAAATGAATAGAGCAGAACGCCTTGAAGCGATTATGGGAGACGGAGGACTTGCGAACTGTGGGAACTCACAAAACTGTGTTCAATCTTGTCCAAAAGGTATTCCATTGACAACTTCAATTGCGGCTCTAAACCGTGACACTAGCATTCAAGCATTTAAAAACTTCTTCGGAAGTGACCAAGTTTAATAAAAACATGTCCTCTTTCCATTGTGGAGAGAGGCTTTTTTTTTGCATAAAAAGTCTACTTTTAATCAGTGCGGTTCTTTCTAATGAGGTTCATACGTTGAAGGAGAAGGTCATAGGAGGGGCGAACTTGTATAGAGTCTGTAGAAAGGGAGTGGGGGAAGATGAATAAAACATTTCGGGCACCAACGATGGCTCAAAATGGAGCCATCACCGCGCCGCATTATCTGGCTTCGCAAGCGGGAATGAAGGTTCTACAAAATGGAGGTAATGCAGTAGAAGCAATGATTGCCGCTGCTTCAACTATTGCTGTTGTCTATCCACATATGAACAGCATAGGAGGCGACAATTTTTGGTTGATTTATAATGCGAGAACAAAGGAAATAACAGCCCTAAACAGTAGTGGCCGCTCAGGGGAGAATGCGACGATTGCATTTTACAAAGAAAAAGGCTTCAATCTGAAAATCCCTGCACGTGGTTATTTATCAGCAAACACTGTGCCTGGAGCAATTGCGGGTTGGAATGAAGCCTTCAACTTTTCAAAACAAGAAATGGCTGGAAATTATGCATGGGGAGAATTATTAGAGCAGGCAATCGCATATGCGAAAGATGGATTTCCGGTCACATCAAGTCAGGCTTACTGGACGAATGTTAATTTAAATGAGGAGGATTATGAGTTTCGTAACCTCCAAAGGTTTGATGAGTTCTGTAAAGTGTTCTTGAAACAGTATGGTTTGTGTTATAACCCAGGAGACATCATGAAACAACCTGATTTAGCATTAACTTTAGAAGGAATTGCGAAAGGAGGCAGCAAGTTCTTTTATCAAGGTGAATTAGCTGCGCGAATGGTAGCGGATCTTCAGGAAAATGGTGGGGTTCTAACAAAGCAAGATTTTCAAAGTCATATTTCCGATTGGATTGATCCCATTTCGGTAGACTACCGAGGATTCACTGCATATAACTTACCACCTAATACACAAGGGATGGCGTCTTTATCTATTTTAAATATCTTAAATCAGTTTGAAATCGGGGCGATTGAGGAAGGCTCGTCCACGTACTATCATTTGTTAGTGGAAGCCACAAAGCAAGCATTCCGTGATCGCGATAAATGGTTAACAGACCCAAAATTTGCAAACATTCCTGTAGAGGCGCTGTTATCTAAGGAACGAGGGCTGGAACTGGCCGAACAAATTCAGTTTGACTCAGTATACGGATTAGAAAAACAACTTGATCCAAAAGGTGATACGGTTTGGATGGGGGTTGTCGATAAAGAGGGAAATGCGGTTTCCTTTATCCAAAGTATCTATCATGACTTTGGTTCAGGGATTATTCCAAAAGGGACCGGTGTCTTGCTTCAGAATCGAGGAAGTTATTTTTCACTTGATGCAGCGAACATAAACTGCCTTCAGCCGAAAAAGCGTACTTTTCATACCTTAAATCCAGCGATGTTATTTAAAAATCAGCAACCATACCTTGTTTATGGAACGATGGGAGGGGAAGGTCAACCGCAAACTCAAGCAGCGCTTGTTACGCGAATCATTGACTATGGCTATGATGTACAACAAGCAATTGAAGCGCCAAGATGGTTATATGGCCGAACATGGGGTGCCAGTTCGAACAGTTTAAAAATTGAGGGACGAATTCCGTCTAAAATTACTACAAGGTTAGCTGAATTGGGGCATCCAGTCGAAATGGTTGACGATTTTAACGACATCATGGGTCATGCTGGTGCTATTTTTGTAAATCCAACAACCAATGTTAAATGGGCTGGAGCCGACCCTCGCGGTGATGGTGCTGCACTTGGTTATTAAAAAAGGCTATTTTCGTAAAGATAGTTGTTAAAATTCAAATCCGATTTTAACGCAGTAATCGTCATTTTGTAAGCTGAAAATTATGTTAGGAAGCTCTTTTCTCTTGGATGAAGGTATTTTTTAGTGAAACTAGCTCGTTCAGTCGTATTTTAGTTGAGAGCAACAAAGTTTGAGAAAAGAGCCTTGAAATAAGAAACTTTCGGGTTGGAAACTGTCTTTATAATGGGCTTCCTTGCTATAATAGAAATGATATAGAATCTATCGGAGTTGAGTTCTATTGAAAAAGAAAAACCTGTTACCAGTTTTTATCATTATCATCGGGATTGTTTTTATCGGTATAGGTTTAAAGCAATTTGTAGAAACAAAAGTCCAAACAAATCATTCTTTAAAAGAAGCTAAGGCGATGGTACAAGCAGAAGCTAAAGTTCCAGAGAAGCCTCAAGGGCGGTATTCACCTAATCAAGGAGAAACTACTGGATTGCTTTCTATACCAAAAATCAACGCGGAATTAGGAATTGTTGAAGGAACGGACCCAGATGATTTAGAAAAAGGCGTGGGCCATTATAAAGACTCTTTTTACCCTGATGAAAATGGTCAAATTGTGCTATCTGGTCACAGGGATACTGTCTTTCGAAAGCTAGGGGAGTTAGAACTTACCGATATTTTAGAAGTGCAAATGCCTTATGGAAAATACCAATACGAAATCACGCATACTAAAATAGTAGATGCAAATGATACTAGTATCATTACGCTCCAAAATGATGAAGAAGAGTTAATTTTGACAACCTGCTATCCTTTTGGCTACATAGGTGATGCACCTGATCGGTATATCATATATGCTAAAAGGGTAGACAAGTAACCCAGGTGGGAGACCCCACTTGGGTTTTGTTGTTTTTAGTTTAAAAGATTTGTTTAGAGAATTATAATAGATGATAGTGAGTGAATACTCATTCATTTACTGGTAAGCAACATCTAAAGGAGGAACCACCGTGGGAAAGATGGAGTATATTGACGATATAGTCAAGTGGGAGCAAGAATTCCACTTTTTTTATCCAGTAACGGTACGCTTTTCAGAAACCGATTTGTTTGGGCATTTAAATAATACTGTCCCGTTTGTTTATTTTGAGCAGGCAAGGGTCGAATTTTTAAAAAGCAAGGGGCTTATGCAAAAATGGCTTCAGCCAGAAAGTAAAACAATCCCTGTTGCAGCCGATTTACAATGCGACTTTGTAAAACAAATTTATTTTGATGAAGAAATAAAAATCTATGTAAAAGCGAATTCCGTTGGTACGTCCTCGGCGGATATTCATTACATGGGAAAGAAAACAGATGGTACGATCTGCTTAACAGGAAGAGGAACAATTGTTCAAATTGCGAAACAAACTGGTCGAGGCTTCCTTGGAGTAGGGAAAAGAAGGCTTTATTACTAGAAAAACGAGAAATCGTCAACAAATAATGCCCATATTTCACTAAAATGAACTCCTTTTCGGAATTGTAGTCACTTTGGCTTAAGCCTTTACATAAGATATGGTGACTAAAATATACCCACCCCGCAGTTCACAGCTGGCGAAGGCAAGGAGGGTTACAATACTTGAAGGAGAATGAATTCACTCACAAGCCATTACTCACCAAACGAGAAAGAGAAGTATTCGAACTGTTAGTACAAGACAAAACAACAAAGGAAATAGCTGGCGAATTGTTTATTAGCGAAAAAACGGTTCGAAATCATATTTCTAACGCTATGCAAAAGCTAGGCGTAAAGGGGCGATCACAAGCAGTTGTAGAGCTCCTTCGAATGGGAGAGCTAGAACTTTGAGTTAGACCGGCCATCCTAATCGGGATGGTCGGTTATCAATTTTTTCAGCAAGAAAGAATGGGAGCCACTCTTTTCCGACTGGGTGCAATTCTTTCTTGAAATTATCCTGAAAATCATAGAAAATAAGGGCACTGATAGAGTTTAGGAGATGTTTAAAAAATGAAACTCGAAGATGCCCAAAAAGAGAAAAATACAGATTTGTTTGCAGACATTGAAAAAGACTTACGATACATCTCAGGAATTATTAAACAAAAAGGTCGCGAAATCTTAAGCAATTACACGATTACTCCTCCACAGTTCATTGCATTGCAATGGCTATTTGAAGATGGAGATATGACCATTGGCGAGTTGTCTAATAAAATGTACTTGGCATTTAGTACTACTACCGACCTTGTCGATCGGATGGAAAAAAATAATCTTGTTGTGCGAGTGAAAGATGAAAATGACCGTCGAGTTGTTCGGATTCATTTACTAGATGAAGGCAAACGGATTATTGATGAAGTTATTAAGAAACGGCAACTCTACTTACAGGACGTCTTAGTTGATTTTACCGAAGAGGAAATCGAGAAACTAAAAGAAAACCTAGCAAAATTACATCAAGATATGCGTAAAGAATGAGGCGAGATTTTTGAACAGACCAATCGGAATAATAGATTCAGGTGTTGGTGGTTTAACGGTGGCAAAGGAAGTCATGCGTCAACTACCACATGAACAAATTATTTATCTAGGAGATACGGCACGTTGTCCATATGGTCCGAGAACACCAGAAGAAGTTTTAAAGTTTACTTGGGAAATTACACAATTTTTAATGGAAAAGCAAATTAAAATGTTGGTGATTGCATGCAACACGGCGACCGCGGTGGCACTCGAAGAAATTCGACGAGAGCTACCAATTCCTGTTATAGGTGTGATTCACCCGGGTGCTCGTACCGCGATTAAAATAACGAATAATTATCAAATTGGCGTGATTGGGACGGAAGGTACCGTTAAAAGTGATGCCTATAAACAGGCGCTAAAATCCATTAATCGGAAAACAAATGTTGTAAGCTTGGCGTGTCCAAAATTTGTCCCGCTTGTCGAAAGTGGAGAATACGATGGACCCTTGGCGCAACAAGTAGTCGCTGAAACACTAGAACCGTTGAAAGGCGCTGAGCTAGATACGCTCATTCTCGGTTGTACACACTATCCTTTATTAGAGCCTTTAATCAAACAGTATATGGGAGAAAGAGTCAATGTCATCAGTTCCGGAGAAGAAACAGCTCGGGAAGTAAGCACGATACTGCACCATAATGGTATATTGAACGTAAGCGGCGAAGAACCTACCCATCAATTCTATACAACCGGATCAAAAACGATTTTCTCCAATATCGCTTCGCAATGGCTTGAAAGACCAATTACGGATATTCAGATGGCGAAGTTGTAGAACCCCAGTTTTGGGGTTTTTTTGTTTTTTTTGGGGGTGCACTCATTTCTTTGAAAATGGTAATCAACCGAGCGCCTCGATGCTCGTTGGAGCAGGAGAGAGGTCGACGGTAACTGAGAGTGTTCCTCGATGCCCGTCGGCGCCGAAAAAAGAGGTCACCGGTAATCGAGAGTGTTCCTCGATGCCCGTTGGATCAGGAGAAAGAGGTCAACGGTAACTGAGAGTGTTCCTCGGTGCCCGTCGCCGCTGAAAAAAGAGGTCGACGGTAACTGAGAGTGTTCCTCGATGCCCATTGGAGCAGGAGAGAGAGGGCGACGGTAACTGAGAGTGTTCCTCGATGCCCGTTGGCGCCGAAAAAAGTAGTCACCGGTAATCGAGAGCGTTCCTCGGTGCCCGTCGCCGCTGAAAAAAGAGGTCACCGGTAATCGAGAGTGTTCCTCGATGCCCGTTGGAGCAGGAGAAAGAGGTCACCGGTAATCGAGAGTGTTCCTCGATGCCCGTCGGCGCCGAAAAAAGAGGTCGACGGTAATCGAGAGTGTTCCTCGGTGCCCGTCGGCGCTGAAAAAAGAGGTCACCGGTAATCGAGAGTGTTCCTCGATGCCCGTTGGCGCCGAAAAAAGAGGTCGACGGTAACTGAGAGTGTTCCTCGATGCCCGTCGGCGCCGAAAAAAGAGGTCACCGGTAATCGAGAGCTACTTTATTTAAAATACAGTGCTAAAGATAAAAATCACTCATAATAGATCCACTTGTTTGAACCATATTTTGTAAGGTTCTGATTTAAAATCCTTCTAACCGTCTTATGCGATTCTATCACTCTACACCAATCGTAGATCATGCTTGTAGTTATTCTAACCTCCGGAAACAACAATCTTAACTCCTCTACACTTCTGACCACAGCCGAATCCAAATCTTCACTACAACCACAATGGTCACAGATGACTTTAGTATTCTTAACTATGACATCCACCGAATAACACTGCGCACACAAAATCCCTTTCTGCAACTGTTCATACTGATAAGGAGCAATTCGTTTATACGGGTCATCTACGAGATTCAATGATACAAGTTGCTCTGCTAATTTTAAGTGTTTGGGATTCAAAACGGAGGATTTCATATTTAACTTTCGCATGAAGCGGTTCAGTTGATTAGGGAAAATGATGGATGGGTCTTTTGGGGCGTTATATAGATAAAATTCAGGATTTACAAAGATGAGATAGGATTCTAGCGATAGGGGAAATCCCAGGCTGTTCATTAGTTGTCGTAGAAGGGACTCACTTCGTTTTACCTGGTGGAAGGGGTTCAGGATTTCTTTGCCAGAGAAAGTGAAAAAACGGTCGGATTCAATATAATAGTCTCCTTCGTAATTTTTAATTTCAAAATGGTAGGCTGTGCTTTGTGCAATATGCACCGAATCCAGCTGAAATTTTGTGTTATTCTTTTCTAAAAGCAAATCGTTCACAATATAACGGTCTTGCAACAAATTCTGCTGCATGTATCGATCAAATTGCACCTCTCCTTCATATCCTTTCTCAAGATTATAATACTGCTGTTTCTCTTTTTCAATTAACCGTGCGCGGGCATTTAAAGAACGGAGAAGCAGTAATTCCTTCGATGCAACTCTAGGTCTTAAAATCAAACCCTCACTTCCTTTCTCCCTAACTATAAAGCTAGATTTCAACCCACAACAAGCAAACGTTTTATGACATTGTTTCCAAACAGATGAACTTTTTATAAAAAAAATAGTCAAGCCGGTCTAATTTCCATAATAGGCTCGTATAAATGTTAGTACAAACTGTCTTTTTGGAGGGGATTATATGTCTAAAAATAAAAAAGCAACTTTGCTAACGACAACGGCAGTGGCAACGGCGGTGTTTCTATCAGGCTGTGGTTTGTTTGGGGGGGAAGAAAAGAAAGAAATTGACCCACCTCAGGATGTGAGCTACTTAGAGGAAGAGGAAATGGGGACAATTGAAGAGGCTGGGGCAACAGAAGAGCAAACAAAAGAGCAAAAAGAAGAACAGGGTGCTGACCAAGAAGAAGCAGTGGAAACAACAGTTCCAACGGAGCTTTATTTAATTGATAAAAATGGCTATGTTGTTTCTCAAACTATGGATCTTCCAAAAACAGAAAGTGTAGCAAAGCAGGCACTAGAATACCTTGTCGTAAATGGGCCTGTACAACAACATTTACCAAATGATTTTAGAGCTGTACTCCCAGCAGACACGGCAATGACCGTTAATATCAAAGATGGTACAGCTACAGTCGATTTCTCAAATGAATTTGCGACTTATGCGGAGGAAGACGAACAAAGAATACTAGAATCTGTTACTTGGACTTTAACCCAATTTGACTCAATTGATAACGTGAAAATACAATTGAATGGAAAAGAACTTGACAGCATGCCTGTTAACGGAACACCAATTGGGGAGAAATTAAGCAGAGCGAATGGAATTAATGTAAGCACGGAAGGCGTCGTGGATATCACCAACTCAAAACCAGTTACGGTTTATTATATCGGTGGAGAGGCTGAAGACTATTATTATGTTCCTGTGACAAAGCGGGTGGAAAATGATGATTCTTCTGAGATTGAAACGATTGTGGAAGAGCTTGCCGCTGGACCGGGATATGGAACAGGTTTATTGTCACAGTTCCAAACTGGTGTTAAGTTAGTCGAAGAACCTAAAATTGACGATGGGCAAGTTACGCTTGATTTCAATGAATCTATTTACGGGAGCATGGAAGAGAAAATGGTTTCTGAGCATGTGTTGAACACATTGGTGCTTTCTCTAACTGAGCAAAAAGGAATTGAAAGTGTTGCCGTCACTGTCAAAGGTGAAGCAGGTCTTAAAACCGAAGGTGGCAAGGAGTTAACTGAACCGGTTACTCGTCCTCAAAATGTCAACACGGGTAGTTTTTAAATTGGTGAAATTTGTTATACTAATAAGGAACGATAAAGAGGCAGGCAATTTGCTGCCTCTTCTTTAATGTGAAGGTTACATAAAGTAAAGCAGTGAACGAGTGAAGGAGGAACAAGGCATGCGTTATGATGGACGTGAACCACAGCAATTAAGACCTATACATATTGAAACTGAATATTTGAAGCATCCAGAAGGATCGGTACTCATTTCAGTTGGAGATACAAAAGTAATTTGCTCTGCAAGTATTGAAGACAAGGTCCCTCCGTTTATGCGTAATCAAGGCAAAGGATGGATTACGGCGGAATATTCGATGCTGCCTCGTGCAACTGAGCAACGAAATATTAGAGAATCATCAAAAGGGAAAGTAACAGGAAGAACGATGGAGATTCAACGTCTCATTGGACGAGCTTTAAGAGCGGTCGTCAATCTTGATGTTATTGGCGAGAGAACAGTTTGGATCGATTGTGATGTGATTCAAGCGGATGGTGGGACGCGAACAGCCTCAATTACAGGTGCGTTTGTGGCTACAGCATTGGCATTTCAAAAGCTGTTTAAAGCGAAGAAAATTAAAAGTTTTCCCATTACCGACTTTTTAGCAGCTACAAGTGTTGGCATTCTTAAAGATGGAAAAGTCGTTGTTGATTTAAATTATGTGGAAGATTCCGCGGCAAATGTAGATATGAACGTTGTGATGACTGGGAAGGGAGAGTTTGTTGAGCTCCAAGGGACTGGAGAAGAAGCGACTTTTTCATACAATGAATTGCAAGAGCTGTTAAAAGGTGCGCAGGAAGGATTAACGGAAATTTTTGAGTATCAAAAACAAGCTCTAGGAGAAGAAATTTCTCAACAAATTACCAATGCAAAAAGATAGGGGATAAACTTCATGGAAGAAATAATCATTGCGACTAAAAACAGTGGTAAAGCACGGGAGTTTGAACGGATTTTCAATGCAAAAGGAGCAAAGGTTAAGACGCTTCTTGATTTTCCAGACATGGAAGATGTGGAGGAAACAGGTTCAACTTTTGAGGAAAATGCTAAAATTAAAGCCGAAACCATTAGCAAAAAACTGAATAAAATGGTTATTGCGGATGATTCTGGTCTTGAAGTGGATGCACTTGAAGGGCGCCCGGGTGTGTATTCTGCACGCTATGCTGGACCGATTAAAAATGATGAAGATAATATCGATAAAGTTCTTGAAGAGTTAACAGGTGTTCCTGAAAACGAACGAACTGCGAGATTTCGCTGTGTTTTAGCTATCGCACAACCAGGAAAAGAAACAGTCACATTTGCGGGAAGTTGTGAGGGCCAAATATTAACAGAACGCCGCGGAACGAATGGATTTGGTTACGACCCAATCTTTTTTGTAACAGAAAAAGGCAAAGCAATGGCCGAGTTGCTGCCAGAAGAAAAAAATAAAATTAGCCATCGCGCGAATGCCATCCAAAAACTAGAAGAAAATTTCGCATTCGACTTCGGAGGCGAAGCATGACAAAAATTTTAATAGTCAGTGATAGTCATGGTTCTACTGAATTACTAGATACAATTAAAGAGCGTCATGAAAATGAGGTTAATTATTTCATTCATTGTGGAGATTCAGAGCTCTCAAATGACAATCCCTCCTTAAGTGGGTTTACGACTGTTAAAGGTAATTGTGATTTTTATGGAGACTTTCCTGAAGAAACAATGGTAGAGGTTGATGAGTTTAAAATCTTGGTGGTTCATGGGCATCTCTATTCTGTCAAATCGAGTTTGCTAACTCTTGCGTACCGTGTAGAAGAAACAGGGGCCGATATCGTTTGTTTTGGCCATTCTCATCTCCTTGGAGCTGAAATGATTGATGGAAAATTATACATTAACCCTGGAAGTATTCGGTTACCTCGTGGAAGAAGAGAACGGTCTTATGTCATTCTTGAACTAAATGAAGGAAATGCGTCGCTCAGCGTTTTCGATGTCGACCAAGGGGAAATAAGCTCACTTTCTCAGGAGTTTTCGATTTCAAAGTCTAATTAAAAATCGATCTAATAACTAAGGGGAGAAATCCTTCTTCCCTTAGAAAAAATATTTAAGATTGTATTGACTTATACATTAAATCCTAATATAATAAATCTTGTCTTTGAAAATAATGTCCCAGTAGCTCAGCAGGATAGAGCAACGGCCTTCTAAGCCGTCGGTCGGGAGTTCGAATCTCTCCTGGGACGCCATTATCCTACATACAAAAGCGCGTTAAACCGCGTTTTATAAGCCTTTTAGTTCGGCAGTTGAATCGGTCAATGAACGGTCAACGGACGAATTAGGAGGCTATTTTTATGGTAAAAAGAAAAGCGTCATTACAAGTTAAAGCGGATCTTTCGAATCTGTTCAGTGATCAGCCGCAGAAAAAGATTATTGACGGCTATCCGATCGACAAGGCGCTGGCTGTTGTCTTGCGCCAGATGAATGCGGCGGGAATGCGCAAAAGAACCATATCGGACTATAAGCTGCATGTCGAACACTTTGCGCAGATAACTGGCTGCCTCGTCCTGGAGGAATTAACAGCCGATCACGTTTATACCTGGCTGTCTTCGATGGATGTCAGCAATTCGACAAAGTTAATCCGACTGAAGTGTTTAAAAGCATTCCTGGGGCGCTGCTTCCGTAATGGCTGGATTACTTCGAATTTTTGGGCTGACATAAAAATAAAAGTCGATCAGCCTGTTAAGGAAGGCGCCACGGATGGCGAGATTAAAATGCTTCTGTCGCTGCTGGATCTGACTAAGTTCGTTGAGTTGCGGGACGCAGCCGCAATCCTGGTGATGTATCAAACAGGGATTCGCGTTGGCACTTTGTCGCAGCTGGAGCAAAAGCACGTCGATCTAGAAGCAAAACTTCTGCGGATTGATGGCGGGATCATAAAGAACCATCAAGCAATCTATCTGCCATTCGACGACATCCTGGTGCGGATTCTGGCGGCACTAGTGCAGCAGAACGATGTGATTCGTGATGAGCGTAAAGTGGACAATGACTTTTTATTCATTACGAAGGACGGCGGCACGATTATGACAAGCCCGACGAATAACAACATCACGAAGCGACTGTGCAGATATGCGCGGGACTATGGGCTGCGAAATATCAATCCTCACGCACTGCGACGCGGCTTTGCAAAGAATCTGCTGCGCAAAGGGGCAGACGTCGCGCTGATCTCGAAAGCGCTGGGACACTCCGATCTGGCCGTCACGACACGTTATCTGCATGTGTCCCAGAACGAAGTCGTCGATAACTTGCGAAAGTTTCTTTAATACATTAGATTGATAGACGGTTTGCATGCATTTCGCCGAACCTTCTGCCGATTTTTTTGAAAAAATAACACAAAAACGCCTGGTAGGCACCTGGCGTTTTTATTTTATCTATTGTGTCCTGGGTTTCCAGGTAGTATATAACGTTCGTTTATTAACTCTCTTTTATAAAATACATGTTCAAAGCTATCTTCTATCAATGTATAAAATTCTTTCCTACTTAGCATATCGCTTACGAATCTAATTCGTTCTTGAGTTAATGTGGTATATTCAATTTCAACTCTAGTTAAGCTACCGCGGTTATCGTGTAAGTATAGAGGAATATACAAATTCTCATTTTTGTTTAAACCGCTTCTATTCATAACATTTAAAGTTTCCTCTCCATTAGCCTCGATGATATGTATTAATATCTTAACGTCAAGTACACTTTCTGTTGCTCCAAAGTATTCAACTTTTAGGAAATGTGCTAATTGATCCTTTAGATAGTCATTTGGATTATGATTAATAAACCGATATATATTTGAATGCAATAGAATTTTATTGTTGTGAACATCTCTATCGTCTAATAATAACTTATCCATAAACATTGTGTAATCAAGAAAAACCCTATTCTCAATCTTCTGGATCATCGTTTCATTTTCTATGCGTTTTTTTGTTTGTAATTCTTGCTCTTTTAGCTGTGTTTTTAAATCCTCTTTAGCTCCGTTAACTTGAATTCTACTTATAACGATTGCCGCAATAATCCCAATTAATGCCCCAAAATAATTACCGAAAAAACCAATCCAGTCGTTCTCTGTAACTGCGTTTCCAAATGTCATTAGTAAATGGACCAGGAAGGGAATAAACATACTAACGATAATTGCGGTTACCAGTAATATCCAGTTCATATTCTTCCACCTTTCTACAATCAATATAGGAAAATTCGTCAAAGATTTACAAATTCCTGCAAATAAGTATTTAGTATTAATAAATTAAGTGCTTTTCATTGACCTCCGGGTCTTAAAATTTTATAAGCTAGATTCATGCCCCTGGAAAACGGAAAAGTGTTAATATCCCCCCGGGGGGGTTGCGCGCAAAAAGAGACAGCCGATCATGACTCAGCTGCCGCTGCTTGCTGCATATTACAATTTAAAATCGGCCAGGCTTTGCTGGATCTCGTCTTCAGTAATTCCGATGTACCGCTTCGTGATTGAAGGCGCGCTGTGGCCGAAGATCTGCATCAGTGTGGCGATATCCTTCG
>Ga0182742_1001204_pt1 | contig 34649 bp, 35 predicted proteins | sample eDN5th37CBELigMG_FD_128880 | JGI IMG/M metagenome (GOLD analysis project Ga0182742, IMG submission 128880) | Enriched Miracle-Growth compost microbial communities from Emeryville, California, USA - eDNA 5th pass 37_C BE-Lig MG (version 2)... ... | reverse complement strand
GGCCGCCGCGCGCGACGATTTCGGCGACGAGCTCGTCGAGTCCCGAGGTGGTCGGTGCCGTGTCGCCGACATTCGGGACGCCGGCGGGCACGCGGTCGGTGGCGACGACGATGTCGCCGCGGGCAGCGAGCGCCTTCGCGACCGCGGCGCCGATGCCGTCGGGCTTCCCGCAGCCGGTGATGAGCGCGACGCGCGTGGTCATGGTCCTCCTCGGTCAGGAATGCGTTGGTTCGGTCAGTGGAGGCGGAACGACTTGCCGGACCAGTTGCCGAAGACGCGGATGACCATCGACATCGCCGCGTTCCCAGAGCCGGCGACGACGATCGGGATGCTCGTCGGCGTCGCGTCGGCGAAGGTCCGGTGGAACGTGCCCGGCGGGTACGGCTCGCTCACGAGGTGGCTGAGCCCCTTCGCGGCGCGCTCGAGCTCCGCCTCGGTCTTGCCGCAGTGCTCGTAGAGCCAGGTTCGGACGTCCTGCTTGGACATGCCCGCCTCGGCGAAGAGTCGCGCGTGCTCCGGGTTGAGGAGCAGCATCGCCGAGGTGTTGCGGAAGATCCAGGGGCCGGTGCGCTGGATCGTGTCCTGGAAGTCGCGCAGCACATCCTCGGGTCCCCGGAAGCTTCGGTTATCGACAAACTCGTAGGCGCGCACCAGCGTCGTCGTGACGGCGCTCTCGCCGGCCTCGAGGCCGCCGTCGACGGAGATCGGCTCCCAGGGGCTGTGTTCCTCATCCTCGGCGATGCACTGCTGCCAGCGGCCGGGCACCCCCTGCGTGGTCTGTTCGAGCTCGTTCGGGAGGAGTCCGAAGGAGTTGCGGACGGTGAGTCCGATGGCGCGCGGGATCGTCGCATTCGGCCGGAATCCTGGGCCCATGACGCCGCCCGTCGCGTTGACGCCGAGTTCCTGGCGGGCTGGCCCGTTGACGATGACGAGCGGGGCTGGGCCGGCCGTCGACTGGAAGCCGCCGCCGCGCGCGGCCCGTTCCGCGGAGAGACCCTCCCAGGCGGTGAGCACGACCGGCAGGTACTCGGGACGACAGCCGGCCATGATCGCGTGGACGGTGATGTCGCGGACCGTCGCCTGCCGACCGAGCGCGATGCTCTGCGCGAGCACCTCATCGGGGTCGCGGTCGGTGTGCGCGAGGAACTCCTCGACGCGGGCCTCGGTCGCGGGCACGAGTGGGAGGCCGTCGGACCAGCCCTGGTCGTAGAGATGCTCGATGACGCGCACGGCGGCGTCGGGGTCGAGCTCGTGGGTCACGGCGTCGCTCATGCGCCCACGGCCTCGTCGGTGCCGAGCAGCCGTGCCCGCACGACCTCGGCGAGCAGTTCGCCACGCTCGACGACCTGCTCGGCGTCGAGATTCGCGATGGGGTGCTCGGTGCGGAGGTAGGGGAAGTCCGCGCGGCCCTTGAGCTTGGCCATGGCGCCGGCGGTGACGTCGAATGCGGTGGTGCAGATAACCGCGGTTGGGATGCCCCGCGACTCGAGCATGATGCCGTCGGCCACTGCGGAGGCGCTGCAGGAACCGCAGTCGCCGATGCCGATGACGACGGCGTCGCAGCTCGCCTCGAGCTCCTCGAGGAGGTCGTCGGGCAGCGGCAGCGCGAAGTTGTGCTTCGTGTAGGGCACGAGACTCGCGACGCCGTCGGTGCGCTGGAGGGCATCGCCGATAACGTGGAGGACGTCTGCGGCATTGCGCTTGGTGTTCTCGAGGAGGCCGACGCGCAGGCCTTCGAGCGAGGTCAGCGGCGCTGCCGCGATGACGGCGGTGGCGCCCGGCGCCGCGCCGCTTGTGGGATCGATGATCGCCTGCACCATGGTCAGCTCCTCGGTTGGTGTGGGTGGATTGATGGTTGGTGGTGGGATGCCGGTGGGGCGGTCGCCCGCCCCACCGGCCGGATCAGGCGGTCAGCCGCCGATCCAGGTCATCTCCTGCCACGGCGGGTTGTTCGTCTGCGTCGTGCCGTCCGCCAGGTTGCTCCAGCGGCTGGTGTTCACAGTGTTGTTCGACCCGTTCGACCACGAGATGGGCGCCCAGAAGATGAGCTGCTCGGCTCGCTCCTGCACGATGTGGAACTGCTCGGCGCGGTCGGCGCGGTCGAGCGTCGTGCGGGCGGCGGCGGCGGCGGCGTCGAGCTCGGCGTCGGAGACGGTCGAGCCGTTCACGAGCTTCGTGTCGCCGGTCGGGTTCGTCGTGAGCCACCGGGTGATGCCGAGGCTCGGGTCCGCTGAGACGGTGTTGCGCAGCAGCGAGAGCCCGAAGTTGTGGTTCACATAGACCTCGTCCTGGAAGACGGGGTCGGCGGAGCCGACGAGGTTGACGGCGATGCCGACCTCGGCGAGGTTCGCCTGTACGACCTCGGCCGCCGCGGCGACGTCCGACAGCGACTCGATGTAGCGCACGTCGAGGCTGAAGCGCGTGCCATCAGCGCCGCGCGGGTAGCCCGCGCTGTCGAGCGCCTTCTCGATCGCCGGGAGGTCCCGCGGGAACGACTTCGAGAAGTCGACCTTCGGGCTCTTCGCCCACGCAAGGCTGTCCGGGAAGAACGCCTGCGCCGGCGAGCCGATGCCGTTGAGCGCGAGCTCGGTGACGGCCTCACGGTCGATCGCCGAGAACACCGCGGCGCGGAGCTCCGGGGTGGCCAACTCGGGGAGCCGGTCGTTGAACGTCACGGCGACGGTCTGCTGGAAGAAGCCACGCTCCATGATCTGCAGATCCGGGTTCGACGCGAGCTGCGCCTGCGCCGAGGGGTCGACGACGGCGGAGTCGAGCTCGCCGTTCTGGAGCGCGAGCGCGCGTGCCGCCGGGTCCGTCATGACCGGGAAGATCGCGCGGTCGACCTCGGTGCGGCCGTCCCAGTAGTCGTCGTTCGCGACGAGCACGACCTGTGCGCCGGGCTCGAACGACTCGAACTTCATCGGGCCCACGCCGATCGGCGCGAGGTTCGCGGGGTTCGTCAGGTAGTCGGTGCCCTCGTAGATGTGCTTCGGGGTGACGACGAGCTGCGACAGCGCCTCCAGGAAGGGGCCGTACACCGAGTTCATGTGCAGGATGACGGTGCTGTCGTCGGGCGTCTCGTAGGAGTCGATCGCCGCGGCGAGCGGCTTGCCGAACTGTGCCTGCAGCGGGTAGATCTCCTGGAAGTTGAAGATGACGTCGTCGGTGGTGAACGGCTCGCCGTCGTGCCAGGTGACGCCCTCGCGGATGTTCAGCTGGATGGTGAGTCCGTCTTCGCTGATGTCCCACGACTCGGCAATGCCCGGCATGAGCTCGTAGTCGGAGGTCATCTGGACGAGCGTCCCGAGGACCATGAAGCCCAGGCGGACCGGGATGGGTCCGCCCTGGAAGCTCGGGTTGAAGCCGTTCGGGTCCTGCGCGAGCGCTTCGATGTACACCCGCTCGACATCGTCGGCGGGCGCGCTCGCCGTGGGGTCGGGCGCGCCGCCTGGCGCGCACGCCGCGAGCGCGAGCGCTGCGGCCGCGGCGGTGAGGCCGAGCCCCAATCGCCGGAAGGTCGTCTTACTCGTCATTGAGATGTCTCCATTTCGAGGGTTCGCGCCGGGATCGGCGCATGAGTGATTGCACTATTCAGTTGGGGGTTCCTGCCGCTGGGCGGCGAGGTCGAGCACTGGCGAGGCCGCCAGCAAGGTCTTGGTGTAGTCGTGTGTCGGCGCGTCGAAGATCCGGTCCTTCGGGCCGTGCTCGACGATGCGGCCGCCCCGCATGACGTAGACGTAGTCGGCCACTTTCTTGACGACCGGGAGGTCGTGGGTGATGAAGACGTAGCCGACGCCGAGGTCTCGCTGGAGGTCAACGAGCAGGCGCAGGACGCCGGCTTTGACCGATGCGTCGAGTGCAGAGACGGCTTCGTCAGCGACGATGATCTTCGGGTCGAGCACAATGGCGCGCGCGATGAGGACGCGTTGCCGCTGGCCGCCCGAGAGCTCGGTCGGGTACCGGTCGAGGAAGGTCTCCGCGGGGTTGAGTCCGACTTGCTCGAGCGCCTCGATGACCTTGCGCTCGACCGCCTCGCGACCGCGTGCGAGGTCGTGGAGCCGGACGATCTCGGCGATCGTGCGTCGCACGGTCTTGCGCGGGTTGAGCGAGCCGGCGGGATCTTGCAGCACCGCCTGGACGTTGCGTCGGAATCGCGTGCGGTCACCCGCCGACATGCCCTTGACCGGGGTCCCGTCGAGTTCGATCTCGCCGGAGGTGACGGGGATGAGCCCGAGAAGCATTCGGGCGACGGTGCTCTTGCCGCTGCCGGACTCGCCGACGATGGCGATGAACTGACCGTCGCGCGCCTGGAGCGACGCGGAATCGACCGCGACGACCTCGGCGCCGCCACGGCGGGCACGATAGACCTTTCTGGCGTCCCGCACCTCGAGCAGCATTAGCGGGCTCCGTCCTGCGTCGTGGTCGTGAACTCGAGCCCGGCGCCCTCGGTGCGCAGCCAGTCGCGGAATGCGGGCGGGATCGAGTAGAGCTCGACATCGTCGTCGACCAGGCTCCGAACGCTGCGCAGCAGTGCCTGGGTGTACGGGTGCCGCGGCTCGGCCATCACCTCGGCGGTGGGGCCGGATTCGACGATGCGTCCCGCGTACATGACGTAGAGGCGGTCGGTCATGCCGGCGACGACGGCGAGGTCGTGTGAGATGAGGATGAGTGAGGTCCCGAGCGTGCGGACGGTCTCGTCGAGCGTCGCGAGGACTAGGGCCTGCACGGTCGCGTCGAGCGCCGTCGTCGGCTCGTCGGCGATGATGAGGTCCGGGGTTTTCGCGATCGCGATCGCGACGAGGACGCGCTGCCGCATGCCGCCGGAGAGCTCGTGCGGGAACCGGTGCGCGAGCTGCTCGACATCGGTGAGCCCCGCGAGCTGCAGGAAGCGCAACGACTCGCGCCGACGCGATTCGCTGGCACCGCCGGCCGGGATCGCCTCCTCGACCTGTCGTCCGATCTTCATGACCGGGTTGAGGTAGGTGAGCGGATCTTGGAAGATCATGCCGACGCGCCGCGTGCGGATCTCCTGCCAGGCGCGCTGGTCGGCGCCGTTCATCTCTCGGCCGTTGAAACGGATGGAGCCCTGGACCTGCACTCGTGGGTTCTCGGGGAGCAGTCCGGCGATCGCTCGGCCGGTCACGGACTTGCCGGAGCCGGACTCGCCGACGATGCCGACTCGCTCGCCGCGCTCGACCCTGAGGTTGACTCGGCGCACAGCGTCGACGGACGAGCGGCGCCCCGTCGGCAGCTGGACGGCGAGGTCCGTGAGCTCGAGCAGTGGCGCGGTCGCTGCGGTGCGCGGGTCGGTCATGACGTCACTTCACCTTCCCGATCGAGGGGTTCAGGGCGTCGTTGAGCGAGTCGCCGAGCATGTTGATCGCGAGCACGACGACGAAGATGCACAGACCGGGGAAGAGCGCGAGCCACCAGCCGTTCGCGAGGTAGCCCTGGGCGTCGTTGAGCAGCGCGCCCCAGCTCGGGCGGTTCGAGTCGCCAATGCCGATGTAGGACAGCGAGCTCTCGATGAGGATGGCTCGGCCGACGGTCATGGTCGTTGCGACGATCACCGGCGGCATTGCGTTCGGAAGCACGTCGGACCAGAGGATTCTCAGGCTCGTGAAGCCCGACGCACGGGCGGACTCGACGTAGCCGAGCTGCCCGATTCGCATGGCCTCCGCCCGGACGATTCGGGCCACGGCAGGCCACATGGTCACCGACAGGATGATGATGATGATGACCACGTTCGCACCGAACAGTGCGGCAGTGACGAGGGCGAGCACCAACCCGGGGAGCACCTGGAAGAATTCGGCGACCTTGACGAGCGCGGTGTCGGCGAAGCCGCCGAAGAAGCCGGCGAGCCCGCCGATGATGATGCCGAGCGTCATGCACAGGATCGCGACGGTGAAACCGACGAGGAGCGAGACCTGCCCGCCCTGCAGGATGCGCGGGAGATAGTCGCGGCCCAGCTGGTCGGTGCCGAGCGGATACTCAAGCGAGGGCTCAAGCAGCTTCGGGTTGCCGAGCGCGACCGGGTCACCGGCGAAGAACGGGCCGACGAAGGACACGAAGGCGATCACCGCCAGGATGCCGAGATAGATCCAGGTGCTGGGGCGTTCAAAGAAATGGCGCCACAGCGACTCGCGCTTCGCACCGCCGGGGCGGGTCACGGCGAGTCCGGTCGGCGGCGCTTCGAGGGCCGCCCGTGCGGTGTCGAGGATCGGGTCCCGGTCAGGTCCGCTCGTACTCATGCCGCACCTCCCTTCCCGGAGAATCTCGCGCGCAGCCGCGGATCGGCGATCCCGTACGCGATATCGGTGAGGATGTTCACGACGATGACCGTCAGCGTGATGACGATGACGACGCCGAGGACGAGCTGGTTGTTCTTCCGCATGATCGCGTCGAGCAGGAGCAAGCCCATCCCCGGCCAGCCGAAGACCTTCTCGACGATGACGGAGCCGGCCAGCGAGAAGCCGAGGCTGTACCCGCTTACGGTGATCATCGGGAGCAGCGCATTCGGCATCGCATGACGCCAGAGGACGGTGCGGCGTGACAGCCCCTTCGACCGGGCGGTGTCGACGAAATCCTGGCCGAGCGACTCGATCATCGAGGAGCGCATGATCCGCGCCTTGTAGGCGAGCTCCGAGGTCGCCATGGTCACGACCGGGAGGATGAGATATTGGATGTAGATGCCCTCCTGCCCGTATGGCGCCTTCCCCTGCGTCGGCAACCAGCCGAGCGTCACTGCGAAGAGCATGATGAGCAGGATGCCGAGCCAGAAGTTCGGCAGGGAGAAGAGCGCGACCGACAGTCCGGAGAGGCCGCCGTCGAGGAAGCGTGAGCGGGTGCGTGCCGCGATGGCGCCGAGCAGGAGGCCGCCGAAGGTGGAGATGAGGAATGCCGGCAGCGCGAGCGCGAGGGTGTTCCAGATCCGGCTGCCGATGAGCTCGACGACCGTCTGCGAGGAGCCGAAGGACTGTCCGAGGTTGCCTTGGAAGACGTTCGCCAGGTACAGGATGTAGCGCTCCCACACGGACTTGTCGAGCCCGTACGCCGCGGTGATCTGCGCGCGGTACTCCTCGGAGACCGGGTAGTCCCCGATGAGGGCGTCGATCGGGTCGCCGGGGGCGATCTCGAGCAGTAGGAAGAGCACGGTGAGGACGGCGATGAACAGCAGGAGTGACGACAGCAGCAGTCGCCCGTAGTGGAGGAGCGCAGCCTTCATGCGCGATCGCTCCTCGCGGCGCGGCATTGCCGTCGTCCTGTCATCAACCCATCTCCATCGGCGCGTGTGAACCCTCGTGCTGGTCGTGGCCAGCCGGGGCGCCTCGACTTAAGCACCGTCGTCTGAGTCGGGCCTACGGCGGCTTCCGCCAGGTGGAAGCCGGACCCGCCGGAGCCGCGGCGATGCGCCACGATCGCGACAGTGCCGCCGTTTTGGCCGTTTCAAGGAGGAGACTGTGACGATCGACGCCCACGCCCACGTGCTCGTCAAGGACTATCCCGCCGAGGACGGTTTCCCGACGATGGCGCCGGTCGACGGGGACACGGCCCGCGACATGGTCTTCGGTGCCTTCGAGTACCGTGCGAAGGACGTCTGGTTTGCGACCGAGCGGCGGATCGAGGCGATGGATGCCGCCGGTGTCGACGAGGAGATCGTCTCCCCGATGCCACCGCTGCTCAACTACGCCATCGAGACGGCCACGGCACTGACGCTTCACCGGCACATCAACGAGGCGATCGCCGGCTATGTCGCGGCGGGCGGCGGTCGGATCCATGGGCTCGGCATCGTGCCGATGCAGGATCCCGATGTCGCGGCGGCGGAGCTGAGCCGGATCGCCGAGCTCGGCCTGCGCGGTGCGGAGATCGGGTCCCACATCAACGGCACCCCGATCGGTGACGCCCGGTACCGCGTCGTCTTCCAGGAAGCCGTGCGCCTTGGTCTCGGCCTATTCGTCCACACGTTGCCGCGCGTCGACGAGGTCGGCATCGACGCGGCGCACCGCGGCTCGATCGGCGTGGGTATCGAGGGGACGCGGGGTGCCGCATCCATCGTGCTCGGCGGCCACGCCGAGCACTGCGCGCCCGACCGCGTGCTCTTCTCGCATGCCGCAGGCGGTCTCCCGTCCATTCTTGCCCGCGCCGACTACTTCTGGGCCACCAAGCCACAGGACGAGCGTCCGCCCCTGCGCCCGAGCGAGCTCGCGCGGCGCTTCACCTACGACTCGATGGTCTTTGACCCCGCGGGACTGCGGTTCATCATCGACTATCTCGGTGCCGACCGGATCACGCTCGGCACCGACTTCCCGGCCATGGCTCGGCCCGAGCCGCTCGACTCGCTCCTCGACCCGCTGGGCCTCGACGCAGCCGAGCGAGCGCTCATCACCGAGGGCAACGCTCGGCGCTTTCTCGGCATCGACGCTGTTAGCCTCTGACCGGGCCGCCCGCCCGCGGCCGCATCGTGCCAAGCGCCGGAAGGGGAGTCGTGTCGGAAGCTGAGACCGTCGGTGACGCCCCTGCGCCGACCGCCCCGCAGCGCACCGCGGCGGGGCGGATGCTCTCGCTCATCGGTGCCTTTGAGTACGGTGGCGGGGTCCTGACCCTCTCCGAGCTCAGTCGGCACGGCGGCCTCTCGCTCACCACGACGCACCGGCTCGTCCGCGAGCTGATGGAGTGGGGCGGTCTCGAGGTGGACCATCGCGGCCGCTACCGGCTGAGCCGGAAATTCGTCCAGCTCACCTCGTCGACCGATGCGATGCACCTGCGCGAGATCGCGCTGCCACACCTCATGAAGCTGCATCGCCAAGTCGGTGGGAGCACTGTGCACCTCGCGGTCCGCGACGGGCGGAACATCATGTACCTCGACGCGCTCCGCTCCTACCCGAACTACACGGGGGAGAGCCGGATCGGCGGGAATCTGCCGCTCCACGCGACGGCTGCCGGCCTGGTGCTGCTGGCCAACTCGACCGAGGACGAGATCCGCGAGTACATGCAGGAACCGCTGCAGCGGTTCACGCCCCACACGATCGTCGACCCCGATGAGCTCACGCAGACGCTGGAGATGATCCGGGCGCAGCGGCACTTCGTGTACCCCAGGTCGATTGTCCTCGACGCTGGGGGCGTCGCGACGCCGATCACGGGGCTCGGCGGCGCCGTGCGCGCCTCGGTGAATGTCGTGTGGTTCATCGACCAGCAGGACCCGCAGACCCTGCTCGGCTACGCACGTGCCGCGACCGCGGCGATCTCGCGAGCGCTCGTCGGCGGTCGACAGGCACCCGACGCGCGGACCGTCGACTTCAATCGCCGACGTGCGGGACTGTTCTAACGACGATCAGCCCGTCGGCCGCGCCAGTCCGAGGTGCTCCCGGAGCGTCCGCCCCGTGTAGTCGCGTTGGAAGACGCCCCGCTCCTGCAACTCGGGGACGAGCAACCGGTAGATGCGGTCGAACCCGTCCGGGGTGTACGGCGGGTTGAGGTTGAAGCCGTCGCAGGCGCCTGAGTCGAACCAGTCGACCATGACGTCGGCGATCGACTGGGGAGTGCCAACCAACCACTGGTGTCCGCCCGCGCGGACGACATCGATGATGAGCTCGCGGAGCGTGAACCCGCGGTCGACCCCCTTGATCCGCAGCCCCTCGTATCGGCTGCCCTCCGAGCGGTCCGCGACCCACAGCTCCGCCGGGATCGGTGCATCGAGGTCGAGGTCGTCGAGTGCGTCCGGTGCCATGCGGAGCACCTGGGCGAGATGACCGCGGCTGTGGTCCATGTCGATGTACGAGGTGAGCGTCTCGGCGATCTCCTCCGCCTCGGACTGCGTCTCGCCGATTATGGGCAGGATGCCCGGAAGGATCTTGACACTCATCGGGTCACGTCCCGCCTCGGCGATGCGCCGCCGGTACTCGCGGACGTACTCGATCGACTTCGCCTTGACCGGCTGGGAGGTGTAGATCGCATCCGCGACCGCCGCACCGAGTCCGAGTCCGCTCTCCGAGGAGCCAGCCTGGACGAGCAGCGGCCAGCCCTGAATGGGCCGCCGCATGTTGAGGGGGCCGCGCACCTTGAAGAACTCGCCCTCGTGGTTGATCGGATGAATGCGCTCGAGGTCCATCCACCGCCCGCTTTCGCGATCGGCGATGACGGCATCGTCGCCCCACGAGTCCCAGAGCGCCTTGCAGACCCTCACATGCTCCTCGGCGCGTCGGTAGCGCGTCGGGCGATCCAGGTGCTGCTCGATGCCGAAGTGCTCATTGCCGCCCGCCGAGGTGACGATATTCCATCCAGCGCGACCCCCGCTGAGGTTGTCAAGCGTCGCGAGTTGGCGCGCGACGTTGTACGGCTCGGTGAACGAGGTCGAGATCGTGCCGATGAGCCCGATGCGCTCCGTGATGGCCGCGAGGGCGCTCAGCGTCGCGATCGGTTCGTAGAAGGCGTTGAACTTGATGTCGCCGTCAGTCGTGAATGTCGTCGTCACCATGTCGCCGAAGAAGATGGCATGGAGTTTCGCGGCCTCCGCGCCCTTCGTGAGATCTGCGACGAGGTCGAGATAGCCGAGCTCCTCCGCCCGACTGTCCGGCGCCCGCCAGCTGTCCTTGTGGTAGCCGGCAGCGTGCATGAAGAGCGTGAGGACCATCTTCGGGCGCTCGGTGTGCATGTCCGCGCGCCTCATGGATGGTTCACCATGGCGACGTGGATCGCCTGCTCACCGGGTACCTCGCCGGCGAGGACATCGATCGCTTTGGCGATCTCGGTGAGCGGGTAGCTGTGGGTATGCATGCGCTCAAGCGGGAAGCGGCCGGATTCGATGAGCGCGATCGCCTCGGACACGGCTCGGTGGTCAACCCCGCGGGCGCCAAGGAGCCGGACCGACTTGTTGATGAGCTGGTCGGTGCTGATCGGCGCGGGGCGGCCGTTCTTCAGACCTGCGATGACGACGGTGCCGCCGGTGCGCACGGCATCGAGTGCGTCCTGGACCGGCTGCAGGGCGACGGGTGTCACGTCAACGACGACGTCGGCAAGACGCCCGTCGGTGAGCTCGAGGAATCGCTCGACGACCGACTCGGTCTCGGCGTTGATCGTCGCGTCGGCACCGAACTCTTTCGCCACGGCGAGCTTGTGCGCGTCGCGGGTCAGCCCCGTGATGATGACGCGGCTCGCGCCCGCGGCCCGTGCCGCCATCGCCGCCGCGATGCCGCGCTGGCCGGCCCCGAGCACGAGGACGACGTCGCCCTCCTCGACACCGCCGAGGTGGACGGCCCAGCGGATGCCCGCAGCGACGGCGTTGTACATCGCGGCCACCTCGATCGGCACATTCCGATCGATCCGGTGCACGACCGAGTTCGGGTGCAGGTACATGACCTCGGCGAAGCCCCCGGTCAGTTCGGTCGGCGACTCGAAGGGCCGGTAGCCGTAGCTGCCGAGGCTCTGCCGGCATTCGGTGAGCGCTCCCGTCTCGCAGCGGTCGCACGCGCGGCAGGGCACGACGACCTCGACGCAGACCCGGTCGCCCACGTCGACGCCCCATCGGGCTGCGGCGCGGGGCCCGATCGACACGATGGTGCCGACCGGCTCGTGCCCGGGCACCACACCCATGATCGCGCGGGGATCCTCGCCCCGTACCTGCTCGACATCGCTGCCGCACAGCCCCGCGGCATCGATGCGCACGATGGCGCTGTCATCATCGTGTTCCGGGGCGGGGAAGCCGCGGATCTCGAGCACGTTCGGTGCCATGAGCACGGCGGCATTGACGAGTCCCATGGGCCCTGACGCTAGAGCGCCGTGACCGTCGGGGCATCCCGACATTCCATTGGATGGAAGGCGCGCCGAGCACGTTCGATGGGTGCGCGAGAGTTGGCGTGCTCACCCACCGAAGGAGGCCCACCGCATGACCGAACCGGACTGGACGCAGTCGATCCGTGACCCGCTCGCGACCCGAGTCGCGCGGCCGATGGCGGGCAAGGCGGCAATCGTCGCGGGTGGCGGGCTTGCCGGTCCGCTCGGCGGGGTGGGCTTCGGCATTGCGTGGCTGCTCGCCCAGGATGGTGCGAGCGTCGCCATCCTGGACCGGGACCCGGCGGCAGCGGACCGCGCGGTCGAGCTCATCCGCGACGCGGGGGGTGTCGCGGAGGCGCACGCGGTCGACATGCTCGACGCCGACGCGGTCCGCGAGACGGTCGACCTCGTCGTCGATCGCTTCGGTCGGCTCGACTATGTCGCCGACTCGATCGGCGGCGGCGGACTCGTCAACATCTTCGAGGCGACCGAGGACGAATGGGACGCAGGGTTCGACCTCAACCTGCGACAGGTATGGCACCTCATCCGACACGCGCAGCGCCACCTCGGCGCGGGAGGCGCGATCGTGACGATCTCCTCCGGTGCGGTCGAGGGGCGCGGTCCCGGCATTCCGTACGGGATTGCGAAGACCGCGCTGGAGAAGCTCACGGTCGGCGCGGCCGGTGCGCTCGCGGCGCGTGGCGCCCGCGCGAACTGCGTCCGCGTCGGCATGATCTGGGGCGCGTTCGCGGCGAGCTCGCTCGACGAGTCGCTCCGCGAGGTGCGGCGCGAGAACGTCGCGCTGCGCACCGAGGGCAACTCATGGGACATCGCCGCCGCGGCGCACTTCCTCCTCAGCGATCGCGCCCGGTGGATCACGGGCCAGACGATCTCCGTCGATGGTGGCGGTTCGCCGCCCCGGAACGCCGGCCAGGCCGACCGCGCGGCGAGGTGATCCGCGCATTCCTCCCCAATCGTGGAGGAACGCGCGCCCGACGACCGCCCGCCGTCAATCCGTCCGGCTGTGCTCGCCGATACGGTGCCAGGTGCGGTTCTCGTAGACGAGCCCGTCACCGGTCTCGGCGGCGTCGGACTCGTCGGTCGCGAGGTTCGACTGGATCGGCTGGGCGACGACGAGCGTCGCGGTGCCGGCCTCGAATCGGTTCACGATGCGGCAGCGCAGCCACCGGGTGCCGTGGAAGACGGGCTCCCCGGTCGTCAGGCTGTGCCACAGCGTCGTGTCGGCGAAGCGGTCGATCCCGCTCGTCGCCCCAAGCCGTGCCAGTGGCAGGTCCGCGGCGCGCAACATGTGGACGACGACGGTCTCCGCGGCCTTGAGCGCCGGCGCGCTCGAGGAGATCTCGGACACCGAGAAGACGAGGAGCGCCGGCTCGGCACTCACGGACGCGACGGAGGTCGCGGTCATCGCGACCGGGCCGTCTGGGCCGACCGCGGTGATGAGCCCGACCCCACCGGGGTGGTGGCGGAACGCCGCCTTGAACTCCTCGGGGGAGAAGGTCGGGAAGCCGACGGTCTCCCGGACGGGCTCCGGCGACTCGGCGGCGGTCACGGACTGGGTCATTGAGATCCTCCGGTCAGGTGGGGGCCGAGTGCCGGCCACTGGGTGTCGAGCCACTCGCCGAGCACGGCGCGCCGCTCGTCGACCTCGGCCGCCTGGAAGGCGAGGCCGGCGGTCGGCACGCTCGCACCGAGCTCGACGAGCAGCGGTCGCAGGGTGAAGTCGACGGCGAGCGTGTGCGCGGGTGAGCCGATCGTCAGCACCGGTACCGCGACGACGCCCGCGAGGCCACGTGTGCCGTAGCGGTCGAGGAACGCCTTGAGCAGTCCCGTGTAGCTCGCCTTGTACGTCGGGCTCGCGACGATGACGAGATCCGCGGTGACGACGTCGGCCAGGAGCCGCTCGATCGTCGGCTCGGGGAATGCGAAGAGCCGCTGGGCGTGGTCGGCGAGGTCGATCGTCGGCAGCACCTCGGCGCCCGCGCGCTCGGCGATGGTGGCGGCGAGCTCCTCGGCGACGAGCCGCGTCCGCGACGCGGGCTGCGGATTGCCGACGAGGGGGAGGATCGTGCGCATGTCCGGCATGACACCACGCGCGCCCACGCTGTCCTCGCTCTCTTTCCATCCTGTGGAAGCACAACGGGGACGCCGGGGCGGGTGCCGCACGGCGCCCGTGCATCGCACATTTCGTCCGACGGAATCCCGGCACGGTGTCGGCGGCCCGACCGCCGACAATCGATGGCGAGCATCCCCGCCGACCCGAGGAGACGTGAGTTGAGCACGATCGCTGTCACCGACGCGACCTTCCAGACCGAGGTCCTCGAGGCCGACCTGCCGACGGTCGTCGACTTCTGGGCCGCGTGGTGCGGTCCGTGCCGCGCGCTCTCGCCGATCCTGGAGTCGCTCGCCGAGGAGCACGCGGATCGCATTCGTGTCGTCACCGTCGACGTCGAGGCCAATCCGGAGACGGCCGCCCGCTACAGCGTCATCTCGCTGCCCGCGATCAAGGTCTTTGTCGGCGGCGAGGTCGTCAAGGCGATGACTGGCGCCAAGCCTCGGCCCGTGCTCGAGTCGGAGCTGGCCGACTTCATCGGCTGAGGAGCGCGAGGTAACCGGTCACCCGACCGCGCGCATTCCTCCTGTCACCGGGCGATGGGCGACTTCGGTCTGATCGCGCCCACGCGCACGAGCAGCAGGAAGACCTGGCAGCCCAGGCAGTAGCCGACGAATGCGTTGAGGAACGACGCGATGACGATGGCGGCACTCGCGACGATGAGCCCGTACGGGACCCCGACCACGTGGAGTACGAGCCCGATCGTGCTGAGTGCGAAGCCGACGCCGAGCGCGAAGTGCGGTGGTCGGGGGTCCTCGGTGACAGCGGGCTTCGACAGTCGCGGCCGCACCCAGTGCCGGAAGACGAGGGCCCAGGGGTTCGCGCCGATGCCGAAGAACGTCCCGATCGTGAACGCGATCCAGACGACGAGCAAGAGGAGGAATTCGGGACTCGCGATGCGCAGCAGCAGCGTCGGCTCGAGCGGGAGCAGCAGCCCGAAAAACAGCGCCGCGAGGGCGAGCACGAAGGTGACGCCCGCGCCGAAGCGTGGGCCGCGCGAATCGATCGGGGTCGGGGTCGGCGCTGGCTGGGTCATCAGAGGTTCCATTCCGGCTGGGGGACGAGTTGGTCAAGCGCGTCGGCGAGCTCGGCCCGGCGGGGTGCCCCGCCGAATCTTGCGGTGAGGCGTCCCGCCGGGTCGAGGACGAAGACGGTCGGGGTCTGCAGGATCCGCAGTCGCTGCGCGAGCTGCGGGTTGTGCGTGAGGTCGATCTCGTGGTGGCGCACGCCGCCGCGCTCCGCGGCGACCTGCTCGAGATAGCGCCGGGTCGCGGGGCAGATCGCGCAGAGCTCAGTCGAGAACTGCACGAGCGTGGCCCCCGGGGCGAGGTCATCGAGGCCCGGCAGCTCGCCGGGCGCGAAGCGCTCCCCGTCGCCGCGGCGACGACGACCCGAGGTGACGCGCCACAGCGCGCCGAGGCCTGCGGCGACGGCGACGACAGCGCCCGTGATCCCCAGGGCGAGCATCGGCTCCACACCTGCACGTTAGCGGGCGGCCGGGCTCCGCGGTGGTTCGTGACGCCCCATGACCCGGGCGGCCGGGCTCAGTGGCCGCTCGGCTCCGGCAGACGCACGCTGTCCAGCTCGAACGGCGTGTCGCCAAGCGCCGTGCGCACGATGGTCTCGAGCACCGGCGCCGGGACGAGGCAGTCCTCGCACGAATCTGACCCCGGCGCGACCTCGACCGCGACGCGGTCCTCGCCGACGAGGTGCCAGTTGAGCAGGTAGTCGTCGGAGGCGAGCATCTCGCGCAGGTCAGCGAGCGCTGCGTCGATCACGGCGGTGTCCGGCATCGGGCTCTCCTCGGGTCGGGGCGGCGCGGGACCGCCGCCGGGTGCGATCATGCTCGCAGACCAGGCCCGCGGTCGCCGCCTCCCGTTCCACGCCGCGGAAAGCGCAGGCGCCGCGGCACCCTGGCGTGGCGGTCCCCGCGGTGCGCGCCCGCCGCTATCGTGAGGGGCGTGGCAGACGACGAGATCCAGTTCCGTACCGATGTGACCGTCGAGCTCGTGCGCTCGGCCGCGCGCGACGCCGATGTGCTCTTCGCCGCCCGAGTCTCGACACTTGGCGAGCAGTCGCTCGACGGTGCGGAGGACGAGGCGAACACCCGAGACAAGGGCCTCATCAACTACCTCATGCGCGACCGCCACGGCTCGCCCTTCGAGCACAACTCGATGACGTTCTACGTGCAGGCCCCGATCTTCGTGTTCCGCGAGTTCATGCGCCACCGCATCGCCTCCTATAACGAAGAGTCGGGTCGCTACCGTGAGCTGCGCCCCGTCTTCTACATCCCGGCGCCCGAGCGCAACCTCATCCAGATCGGCAAGACCGGCCACTACGAGTTCATCCCCGGGACCCCGGAGCAGACCGAGCTCGTGCAGGCCGAGGCGCGCGCGACCTCGATCGCCGCCTACGAGGCCTACCAGCGCATCCTCGAGGCCGGCGTCGCCCGCGAGGTCGCCCGGATCGTGCTGCCGCTCAACATCTACTCCTCGATGTACGTGACGATGAATGCGCGCTCGCTCATGAACTTCCTCTCGCTGCGGACGAAGCGCGAGGGGACGCACTTCCCGTCGTTCCCGCAGCGCGAGATCGAGATGGTCGCCGAGCAGATGGAGGCGCTCTGGGCGCCGCTCATGCCGTACACCCACGAGGCGTTCAACGAGAACGGCCGCGTCGCGCCGTAATGGCGGCGTTCCGACGGGTGGAAGTCGGCCCTCGGAACCGAGCGCTTGCTGATTAGCGTCGGGTCACCGGCGCTCGTCCCGCATTCGTGCGCTCGAGCGATCGCGTGATGGATGAATGGTGGATGTTCGATGAGTGACCAGATGCACCTCCTGCTCTTCCACAGCCCCGTCGGGATGCTCGTCCACAGCTGGCGGCGTCCCGGCAGCCTCGCCGAGGGGCAGTTCGGGCTCGACCTCGTGCTGCGCAGCGCCGAAGCGGCCGAGGCGGCGAAGTTCGACGCGATGCTGCTCGCCGACCGGGTCGTGTTCGAGTCGACGGGGGAGGACCCGCCGGCGGGCGGCTACGAGCCGCTCACGACAACGGGTGCGCTGGTCGCTCGCACCAGCCACCTCGGCTTCATCCCGACGATCTCGACGACCTTCGCCGAACCGTACACCGTCGCCCGCATGCTGTCGCAGCTCGACCACCTGTCGGGTGGCCGGGTCGGCTGGAACGTCGTCACCTCGACCGATGGTGCGCAGAACTTCGCGATGGACATGCCGGAGAAGCAGGAGCGCTACGCGCGTGCCGATGAGTTCCTCGATGTCGCGTATCGGATCTGGGACGCCTGGCAGGACGACGCGGTGGTGTTCGACCGGGAGCGCGGCCAGTGGGCCGAGCTCGACCGGATCCGCCACCCCCGCTATGTCGGCCAGCACTATCGCGTCGCCGAGGCGCTGACCCACAAGCGCTCGCCCCAGGGCCGACCCGTCATCGCCCAGGCGGGGCAGTCCGAGGATGGCCGCGCCTTCGCGGCAAAGCACGCCGAGGTGATCTTCACCTCGCAGAGCCTCATGGACGCCGCGATCGACTTCCGCACGGAGCTTCGTGAGCGCACCGCCACGCGGCCCGTGACCCCCGCCATTCTGCCCGGGGTCGTCCCCGTCGTCGCGAAGACTGCGATCGAGGCGCAGGAGCGGCTCGACGAGATCGCTGAGCTCCTGCCGATGGAGGCGGGCCTGCGTCGGCTGAGCGAGCTCCTGCTCGGTGCCGACCTGAGCGGCCTCGACCTCGACGCGGAGATCCCCCTCGAGCGGCTCGCCGCCCCGGAGGAGGGCGACGCGAACGCGCTCATCGGGGCGAGTCGCTACCGGAACACGTACCGCCACATCGTCGAGCAGCGGCCGACGCTGCGCCAGCTCGTCGTGTCGCACTCGCGCTCCCGCTCGCACGGCACCGTCGTCGGCACCGCCGAGACGGTCGCCGCTCACATGGCGTCGTGGTTCGCCGCGGGTGCGTGCGACGGATTCACGATCATCCCGCCGTTCATGCCGGAGGGCCTCGACGATATCTGCGAGCTCCTCGTCCCCGAGCTGCAGCGCCGCGGGCTCTTCCGCGAGGAGTACCCCGGGACGACGCTGCGCGATACGCTCGGCCTGCCCCGACCCGGGGCCTGAGCACGAGGAGGCGCCGATGCCGGTCGCTCTCATCACGGGCGCGAGCGCGGGGCTCGGCGCCGAGTTCGCCCGGCAGCTCGCCGGGCGAGGCGACGACCTCGTCCTCGTCGCACGACGCCGGGATGCCCTCGAGGCGCTCGCCGGGCAGTTGCGTGCCGCGCACGGGGTCGCCGTCGAGGTGCTCCCCGCGGACCTCACCGACCCCGCCGACGTCGACCGGGTCGCCGACCGCGTCGCGTCCGAGGCCGTGCCCGTCGACGTGCTCGTCAACAATGCGGGCTACGGCCTCGGCCTCGACTTCGCGAGGAATGCGATAGCCGACGAGGCCGCGCACCTGCGGATCCACGTCGAGACGCCGCTCCGACTCTCCCATGCCGCGTACCGCGCGATGCTCGCGCGCGGGCACGGCCGCGTCATCAACATCGCGTCCGTCGCCGGCTTCCTGCCCCGCTCGACGTACGGGGCCGTCAAGGGATTCCTCATCCAGTTCAGCCGCTGGGCGAACGTGAAGTACCGCCGCCTCGGGGTCACGACGACCGCGGTGTGCCCGGGCTTCACCCACACCGACTTCCACGAGCGGATGGGGCTGCCGCCGGGTCAGGAGGGCGTCGTCCGTGGGATGTGGCTCGATGCTCGACTGGTGGTCCGGGAGGCGCTGCGCGACGCCGAGCGCGGCCGCGCCGTGTCGATCCCGTCGCTGCGCTACAAGCTCATCGTCGCGCTCACGCGCCTGGTGCCTGCCAACCTCCTCGCGCGTCTCGCCGAGCAGGGCCGGGCCAGCCCGTCCCGATAGCCTGAGGGCATGGCACGCATTGGTCACAGTGAGCTCGACGTTTTCCCGATCGGACTCGGCGGCAATGTGTTCGGCTTCACCGCCGATCGCGACACCTCCTTCCACATCCTCGACGCCTGGGTCGCTGGCGGGGCGAACTTCATCGACACCTCGGACTCTTACTCCGCCTGGGTCCCCGGCAACCACGGCGGCGAGTCCGAGACGATCATCGGCGAGTGGCTCGCGGCCCGACCGGGCACCCGTGATCGGGTCGTCATCGCGACGAAGGTCGCGCAGCACCCGGAGCATCGTGGTCTCGCGCCCGACAACATTCGTGCCGCGATCACGGCCTCGCTCTCCCGTCTCGGCACGGACCACATCGACCTCTACTACGCGCACGAGGACGACCCGAGCGTGCCGCTGGCCGACGTCGTGTCGACCTTCGGGTCGCTCGTGACCGAGGGCGTCGTCCGCGCCGTCGCCGTGTCGAACTTCTCGGCGGAGCGGATCGAGGAATGGGTGCGGATCGCCGACGGCGGTCCCGGCGCCCCCGTCGCGATCCAGCCGCACTACAACCTCGTGCACCGTGACGAGGTCGAGACGTCGATCATCCCGGTCGCGCAGCGTCACGGCCTCTCGCTCGTGCCGTACTTCGGGCTCGCGAAGGGGTTCCTCACCGGTAAATACCGCTCGGCTGAGGTGCCGGCCGGGGCGTCGCCGCGTGCCGCGGGCGCAGTCGCGTATGCGACCCCGCAGGGCCTTGGGCTCCTCGACGTGCTCGACGGGGTCGCCGAGGTCCACGGGGTCAGCCTCGCCACGGTCGCGCTCGCGTGGCTGCGTCATCGACCGACCGTCGTCGCCCCGCTGGCGAGCGCCTCGCGCGTCGCGCAGGTCGCCGACCTCCTCGCGGCCGGGCGCCTCGAGCTGACGCAGGCGGAGGTCGAGGCGCTCGCGCACGCTGGTCGATGAGCCGCCTCCGGCAGGCGTAGTGTGTGGACCCAGGAGGTCGAGATGACGAATGGGAAGCTCCGGATCGCCATCATTGGTGCGGGAATCGGGGGCCTGGCCGCCGCGGCCGCGCTCCACCGCTTTGCCGAGGTGGACGTGACCGTCTACGAGCAGGCCCGCCGACTCGGGGAGGTGGGCGCCGGCATCGGGCTCGCCCCGAACGGCCAGCGCGGTCTCGCGCACCTCGGGCTCCGCGAGGCGATCGAGGCGGCGTCGGCCGAGTTCGAGGGCACGGGCTCCTACTACCGTAGCGACGGCACCTTCATCGACAACTACGCCTCGGATGACTCCGCCGGCGAGTTCCGGGTCCGCGGCATTCATCGCGCCGACCTCATCGACGTGCTCGCCGGGGCCATCCCGGCCGACATCGTGCACACCGGGCATCGGCTCGTGGGCGTGTCGCAGGACGCCGACGGCGTCGAGCTGCAATTCGAGAACGGCGAGGTCGCCACCTTCGACGCGGTGATCGGTGCCGACGGCATTCACTCCGTCGTCCGGGAGTCCGTCACGGAGCCGAGCGAGGCCGTGTACTCGGGATCGATCGCATACCGCGGCGTCGTCGACGCGTCCCGACTGCCCGAGGGCTGGTCGCGGAATCTCAAGCTGTGGCTCGGCGACGGGAAGCACTTCATGTGCTACCCCGTGCGTCGGCACGAGCTGTACAACTACGTCGGCTTCGTCAAGAGCGATCGCCCGCTCGCCGAGTCGTGGTCGGCCGTCGGAGATGTCGAGGACCTGCGGGCAGAGTTCGCCGGCTGGCACCCGGACCTCCAGGCCTTCCTTGGCGCGATCGATGAGGTCTTCTGGTGGGGGATCCGGGACCGGGAGCCGCTGACGACCTGGACGAATGGCCGACTCGCGCTCATGGGCGACGCCGCGCACGCGATGCAGCCGCACATGAGCCAGGGGCTCAATCAGGCGATCGAGGACGGGCTGGCGCTTGCCGCATTCCTCAAGGACATTGGCACGGCGGACGTCCCCGCCGCGCTCGAGGGGTATGCCGCGTTCCGCATGGACCGGGCGAACACCGTGCAGGCGGCCTCCCGCCGCAACGGCGATCGCTATGACAGCCAGGGCGAGTACGAGGACCTCGACAAGCGCGACGAGGAAGTGCGGACGACCGCCGAGCTCCGGCGGTGGGTCTACGACCACGACGCGCTCGTCGAGGCGACGGCGGCTGCGGCAGCCGCGCGCGTCTGAGGCCTGGTCGGCGACGACGGACCGCACGGTCGTGAGAGTGGCAGCGGGTAGCCTGGTGAGGTGAGCACGGTGAACCCTTTCGGCCAGGTGCTGGTCGCGCTCGTCACGCCGATGACCCCCGACGGGGAGGTCGACTGGGGCGATGTCGAGCGACACATCGACGATGTGATCGTCCAGGGCGCCGACGGCATCGTGGTGTCCGGGACGACCGGCGAGACGAGCACCCTCACCGATGCCGAGAAGCTCCGTCTCGTCCGCACCGCGAAGGATGTCGCCGGGAGCCGGGCGACGGTCATCACGGGCGGTGGCTCGAATGAGACGGCCCACGCGATCGCGCATTACCGCGAGGCGGAGGAGGCCGGCGTCGACGGCATCATGATCGTCACCCCGTACTACAACAAGCCGACGCAGGCCGGCATCCTCACGCACTTCCGGCTCATCGCCGACTCGGTCGACCTCCCGGTCATCCTGTACGACATCCCAGGTCGCACCGGTGTGCCGATCCGCTACGAGACGCTCATGCGCGCCTCCCAGCACCCGAACATCATCGCGGTGAAGGACGCGAAGGGCGACTTCGCCGAGGTGAGCCGGGTGCTCAACGACAGTGACCTGCTCTACTTCTCCGGCGACGATGTCAATGTCCTCCCGCACCTGTCGATCGGCGTCAGCGGGCTCATCGGCGTCACCGCGAACATCTCCGCCCGGCCGTACCGGACGATCGTCGACGCCGTGAATCGCGGCGACCTGGCGACCGCGACCGCCGCCCATCAGGCCCTCGAGCCGCTCGTGCGCGGCGTCATGAGCCGCGTGCCCGGCACCGTCGCGGCGAAGTACATCCTCCACGGTCTCGGCCGGATCGCGAGCCCGCGGGTGCGACTGCCGCTGGTGGGTCCCGAGGAGGCGGAGGCAGCGCTCATCGAGGCGGATCTCGCCGAGGTGACCCCGGCGGCGGGTGTGGACTTCTCGAACTTCCGCCCAGACCCGAACGCGGCCGCCGGTGGCGCGCTGCCGAAGGTCCCCGGTCACACCCGGTGAGGGCGCACATGGCCGACCGACTTGCCGCACCCCCCGCCCTGACGCCGGGGACGCTGCGGATCCTCCCGCTCGGCGGCCTCGGCGAGGTCGGCCGCAACATGGCCGTCTTCGAGATCGACGGCAAACTGCTCATCGTCGACTGCGGCGTGCTCTTCCCGGAGGAGACCCACCCGGGCGTCGACCTGATCCTGCCGGACATCGCCCCGATCCGGGACCGGCTCGACGACGTGCTCGCCGTCGTGCTCACGCACGGTCACGAGGACCACATTGGCGCGGTGCCGTACCTGCTGCGGCTCAAGCCCGATATTCCGCTCCTCGGGTCGCAGCTGACCCTCGCATTCGTCGAAGCCAAGCTGAAAGAGCATCGGCTCAAGCCGTTCACGCTCACCGTCAAGGAGGGGCGCCGGGAGCAGCTCGGCCCCTTCGACCTCGAGTTCCTCGCGGTGAACCACTCGATCCCGGACGCGCTCGCCGTCGTCATCCGCACCACCGCGGGCACCGTGCTGCACACCGGCGACTACAAGATGGACCAGCTGCCGCTGGACGGACGCATCACGGATCTGCGCGCATTCGCAAGGATCGGCGAGGAGGGGGTCGACCTCGCGATGGTCGACTCGACGAATGCGGATGTGCCCGGCTTCACGGCACCGGAGCGCGAGATCGGGCCCGTCATCGAGCAGGTCATGGCGAGCGCGAAGCACAAGGTCGTCGTCGCGTCCTTCAGCTCGCACGTCCACCGCGTGCAGCAGGTGCTCGACGCGGCGGTCGCCAACGGCCGGAAGGTCGTGCTCGTCGGGCGCTCGATGGTCCGCAACATGCAGATCGCCGCAGAACTCGGCTACCTCAACGTGCCCGAGGGGGTCCTCGTCGACCTGAAGCGCAGCGACCAGTACCCGGGTGAGCAGCTCGTCTACATGTCGACCGGTTCGCAGGGCGAGCCGATGGCCGTGCTGTCCCGGATGGCGAACCAGGACCACCAGATCGCCGTCGGCCCCGGCGACACCGTCATCCTCGCCTCGAGCCTCATTCCCGGGAATGAGAATGCGGTGTACCGCGTCATCAACGGCCTCATGAAGCTCGGCGCGACCGTCGTGCACAAGGGCAACGCGAGAGTCCATGTCTCGGGCCACGCCTCGGCCGGTGAGATCCTCTACACGTACAACATCCTCCGGCCGAAGAATGCGATGCCGGTCCACGGCGAGACCCGTCACCTCATTGCGAATGCGCGGCTCGCGATCGACACTGGGGTGCCGCCCGAGCGCACGGTCATCGCCGAGAACGGCACCGTCGTCGACCTCCGCGACGGCCGCATCGAGGTCGTCGGGCAGTTCGACCTCGGCTCGGTCTACGTCGACGGCTCGAGCGTCGGCGAGATCACGGATGCCGACCTCAAGGACCGCCGCATCCTCGCCGAGGAGGGCTTCATCTCCATTTTTGTCGCGGTCGAGCTGCAGACCGGCAAGGCGATCGTCGGTCCCGAGATCCACGCGCGGGGCTTCGCCGAGGACGACGAGGTGTTCGACGAGGTACGCCCGAAGGTCGTCACGGCGTTACGCGAGGCCGCCGAGGCCGGTGTCCGCGACACGCATGGCTACTCGCAGGCCGTGCGACGCACCGTCGGGCGCTGGGTGAACACGAAGCACCGCCGCCGCCCGATGATCGTGCCCGTCGTCATCGACGCCTAGGCTCGACCCATGCACGGCCTCGCCTCGATGATCGACCACACGCTACTCAAGCCGGAGGCGACCGGGGACGACCTGCGGGCGCTCGTCGCGGAGGCCATCGAGCTCGGCACGTACTCCGTGTGCGTCTCGCCGTCGAAGGTCACGTATGCGAAGGCGGCGATCCCGGCGGGCAGCGGCCTCAAGCTCGCCGCCGTCGCCGGCTTCCCGAGCGGCGCCCATCGCTCCGAGGTGAAGGCGCTCGAGGCGCGGCTCGCGGTCGAGGACGGCGCTGACGAGATCGACATGGTCATTAAGGTGGCCGCCGCGATCGTCGGCCGTGACGATGTCGTCGAGTCCGACATTCGTGCCGTCCGCGACGCAGTGCCAGGCACCCTGCTCAAGGTCATCATCGAGTCCGCCGTGCTCACCGACGAGCAGATCGTCGCGGTGTGCCAGGCTGCGGAACGCGCTGGCGCCGACTACGTGAAGACGAGCACCGGCTTCCACCCCGCCGGTGGCGCGAGCGTGCATGCCGTCCAGCTCATGCGCAGGACCGTCGGCGACCGCCTCGGGGTCAAGGCCTCCGGCGGCATCCGGGACCGGGCCACTGCGGAGGCGATGATCGCGGCAGGCGCGAGCCGTCTCGGCGTCTCCGGCTCCCGTGCCGTCCTCGGCGGCGCTCCCGCGGATGCCGCGGGCACGTACTGACGCGCGCGTCGCGGACACTCGGGCCGTCCCCAGGGGCGGGAGGCGGCGCGCACCGGTAGCGTCGCGGCGTGACGGTTTTCCGCCGCGTGATGCAGATCCGCTGGCTCCTCGTCGTGGCGGCACTGGACTGTCGGCCGCGGCACCGTGACCAACGACGTGACCCTGACCGGCTCCATCGCCGCGAACGCGGCAGCGCATTCGCGAGATCGGCATCCGGCGCGCATTCGGCGCGAGCGCGAGCCGGGTGTTCTTCGCCGTCATGCTCGAGTCGGTCGTCGCGACCGTCGTCGCGGGCTTCGTCGGCATCGTGCTCGCGATCATCCTGGTGCGCAGCGAATTCGTCATGCAGTACATCGCTCCGAGGCTCACTGATATCCCGCCGTTCCCCGGGGAGGTGCGTCGCTCCCGTGGCGGGCGGGGCCCGCGAGTTACCGTCGAGACATGGCTTCGGGCACCTCGTCGCGGTCGCGTGCGCGCACTGGCAAGAGCGCCGCGTCGTCGCGTGGTCGGCAGGCGACCGCGGCGACGAAGCGCTACCCAGTGACGAATGCGGCACCCCAGGAGCGACCAGGCCCACTCGTCACGCTGTGGCTCGGCATGGCGCATGGTGTCGGCGCGCTGTTCCGCATGTTCGACAAGGAGTCGCTCGCCCGTGAGGAGCGCCGTGACGGGCTGCCTTTCTTCCTCGTGCTGCTGGCGCTCGCGGGCATGGTGGTCGAGTGGTTCCTGCCGTTCGACTCGGTTGCGCAGGTGCTGCACGACTGGACGTTCGGGCTGCTGATCGGTCGGCTCGCCGCGGCCATGCCGGTCGTCTTCATCCTGTTCGCCGCCTGGCTCTTCCGGCATCCCTCGAGCGTGCACGACAACTCACGGATCGGCATCGGCCTCGTGGTCATGCTGCTGTCGATTGCGGGCCTGTGCCACCTGTTCACCGGCGAGGCGGCCCCGCCGGACATTGCGGGGCTTGGTGACTCGGGCGGCATCCTCGGCTGGCTCATCGTGTGGCCGGCCGCGCAGCTCGGCCTCCAGGTCGTCGCGATCCCGCTGCTCATCGTCGGCGCGCTCCTCGGGGCGCTCATCATCACGAAGACGCCGCCAAACCGCATTGGGCGTCGGCTCCGGGACGGCTACGAGTACCTGTTCGGCGCGGTGGCCACGGGGGAGAGGTCGGTAGCGGCCGATGACGACGGTCTCCCCGAGGTGGGGACCCTCGGCGACCTCGGCCTCGACGATACGGGCGGTGACGAGCACGTCCCGTGGTGGCGGCGGGGGCGAGGGAAGTCGTCACATGAGCCCGCATTCGACTCACCACTGGTCACGGGTGGCCAGACGGAGCAGCTCGATGCCGCGACCGCCGCGACCGAGGTGCTCGGCCAGGAGGCGTGGAGCCTCGGCGGTGTCGAGGCACTCGAGCAGGAGCTCGACGGGATCGAGGACGCCGTGCGCCGGGCGACCGGCGAGGTCCCCCCGCAGCCGGGCACCACGCCGGTGCTTGTCGAGCCCGGCGAGGTCGCTGCAGCGCCCGTGACGGACCGGCCGCAGCCGCCGCGGGCCTACCGGCTCCCATCGCCGCAGCTGCTCGTCGCCGGCACCCCACCGAAGGCGAAGTCAGCGGCGAATGACGACATCGTGCGGGCGATCACGGGCGTGCTCGAGCAATTCAAGGTGCATGCCAATGTCGTCGGGTACAGCCGCGGGCCCTCCGTGACGCGGTACGAGCTCGAGCTCGGCACCGGGGTCAAGGTCGAGGCGGTCACGGCACTCGCGAAGAACATCGCCTACGCCGTCGCCTCCAACGAGGTGAGCATCCTCAGCCCGATCCCTGGTAAGTCCGCGATCGGCATCGAGATCCCGAACAAGGATCGCGAGATCGTCTCGCTCGGTGACGTGCTGCGCTCCTCGGTCGCGGCCAAGAGCGACCACCCGATGACGATCGGGCTCGGCAAGGATGTCGAGGGCGGCTTCGTCGTGGCGAACCTCGCGAAGATGCCGCACCTCCTCGTCGCCGGCGCGACGGGCGCAGGCAAGTCGTCATTCATCAACTCGATGATCACCTCGATCCTCATGCGCGCGAAGCCCGCTGAGGTCCGCATGGTGCTCATCGACCCGAAGCGCGTTGAGCTCGCGATCTACGCGGGTGTCCCGCACCTCATCACCCCGATCATCACCAACGCGAAGAAGGCCGCGGAGGCGCTCGCGTGGGTGGTGAAGGAGATGGACATGCGCTACGACGACCTCGCGGCGTTCGGCTTCCGGCACATCGACGACTTCAACCGCGCGGTCGCCGAGGGCAGCATCGAGCTGCCGGTCGGCTCGGAGCGCAAGCTCACCCCGTACCCGTACCTGCTCGTCGTCGTCGACGAGCTCGCCGACCTCATGATGGTCGCCCCCCGCGATGTCGAGGACTCGATCGTGCGGATCACACAGCTCGCCCGGGCGGCCGGCATCCACCTCGTCCTCGCGACGCAGCGCCCTTCGGTCAACGTCGTCACCGGCATCATCAAGGCGAATGTGCCGAGCCGGCTCGCCTTCTCCGTCGCCTCGATGATGGACTCGCGGGTCATCCTCGATGAGCAGGGGGCGGAGAAGCTCATCGGGCAGGGCGACGGGCTCTTCCTCCCGATGGGCGCCTCGAAGGCGACCCGCGTGCAGGGCGCCTGGGTGTCGGAGTCGGAGATTCACGCCGTCGTCAAGCACGTCGTCGCGCAGGCCCGTCCCGAGTACCGCGAGGACGTCGAGGCGGTGGCTGAGCGCCGGGAGATCGACGCGGACATCGGCGACGACCTCGACCTGCTGCTGCAGGCCGTCGAGCTCGTGGTCTCCTCGCAGTTCGGCTCGACGTCGATGCTGCAGCGCAAGCTGCGTGTCGGCTTCGCGAAGGCCGGTCGGCTCATGGATCTCATGGAGTCGCGCGACATCGTCGGCCCCTCGGAGGGCTCGAAGGCCCGGGATGTGCTCGTCGTACCGGAGCAGCTCGCCGCGACGCTCGACGCGATTCGTGGCGGCGGGCCGATGCCCGGCAGTCAGGACGCGGGGCCCGGACAGTCAGCCCTCGATCCGGTCGAGGCGCAGTTCGAGGGCCTGCCGACGGTCGAGGATGACGGCGGCGAGGACGCCTGGCCGCTGACCGGCCGCGACTAGCCTGGTGTCGTGAGCGAGACCCGCAGCCTCTGGCGGCGCAACCCGTTGCGCGGCCGCTTCATCGCCGCGGGCGACACGCCTGTCTCGGTGCTGTGCCTGCCGAACGTCATCTCGCTCGCGCGGATCCTGCTCATCCCGGTGCTCGTGTGGCTGCTGGTCGCCGACGCGCTGCGGGAGGTGTGCACGGCGAGTATGCCGCCCGTGTGTGGCGGTGTCGTGCTGTGGCCGCTTGCGGCGCAGGACGGTCCGCTCCGGTGGGCGGCGGCGATCGTGTTCATCGTCGCGATCGCGACGGACGCGTTCGACGGCCACCTCGCGCGCAGCCGCAACCTCGGGACCGACCTCGGGATCTTCCTCGACCCGGTCGCCGACAAGGGGATCACGGGTGCGGCGCTCATCATGCTCGCCGTCCTCGGCGAGCTGCCGTGGTGGGCGGTCGGGCTCATCCTGCTCCGCGAGGTCGGCATCACGGTGTACCGGGCGGTGGCGCTGCGTGACCGGGTCATCCCCGCCTCACGGGGCGGTAAGCTCAAGACCCTCGTCCAGGCGGTCGCCATCTCCTACTGGCTTCTGCCGTTCGCCTCGCTCGTGACCTGGGACAGCTCGGGGACCGTGACCGCCGGCAACCTCCTGCTGCTCACCCTCGAGGCGATCCACTGGGTGTTGCTCGTCCTCGTCGTCGTCATCACGCTTTGGACCGGCATCGATTACCTCGTGCAGGGCTCGCGCGCGGCAAAACGAGCCAGGAATGCGGTGCCCGCGACCTCCGGGACGGTCACCCCCGCCGCCGACGAGGACCCCGCGTGAGCACGCTCGCCGCCAGCGTTATTGATGCCGCGGTGGCGCGGGGGCGCACGCTCGCCGTCGCGGAGTCACTGACGGGCGGCGCGGTGCTCTCGGCGCTCGTTGCGGTGCCAGGCGCCTCGGCCGCGCTGCGCGGCGGCGTGGTCGCCTACGCGACCGAGCTGAAGCACACGCTCCTCGACGTCCCGGCCGGGCTGCTCGCCGCCCGGGGCGCGGTCGACCCCGATGTCGCCGAGGCGATGGCGCTCGGCGTGCTGCGCCGCACGGGCGCCGAGTTCGCGGTCGCGACGACCGGGGTTGCAGGGCCCGACCCGCAGGACGGGCAGCCGGTCGGCCTCGTCTATGTCGGGATCGCCGTGGGTGGTGAGCGGCCCCGGGTCAACTCGTCTGCACATCAGTTCGACGGTGATCGCGCTGAGATTCGAGCCGCGGCGGTCGAGGCCGCCCTCGGGGCGTTGCTGACGGCCCTCGGTGAGGCGGATGCTTCGGACTGAGGCGGGTGTCGCATTCGTCGCCGTAGCAATCGCGCAGGCACCGTGAGCTCGCAGGTCCGCGCGGAATACCGCTCAACCCGGTCTGGTTACACCCCTCGACACGCCGGGTAGCGTCCAGGCGGGTGTGGTTAGAGTAGGGATCTGTCCGAAGCAGGGAGGTCACGATGGTCCTAATGCGACACGAGATCGGCGACGTGCTCCGTGACGTGCGCCTGCAGAAGGGGCAGACCCTTCGCCAGGTGGCGGGACGGGCGTCGGTCGCCCTCGGCTACCTCAGCGAGGTCGAGCGTGGCCAGAAGGAGGCGTCGAGCGAGATCCTCGCCTCGGTCGCCGAGGCACTCGACACCCCCATCTCGGCCATTCTCGGTGAGGTGAGCCAGCGTCTCGCGGTGCTTGAGGGTGTCGCGGTCCCGTCGCGGGCGATCTCTGCCGCGGCGCTCGAGGCGATCCCGGTGCTGCCGACCCCCACGATTCCGGACGCGGTCCCCGCGGAGCTCATGGCCGAGTTCGATCCGACCTTTGGTGCCGACTACCGGGGCGATCTCGACGAGGAGCTGCGCGCCGAGTTCGACCTCGACGCGGAGCTCGCCTCGCACTGAGCCTGCATCCTCAGGACGACACGAATGCGCGCTCGCGAGTTCCGTCACGCCGTCGAGGCGGAGTTCGCTGGCCGGGGGGATGCGCTGCTGCATGACCTCGTGCTCGGGGAGCTCGCGGGGCGCACCGCCCGCGAGGCGCTCGACGCCGGGGTGCCCGCCCAGGAGGTGTGGCTCGCGCTGTGTCGCGCCGCCGGGGTGCCGCCCGAGCGGTGGCACGGGGTGGGGCTGCTCGAGCCGCGGGAGCGCTGAGCGCCATTGTGCTGGCGCCGTGCTTGGGCGTCGCGGCACTGGTCGCAGTTCCGGCGACACGCCGTCAGCATCTTCTCGAAACTGTGTTCGAACTTCGCTAAGTTGAGTGCATCGCAGTAATCGAATATCGGTGCTTCTCCACAATCCGCCAGTCACTGCCGACCGATGTCGGTGGCCCGGCGTAGCGTGACCTGCAGCATCACTCGAGCCCTTGTCGGAAGGGACTCGGGGCCGGATCGGGCAGCAGCTCGGACCGGACCGACGCACCGCCGGCAGCCTATGGGCAGCCACCTCACGACCGGACAAGGAACACATCATGGCCTCAGCAGCAGACCGCGAGAAGTCACTGGAGAATGCCCTCGCACAGATCGATCGACAGTTCGGGAAGGGGTCGGTCATGCGGCTCGGCAGCGACGAGCGCGCACCCGTCGAGGTCATCCCGACCGGCTCGGTCGCGCTCGACGTCGCCCTCGGCATCGGGGGGCTCCCGCGCGGCCGCATCGTCGAGATCTACGGACCGGAGTCCTCGGGGAAGACGACGCTGACGCTGCACGCGATTGCGAACGTGCAGCGTGGCGGCGGCATCGCCGCGTTCATCGACGCGGAGCACGCGCTCGACCCCGAGTACGCGGCCAAGCTCGGCGTCGACATCGACGCGCTGCTCGTCTCGCAGCCGGACACCGGCGAGCAGGCGCTCGAGATCGCCGACATGCTGGTGCGCTCGGGTGCGATCGACCTCATCGTCATCGACTCCGTCGCCGCGCTCGTGCCGAAGGCGGAGATCGAGGGCGAGATGGGCGACTCGCACGTCGGTCTCCAGGCGCGGCTCATGTCGCAGGCGCTGCGGAAGCTCACGGGCGGGCTCAACTCGACCAATACGACGATGATCTTCATCAACCAGCTCCGGGAGAAGATCGGCGTGTTCTTCGGCTCGCCGGAGACCACTGCTGGCGGCAAGGCGCTCAAGTTCTACGCCTCCGTGCGCCTCGACATTCGGCGCATCGAGACGCTCAAGGACGGCACTGACGCGGTGGGGAACCGCACTCGCGTCAAGGTCGTCAAGAACAAGATGGCCCCGCCCTTCAAGCAGGCCGAGTTCGACATCCTCTTCGGCGGTGGGATCTCGCGCGAGGGCTCGCTACTCGACTTCGGTGTCGAGCACGGCATCGTCAAGAAGTCGGGCGCCTGGTACACCTACGACGGTGACCAGCTCGGCCAGGGCAAGGAAAACTCGCGGAACTTCCTCATCGAGCACCCGGAGATCGCCGCCGAGATCGAGACGAAGATCTTCGCGAAGCTCGGTATCGGCGCCGCGGGTAAGGCCGCGCAGGCCGAAGCGGCGGCGAACGTCGAGTCAATCGAGGACCGGCTCGCGGCGAAGCGGGCGGTCGGGGAGTAGCGGCATGGTGCGCCAGCATGGTCGCGGTGAACCCGGGGGTGACCGGCTCGCGCCGGTCACCCCGATCCGGCCGGGTGCGTGGCGAGAGGGGCCGAGTGAGGCTCTTCGGCTCCCTGAGGCGACCGCGGACGAGCCACCGGCGTTCGCTGAGATCGAGGAAGCCTCCCTCAAGGCGTTGGGGCGCCGGAGTCTTTCGCGCCGCGAGCTCGAGCGGGCGCTGGCCCGCATCGGCTACCAGCAGCACGACATCGATGATGAGCTGGACCGACTCGAAGGCGTCGGGCTCATCGATGACTTCGCACTCGCGCAGCAACTCGTCGCACGGCTGCAGGAGCGCAAAGGGCTCGTCGGCTCCGCGATCAAGGCGGAGCTCGCCCGACGTGTGCTGCACCCGGGGGCGATCGACTACGCGATGGACCTCATCGACACGGGCGACGAGCTCGCGCAGGCGCGGGAGCTCGCCTCGGTCCGGGCCCGGCAGTACGGCCGACTCGATGACGTCACGGTTCAGCGGCGACTCACCGCCTGGCTCATGCGGCGGGGATTCTCCTCGTCGGCGGTGCGCTCCGCTGTCGACGCGGCGATCGCGGAGCTGCGCACCGCCTGATCGGGGCTGCGCAGTGCTCGGATTGCCTGTGGTCACCTGCTTCCAAGTGGCCCCACGTAGAATTCCCGCATGACCGTGGCAGAGCGAACTCGCAGCTACGAGGTGCGGACCTTCGGGTGCCAGATGAATGCGCATGACTCAGAGCGCCTCGGCGGATCCCTGGAGAGCGCCGGGTACGTGCGCGCTCCCGACGGCGAGGCCGACATCGTCGTCATCAACACCTGTGCTGTGCGGGAGAACGCCGACAACCGGCTCTACGGCCTCCTTGGCCACCTTGCCCAGGCGAAGCGCGAGCACCCGGACATGCAGATCGCCGTCGGCGGCTGCCTCGCGCAGAAGGATAAGGACGTCATCGTCCAGCGCGCCCCCTGGGTCGACGTCGTCTTCGGCACCCACAACATGGGGTCCCTCCCCGCGCTGCTCGATCGCGCTCGGCACAACCACGAGGCGCAGGTCGAGATCCTCGAATCCCTCGAGGTCTTCCCCTCGACGCTGCCGACGAAGCGGGAGTCCTCGCATTCGGCCTGGGTCTCCATCTCGGTCGGCTGCAACAACACGTGCACTTTCTGCATCGTGCCGGCACTGCGCGGTAAGGAGCGGGACCGGCGCCCCGGCGACATCCTTGCCGAGATCGAAGCCGTCGTCGCCGACGGTGCGATCGAGGTGACGCTGCTCGGCCAGAACGTGAACTCCTACGGTGTGGAGTTCGGGGACCGTCTCGCCTTCGGCAAGCTGCTGCGCGCCGCGGGTCAGGTGCCGGGGCTCGAGCGGCTGCGCTTCACGAGCCCGCACCCCGCCGCATTCACCGACGACGTCATCGAGGCGATGGCCGGGACCCCCGCCGTCATGCCGCAGCTCCACATGCCCCTGCAGTCCGGATCGGACCGCATCCTCAAGGCGATGCGTCGCTCCTACCGCTCCACGCGGTTCCTCGGCATCCTCGACCGGGTGCGCGCCGCGATTCCACACGCGGCGATCTCCACCGACGTCATCGTCGGCTTCCCCGGAGAGACGGAGGAGGACTTCCAGGAGACGCTCCGCGTCGTCGAGCAGGCGCGGTTCGCGAGCGCGTACACCTTCCAGTACTCGATCCGTCCCGGGACACCGGCCGCGACGCTGCCCGACCAGGTGCCGAAGGCCGTCGTGCAGGAGCGCTACGAGCGGCTCGTGCAGTTGCAGGAGCGCATCACGCTCGAGGAGAACGAACAACTCGTCGGCCGCGAGGTCGAGGTGCTTGTCACGGAGGACGAGGGGCGCAAGCATGCGGCCACGCGCCGCCGCTCCGGTCGTGGTGAGGACGCCCGGCTCGTCCACTTCGAGGTGCCCGAGGGATCCCCGGTGCCGCGGCCCGGCGACATGGTCCGGGTCGAGATCACCCACGCGGCGCCGCACCACCTCATCGCTGACTCGATCGATGGCGCGCCGCTGCGCATTCGTCGCACGCGCTCCGGTGACGCCTGGGAGCGGGCCGCGAGCGGCGAACACGGTCACGACCACGGCGCCACGGTGGCGCCGGGGCCCGTGTCGCTCGGCCTGCCTGTCGTGCGGTGATCCGCGCACCCGCCGCGTCACGCCGACCTCGTCTCGTCGTCATCGTCGGGGCGACCGGCACCGGCAAATCCGAGCTCGCGCTCGACCTCGCCGAGTCGCTCATCGCCGCGGGGCGACCGGCCGAGATCATCGGGGCTGACGCGATGCAGGTCTATCGCGGCATGGACATCGGCACCGCGAAGCTCCCGCTCGGCGCCCGCCGCGGCGTCCCGCACCACCTCATCGACATCCTCCCGCCGACCGCGGAGTACAGCGTCGCGGAGTACCAGCAAGCCGCTCGTGGCCGCATCGAGGCACTGCAGGCCGATGGTGTGGTGCCGATCCTCGTCGGGGGATCGGGGCTGTACGTGTCGAGCGTCGTGCAGGACTTCGCGTTTCCCGCTCGGGACGAGGCGGTGCGGGCGCGGCTCGAGGCGGAGCTCGACGCCGAGGGATCCATCGCGCTCCACGCCCGCCTGAGCACACGTGATCCGGCCGCCGCAGAGCGCGTCGACCCGGCGAACGGTCGGCGCATCGTCCGCGCCCTCGAAGTCGTCGAGCTTGCCGGCGCCTTCACCCCCGGCCTCCCCGAGGACCGTCCGCCGTGGCAGGAGTCAGTGACGATCGGGCTCGGCCTCGAGCGCGCACAGCTCGTCGCCCGGCTCGACGCGCGCGCGGAGGCGATGTGGCGGGATGGCTTGCTCGCCGAGGTGCAGGCGCTGCGGGATGGACCCGGCCTCGGCCGGACGGCCGCGCGGGCGATCGGGTACGCGCAAGCCCTCGCCGAGCTGGCGGGTGAGCTCGGCCGAGCCGAGGCGATGCAGCAGACGCAATTGCTCACCCGACGTTACGCGCGGCGCCAGGTGAGCTGGTTCCGGCGCATGCCTGACGTCGCCTGGCTCGACGCGGCCGCCGAAGATCGCAGTGCGCTCGCGCTCACCATGGTCCTCCGCGAGGATTGAGCCATGCCGCAGCTCGCATTCACGAAAGGTCAAGGGACGGGCAACGACTTCGTCGTGCTGGCGGACCCCGACGACGAGCTCGACTTGACGGCGGCGCAGGTCGCGGCGCTCAGCGATCGGCACTTCGGTGTCGGCGCGGACGGCGTGCTTCGGCTGGTGCGGACGGCGGCGAGTGATGACCCGGCTGCCGTCGCCGCGCGTGGTGCGGCGGCGTGGTTCATGGACTACCGGAATGCGGACGGCAGTCTCGCGGAGATGTGCGGCAATGGGATCCGTGTGGTCGCGCGCTACCTGCTCGACCGCGCGCTCGCCGAGCTCGATGAGGATGGGGTGCTGCCGATCGGCACCCGAGCGGGGGTGCGGGAGATCGTCCCCTCGGAGGACGGCTACGCCGTCGATCTCGGGGTGTGGCGACTGAGCGGCAGCGACCCAGTCGTGCATGCGGCCGATCTC
>Ga0182742_1001203_pt1 | contig 34651 bp, 28 predicted proteins | sample eDN5th37CBELigMG_FD_128880 | JGI IMG/M metagenome (GOLD analysis project Ga0182742, IMG submission 128880) | Enriched Miracle-Growth compost microbial communities from Emeryville, California, USA - eDNA 5th pass 37_C BE-Lig MG (version 2)... ... | reverse complement strand
TTCGGAAGCGGCCTCCATTGGCGGGTCCACTTCCCCTTGGAACGATCGAATACGTGGGCGTAAACCTTCTGCTTCCCGTCATCTACATCCTCAGGCGTAAACAAGTAAGCGTTCATATTCATATTGGCCGCTTCATTCAGGAGCCTTCGGAAGAAGGGAAGCTCTTCGATCTTGTTGCCGTTCAAATACAGCGTCATGACGCCTAGGTTCATACCTGCTTTCTCCGGCATGTTACCGTATCCTCCGTTTCCGGCTTCCTTTCATCCCCAGCAGCCGTTTGCGGACCGAATGGACTCCGGTTCGCCGTTCGGGCGGCTGGTTCACAAGATATTTCCAGTAACGAACGAGCCGCCGAAGCGACATCTGGCGGATGTGCGGCTCGTCAAATTTCATCGGCTTGGAATTCGCCTCGAAGAACCACAGCTTCCCGGTTTTATCCACGCCCAGATCCATAGACATCTCCCCGAGATTATACCCGGAACCTTTCTCAATCTGGGTAGCGAGCAAGATGGCGGTCGACTTCGCATCCCTCAGGATGGACTTTCCCGAGGTGGGGCCGAACACGGTGCGCAGCAGCTTCTCCGGGTCGTCGATCGATCCGCCGCGCGGCACGTGGGTTGTGATGCTGGAGACGCCCGCCACCCGCGCTCCGATGCCCGAGATGCGCCATTCTCCCTTGGCGTTCTTCTGAACGAGAACGCGCAGGTCGAACGGCCGTCCGCCCGTGCGGGCCAGAGAGATGCCTTGTTGGGCGATGTACTCTTTCCCGTTCATATGCTGCTTCACGGATTCATACAAGCGGGTGAGCGAATCGTATTCGTTCGACACGGTACCGTTGCCGTCTTGGTAAGTGAGCTGATATATGCCGTTCTTCGCTTTATTGCCTTCCAGCCGCTGTATCTTCATAATCCCTTTCCCGGCTTTGCCCTTGATCGGCTTTAAATAGACGATGCGATGCGTTCGAACGAGCCGGGAAAATTCCGTTACATTGCTGAGCTTTACCGTCTCGGGAATGTTGTTTCGGGTTAAGCGGGAATCGCGCAGCCACTCGAACAGGGACCACTTGCTGAAGAAAGAAGGGTTGAAGAAACGGATCTCCGGGTGTGAGAGGCATTGCTGGATGAGCGTTTGCACTTCAGGCAGCTGCTCGAATTTTCGGTACGGGATCCGGTTATACACCACATGGGGAAAGGGGTGATCCCCTTTCACCCACTTCTTTTTCGCCGCGTTATAGGTGTAGCCCTTAATTTTCTTAGCGCTCAAATCAAGATCATCTTGGGTAACGATATAAGCCGTGACGCCTTCCTCCGCGGCGGTGTTCAGCAGCTCCAGAAAGTTATCCCGGTTGCCTCGGAAGACGCGGGTGTCGTCGCGGTATGTCAGGATGGCAACAACGGGTGATGCGTTCATCTACGAACTCCCCTTCTTGCGAAACTTCGCCAAGTACAAGCAATGTTGGAAAACGAGAGAGAGCGTCTCCCTTCCCTCTTCCTTGAGCGCGGGATGTTTGTAAATCGATCGCCCCGGCTTCGAGTTGGCTTCGAACATCCAGATTCGTTCATCCGTATCGATTCCTAGATCGAATCCGAGCTCCCCGACATGGTGGCGGGAATTCCGCTGGATCGCTTCCGCAAGCTTAATCGACACATCCTTCATCCGCTGAAGCACTTCATCCGCCCGGCCCTCGAACACTTGCCCGAGCGCTTGCTGCGGCGTCAACAGCGTCCCCCCGTTCTTAATATGCGTCGTCACACTGCCCTTTCCAGCCTTCTTCGCGCCGACCCCGGCGACAACCCACTTGTTCGCATCGTTTCGGACAAGGTGGAAGCGAAAATCAATCGGACTTCCATCGATCTCGACGAGACGGATGCCTTGTTGGGCGACATACCTGCGCAGCCGCCCCTGCTTGGCGCCAAGCATCGCCATCAGGCTCGAAAATTTCGAGAACCTGAGCAGCGCGTTCGTGCCGTTGCGCCGGAAACGGGCGAAGTAGCCTTTGCTCGGACTATAAGTGAGCCGGTAGATGCCTTTGCCGAGGCTTCCTCCAGTCGGCTTTAAATAGATAAACTTGTGCTTCTCCAGCATCTCCTTAATGCGCTCAGGGGTCGGATTGATCGTCGATTCCGGAATATGCTTATAAGCTTCCTTCTCGTCCTCCAGCATGCGGTACACATCCCACTTGTTGTAGAAGCTCCAGTTGAATATCGGGATGCTCTTCCGCATAAATCGGCTCTTCAATTGCTCGATCCCTGCGGATACATCCGCACTGCGGCTTGCGAGCCGGTTGTAGATAACATCGGGCAGCGGGACGGTTTTGCGCGTCCAGCCTCCATCCGGCAAGGGAAAGTACCCGAGGATCGTTTCATCTTCCCAACTGATGTCTTTAGGCGTGAACGCGAAGCAGTAGCCTTTCAGATTCCCGGCGTTTACGAATTCCCGGATTAAATACGTGCGGGTGCCAAACGGACGGCTCGCCGTGCCTCCGCCGCTCGTCAGAATGCCGATGAGCGGGCCTATCCGGACGGTTGTGCCGCCGTCCGTCGTTGACAAATAAATATTGCCCGTCTTCGGAGCCCGAATCGCCTGCCGGATGGTTAAGGGGAGATAAAGATGCTTTCCCTTGCGTTTCAGAGGCTTCACCGGGGCCGTGATGGTTCTCCGTCCGAGACGGACATCTAACATGCGTCTGCCCTGCAGATGAAGCTGCTTGGCAAGCGCGGAAGTTAAATAAACGGTTTTATCCGAATTTTTTGTAAAATGCACCTTGCTTAACGTCAAACTCATTGATCTGTCCTCCTAGTTGCCGGTCTAAGACGTACCGTGCGTAACGAATTGGGCGTGTAACGGCCGCAATTCTAGCTCTTTTATCGTTTAGCCTCGCGAATGACGTTCTACCAGGTTTCGAGTTGACTTCAAGCAACCATATACTTCCTTGGCGATCGACGCCGAAATCGATGCCCAGTTCAAGCAGCGGTCCGTGGGTGCGTTCGAGCAGAAGCGGGACCCTGAGCGCGATATCGCGGATTTGGCGAAGAACGTCTTCGGCTTGTTCAGCGCCGTATTCCTGCCGGAGCAAGTCGGCTGCTTCCCGGGGCGTTCCTCCGCCATGCAGATTGGAGGTGACGCCTCCGGCTTCACCCACACGGGCCGCTGCGCCGGTCAACCGCCACTTGCCTTGACCGTCTTTCTGAACGAGTGCGCGAATATCGAAGGGCTCGCCGCTGCGAGTGGCAGAAGGGATATATTGCTGGATCAAGAACGGTCTGCGGGTGGCCATCGAGGAATGAATCCATTCGAGCATCGGTTTCCCGCCGGAGCTGATCTTTGCTACCGGCCGGTTGGACCCGTCGCGTCCGCGCACGATATAACGGTCCGCCCCGCTGCGGCGGATATGGAGTACTCCCTTGCCGTGTGTTCCGCCTTCCGGCTTTACGATCGCCTCCCCGTACAGCCCAAGCCAAGCCTGTAAGGATCCTGGACCGGAATAACGCTCCGTACGGGGAAGCCTTTGCTTGAGGACCGGGTCGCCGGAGAGCATACTGTAAATTTCAAACTTGCCTCCGAGCCCCCAGCCCAACAGCTTTACGCCCGAACGCTGCAGGAGGCGGCGGAGCAGAATGCGGTGCCGGCGCAGCTCCGCGGCAGTCCTGTAGAATGCCCGGTCGTAGATGGCGCCAGAGAGGGGGAACTCCCCTTTCTTCCATTCTCCGGAAGCTTCGTCATACGCGTATCCGGTCACGGTTCGGCGCCGCCAATGGATCCAGCTAAGCGCAAATACAAAGACCCGGACACCCAGGCGGGAACCTGCTGCGGTTAAACTCTGATAATAACGCTGCGGCGCGAACGGTAAGCCGGCGCAGACCTTTGGGCGCACTAAAATACCGAGGAGCGGGGCGTTGTTTTCCAGGTTCATGTTGTTCTGAGCCCCCATCTCTTTCATTACAATTTCGCTAAATAACGCGCATACTTCACAAGTGTCTTTACGGACGGCCGGATTTTGCCTTCCGTCAACTGCGTATTGTCGTTCTTAGAGGGCTTGGAATTTACTTCAAGCAGCCACACCCGCCCCGATTGATCCAACGCAAGATCGACCCCGAGCTCCCCGAAATGCGCATCGATCGTTGCGTCAATGCCCTCCGCAATTTCGACCGCAGCTTTTCGAAGCGCAGCAAGAGAGGCACCCCGTCTGCTTGCCGGGATGTTCGATTGCGCGATGGCATCCTTGGCGGCCGCAATCGTTCCGCCCTTCGCAAGGTTGGACACGAAATGATTGGCGCCGGCGATCCTCCCGACGATCGAGGTCACGCCCCACTCGCCGGATACGCCCTTTTGCACGAGCGCGCGGAAGTCCACCGGCCTGCCGTTTACCGAAGCGATATTGATTCCCTGCTGAATTTGGTATTTTTGCGTCTTCATGCGCTGACTCATCGCGGCGTATGCTTTAGCTAGGGATGAGTATTCGGCGCGCCGGGTTTCCTTCTGCCCGCTGTAATGACATACGTAACCGCCTGTTGCGGACCGGGAAAGGCGCAAGATGCCTCTGCCAAGCGAACCCTTAATCGGTTTGATGAATACAGTGCGGTATTTGGCAGCCATTGTTTTGAGCAGGGCAAATCCGGTGAAAGCATGCGACTCCGGCAAGTAGCGGTGGAGATGGCTTCTTTGCTTCAGCGCTGCAAACACTTCGGTTTTATCCACGTATTTTTCATTAAACACATGGGTTCCGTGCCGGGCTTTCGCTTCGCGGAACAGCTTCTGCACTTCAGGCAGGTTTTCCAGCTTGCGGGAAGTTAACCGGTTGTGGATGACATCCGGCATCGGAAACTCGCCTTGCCTCCAGCTTCCGTTGTATGACCAGCCCTGAATCTTGTCATAGTTGTTCTCCTGAATGCCGGAGGGCGTGAAGAAAAACACGGAAGCACCCTGCTGCTTGGCGGCCTCGGTGAGCTCCTTGCAGAAGGCAGTCATGTCTCCGAACGGGTCCGGACGCTGGGTGGAAGCACGCGGCATCAGAACGCCGATCAAAGGACCGACACTAAGGGTTTGTGACGAAGGACGGAACGCCGCGCGCAGCGTCTCTCCGCCGGCCAGCTCCATGGCTTGGGCCAACGTCTTGTTGATGCGCACACGCCGAACAAGCTTTGTCGGAACGGCTTTGACTCTGCTGCGGAACGCGCCGAAACGGAGGTTGATATACTGGTTGGAAGGAATGCCCCATTTCCGCAGAAGTTTTTCGCTGATCCAGACCGTGTGGTCGTCCATGATGGCGCTTGATCGGATCGTGACGACTTTTACTTTGGTTTTTGTCATACGGTTCTCCTTCCGGTTGCGAGGAGTTTAGCGACTTAGACTACCACATCATATGAGGGCATCTGAATGATGGTGAATCGCGGAGAAATTTGGGCGGAGCGGCAGGGGGAATATCGGGAACGCCTGTCTCATAGGTATGAATATAGGATGCAGGGAGGAGTTGGCGTAATGAACAGAACGACAAAATCGGTACTATACTTAAGCGCCGCGCTGGGCATGCTGATCTACGCGGTTCCGAGGCTTACGATTGGCCAAGGCTGGACGCTGCCAACGATTTTCGCCGTGGCGTGGATCTTGTTTGCGCTGGCAATCATCGGCTCTCATTTGTATTGGCTGCTCCGCGTGAACGAGGAAACGGACGCGCAGCTGGACCGGGTGAAGAAATACCGCCGCCGCCAATTCAGGCAGCTGATTGAGCACAGCATCGTACGCCGCACAGGCCAACAGTAAGGAATGGGCCGCTTCAAGCGAAAGGATAAGGCGCTTGAACGGCCCTATTTTTTTGCCAAAAGGTTTGGGCGCAAATTCTTTAAAATTTTACACCCAACTGCAAAAAAAATGTTTGACTTATCCGAAATTTCGCTGGTAATATAATGCATAGGGACCAGGAAAAAATTGCCCCAAATGTTTGGTGATGTTACCCAAACAAATGATTGGGTGTATGAAAAAACAATAATGAGGGTGAAAACAACCGTTGGCGACATTAAAAGAAATTGCTCAGCGAGTCGGTGTTTCCATCTCAACCGTCTCTCGAGTCATTAACAACGATTCCAGCAGGCACATCAGTCCGCAAACAAAATTGAAAATCTTAAAAACCGCCGAGGAGATCGGTTACATCGCTCCGGGCTCCGCCCGCAAGAAGAACGAGGCCGTCCCCGGCAAACCGAAGGAGAACACATTGCATCGAATCGGGTGCATTGTTTCCGCTCCGCAGAACAAGTACAATCACCCGTATTTTTCGCAGATGCTGGTCGGCATGGAGAGAAAGCTGGCCGAGCTGAACTGTGTCTTGGCGTTCACGGTCACGATGGAGGAGATGCAGGGCGAGTCTGTCATGCGAAAGCTGGTGGAGGATGCGAAGCTTGACGGCATGATTATCGTTGAAGGCATTCCTTCGGAAACCTACGACTTTATTAAGAAAACGGTCCCCGCCGTTGTGGGAATCGATATTTCCGATCCTGATATTCCGGTAGTGCTTTACGACCGTGTAGAGGCGGCGAAAACCGCTGTAAAGCATCTAATCGATCAAGGCCATGAACGGATCGCCTTTATCGGGGGAACGGGCAGGGCGGGGAATATCAAGCTGGAGAAAAGGTTTCGCGGATATATGGCGGCAATGGAAGAAGCGGGACTTGCGATCGATTCGCGGCTCGTCATCAACGCGGAATGGAACGTGGATAACAGTTACAACCTCATGCGGGAGCTTACCATGCTGAATGCGGATGAGCGGCCGACAGCCGTATTTGCGGCGAGCGATATGCTGGCGATCTCCGCCATGCGCGCCGTCAGTGAAGCCGGCTTAAGGATTCCTGAGGATATCGCCTTTATCGGCTTAGACAATATAGAAGTATCCCAATTCACCTCTCCTCCGCTGTCTACCATTCATATTCCGAAGCTGGAGATGGGAGCAATGGCGGCGAAGGTGCTGGCCGATCAGCTGGAAGGGGAGAACGCGCTGCCTTTCCGCATGTATTTGCCTTATAAGTTGATTGTCAGACCGTCGTCCGACGTTAGGAACAGCCTTATAACCTAGGAAGAGAAAGGGGAACAGCGATGGAACAGCTTCGAATCGGAGTCATTGGACTGGGCTGGAGGGCAGGGTTTACGAAATATTTTCACCATCCGAATGGAAGGTCCGTAGTTGTGGCAGGAGCGGATGTGGATCCGGAACGGCTCAATAAATTCCAGGAACGCGTAAATCCGGATGCGTACGTGACGACCGATTACCGTGAAATGCTGGCGCGAAGCGATATTGACGCCGTCGTCATCACGACGCCGGATCATTGCCACGATGAGCATGCCATAGCGGCGCTGAAGGCTGGGAAGCATGTATATTGCGAGAAGCCGCTCGCCATTACAGTAGACCGCTGTGACGCGATATTGGAGGCTTGGCGCCGGTCCGGAAAGCAGTTCATGATCGGCTTTAACATGCGGTATATGAATATGTACCAGACGATGAAGGAACTCATCGCCTCCGGCGAGATCGGTGAGGTGAAGGCCGTATGGGTGCGCCACTTCGTCGGGCTCGGTTCGGATTACTATTATCACAGCTGGCACGGCAATTCAAAAAATACAACATCGCTGCTGCTTCAGAAGGCTTCCCATGACATCGACATCATTCATTGGCTGACAGACCGCTACACCAAGAAAGTAAGCGCTTTCGGCGGATTGGATTATTTCGGGGGTAACAAGCCCAACGATACTGCCTGTCCGGAGTGCGCCGAGAAACTAACCTGTCCGGAATATCGCAGCGGCCCGCTCGTACAATGCGCGTTCCGGGAAGAGATCGATGTGGAAGACAACAGCATGGTGCTGATGGAACTCGAGGGCGGGATTAAGGCGTCGTATATGCAATGCCATTTTACCCCTGACTATCAAAGAAGCTATACGATTATCGGCACGCAAGGAAGAATCGAGAACGACGAACAGGCGCAGAAGGTGTATCTGAAAACGCGGAAGTCCAATACATGGAAGGAGCTGTCGGACCGCGTATATGACATTAAGGCAGCGGAGGGCTCGCACAATGGAGCAGATCCGAAAATTTGCGAGGATTTCGTAAATATGGTGCTTGACGGGAAGCCTCCGGCCGCGGAACCGCTTGCGGGAAGAATGAGCATCGCGGTCGGCTGCGCGGCGACGGAATCGATCCGATCCGGCGGCAAAGTGATTTATGTGAAACAGCCGGAGCCGTGGATGCTTCAGAAAAACAGTGTCGTCCATCAAATCTGAGAGGAGGGATTGGCAGTTGACAAAGGCGCTGATGAAGTCATTTCGGAAAAATTGGGATCTGTACCTGATGATTACTCCTGTAATCGCCTACTTTATCATTTTCGACTACATACCGATGTACGGGGTTCAGATCGCCTTTAAAAATTTTCTTGCTTCCAAGGGAATCTGGGGCAGCGATTGGATCGGGTTCTTGCATTTCGACCGGTTTTTCAACAGCTATTATTTCTGGAGATTGATCAAGAATACGGTCGGGATTAACGTGTACGAACTGCTCGTTGCGTTCCCGATTCCGATCTTGCTGGCGCTCCTCATCAACGAGGTGGGAAACAAACATTTCAAGCGTTTTGTGCAAACGGTTACATATGCGCCGCACTTCTTGTCAACGGTAGTCATGGTCGGTCTCGTGCTCATTTTTCTTAATCCGCAGAAGGGTATCATTAACATCTTAATTTCCGCATTCGGCGGGGAGCCGGTCGCCTTCATGACCGAACCGGAATGGTTCAAGACGATCTATGTATTTTCCGGCGTATGGCAGGGCATGGGATGGAGCTCCATTATTTACTTGGCGGCCCTTGCCGGCATTGATCCGACACTGCATGAGGCGGCGCGGGTCGACGGGGCGAACCGGCTGCAGCGGATCTGGCATATTAACTTGCCGGGGATTCTCCCGACCATCGTGATCCTGCTGATCTTGAACGTCGGCAGCTTTATGGCCGTCGGCTTCGAAAAAATTTATTTAATGCAAAACTCCCTGAATCTTGAAAGCTCGGACGTCATTTCAACCTATGTCTATACGCGGGGGATTCTTGGAGCGGAATACAGCTTCTCGGCGGCGGTCGGACTTTTCAACTCTGTCATCAATTGCTTCTTGTTGGTGCTTGTGAACGGGGTTGCCAGACGTGTCAATGAAACCAGCCTGTGGTAGGCAAAGGAGGTGGTTGTAATGCGCGAAACCGCGGCAGACCGCGCGTTTGGGGTATTTGTGTATTTCTGTCTCGCCGTTGTGCTTGTGATCGTGCTGTACCCGTTAATCTTCGTTGTCAGCGCTTCCATCAGTAATCCGATAACGGTACTGCGGGGAGAAATGGTGTTGTTCCCGACAGAGATTTCCTTTGTGGGATATGAACGGATCTTTGGCAACCGGGAAATTTTGACGGGGTATGGGAACACCGTGCTGTACACCGTCGTAGGCACGTCGATCAACCTCTTGATGACGATTTTGGCCGCGTATCCGTTATCCCGCAAAGACTTCGCGGGAAGGCAAGTCATCACTTGGTTCATTGTGTTCACGATGTTTTTCAGCGGCGGGCTCATTCCCACGTACCTGCTTGTCAAAAACTTAGGCCTCATTAATACAATGTGGGCGTTAATTCTTCCGGGGGCCGTGTCCGTATGGAACATCATCATTATGAGGACGTTCTTCCAGTCCAGCATCCCTGGGGAGATTCAAGAATCCGCAGCAATAGACGGCTGCTCGAATACGCAGACGCTGATCAGAATCGTGCTGCCGTTATCCGCGCCGATTATCGCCGTTATGGTGTTGTTCTACGCGGTCGGTCATTGGAACGCGTATTTTAGCGCATTGATTTATTTGAATGATCGGGGGAAATATCCGCTGCAGCTGTTTCTGCGGGAAATCTTGATCAAGTCTGAGGTGGACCAGATGGCGGGCAGTATGACGACCAACACGCAGGCTTATCTCATGGAGGCGGAAGCGATTAAATATGCGATCGTCATCGTGGCCAACTTGCCGGTGCTGCTGCTTTATCCCTTCCTGCAGAAATATTTCGTGAAGGGCATTATGATCGGCGCGATCAAAGGTTAGCGGTTAACCTTTGTTTGCACATAAAACTATTACATTTCAGGAGGAAAAGGTGATGGTAGTGAAAAGACGGGTCTTACAATTACTCCTCATTGCACTGTTGGCGTTTGTGGCTGTCGCATGCAATAACTCGACGGGCAGCGGCACGCAAACTTCCGGCACGCAGCAAAGCGGGGGAGGCTCCGGCAGTGCGGGCAGCACAGGCGGTACGGCTGGCTCGGGCGGCGGTGCCGCAGCCGAAGATGATTCAGGCGTAGCCAAGGAAGGCTTCCCGATCGTGAAGGAGCCGATTAAGCTGACCTTCTTCGCCGGTAAGGCGGCGTCGGCGCCGGCGGATTGGAACTCGCTTCCGGTATGGCAAGAGTACGCGAAGATGACCAATATCGAAGTGGACTTCCAGCTTACGCCGGCGGAAAGCTTGGCGGAGAAACGCAATCTCGTATTAGCGGGCGGCGACTATCCGGACGCGTTCCATACGTCGCGGTTGACGACGACGGATTTGATGAACTACGGTTCGCAAGGTATCTTCATTCCTCTTAATGATTTGATAGACCAATACGCTCCGAACTTTAAGAAATTCCTGGAGGAGAATCCGGAAGTGAAGAAAGGCATCACGCTCCCGGACGGCAATATTTACGGATTCCCGACGATTTATGCTGCGGATTTCAAATCGGTGCTCATCGGACAGAAGCTCTGGTATAATCAAGCGTTCATCGACGCGCTGAACATCTCGGAACCGAAAACGACGGAAGAGTTCTACCAATATCTGAAGAAGATTAAGACAACCGACATTAACGGCAACGGTCAGCAAGACGAAGTTCCTTATGTAGCAAGCGGTTACGGCTCCTTGCTCGACGAGTTGAAGGGCGCGTGGGGCTTAGGCAACCGCGGCAACGTGCACAATCGAGTGGATTTGGATCCGCAAACCGGTGAGCTGCGGTTCATCCCGACGGATCCGCGTTTTAAAGAATTGCTGCAATATATGAACAGGCTGTATTCGGAAGGGCTTTTGCATGAAAACATTATGACGATTACCGGGGCGGAAGCGAACGCGCTGATGGATGAAGGCATCGTAGGCGCTTCGGTTGTCAACAGTCCGCATGCGATCGGCGGCGTTACCATCGAGAACTTCGTCGGCGCACCGGCGTTGATCGGGCCATACGGAGACCAAATTTTCTCCAGAGCACGCTCTCCGTTGATTGATTTGGGCGCTTTCGTTATTACCGATAAGAACAAATATCCGGAAGCGACCGTTCGTTGGATCGACTATTTCTACAGCGAGGAAGGCAGCAAGCTGTTCTTCATGGGTATTGAAGGGTTGAGCTACACCGTGCAGCCGGACGGAACGCTCGAATATACGGAAGAAGCCAAGAAGGATATGAACAGTTTCGTCTCCTGGGCTGGCGGATGGTACCCGGCGCTGCTCACGTCGAAGACGTTTAAGGGCGGCGAAGCGACGCCTCCGAGTATGGCCGCAGCGGAGAAAGTAGCGCCACAATGGCCGGAGGAAGTGTGGCCGCCGTTCACGTACACGGCTGATGAACTGCTGCGCTTCACGCCGCTTCAAACGGATATTAACAAATACGTATCCGAAATGACGGACAAATTCATTACTGGCGACGCGCCTTTCAGTGAATGGGACAATTATGTCAGCACAATCCAAAAAATGGGTCTGAAAGACTACTTAGAAATCTATAAGGCTGCTTACGAGCGCTACAAAAATTAAAAATTCATCCATGAAGGCGCCCGGTGCCGTCAGCCGGTGCCGGGCCGCTTCATACATAAAGGAGGAATAAATTGATGAACAAGAAATGGGCATTACTGACGATGTCCGCCCTTCTCGCAGCGACGTTGACCGCACCAGTGAGTTTGGCGAAGACGGATCCGCTCTTCGATGTGTGGGTACCGACCAATGTGGACAAAGTGATGCGCGATCAAGCGTTTCCGGACGCGGCAGGCGCTCTGAAACTGGAACTCAGCGCCGCCCGCAACGAGTACGAGACCGGGCAATTCATCGTGAAGGCGGGGACTGAACTCCGCAAGCTTCAGGTGAAGATCAGCGATCTGAAGCATACAGCAAGTGGGGCGAAGATCAGCAGTGACAACATCGAGCTGTTCCGTCAGCATTATATTGAGGTGACAACCTCCACAACCGCTTATTATCCGAAGGGCTGGTATCCGGATGCGTTGATTCCGCTTGAGGCGGAAGGCATGCTTGCGGTGCCGGCGGGCCAAAACCAAGGCATCACCGTGAAGGTCTATGTTCCGAAAGGAACTCCGGCAGGCCTCTATACAGGGGAAATCATGCTTCACGAGACTGGGAACCCGGTTCGCATCCCGATCGAGTTTACGGTATGGGATTTCGAGCTGACGGACGAGAGCCACTCGAAGACGAACTTCGGCATCTGGGGCGGACCGATCCAAGAGAAGCACGGCAATGTCGTAGGCGAGGAAGCATGGCAATATATCGAGAAGTATTACTTGGAGCAGCTTGACTACCGTTTAACCCCCGGCTACTTGCCGATTCCGGACACGGATATCGACGAGTATGTTGCACGCGCGCCGAAATACATTCATGATCCGCGTGTTTCCGCATACCGTCTCCCTTACTACCGAACGGCGGACGGGGAGCCGAACGTGGAGAAGATCAAAGAGCTTGTCGATAAATTAAGAGAGAAGGGCCTCTTAGATAAAGCTTATTTCTATGTATCCGAGATCGATGAGCCGGCACGGGATAAATACGACCGTGTGAAATTCATTACGGAGGCGCTGGAGGAGGCGGCTCCCGGGGTACCGCATCTCGTCACCATCCAACCGGTTGACGAATTGGTCGGAGACGTCGATATTTGGGTACCGTCCATCGATAAGTTCGACTATGAATTTGCGAAAGAGCGTCAAGAAGCCGGCGACCATGTATGGTGGTACACGTATGTGAAGCCTGTGCATCCGTTCCCGTCCTATCATGTGGACGACGATATGGTAGGTACGAGGCTGCTTGCATGGATGCAGCATGACTATGGCGTAGAAGGTACGCTGTACTGGGCAACGACCCAATTCCAGAAGTGGGCGTCGGTGAACGGGGTGTACCAATATATCAGCAGGGATGTATGGACGGATCCGCTTGCATTCCCTGGCGCGAACGGCGACGGATATTTGTTCTATCCGGGCACGGAGATCGGCATCGACGGTCCGATCGGCACGATTCGCTTGGAGACGCTCCGCGAGAGCATGGAAGACTATGAATATTTGTGGACCTATGAACAGAAGCTGCGCGGCATCGCCGAACAGTTAGGGATTGCGGGAACCATTGAGTACAGAGATGCAATTCGGCCGTTCTACGACCGGTTGTACGATGACATTAAGGCTTATGAGGAAAACGGGGAAATCGTCAACGAAGTTCGCAAGGATGTAGCCGAGGAAATTGTGTCGCAGCAAAATGTGCCTGTGCTTGTGACGGTGACCACGCCGCAGGACGGCAGCCGGGAAATCACGGTTTATACGATGCCGGGTGCGGATGTGACGCTGAACGGGGCAGCGGTATCCTTAGCGGAGCAAGGAACGAGCTTCAGTAAATATACGGCAGTGCTCGCCCTGGAGCCGGGAAGCCATGACGTTGTCATTGCCGTCAGCAAGAACGGCGTGACCGAGACCGTTCATCGGACGTTGGCTGTATATGAGGATGACGCGCCGCATACAGTTGTATTGAACGACGCGGAAACAGCGGATGATGTAAGACGGTTCACGACGTCGACGGTCGATCTGAGTGTCTCCAATGAATTCGCGACGGAGGGATCGAGCTCGATGAAGGCGGTGTACCGCGCGAATGTGAACTTCCCGAATATTCGTCTGTGGCATGCGGGAACGGGCTTCCGCAGCGCCGATTGGTCGCAGTTCGAGGCCATTGAATTTGATGTGTACAATCCGGGCGAGACCGCGCAATTCTATGTAAAGTTCAGCCAGACGAACGGCAGCGCAGACGATTCCTTCATGCAGTACGTGCGTGCGGGTGCGGTAGAAACGATTCGCATCCCGCTGCGTCAAGTGAATCTCAATCTGACGCAGATGCGCGGCATTGAGCTGTGGATGTGGCGGCAAAGCTCGCCGGTAACGCTGTACTTCGATAACTTCCGGTTCACCTCCGCGCTTCCTGCGGATTCGATGGAGCCATAATTTGTTTAAGAAAAGAGTGATTTTTCGATGAAAGTGACCTTCTTGGGGACGGCGGCAGCCGAGGGTATTCCTTCTCCGTTCTGTGATTGTCCGGTATGCGAGCATGCAAGGGCGAACGGCGGACGGAACGTAAGGAGAAGGCAGAGCGTCATCGTAAACGACGACCTGCTGATCGACTTCGGACCGGATGTGTACGCTTCTTGCGGAGCGCTGGGCGTATCCTTAACGAAAGTGCTCTATACGCTGGTTACGCACAGCCATTCGGATCATTTCGCGCCGGCGGATTTGGTGATGCGGGCAAAGCCTTACCATCTGGCGAATGATTTGCCGGAGATGATCCTGGCTGCAGGCCCTTCGTCGCTCACGCTGTGGGACATGACGGGAGAAGCCGGAGACCGCTACGCCGGCATCCGCAGGCTGCCCATGCTTCCCGGACGTTCGGCGCAGCTCGGTCCGTATTCGGTTCGCGCGATTGAAGCGACGCATAACAGCCGAATCGGAGACGCCATGAATTATGTGATCAGCGACGGAAGCGTGAAGCTGCTGTATGCGTCGGACAGCGGCATGTATGCCGAGCATGTGTGGGAAGAGCTGAGGGACTTGGCGCTTGACGCCCTGATCATGGAAGGAACGATCTGGAAGCATCCTCCTGGCCGGGAGCATCTGAACGAGAGCGACTTTGCCTTGATGCTTGAACATATGCGCCGGGTCGGCGCGATTCACGACGGTACGGTTGTGGTTGCGACGCATTTCTCCCATCAGGGCGCACACACGCATGATGAAATGGTTGAAAGCTTAAAACCATATGGCGCGATTTGCGCGTATGACGGATTTGTTTTAGAGGTTTAATATGAGGAACAAGGAGCTGTCCGATGTCGAAATGACTAGGGCGGCTTCTTTTTCGTGGTGCAACCGCATTCCCGCCACAGTATAATAAGTATAACAGTTGAAACAGATGATGGGATAGAGGTGTAACAGTTATGGAGATCATTTCCCAAGAATCGCTGACGAAGCACGAGCAGATTATTCGATACATCCATTCGCTTCAAGTGGGCACACGAATATCCGTACGCAAGATCGCGAAGGAGGTCGGCGTGAGCGAAGGGACGGCATACCGCGCGATTAAGGAGGCGGAAGCCGCGGGACTTGTCGCGACGAAGGAACGTGTCGGCACCGTGCGGGTTGAAGGCAGGTCCCATCATAATATTGATAAGCTGACCTTCGCGGAGGTTGTGAACATCGTCGACGGCGAGGTGCTTGGCGGGGGGAAGGGTCTGAACAAGGCGCTCGGTAAATTTGTCATCGGCGCGATGCAGCTTGAGGCGATGGTCAAATATATCGAAGCGGGCAGCCTTCTCATCGTCGGGAACCGGGAGCGGGCGCATGTGACGGGGTTAGAGCTCGGAGCGGGCGTCCTGATTACAGGGGGATTCGGCACTGCCGATGAGGTGCGGCGGAAGGCGGATGAGCTGGAGCTGCCGGTCATCTCCACCTCATACGATACCTTTACGGTTGCTTCCCTCATTAACCGGGCGATCTACGACCGATTAATTAAGAAGAAGATATTGCTTGTGGAAGATATTATGGTGCCGGCAGCGGGAGCGGGACTGCTGAAGCCGCAGATGACCGTGGCGGATTGGCAGGCGCTTGTGGAACGAACCGGAGAAAGCCGGTTCCCTGTGGTCGACGAATACGGCCGGCTTTGCGGGATGCTGACCTCGAAGGACGTCGTAGGCGCGGAGAACAATGAGCGCATTGACCGGCTGATGACGAGAAACCCGATTACGGTCGGTCCGCGCACGTCTGTTGCGTCGGCCGCGCACATGATGGTGTGGGAGGGCGTCGAACAGCTGCCTGTCGTCGACAACGCGCGGAAGCTGGTCGGAGTCATTTCCCGAAAGGACGTCCTCATGGGCATGCAGTTTATTCAGAAGCAGCCGCAGATCGGGGAGACGATTGAGGATTTGATCTTGTCGGGCTTCGAGGAGGAGCGGGACGCGGAGGGACGGCTGTTGTTCCGGGGCGCGATTACGCCGCAGATGACATCGGCCTTCGGCAACGTCTCCGAAGGGGTCATGACGACGCTCATGTCGAACGCGGCGTTCCGGGCCATTAAATACGAAAAGAAGGGCGACATTGTGCTTGACAGCATGTCGACTTTCTTCTTAAAACCGCTTCAAATTGACAATGAGATCGTCATCCGGCCGCAACTGATCGAGTTGAGCCGAAAGTTCAGCAAGGTCGATGTCGAAGTGCATTACAATCACTTTCTCGTGGCGAAGGCGATTGTCACCGTGCAGCTGATCGACCAGCTCTAATTATTTCATTCGCAGAAAGTAACCGTGGCTGCGCAATCCCGCAAACAGATTAAACAAGCCGATGAGCAAAAACAACGAGCCGATGATGATGCGAATCGTGTCCGGCTCGAAGAGAATGAATTGAACGAGCGCAGCCAGGATGAGCAGAATCCCCATCGAGATGTTCATCCGGGCGGCGTTCAGTCCTCTCACCGTCGGGTCGGTCGCTCTGCGGGACTTAAAGCTGAATATGACGGAGAATATGCAGGCTATTACGATAGCGAAATAGAATACAATCACTTGATGCAACTCACCTTTCCTTCAGGACAAAAAATGGCGCCGCGACACCACTGTACCCTTTTTCCCCGGCAAAATCAATCCTGAAGGAACTCATCCGCCAACACGAATACGGTGAACTCGCTGCCGATCACGGACATCATCGTGACGCGGATGCGGTAATCGCTGCCGTTGACGTCGAAGTATACTTTGCCGTTGACGATGTCGCGGTACAGTTCGTACATGTTCGGCTGCACCGAATGGCCGACGAGCTTGAGCAGATCAGCGCCGATGCGCTCCTCCAGCGCGCTGAACGTCCCCTTGCCCAAGTCCTTCTGGGCGGAGTCCCATCGGACGGATGTCCGGTCGATGACATTGCGCTGATTTTTCACTTTCTCGAAGCTGGCGATTTGTTCGGAGAAGGCTCTGTTCTCCTTGCGCAGGTCGTCAATTCGATATTGCAGCTCCTGCACGGTTTCATTCGACACGGCGGTCATGACCGCGCAGCCGATCACAAAGCCGCAGATGACGAGGCCGATCTGCTGAAGGAAGCGGGGGTTACGTTGGAGATTAGGCACGCGCATCGCGCATTACCTCGGCCCGCACATCCAGCGGATCAGCTCGGTGCCGGAATGGGCGCCGAGGAACGCGCACAGGATGAAGAAGATTTGCCTCGCGGCAGGCGAGAAATACCCCTCGGTCACAGAGCGCTCTATGAATCGAAGCGGATCGATCGTGCCGCCGATGGCAACGACGACGGCCCATATTTTCACGTTATCTGCCAGCTGGCGCATCGTCTCGGAAGGTCCGGGCGGCTGCATCGTGACGATCGAGCTGACGCCCGCGAGGATCGCGGCGCCGAATACGACCCCGAACGCGACGAAGAAATCCTGGATCGCCTTCGACAGAAAGTCGGTTAACGACATGGCTCGTTCCCCCTTACGTTTTCTACTTACAGTGTATGGGACAAGTGGCATCGGATATGATACAATATTTTTCAGGTGATGCGAACATGGGTTCTTTTGTACATTTGCACGTACATGGTGAATACAGTTTGCTGGACGGTGCCGCGCGGATGAGCGATTTGGCGAGGCGCGCCCGCGATTTTGGCATGCCCGCGTTGGCCTTAACGGATCACGGGGTGATGTACGGGGCGATAGCGTTCTATAAGGCTTGCCGCGCCGCAGGAGTTAAGCCGATTATCGGCTGCGAGTTGTACGTGGCGGAGAAGTCCATGCGGGAGAAGAGCTCGCGGGAGGATAATCCGACGTACCATCTGACGGTGCTCGCGCGAAATAACGAAGGGTACCGCAATCTGCTTCGGCTGACGTCTGCGGCTCATCTGGAAGGCTTTCATTACCGTCCGAGGATCGATTTTGATTTGCTGTCGCGGCATGCGGAGGGCTTGGTGGTGCTCTCCGGCTGTATGAAGGGCGAAGTGGCGCAGAAGCTGCTCGCGGGCCGCGAGGAAGAGGCGATTGCAGCGGTTCAGCGGTATAAGGAAATCTTCGGTGACGATTATTTTATAGAATTGCAAGATCATGGGCTGTTGGAGCAGCGGAGGCTGTTACCTTCGCTTGTTCGAATTGCAGAGGAGACGGGCGTTCCTCTCGCCGCGACGAACGATGTCCACTATGCGGTGCGCGAGGACGCGGCGGTGCAGGATGTGCTGATGTGCATCGGCATGGGGAAAACCGTAGACGACCCGGAACGGTTCCGCTATACGACGGATCAGCTGTATTTGAAGAGTTTCGAAGAAATGTCCGAGCTGTTTCCGCACGTGCCCGAAGCGATTGCGAACACGGTGCGCATTGCGGAGCGCTGCAATGTGGAGCTGGAGCTTGGACGGACCGCGCTTCCGCAATTTTCTCCGATTCCGGACGGGATGGATTCGCCGGCGTATTTGCAATCGCTCTGTATCGCCGGCGTGAAGAAGCGGTATGCGGATCGGCTGGAGGATGCAACATTCAAGAGAGAAGTGTGGAACCGGCTGAAGTATGAGCTGGATACCATCGAACGGATGGGATATTCCGACTATTTCCTGATTACATGGGATTTCATTCGATACGCGCATGAACGCGGTATTATGACAGGCCCGGGCCGGGGCTCGTCGGCGGGCAGTTTGGTTGCGTACACGCTCGGCATTACGGATGTGGACCCGCTCAAGTACGGGCTGTTGTTCGAGCGGTTTTTGAACCCGGAGCGGGTGTCGATGCCGGATATCGATATTGACTTTAACGATGAGCGGCGCGATGAAGTGATTGAATATGTCGTTGCCAAATATGGCCAAGACCGCGTGGCGCAAATTATTACGTTCGGAACGATGGCGGCGAGGGCGGCGATCCGGGATGTCGGGCGCGCCTTGAATGTGCCGTACGGCGACGTGGACCGGGTGGCGAAGCTGATTCCGGGATCGCTTGGGATGACCATTGCGGAGGCGCTTAAGGTTGTGCCTGAGCTGAAGGAGTGGAGCGAGCGGGATGCGCGGATCGGCGCGCTGGTAGGCATGGCGCTGAAGGTTGAGGGCTTCCCTCGGCACGCGTCCACACACGCCGCGGGTGTGGTCATTTCCCGCGAACCGTTGACGGATGTTGTTGCGCTGCAGGAAGGAACGTCGCAGGCGGCTTTGACGCAGTATTCGATGGAGCATCTGGAATCCGTCGGTCTGTTGAAGATGGACTTCCTTGGGCTCCGTACGCTGTCTATTATTGAACGAACGCTGGGTTGGATCCGGGAGCTGCACGGGGTTGAACTGGATTGGCGCGCGGTAGCGGACGACGATGCCGCCACCTATGAGATGCTCGGACGCGGTGAGACGACCGGCGTGTTCCAGCTGGAGTCGACCGGGATGCGGCGGGTGCTCAGGGAGATGAAGCCATCGCACTTTGAGGATATTATTTCCGTGCTGGCATTGTTCCGTCCGGGTCCGATGGAGTTTATCCCGAAATATATCGCCGGGAAGCATGGGAAGGCGGAGGTCGTGTACCCGCATCCTTCCTTAGAGCCGATTCTCAGGGACACGCACGGCATCATCGTGTATCAGGAGCAGATTATGCAGATTGCTTCGCGGATGGCCGGCTTTTCGTTAGGGGAAGCGGATTTGCTGCGGCGCGCCGTCTCGAAGAAGAAGCGCGAAGTGCTGGATGAACAGCGCGCCGCGTTCGTGGCGGGCAGCGTGCGGCAAGGGTTCTCGGCCGAGGATGCGGATGCGGTGTACGATATGATCGTGCGCTTCGCCGACTACGGTTTCCCGCGGGCGCATGCGACGGCGTATGCGGTGCTCGCGTTTCAGACGGCGTATTTGAAGGCGCACTATCCGGTGGAGTTTATGGCCGCGATGCTGACGGCGAATATGGGAAGCCACCGCAAGGTGGCGGAGTATGTCGACGAATGCCGGCATATGGGCATTCCGGTGCTGCCGCCGGATGTGAACGAGAGCGGCGTGCTGTTTACGCCGGTGGTTACGGGCGGCGGCAAGTTCGGCGGGGCGATTCGCTTCGGGCTCGCCGCGGTGAAGAATGTCGGCACGCAAGCGATCGAGTCGATTCTTTCGGCCCGCGCTTCAGGCGGCGCCTTTACCGATCTCGTAGATTTGTGCCGGCGGGTCGATCTGCGCGTGTGCAATAAGCGCGTACTGGAGTCGCTGATCGCGGCGGGCGCCTGCGATACGCTGCCGGGGCATCGCGCGCAGCTGCAGGCGGTATTGGACGAGGCGGTGGAAGCCGCCGCGAAATGGAAGAAGGAGCGGGAGGATCTGCAGATTCAGCTGTTCGGCTTGTCCGAGAGCACGAATTGGACGATCGAGATGCCTGTCATTCGGGAGCTCTCCCGTATGGAGATGCTGGAACAGGAGCGGGAGCTGCTAGGTTTGTATGTAACCGGACACCCTCTGGATCAGTATTCTTCTTGGTATGAAACGTATGATATGGTCCCGATTCATAAGCTGCATGAGCTCGAGGAAGATACGGAGGTTACCGTCTTCGGCATGGTGCTGTCGGTGAAGCCGATCGTCACGCGCAAGGGGCAGCAGATGGCCTTTATGGAGATGGAGGATCGCGTATCGAAGGCGGAGGTGGTGCTGTTTCCGCGGACGTGGCAGCAGTATTCCTCTTTCGCGGAGAAGGGGACGGTATGCGCGTTAGTCGGCAAGGTGCAGCACGGCGAAGAGGATCAGGTGAAGCTGATCGCGAATCAGCTGTACGCCATGGACGACGGCGCGCTGCTGGGGCGTCTTCGCGGCGGCGGCGCCGTTCGCCAGCGCACCTCGGCGCCGGTTTCCCGCCGCCCGCAGCCTCCCGCGGCTGCGCACCAGGCTCCGGAGCGGAAACATGTGGAGGAAGGCGCCTTGTTCCTGAAGATCGCGCCGAACAAGGAGACGCCATCCGTGCTGAAGCGGCTGCAGGCACTGTTGAAGCGGCACCCGGGCCGCAACCGCGTCGCGCTGTTCTACGAGCGCGAGTCCAAGCTGCTTGAGCTTAGCGTCGACTACCGCGTAGAGATGTCGCCCGCGCTGCTGAAACAGCTCGAGCTCTTGCTCGGCACCGGCGCGGTAAAGCACAAATAAGAGGCTGCCCGGCGGCAGCCTCTTATTTGTGCCATCGCCGCCGCTGGGGCTCGCCGCAACGGAAGTTTTTTCCGCTGCAGTCACCGGAAAAGCCGCCTCAGCCCTCTCCAACGGAAGTTCTTCCGTTTCAGCCCTCCATAGACCGCGGCTTAGGTGCCCGCTTGCCGCCTGTGGTGGGGGGGAGGCGTCCTAAGCGGAAAATTCTTGTTACAGGGTCTCAATCCCACACCAAGCGGCGTTCTATACGGGAAATTCCTCTTACAGCGCCCCCCCACAACTAACCGAACCTTCGTCTTGTCTCGCAGTATCATTTTCCGCGGCTTCGCATATATTGGTATTCCCACAAAAAAAACGTGCTTGTCCGCAACAGGCCGGGAGGGACGGCGGCGGCCAAGCGATAGCGAGATCTGTGTTATGCAGACTATCATAAATAGGAGGAATGCGTATGCCGCCGAACTGGGTGAAGGACGCGCTGGCTGCAAGAGGTGTGACATTGGAGAGCATTGCGGACATTGTGCTGAAGCTGCAGAAGCCGTATAATGATAAACTTGCGCATGAAGATTGCCTGAAAAGTGTAGAGTCCGTGCTGGAAAAACGCGAGGTGCAGTATGTGCTCATTACGGGCATTGCGCTCGATCTGCTGGCGGAGAAGAAGCAGCTGCCCGAGCCGCTCCAAAGCATTATGGAAACCGACGAACCGCTGTATGGCGTCGATGAAACGCTGGCGATGGGGATTACACACGTGTACGGGATGATTGGGTTTACGAGCTTCGGCTACCTCGACAAAGTAAAACCTGGAATCATCCATACCTTAAACTATGAATCCAAAGGTATACACGTGTTCCTTGACGATCTTGTAGCGGGCCTCGCCGCCGCCGCATCCGCGCGTATCGCGCATCAGAATCCGGACGCCCGCCAGTACGGTTCGGCATAGCCTTACGCCCGAACCTTCTCGCCTTCGGACAAGCCCTTGCCCTTTGTTGCCGATAATTCGTCGAATATGATATGATAATTTCATTGTTTCATGCATACTTTTAGCATTCATCTTATGTTCATACCCATCATTACAGGAATGGACAGGATTATTACGCTGCAGGAGGTTTTGACCTATGTGGACGGTCATCTATATCGCTCCCACGGCAAAGATTGCGGATCGGATCCGGGACAAGTTAACGGAGGAAGGTTTTTTGGTTCAGGTCCGTCCGGTCAACTTGACGAAGCAGCAGTATGAAATTTTGGTACCCGAGGGCGAATTGAATGACGTTCAAGAAGTGTTGCCCGGCATTTTGCATTTGTAGGGACATCTAGATTTCAGCGGCTTACGGTTTCGAGAATTCGCTCTTGTGAGGTGTACAAGTGTTAAAAGATTGGTTTCCAAATAAACGCAAATACGCAACCATCCCCTCCCCGAATTCCAAGCAGCGCGACATTCCGGAAGGAATCATGAATAAATGTCCGAAGTGCGGTCACATTCAACTCAGCAAAGAGGTCGAGAAAAACCTCAAAGTGTGCTCTTCCTGCGGTTATCACCTGAAGCTGAGCGCACGTGAGCGTATCGAGCTGCTGATGGATGAAGGCCGCCTTTTTGAGTTTGAAGCGGACATGATTTCAGAGGACCCGCTCAATTTTCCGGGCTATCAAGCGAAGATCGAACAGCAGCAAGCCAAATCCGGGTTACTGGAAGGCGTCATTACAGGGGAAGGCACGATTGGCGGATATCCCGCAGTAGTAGCGGTCATGAGCTTCGATTTCTTTACGGGGAGCATGGGATCTGTTGTCGGAGAGAAGATTACGAGAGCGATCGAGCTGGCAACGCAGAAGAAATACCCGATCATCATCGTCTCCACCTCCGGCGGCGCCCGTATGCAGGAGAGCATCCTCAGCTTGATGCAGATGGCTAAGACGTCCGCTGCCTTGGAAAGACATAGCGCGCAAGGCGGGCTGTACATATCGGTGTTGACGGATCCGACATACGGCGGCGTTCCCGCCAGCTTCGCCATGCTTGGCGACATTATTATTGCGGAGCCCGGAGCAAGGGTCGGTTTTGCGGGACCAGTCGTCATCGAGCAGACGATCCGCCAGAAGCTGCCGAACGATTTCCAGACGGCGGAATTCAACCTATCCCACGGACAGATCGACAAGGTGGTTCATCGCAAAGACTTGAAACCGACGTTGGTCCAGCTCTTAGATATGCATGCCGTGAAGGAGGGAGCGAACCGATGAAGGGTGAGATGCCATTCGAGCGTCCGCTCGTGGAGCTTCGTCAGAAGATTGATGAGTTGAAAACGTTCAGCCAAGAGCGGGACATCGATTTTACGGACGAGATTGCGAGATTGGAAGAGCGGTATAAGAAGCTGGAAGAAGAAGTATACAGCGGTATTACGCCCGCACAGCGGATGCAGCTGGCTCGCCATGCTCAGCGGCCGACAACGCTTGATTATATTCAGCATATATTCACCGATTTTATTGAATTTCACGGTGACCGTCTTTTCGGAGACGACCTTGCCGTCGTAGGGGGCATCGCGAAGCTGAACGGCGTGCCGGTTACCGTCGTGGGCCACCAGAAGGGCAAGGACACGAAGGACAACATCGTGCGCAACTTCGGCATGCCCCATCCGGAAGGCTTCCGCAAGGCGCTTCGCTTGATGAAGCAAGCGGACAAGTTTCGCCGTCCCGTCATTGCTTTCGTCGATACGCCGGGAGCTTACCCGGGAAGCGCTGCTGAGGAGCGGGGCCAATCGGAGGCGATTGCGCGCAATTTATTCGAGATGTCGAACTTGGGCGTGCCGGTGATCTGCATTGTGATCGGCGAGGGCGGCAGCGGCGGCGCGCTGGCGCTCGGTGTCGGCAACCGCGTCTTGATGCTGGAGAACGCAATCTACTCCGTTATTTCTCCGAACGGTGCGGCTTCGATTCTATGGAAGGACGCGTCGAAGGCGGACCAAGCGGCCGAGGCGATGCGCATCACCGCTAAGGATATGCTTGATTTCGAAGTGATCGAGGAGGTCATCCCGGAGCCGAAGGGCGGCGCTCACCGCGATGTCGAGGGACAAGCCCGGTTCATCAAGGAAGCTGTATGGAGGCATCTTGAGGAATTGCGGCAGATGACACCGGACCAGCTCAGGGAAGATCGATATTATAAATTTCGGAAAATTGGCAAGTTTACTTATATAACTCGTTAATCCGGTTACACACTACTAAATATATTCAATCATCGGACAGGAATGGAGAGGAGCCATACCCATGCGCAAAACCAAAATCGTATGTACCATCGGACCAGCTTCTGAATCCCCAGAGAATTTAAAGAAATTGATCGAGGCCGGCATGAACGTCGCCCGTCTGAACTTTTCCCACGGGGACTATGAGGAGCACGGTGGACGGATCCGCAACATTAAGAAGATTCGTGAGGAGCTCGGCAAGACCGTCTCGATTCTCTTGGATACGAAAGGTCCGGAAATTCGTCTCGGCAAGCTGAAGGAAGAACCGATCGAGCTCGTGCAGGGAGAGCTGATCACGATTACGACAGAGGAAATTCTCGGCGATAAGGATCGCATTCCAGTCAGCTATAGCAACTTGCCTGCAGACGTCAGTGTCGGCTCCACCATCCTCATTGACGACGGCTTGATCGGCCTGCGCGTGGAAGAAGTGAAGGGTACGGAGATTGTTTGCCGCATTACTAACGGCGGGCAAATCAAGAACAAGAAGGGCGTGAATGTGCCGGGCGTCAGCATCAATTTGCCGGCATTAACGGAGAAGGACGCGGCCGACATCCGTTTCGGCATCGAGCAGGGCATCGATTTCATCGCTGCTTCCTTCGTGCGCAAAGCGAGCGACGTGTTGGCGATCCGCGCCATCCTGGAGCAGCATAACGCGCAGCATATTCAAATTATTTCTAAGATTGAAAATCAAGAAGGCGTTGATAACTTAGCGGAAATCCTTGAGGTTTCCGACGGCTTGATGGTTGCCCGCGGCGACTTGGGCGTTGAAATTCCTGCAGAGGAAGTGCCGCTCGTTCAGAAGCGGATGATCGCGATGTGTAACCGCGTCGGCAAGCCTGTCATCACGGCGACGCAGATGCTTGACTCCATGCAGCGCATGCCGCGCCCGACCCGCGCGGAAGCAAGCGACGTGGCGAACGCGATCTTCGACGGCACAGACGCTACGATGCTGTCCGGCGAGACGGCAGCCGGGAAATATCCGGTGGAATCCGTCCTTACGATGGCCCGCATTGCGGAAAGAGCGGAAGCGGCGCTGGAATATCAAGAAATTTTCTTGAAGCAAGCGAGCGCTATGCAGACGAATGTAACCGAAGCGATCTCGCAAGCGGTGGCGAACTCCGCGTTGGAGCTTGATGCCAAAGCCATCATTACACCGACGGACAGCGGATACACGGCTCGCATGGTATCGAAATATCGTCCGAAGGCGCCGATTATTGCGGTGACGCCATTCGAGCACGTGATGCGGCAATTGAACCTTGTATCCGGCGTGTTCCCGGTGAAGGGCGAACCGGCGACAAATTCCGATGAGCTCGTGGATATGTCGGTCCGCTGCGCGTTGAACAGCGGCATCGTTCAAGCCGGCGATACGGTCGTTATTACGGCAGGAATTCCGGTAGGCCGTTCCGGCAATACGAATATGGTTCGGATTCACCAAATCGGCGAAATGATTGCTAAAGGCCAAGGCATCGGTACACAAAACGTAACCGGCAAAGTAGTCGTCGCGCGTTCCGCTCAGGAGGCTATTGCCAAGACGAACGAAGGCGACATTCTGGTTACATTGTCCACAGATAAAGACTATGTTCCGGCATTCGAGAAAGCAGGAGCCGTAATCACAGAAACGGGCGGCATTACGTCTCATGCGGCGGTTGTTGCCGTCAGCTTGAACAAGCCGGTCATCGTGGGCGTGAAGGATGCGATGAAGCTGTTGAAGGAAGGCTCCGAAGTTTCCGTCTACGCTGAATTAGGAGTTATCTACTCCGGTAAACCAAAAGCATAAACAATAGGGAATAAGAGCTTGCATTGCGGCGCCGGTTACGGCGCCGCTTATTGTATGAGGGAGGCCAAATGAAATGAATCCATCGGACTGTTGGTTTTCCACTACCCTTCGAGTGCGGTATCAGGAGACGGACGGGATGGGGGTCGTCTATCACGGCAACTATGTGACTTGGTTCGAGATTGCGCGAACGGAGTGGACGCGTGCCAACGGGTTTCCATACCAGGAAATTGAACAAAGAGGGCTGTATCTTCCCGTTGTCGATGTATCCGTTCAATATAAGCATCCTGCCCGCTATGACGATGAGGTCATCGTCTCCTGCCGCCCCGTAGTGGCTACAGAGGTACGCTTGAAATTTGAATATGAAGCCCGGTTAATGAACGTTCCGGACAAGCTGCTTGTGACGGGACATTCGGAACATGTGTGGGTCAGCAAGGATTGGAGGCCTGTTCGGCTCCGCAAGATTGCACCGGATGTGTATGAAGCTTTAGTGAACAGCGTTCAGAAAGCCGGAGGGTTGGAATGAAGGCGGAAATAAACAAAAACCCGTACATTAACCGCGAAATAAGCTGGCTGCAATTCAACCGAAGGGTGCTGGAGGAAGCGCAGGACCCGAATACGCCGCTCTTGGAACGGGCCAAGTTTCTTTCCATCGTTTCATCGAACCTGGATGAGTTTATGAGCGTCCGCGCGGCCGGTATCGTGGATCAAATGCGGGCGGGACTTGAGAAGAAGGATTTTACCGGCTACACTCCAAGCGGTCTCCTGAAGCGGATGATGAAGCGGACAGGAGAGTTAGTGCATGACCAATACCGGACGTACCGGGAAGTCATGAAGCTGCTGGAAAAGGAAGGAATCCGATTCCTCTCGGAATATGACGAGCTGAACGCAACGCAGATGAAGGCGATGGAGCGTTATTTTCACGATATCGTCTTCCCGGTGTTAACCCCGATGGCGGTAGACCAGAGCCGTCCGTTTCCGCTTGTACATACGCTTGGTTTGTATTTGGCCGTCCTGCTCCGCAAGGATGGCGAGGATCCAGAGGAGGAGCCGTATTTTGCGATCCTTCAGGTACCGTCTATTTTGCCCCGCGCCATAGAGCTGCCTGCCCGCCGCAATAGTAAGAAGCACGAATACATTTTGCTGGAAAAGGTGATTGAAGAGCATATCCATTCGTTGTTTACGGGCTTTACGCCGGTTTCCGTCAGTGCGTTCCGCCTTACGCGCAACGCGGATTTAACCCTCGATGAAGAAGGGGCGGAGGATTTGCTGGAGGAGATTGAGAAGGAACTGCGCAAACGCCGGTGGGGCGAGCCGGTTCGCTTGGAAATCGAACGGAGAATGGATCCGTACGCCTTGAGCATGCTGCAGGAGGAATTTGAGCTGGACAGCGGCGTCTTCGTCTGCGAAGGTCCGCTCGATTTGACGTTCCTGATGAAATTCGCCGGCAGTTTGAAAGGGTATGACGAGCTTCGTTACCAACCGATAAAGCCCGTGTATCCGCGGGAGTTGTTGAATGAAGACGGGGAGAAAAAGAACCTGTTCGCGGTGTTCGCGAAACAGGATGTGCTGATTTATCATCCGTACGAAGCGTTCGATCCGGTGACGGAATTTGTGATGCAAGCGTCGGAGGATCCCGATGTGCTCGCGATTAAGATGACATTGTATCGGGTGAGCGGCAATTCGGAGCTGGTACAAGCTCTCGCCCATGCGGCGGAAGAAGGCAAACAAGTCACCGTCGTTGTAGAGCTTAAGGCAAGGTTCGATGAAGAGCGCAATATCGCATGGGCCCGGCGGCTTGAGAAGGCGGGATGCCATGTTGTGTATGGTCTTGTGGGGCTCAAAACACACGCTAAGCTGCTGCTTGTTATTCGCCGAGAGGCTGGAGAGTTGAAGCGGTATATTCACGTTGGAACCGGCAATTATAACGATTCCACAGCGAAGCAGTATACCGATATTGGGCTGTTTACAAGCCATCCCGTCATCGGGGAGGATGCCTCGGCGTTGTTTAACGAGATGACCGGTTATTCCGCGCCGCGACACTGGAAAGCGTTCAGCGTCGCCCCAGGCGATCTTCTGGAAAACCTGTATCGGCTCATCGACAGGGAATCGGAGAATGCGAGAGCGGGACGTCCCGCTCGGATCATTGCGAAGATGAATTCATTGTCTGACCAAGAGATGATTGACGCGCTCTATCGAGCGAGCCGGACAGGCGTGAAGATCGACTTGATTGTTCGCGGCATCTGCTGCCTGCGTCCCGGGGTTGCCGGCTTATCCGAAAATATCCGTGTCATCTCCATCGTAGACCGGTTTCTGGAGCATTCCCGGGTATTCTACTTCGAGAACGGAGGGGACCCGGAGGTGTATATCGCGAGCGCCGACTGGATGTCTCGCAATTTGCGCCGCCGCATCGAGTTGATGTGCCCGATCTTTGACCCGAAGCACAAGCAGAGCATCATTAACTTGCTTCAACTGAGCTTAAGCGACAATGTCAAGGCGCGGGAGTTAAAGCAGAACGGTTCCTATTTCCGGGTTCCCCAAGAAGGGAAGCCGTTCAGGAGCCAGCTCGAAGCGAAAAGAATCGAAAATTGGAAAGTGCGTTAATGCTCTTCCATGAGGAACTCAATCCCCCAAATTTTGGAGAATTCTTTCGACAGCTCTGCAGCTTCGCGCCTCTCGATATCCCAGTTTCCGCAGGCTGTAACGGTGATACACGCTTGGCCGCCGACGATTCGGGCGGTGACGTCTGCGACGTTGCGCGACATGCTGCGGTTTAGAGCGGCGGCGAAGCGAAGCAGTATACCGAACTGGGTGATGAGAAGATAATCCGTGTCGGAGAGCAAATCGCGGTGCTCTGCGAACAACCGCTTCAAATTTTTTTCGTTTTTGAACGAAGCGATGAGCGCGCAAATCAGAATCTCGCGGTGATCCAGACCGTTGATCCGGGTGTTCGCCAGCATATAGTGTGTATGCTTGTTGTAGTGATAAAAATCGATCGCAATTCCAATGCGGTGCAGCAAAGCCGCTGTTCGCAGGTAGTCGCCGCTTCTCACGCCCCAACGGGCCTCTCCGTCCAAGCCGTGATACAGCTTCATGGCGAGCCGCTGGACATGATCCGCGTGCTCCGGCTCAATGGCGGTATGAAGCGCCAACAGATTCCGGACGCTGTGCTCCAGTACGTTACGGATCTGAGGAGCTTCCGGATGGAGCAGCTCGAAGAAGATGCCGTCCCGCAGTCCGGCGCCGCTGACAATCGCATGGCTTGCCCCGGTCAACCGCAAAAGGGCGTGAAAGATGAGGGCACCCGGAACGATGATGTCCGCCCGGTTTTTCGACAGCCCCTCGATCCGCTTGCGCCGCTGGAGAGTCAACCCTAGAAGCTTATCCGCCCAATACGACGAATCTTCGATGGTCATACGGTAATGATGGGTGATGGGCAGCGAGTATTTCTTTCTGCGCTGATCCAGCTTGCACAAGCTGCGGACCGTGCCGCCTAAGCCGACTAGCGGCAACCCTGAGTTCGCCGCGATCCAAGGCTCCTCTTTCGCGGCTTGCGCAATCATCGCCCGAATTTGTTCCGCCGCGTCTTCCGTTAAATCGCCTTTGTGTCCGAAGCGGCGCATCGTGTTCACTGCGCCGAACGGGAAGGAAACGCTGCGGACGACCGAACGGTTCCGGAACAACAGCACCTCGGTGCTTCCTCCGCCGATATCGACTAAGAAGCCGTCCTGAATATCAATCGAGTTAATCATTCCGAGAAAGCCGAGTCTCGCCTCCTCGGCTCCCGACAGTACTTCTATGTCAAGGCCGGTCCGTTTCCGCAGCTCGGCTGCTATGAAATCGCGCTCAGGATGGTTGCGGATGGCGGCCGTTGCCGCGACGCGAAGCCGGCTTGCCCTGTGGACCTCGCACAAGCGGCGGAACCGCAGCAGAATGGCCGTTATATATTGAACGTCTTCTTCCGAAATCTTATCGGTGCTGCCGAGCCGTTCGCTCAGTCTGGCGGATTCCTTCGCTTCATCAATAACGCGATAAGCGCCGGATTCATTCACTTCATAGATGACCGCGCGAATCGAGTTGGACCCGATGTCTATGATGCCAAGCCGTTCCATGCCGTCAGTCCCCCTTCGTTCTGTGGCGGCCCCGCAAAGGCCTCTTGAGATATTATGGTATATTGTACCGGAACGGTTGTTAAATTTGAAATTTACGTGACACATCGTTTATGATGGTGATAATGAAGTTTTATGCTTTTTATGTTTTCTTATTGCCGTGAATTCGGTATCATTGTAAAGTAACGGCAATATTCAATCATCACTGATTCATTAAGATAAGGAGCGTGTAACTATGACGGTCACCAAGGGACTTGAGGGCATCGTCGCCACGACATCTTCCATCAGTTCCATTATCGACGGCGTTCTTACGTACCGCGGTTATAACATTGACGACCTGGCGGAGAATGCTACTTACGAAGAAGTAGCTTATCTTTTGTGGTACGGCAAGCTGCCCAATCGCGCGGAGTTGAACGGCCTTCTTCAGGAATTGAGCGATCATGCGGCAATCCCGGCGCAAGTCATCGACCTCATTCGGAGCGTACCGAAAGATGCAAACTCGATGGCAGTGCTTCGTACAGCCGTTTCGGCTTTAGCGCTGTTCGACAAAGACGCTCATGCGTCCGATTTGGAAACGAACAGACATATCGCGATCCGCCTTCAGGCGAAGCTGCCTACGATCGTTGCGGCATTCGCGCGCATCCGTCAAGGTTTGGAACCGATTTCTCCGAAAGCCGGCGCAACGGTAGCAGAGAACTTCTTATACATGTTAACGGGTAAGCAGCCCGATAAGATTGCCGTGGAAGCGCTCGATAAAGCATTGGTGCTTCATGCCGACCACGAATTGAACGCATCCACCTTCGCAGCCCGCGTGACGGTGGCGACATTATCCGATATGTACTCCGGTGTCACGTCTGCGATCGGCGCGCTTCGCGGCCCGCTGCACGGCGGCGCGAACGAAGCGGTTATGGCGATGCTTGAGGAAATTGGTTCCATAGAGAACCTCGAAGCCTATATTCAGGACAAGCTGGATAACAAGCAGAAGATTATGGGCTTCGGACACCGCGTTTACAAGAACGGCGATCCGCGCGCGAAGCATCTTCAGAAGATGTCCCGCGAGCTCGGCAATTTGACGGGCAATATGAAGTGGTACGACATGTCCGTGAAGATTGAAGAATTGGTGACCGGTAAGAAAGGCTTGAAGCCGAACGTGGACTTCTATTCCGCATCAGTATACACGGCTTTGGAAATTCCGCGCGACTTGTTTACCCCGATCTTCGCGATCTCCCGTGTTTCGGGTTGGACGGCGCATATCCTCGAGCAATACGAAGACAACCGCATCATCCGTCCGCGTGCGGAATATGTAGGACCGACAGATCAGAAGGTTATCCCGGTTGATCAGCGGAAGTAAAACAGATTCAGGAAAATCTATAACATAGAAGTGTTCGAGCGGGACGTTCGGCAATTACGAATCTCCCGCTACGCTCATGTAAATACTTATCATTATTCTTGTGTCTCAGGAGGAGAAGAAACATGGTTCAATTCGAACAGTACGCATTACCGACAGAGGGCGAGCGCATTACCATCGGCGCCGACGGCAAGCTGAATGTGCCGAACAACCCGATCATCCCGTTCATCGAAGGCGACGGCACCGGTCCGGATATTTGGGCGGCGTCCAAGCGCATCCTCGATGCGGCGGTTGAGAAAGCATACAAAGGCGAAAAGAAGATCGCTTGGTACGAAGTGTTTGCCGGCGAGAAAGCTTTCAATACATTCAATTCTTGGCTGCCGGCAGATACCCTTACAGCGATCCGCGAATATATCGTAGCGATTAAAGGGCCTCTGACCACTCCGGTAGGCGGCGGCATCCGTTCCTTGAACGTTGCGCTTCGCCAAGAGCTTGATTTGTACGTTTGCTTGCGTCCGGTACGTTATTTCCAAGGCGTTCCTTCGCCGGTGAAGCGTCCGGAGCTCGTGGACATGGTCATTTTCCGCGAGAATACGGAAGATATTTATGCGGGCATCGAGTATCAAGAAGGTACCGCAGAAGTGAAGAAGGTCATTGAGTTCCTGCAAAAAGAAATGGGCGTGAAGAAGATCCGCTTCCCGGAAACGTCCGGTATCGGCATTAAGCCGGTTTCGAAGGAAGGATCCACTCGCTTGGTTCGCGCGGCGATCGAATATGCGATTAAGCATAAGCGCAAATCCGTAACGCTCGTGCATAAGGGCAACATCATGAAGTTCACAGAAGGCGCGTTCAAGAACTGGGGCTATGAGCTTGCCGAGAAAGAATTCGGCGATAAAGTGTTCACATGGGCACAATACGACCGCATTAAGGAAGAGCAAGGCGCCGACGCGGCGAACGCGGCGCAGAAGGCAGCCGAAGCAGAAGGCAAGATCATTGTGAAGGACGCTATCGCGGACATTGCTCTGCAGCAAGTGTTGACGCGTCCGACGGATTTCGACGTGATTGCGACGCTGAACCTGAACGGCGACTACTTGTCCGACGCGTTGGCGGCTCAAGTCGGCGGCATCGGCATCGCGCCGGGAGCAAACATCAACTATGTGACCGGCCACGCGATCTTCGAAGCGACACACGGCACAGCGCCGAAGTATGCCGGCCTAGACGTCGTGAACCCGGGCTCCGTAACGCTTTCCGGCGTGATGATGCTCGAGCATCTCGGCTGGTTGGAAGCAGCTGATTTGATCTATAAGGGTATGGAGAAGACGATTGCCGACAAGACGGTAACGTATGACTTTGCCCGCCTGATGGAAGGCGCAACGGAAGTGAAAACGTCCGAATTCGCAAACTTGCTTATCAAAAATATGGGCTAATCGTCCATCACATAAGAAACATAATGAAAGCCAGGCAGATGATGTATATTTGCCTGGCTTTTCGTCTATTTTTGTAAAAGGCTAAGAAAAGCTTTCTATATATTGTGTGAATGATTCGATGAGGTTTTTCTTTTGTAAAAAGGAGGTTATGACGTCAATGGCCATTCAGCGTAAGAAAATTACAGTCGTCGGCGCAGGCTTCACCGGTGCGACCACAGCGCTTATGCTCGCCCAGAGGGAGCTCGGGGATGTTGTGCTGGTCGATATCCCCCAATTGGAGAATCCGACGAAGGGGAAGGCGCTTGATATGTTTGAAGCTTCCCCGGTACAGGGCTTTGACAGTAAGCTCATCGGTACGTCGGATTACAGTGAAGCTGAAGGCTCCGATCTCGTCATCATTACGGCGGGCATCGCGCGTAAGCCGGGAATGAGCCGCGATGATCTGGTAAATACGAACGCGGGCATCGTGAAATCTGTCTGCGAGCAAGTGAAGGTGAAATGTCCGGATGCGTATGTCATCATTTTGAGCAATCCGGTAGACGCCATGACTTACGTTGCTTACGAGACGCTGGGCTTTCCGAAAAACCGCGTCATCGGCCAATCCGGTGTATTGGATACAGCGAGGTATCAATCCTTCATTGCGGAAGAGCTGAATATATCCGTTGAGGATGTCGTCGGCGTCGTGCTCGGCGGGCATGGCGACGATATGGTGCCGCTCGTTCGGTACACATCCGCGGGGGGCGTGCCGATCGAGCGGCTGATTTCGAAGGAGCGGATTGAAGCGATCGTGCAGCGGACCCGAACGGGCGGCGGCGAGATTGTCAACCTGCTCGGCAACGGCAGCGCCTATTATGCGCCGGCGGCGTCGCTGGTGAAGATGGCGGAAGCGATCTTGAAGGATAAGAAGCGGATCTTGCCGGCCATCGTGCTGCTCGAAGGCGAGTACGGGTACCGCGACCTGTTCATGGGTGTGTTGACGGTGCTTGGCGGCGACGGCATTGAGCGAATCATCGAGATCGAGCTCACGCCGGAAGAGCGCGCCGCACTCGACCGGTCCGCGGAATCCGTCCGCAACGTGATCAAGGTTGTGAATAAAGGGTAATTCACGGGAAGACCCGGTGGGGCGGGATGATTTTGCGCGCTCCAGCGGGTTTTTGTATTTCGGGCGAGCCGGGCGGACATGGCCGCCGCAGGGCTATGTCAAGCCGCCAGCCGTTGGAAAACCATATACGCTTAAGATATACTGAATTTTAGATGTAATATTTATGTAACGGAGGAATGGAATCAATGCACCAGTTTATTGTATTTTTGCACGTTCTCGGGTCGATTAGCGTAGGCTTCTATTTACTTCTGCCGTTCTTGGCGTCGAGGTTGGCGGGTTTGCGTT
>Ga0182742_1001202_pt1 | contig 34663 bp, 25 predicted proteins | sample eDN5th37CBELigMG_FD_128880 | JGI IMG/M metagenome (GOLD analysis project Ga0182742, IMG submission 128880) | Enriched Miracle-Growth compost microbial communities from Emeryville, California, USA - eDNA 5th pass 37_C BE-Lig MG (version 2)... ... | reverse complement strand
TCGTCGGCGCCGGTCTTTTCGGTTTTCTCATCAACCCGCCGTTATCGCTTTACTACATGCAGGGACTGAACCTGACTCCGCTCCACGGCCACACGGCATTGTTCGGCGTGTATGGGATGCTGGGTATCGGCCTCGTGCTTTTCTGCCTGCGCGGGCTCAAGCCGGGAATCCTGTGGAACGAGCGATTGCTCAGCGCGTGCTTCTGGTCCTTCAATATCGGGCTCGCGCTGATGGCGCTGCTCACGTTGCTGCCCATCGGCACGATTCAGCTGTTCGCGGCGATCGAAAACGGCTACTGGTACGCGCGCTCGGCGGAATTCATGCATCAGCCGGTGATCGAGCTGCTCGTCTGGCTGCGCGTGCTGGGCGACACAATTTTCGGCATCGGAGCAGTGCTCCTCGCGTGGTTCGTTCTTCGTCTGTGGGTCGCGCCCACTCGCGAGGCGCCTTTGCCCACGGGAACGCGGCCCGCGGAACGTTGATCTACGACTCCTCGCCAGCCCACGCACGGACATAGAGCGTGTGCATCTCCTCCGGCGTGGGCACACGCGGATTGTTCGCCGGAGAACCGGACGCGAACGCCTGCTCGACCATGAGCGGGATGAGTCGCTGCCAGTCGTCCCGGAAAATTCCGTAGTTTCGTGGGCTCGGAACGGCGAGTTCGCGATTGAGCGCGGCGAGCTCGCCAATGAGCCGATCGACGACCGCGTTGCTCGCCTCCCATTCCGCCGCGAGACCCATCGCCACCGCGCAACGCGCGTAGCGCTCGAGCGCGTGGCGCGAGGAGAAGGCGGTCACCATCGGCAAAAGCATCGCGTTCGAGAGGCCGTGCGGCACGTGAAAATGCGCGCCAATCGGCCGGCTCATGCCATGCACGAGCGCCACTGAGCTGTTCGAGAAGGCAATGCCCGCATACGTCGCGCCGAGCATCAGCGCCTCGCGCGCGGAGCGGTCCAGCCCATCCGTGAAGGCGCGGCGCAGATTCGGGGCGATCAGCCGCATGGCATCCAGCGCAAACCGGTCGGAAACCGGGTTCGCACGCCGGGAGACGAATGCCTCGATCGCGTGCGTGAGCGCGTCGATGCCTGTATCGGCCGTGAGACGCGGCGGCATCGTCAGCGTCAACTCGTAATCCACCAGCGCGGCGACCGGAAGATAAGCGAGGCCGATGCACAGCATCTTCTCGTCGTTCTCGCTGTCCGTCACGATGGTGAAGCGTGTCGCCTCGCTGCCCGTGCCGGCGGTTGTGGGAATGGCGATGACCGGCAACCCCGGATCGTCCTGAACGTGCGGCGCCTTGTAGTCGCGCATCGCTCCGCCACGCGTCGCGAGCACGGCAACTGCCTTCGCGCTGTCCATCGGGCTGCCGCCGCCGAAGCCCACGACACAATCGTGCACGCCGCCGCGTAGCGCTTCGACCGCGCGCTCGATCGAACCGACATCGGGCTCCGGCATCGTGTCCGCGAAAAGCCGCGCCTCCATGCCGGCCCGACGCAACCCGTCCATCAGCGGCTCCGCGCGCCCGTTCCCGACCAGATACCGGTCGCTCATGACGAAGGGTTTCGAGAGCCCGAGCTGCGCGAGCACTTCCGGCAGCAGTCGCGACGCGCCGGCACCCACGCGCATCACGCGCGGCAAAGCTATGGAAACGGTCATCGGGTCTCCCTGTTGGTGTGACCCGATGGTAGGGGGGAGTCTCAGGCTTCCAGAAGGCTCAAGACCGCAGGCCTTCTGTGCGCATTTGCCTCTATCCGACGGCCAACGAATCGTCCTGCGTCATCCGCGCTGCCTGCTCCGGCGTCCATTCGAACTCGTGCCGGTTCGCATCGACCTCCGCGCGAATGAACTGCCGGATGGCCTGAACGCGCGGGCTTGGTGCAACGTCCGCACTGGCAACGAGCCAGTAACTTCGGGTGAGCGCGACCTGGTCGGGAACGACGGGTACGAGCTGCGGATGGCGTACCGCAATGAAGGCAGGCAGCACGCACAGGCCATATCCCTCGATCGCCGCTTCGGTCTGCGCATGGAGGCTCGAGCTCTGCAGCTTCGCGCGCAAACCCTTGGCGACTTCGTCGAGATAATCGAGGCCGCGCACGAACACGAGATCGTCGATGTAACCGCAGAAAACGTGATCGCGCAGGTCATCGCGGCTCTCGATCGGCGCGCAGCGGGCGAGATAGTCCTGCGAACCGTAGACGAACAGCGTGTAGTCGATGAGCTTCTCGCGCACGAAGCGGCCGGTCTCGGGCGGCTGCAGGGTAATCGCGATGTCGGATTCACGCCGCGAGAGCGCGACGATCTGCTGCAACGTCAGCAGCTCGATGTGGAGATTGGGATACCGCGCGGCGAACTTCGGCAGCCGGCGCGCAAGGAACACGTTGCCGAACCCTTCGAGCGTGCTGATGCGGACGATGCCGCCGATTCCGTGATTGGCGGCGAGCATCTCCCGGCCGATCCGGCGCGCTTCTTCGTGCATCGCTTCGGCGGAAGGGAGCAGCCGTTCCCCATTCGAGGTCAGGTAGTACCCGCGAGGCGTGCGCTCGAAGAGCTTCACGCCCATGGCGTGCTCCAGCGCCTCCACGCGCCGGATGACCGTAGCATGGTCGACTCCGAGCCGGCGCGCTGCCTGCGAAACCGTGCCTGCTTGCGCAACGCTCAGGAAAAAGCGCAAATCATTCCAGTCGAAGGCCCGCATTCCCCCCTCCGCATCGTCTTCTCCTGCAATCCCGCACAGTGGGCCTGCGGTATTGCCGTTTGACCGCACAGTACATGTATTCAATATTCGGGAAAAGCTGACAAGCACCGCGTGACCTGCGCGACTTGCGTGGGCCGCGCGCAGGGTGGGCTTGAGGGGGGAACCGGATGCGTGATGCGCGAAGTGGTGGCCTGCGCAGGTGGGTCAATGCATTGCTGCTCGTTCCGTGCATCGCTGCGTTGGCCGTGCCCCTCTACAACTTCGACGAACCGCGCATCTTCGGCATTCCGTTTTTCTACGCCTGGCAGCTGGCCTGGATCTGGCTCGGTGCGGGATTCACCTGGGTCGTCTACGTCGTCGGCTGGAAGGATCGCGATCGATGAGCGCGAGTGCCGATACCGTCGCGGTAGTGGTGTTCCTCGCGCTGTTCCTCCTGATCTCCTCGCTGGGATTCTTCGCCACGCGCTGGAAAAAAGCGGATCTGGGCCTTCTCGAGGAGTGGGGGCTCGGCGGCCGGCGCTTCGGGGCGCTGCTCACCTGGTTCCTGCTCGGCGGCGACCTGTACACCGCCTATACCTTCATCGCGCTTCCGGCGCTCATGTACGCCGCCGGCGGGGCGGGTTTCTTCGCTGTACCGTATTCGATCGTCGTATTTCCGATCGTCTTCGCGTTCTTCCCGAAGCTGTGGAGCGTGTGTTCGCGGAACGGCTACGTCACCGCGGCGGATCTCGTGGCGGGCCTGTTCCGGAACCGTGCATTGGCGCTGATGATCGCGCTCACCGGCATCGTCGCGACGATGCCGTATCTCTCGCTGCAACTCGTGGGCCTGGAAGCGATATTCGCGGGTCTCGGGCTGCACGCGAGCGTCAACGTGCTGGGCCACGAGATGCAGCTGCCGCTCCTCGTCGCGTTCCTGGTGATGGCTGGATTTACATACAACAGCGGCATCCGCGCGCCGGCAGTTATCGCGATCGTCAAGGACATCCTCGTCTACACGACGCTGATCGCGGCCATCGTCATCATTCCTGCGAAGCTTGGTGGCTATGCCGCCGTGTTCGATGCCGTTCCGACGGAGAAGCGGGTCATTCCGCCAGCGCCACCGGGCAGTCTCGGCCCGCAATTCGCTTATGCCACGCTCGCGCTCGGCGGCGCTCTCGGTTTGTTCCTCTATCCCCACGCGCTGACCGGCCTGCTGGCGTCCTCGGGCCCCGACGCCATCCGCCGGAATGCCGTGTTCATGCCGATCTACGCGTTCGCCCTCGCGCTGCTTCTGTTGCTCGGATTCATGGCGCTCGCAGCGGGCGTGAGCGATATGCCCCAATTTGCAGACGGCTTCGCGCGCTTCGGCAACCTTTATGCGGTTCCGGCGCTGTTCAATCACATGTTTCCGGGGTGGTTCGTCGGAGTGGCGTTCGCCGCGATCGCCATCGGCGCGCTGGTGCCCGGCGCGATCATGTCGATCGCGGCGGCCAACCTGTTTACCCGGAACGTTTACCGAGCGTATCTGCGCCCGAATTGCTCGCAGGCTCACGAGACGTGGGTGGCAAAAATCGTCTCGCTGATGGTCAAGGTGGGCGCGCTCGGGTTCGTCACGTTCTTCCCCGAAACGTCCGTCGTGCAGCTTCAGCTCATTGGCGGTATCTGGATGTGCCAGACGCTGCCGGCAGTGATGATGGGCCTGTATCTGAAATGGCTTAACCCCATCGCGCTGCTCGCCGGCTGGGCTGCGGGAGTTGGCGTCGGCACGGCGATGGCGGCAGCCACCGGGTTCAAGGACTCGGTGTACACGCTGCGTATCTTCGATTTCGAGATGCCCTGCTATTCCGCAGTCAGCGCGCTCGTACTCAACATCTCCATCTCCGTGGGGCTCAGTCTGCTTCTGCCTGCGACGGCGCGGGCGGAGCCCGCCGGGCAACGGGAGGCCGCCGCATGAAACTTCACTGGGCGCTGGCATCACCGTTCGTACGCAAGGTGATGGTGGTTGCGCACGAGACGGGCACCGCCGAAAGGCTGCAGCTCATCGAGACGACGGTGTCGATGGGCGAGGCGAACACGGTGGTCCAGCGTACCAATCCGCTGAGCAAGATTCCGACGCTGATCCTGGAGGATGGCACCAGCCTCTACGACAGCCGCACCATTTGCGAATACCTCGACAGCCTGCACACCGGGCCGAAGCTGTTTCCACCGGCCCCGCAACGCTGGGATGCGTTGCGCCGTCATTCCCTCGGCGATGGCCTCATGGATGCGCTGATTCTGTGGCGGCAGGAACGCCTGAAGCCGCAAGCGCGCCAGACACCCGAATGGCTTGCGACGTTCGCGCGCAAGATCGAGGTCGCACTGTCACAGCTCGATGAAGAAGCGGACAGCCTCGCTCGACGGCCGTTCGACATCGGCCACATCGCGCTGGGCTGTGCGCTCGGCTACATGGATTTTCGCTTTGCCGACGTGGACTGGCGCGCCGGCGCTCCGCGCCTCGCCGGCTGGCATGCGACGTTCGAGGCGCGTCCCTCGGCGATCGCTACGCATCCTTCCCGACCTTCTCGACCTTCCTGAGCTGAAAACTTGCCGACATGCCTGAACTGAAGACCGTGATGCCCCGGATGCCGAACCCGCCGCGCAACTTGCAGCCTGCGGGCGCGGTTGATTGTCACAGCCATGTGTTCGGTCCTTACGACCGCTACACGCTCGTGAATCCGCCGAACTATGAGCCGCCTGAAGCGCCTGTTCAGCGGCATTTGCAGATGCTCGATATCGTGGGGAACCGGTACGGCGTGCTCGTGCAGCCTGCCGCCTACGGGTTCGATTGCACGCTGATCGCGGATGCCATTGCGGCGTCGGGTGGGCGGCTTCGTGGCATTGGACTTGGCGGGCCGGAGCTGACGGCTGAGCAGATCGCTGCGATGGATCGCGCCGGGTTCAGGGGGCTGCGATTCGTCGATATGGTCGATCCGCAGGGGCGTCCTTATATCGGGGCGGTCTCGGCCGCGAAGCTGATCGAGATGGCGCCGCGCCTTGCCAACATCGGCTGGCATCCGGAGTTGTGGGCGAAGATCGAGCATCACGTCGAGGTGATTCCGAAGCTGATTCCGTTCGGGATGCCGATCGTTCTCGATCACATGGCTGGGATCGATGTGGCGCGGGGGACGGCGGATCCGAATTTCCAGCGGTTGCTGCGGTTCGTGGGGGACGGGCATGTGTGGGTGAAGACGAGCCTTTGTCGCCAGTCGCGGGATTATCCGCGCTACGACGATCTCAAGCCGTTTCACGATGCTTTGCTCGCTGCGAATCCTGAGCGGTTGTTGTGGGGGTCGGATTGGCCTTATCTCGCCATGGGGAATGCTTCGCCGGATGTGGGGGTGATGATTGATCTCGTGCATGAGTGGGTGGTGGATCCGGGGGTGCGGAGGAGGATTTTTGTGGAGAACCCGGGGGGGGTGTATGGGTTTTAGTGTGGCCTCCCGCAGTCACGTTGTTGTTCCACGGAACAAGAGCGCTTTCGCAGGCGGCGGCTCACTCGATGGGTATCCGCCGGGGGACGCTCAAGCCGTCCATGGGCGCTCTAGTTCGACTGGAAAAAAGTCGCCTGCGGCGCTTTCTTCGAGACCCTACACAGGACACCGGCGGCAAAAAGCGTGGTTTTTGCCGCCTGCGCCTACGGTCGGCTTCGCCCCGAGCGCGGTAACGTGGTTTGCTGTGATGCTCGCGATGGTTTGGGTTGTCGCCGGCGTTGCGGTGGGGTCGGAGACGGTTACGGTTGCGCAGCGGGCGGGGCTTCTGCAGCAGGGGGCGGAGAATGTTACGGCGCTTCGGGATGTGCGGCGGCTTCACGTGGCGTATACGCAGCTCGCGGAGGTGGGGTTGTGGGGGGAGATGACGGAGCTGTTTGCCGACGATGCGGAGATGGTGGTTGGTGAGAGGACGGTGCGGGGGAAAGGGGCGATTGGGAAGTGGATCAGGGAGGAGTTGGGGGGCGGTAGGGAAGGGCTCGCGCCGGGGGAAGTTCGTACGCTGTTGCCGTTCTCGCCGGTCGTCAATCTTGGTGCGGATGGGCGGACGGCGAAGGTTCGCTGGCATGAGCTGGCGATGCTTGGGGCCTACGGTAAGGACGCGCGTTGGGCGGGGGCCATTTACGAGAACGACTACGTGAAGCAGGGAGACGTGTGGAAGATTGCACGGATGCATTACTACCCGCAGTTCGCGGGCACGTATGAGGATGGCTGGCGCAACGTCGAGCCGGATCTGAAGGTCGTGCCGATGCACTACACGCCCGAGACCGCGGGCATTCCGATTCCGGAGCAGCCGACACCGGCGCCGGCTTCCGATCCGGGTGCGATTGCCACTGCGCTACACGGTCCGTTGTCGGCGATGCTCGAAGAAAATGCCGTTCGCAATCTGCAGAACATCTACGGCTACTACGTCGACCGCCGCATGTGGGACGACGTTGCCGATCTGTTCGAGGCGGACGGGACGCTCGATGTCGCGGGCGTCGGTCAGTGGAAAGGGCCGAAGAGCATTCGTCGAGGCCTGGAACGGGAAGGACCTGCGGGCCTCCCTGCTGGCGAGCTCAACGAGCATGTGCAGTTCCCCGTCATCGTCACGATGAGCCCGGATGGCGCCGAAGCGCGCGCACGTGGCATCGAGCTTGCGATGACCGGCCGCAACTACGACAAGGGCTATTGGGCCGTGTCGATCTTCGAGAACCGGTATCGGAAACGAGATGGCATCTGGCGTATCGCGCAGATGCAGATTTTTCCGCGCTTCCGGGCGGATTACGCGGAAGGGTGGGCGAAGAGTAGGCTCGATCCGGTCGCGCCGAATGCCGGGCAGGCGCCGGATGCGCCATCGGCTTTTGAGAAAGACGCGCTGCCCGCGTTTTCGTGGCGTCATCCGGTAACGGGCAAGCCTATTCGCTATCCCGACGGGACACGTGCTGTCGGCGAGTTCCCGACTTTCGCCAAACCGGCGAAGTTGCATTCGGCGTCAGGATCTGTCGCGCAGCGTGTGACCGAGGGTGAGCGCATGCTCCGCCTGCTCGTTGCGGACGTCGGCGCGGAGAATGTGTCGAACGCCTTCGGCAATTACATCGACGACTTCGAATGGGAGCTGCTCGGTCAGCTCTTCGCACGCAAGGGCGCGCGAGAGATGCCGTTCGCGGGCTTCTACATCGGCCCGGAGCGCATCACGAAGGCGGAGGTCACCAAATGGGGCCAGCGCCGCTCGCCGCGCACGAGCATTCCGATACACCTGCGCATCCAGCCCGTCATTCACGTCTCGGCGGATGGGCGCTCGGCACGCTTCCGCACGCGGCTTTTCTCGATCGGCAGCAGCCTCAACTCGGCTGGCTCATTTTCGGGCGGCATGTATCCGAACGACCAGGCCGTGCTGGAAGACGGCGTCTGGAAGCTGTGGAGCGTCGGCATCGACGAGTTCTATTACAACAGCGCCGGATACAAGAATGGCTGGACGAACGTGCCGGCAGAGCCCGCCGAGAAGAAGCCGGACATGCTGATCAAGGCGTATCCGCCGGATATACCGCTGACGATACTCGGTCAGCGTCAGCAAGGGTTCATTCCCGGCAGCACGCAATTCAATCCGTACGTGCACAACGGGCCGGCGTATCCCGGTTATCCGTCTGCCACGCCCATGTGGTTCCACTACGTGAATCCGGTGAGCGGGCGCGTTCCGCCTTATTACTGGCCGGATTGCGTGACGTGCGTGGCGCGACCGGACACCAGCCTCAGCGCCAACGGTTACTGAATGAGCGCGCCTGATCGATGGGTCCGGTTCGAGACGGCGGGCGAAGGGCCGCGTTATGGGTTTGTGAGCGGTGAATCGATCGTCCCGATCGCGGGAGATCTGTTCGGCGAATGGAGGCGCGCGGGGGAACCGCTGCCGCTCGCGGGCGCGCGCCTCCTCGCACCTGTGATCCCGCCAACGTTCTATGCGTGCGGGATCAATTACGAGGGGCACTGGCGCACGGCGGCCGAGGAGTTCGGGCTCGACCTCCAGAGGACATGGCCGCGGTCTCCGGAGATCGGCTACCGCGCGCAAAGCGCCATTGTCGGGCCCGGGGACGCCATCGTGCTGCCTTCGGATGTACCGCCGAACGTGCAGGTTGAAGGCGAGCTGGCCGTTGTCATCGGCAAGCGGGCGAAGCACGTGAGTGCGGCGGAAGCGTCCGAATACATTTTCGGCTACACGATCTGCAACGACGTGTCGGCGCGAGGGTGGCAATTCCAGGACCGCACGTTCTGGCGCGCGAAGAACAGCGACACGTTCAAGCCGCTTGGGCCGTGGATTCAGCGCGGCGTGGATCTCGCAAGCCTGGTCACGCGAGTCAGCGTCAATGGCGAAGTACGCGAGACCTTTCGAACCGCCAACATGATTCACTCGATTGCCGACTACATTGCCGCGATGACTCGATACATCACATTGGTGCCTGGGGACGTGATCATCATGGGGACGGACGGGCATTGCCCGCAGATCCAGGCGGGCGACACGGTCAGCATCGAGATCGAAGGCATCGGTGCGCTGACGAATCCGGTGATCAGGAGCGATGCTCCATGAGTGCGCGCAGCCTCGTCGGGGTTCTCGCGCTGCTCGCTGCCGCGTCCTGCTCGGCGATCGTCACGGCGGCACCGATCGATCGCGAGGTTGCCGAGCGCATCGCGAAGCTCGATCGCGACGTCGAGCGCGCTGCTTCGATTCGGCAAGTGAAGCGGCTTCAGACGGCGTATGCGCACTTCGCCGACTACGGCCTGTGGGACTCGATGGCGGACCTGTTCGCAGACTCCGGTGTCCTGCGGATCGGCGAGACCGAAGTGAAGGGACGCAAGGCGATCCTCACCTGGCTCACCAAAGAATTCGGCGGCGGCAGGCTCGGCCCCACGCCCGGAGCGGTGACGACACGCCTGCAGCTCACGCCGGTGATCAATCTCTCGGCGGATGGGCGTACGGCGAAGGGTCGCTGGCACGAGCTCGCCATGCTCGGCCAGCTCGGCGGCGAGGCGCACTGGTCCGGCGGCATCAGCGAGAACGACTACGTGCTCGAAGGCGGCCGCTGGAAGATCGCGCGGCTGCACCTGTATCCGATGTACGCCGGCAGCTACGAGGAGGGCTGGAAGGCGCATGGACCGGACATCAAGAGGGTGCCGCTACACTTCACACCAGATACGGCCGGCGTGCCTGTGCCCAAGCCGGGCGAGAAGCTGCGAGCGGACGGATTGCCGAAGGATGCGGAAGCTGCAGCAGCGCGCATTGCCGTGCTTCGTGAGAAGCTGGCGCGCATGAGCGCGGAGGATGCGGCCGAGCGGCTGCAGAACATCTACGGCTATTACGTCGATCAGAAAATGTGGACCGACGTCACCGATCTCTTCGAGAAGGATGGATCGTTCGAGATCGTGGGCACAGGGCGCTACGTTGGCGAGCAGAGTATCCGCCGCGCGTTCGGGAGTATCGCGTCGAATGGGTTGCTTCATGGCGAGGTGAACGATCATCTCCAGCTTGAGCCGCTCGTCACGGTTGCGCCTGGCGGCGCCGAGGCGTGGCTGCGCGGATTTCAGCTCGGCATGCTGGGGCAGAACGGCGTCGGAGCATGGTGGACGCACGCGATCGTGGAGACTCATGTCGTTCGGGGGAGCGACGGACTCTGGCGCATCCGATCCATGCGAGTGTTTCCGAAGTTGCGCTCGGACTACTACCAGGGTTGGGCGCGAAGCCAGATGCCCGAGCCGCGCCCGGCTCGCGGCTACCAACCCGATGCGCCCGGCCTGTCACTGCCGCCCACAGGCCAGGCGTGGATTCCAGCGTTCAATTTCCCGCATCCCGTCACCGGCAAGCCGATCGTCTACCCAGCCGGCGTCACTGCACTCGGCACAAACCAGGCCGCACTGACGGCCGCGAACACACCCGTAGCCGGCGCAGGCCGTGAGGCACTGGCTGCCTCAGCAAGCTCGCGCGCGGCCAGTGCGGGCGAGGAAGCAGCGCCCACGGCCGCCATCCTCGCGGAGCTCGAACGCCAGCTCGCCGTCGCCAAGGCACATGACGCCGTCGCAAATGTGAGCCACGCCTTCGGCGATTACCTCGATGACTTCGATTGGGACAACTCCTCGGCCCTGTTCGCACGCACCGGCCGGCGTGGCAAGTATCAGGTCGGCTTCTACGTCGGCCCCGAGCGCATCCGCACGGCCGAAATCACTCAGTACGGCCGCCCGCGTTCACCGCGAACTGCAGTGCAAATCCATCTGCGCACGCAGCCGGTCATCGACGTCTCGAATGAAGGCATGACCGCGAAGCTGCGCACACGCCTGTTCTCGTTCAACGCCAGCACGACAACGCCCGGCAGTTTTCAGGGCGCCATGTATCCCAACGACAAGCTCGTCATGCAGGACGGCATCTGGAAATTCCAGCATCAGTCGATCGACGAGTTCTACTCGCGCTCGGCCGGCTACAAGAACGGCTGGGCGAAGGTGCCCGAGGTGGATCAGGCCAGGCAGTTCGCGCCCGATCGCACGCCGTCACTCATGGATAAGCTGCGCGCAGCCTATCCGCCGGATGTCGACATCCTCGACATGGGACTGCGCGCAGTGGGCTTCGCGCCCAACCTCGAGTTCGTCGATTTCCCCGACGTGAAACCGATGTGGTTCCACTACGCCAACCCGGTGAGCGGCCGCCTGCCGCCGAACTACTGCCCCGACCACTCCACCTGCTATCAGGCGAAGCCGCTGTTCCAGGATCAGGAGCCGACGGCAGGCGAGTGATTATTTCTGCGTAGGCATGATGAAGTCGGCACCGGCACTCGGCCCCTCCGGCCAGCGCAGCGTCGCGGTCTTGTAGCGAGTGTAGAAGCGCACGCCCTCCGGGCCATGCATGTGATGGTCGCCAAAAAGCGAGCGCTTCCAGCCGCCGAAACTATGAAATGCCATCGGCACAGGAATAGGTACGTTGACGCCCACCATGCCGGCCTGGACCCGGTGCAGGAACTCACGCGCGGCGCGTCCGTCGCGAGTGAAGAGGGCGGTGCCATTGCCGAATTCGTGATCGTTCACGAGCGCGAGCGCATCCTCGAAGCTCTCCGCGCGGACGACGGACAGCACCGGACCGAAGATCTCTTCCTTGTAGATGCGCATGTCTCGCGAAACATGATCGAACAGGCAGCCGCCGAGGAAGAACCCGTCTTCATGGCCGCCCGATGCCTTGAAGCCGCGCCCATCCACGACGAGGCTCGCGCCCTCCGCGATCCCAACATCGACGTACGAGCGCACCTTGTCCCGATGCGCTCCGGTGATGAGCGGCCCCATGTCGTTGCCCTCATCGCTGCCCGGCCCGATCTTGAGCGCGCGCACGCGCGGGGCCAGCCTGTCTACGAGACGATCCGCCGTTTCCGTTCCCACAGGCACGGCGACCGAGATCGCCATACAACGCTCGCCAGCCGAACCGTAGGCCGCGCCCATCAGGGCATCGACCGCCTGGTCGAGATCGGCATCGGGCATGACGATCATGTGGTTCTTGGCGCCTCCGAGACCCTGGACGCGCTTGGCGTTCGCGGTTCCGCGACGATGAATATATTCCGCGACCGGCGTGGAACCGACGAAGCTCACGGCCTCGATTCGCTGATCCTCCAGCAGCGCATCGACGGCCTGCTTGTCGCCATGGACGACGTTGAACACGCCATCCGGCAGCCCCGCCTCCTTCAGCAGAAGTGCGAGCTCAACGGCCAGGGTCGGATCGCGCTCCGAGGGCTTCATCACGAAGGTATTTCCGCAGGCGAGGGCGACGGGAAACATCCACATCGGAACCATTGCAGGAAAGTTGAATGGCGAGATGCCCGCGACGACGCCGAGCGGCTGGCGTAGCGCCACCGCATCGATCCCGCGACCAACAGCCTCGCTGTACTCGCCCTTGAGGAGCTGTGGAATGCCGCAGGCAAACTCCACCACCTCCAGGCCGCGCGTCAGCTCGCCTCGTGCGTCCGAGATGATCTTGCCGTGCTCGCTGGTGATGATCGAAGCGAGCCGCTGCATGTCCCGCTCCACCAGCGCGCGAAAGCGAAACAGCACGCGTGCGCGGAGATGCGCCGGCGTGCCGGCCCACGAGGGAAACGCTGCCGCCGCGCTTGCAACTGCTTGGCTAACCAGTGCGTCGTCCGCGAGCTCGACTGTCTTCGATACGCGACCGACCGCCGGATCGTAGACCGGCGAGGTGCGTTTGCCCGCACGCGTCTGTGTCTGGCCATGGATGAAGTGCGGGACGACCGGCAGCTCGCTCATTCGACGTTCTCCTGATTTCTCGTTGCGGCTCGCGCCGCGTTTCTACGACGCGGTGGGTATATCGCGCGCGATGACCGATCGCTGTATGCATTTTCGCACAGGACCCTTGCGTCATTGCCGCTTTTGCGCACGCGCAGTCGCGGCACATCATCGAAGGAGATGAACTAGAAGATTCTGAGGAGGGGGCGTGAAACATCCTTTTGCGAGCTTCAGCATTTGCGCCGTCGCGCTGGCACACGCAGCCGCGGCGTCGGCGCAGGACACCGAGGCGCCGGCGGGCACGACTGGCGATTCGGCGCCGATCGCGGACATCGTGATCACTGCCACACGGTCTGAAACCAATCTGCAGGACACACCGCTCGCGATCACCGCGGTGACCGCCGAGACACTGCAGGAGCGGAGTATCACATCGACAGCCGATCTCAGCGCGCTTGTGCCGAACGCAACGTTTCGCCAGACGCAGGGCGCCTTCGGCCGATCGCTCTCGGCGTTCATTCGCGGCATCGGCCAGGGCGATGGCAGCCTCGCAGCCGAACCGGGTGTGGCGTTCTACGTTGACGACAGCTACTACCCGCTCGTCCTCGGCTCGATATTCGACCTGCTCGATCTCGACCACGTTGAGGTGCTGCGCGGTCCGCAGGGAACGCTGTTCGGGCGCAACGCGCTCGCTGGAGCCGTGAACCTCGTGAGCAAGGAGCCCCACCCCGGTGAGTCCTCGGGATACGCCGAAGTGACGACCGGAGAGTACAACCGAATCGACGCGCGCGCCGGCTTCAACGCGCCGATCGCCGAAGATCTGGCCCTGCGCGTGTCGTTCGTCACCAAGAACAGGCGCGGCTTTCAGAAGCGGCTCGATTTCCGCTGCGAGATGATCCGCCGAGGTACGCCCGAGCTCGCCGGCAATTTCCCGTTCCTCGAAGGGCTCGACATCGCGCCGGCGAACAATGATCCCGATAGCTGCGTGGTCGGCTACAACGGCGGTGAAAAGGCATATGCGGCCCGCGCAGCGCTGAAGTGGAGCGGCAGCGAGAATCTCGCGGTGAGCCTGATCGGCGACTACACGAACGACACCTCGCCCGTGCAGGCGGACCAACTCCTTGCTGTGAATTCCGCCGTGTCGAACGCGCGCCCAGGCATCGCGGTGACGGCGAATACATTCACCGCCCCAGGCGGCCCGGTCTTCAACTACGACAGCAGGTTCATCACCGGATCGCCGTCGTACACGTACGCGACCTATCGGGACCCGATCGCTTCGGGCGCGAACATTCCCGGCACGCTGTTCTACAACGGCTCAGTCACTCGCGGTGGTCTCGCGTTCGATCCCGTCAACGCCGTACGCAACTGGGGCGTGACGAACAAGATCGTCTACACCGTTGCGGATCGCATCGATCTCACGCTTATCACGGGATACCGCGACCTCGAGACGACCTACACGTTCGACGTCGATGCCTCCCCGCTGCAGATCGAGCACACCCGCAATACGACGACACACACCCAGCGCACCGTGGAGCTGCGCGCGACCGGCAATAGCGAGCTGATCGACTGGACGACCGGCGCGTTCTATTACTCTGCCGACCAGCTCGTGCGACTGATGTTCGCTTCGCCGTTCTCGAACCTGCAGCGCTATCAGAACAACCGGTACGAGCCCGAGAGCAAATCCGTCTTCGCCAATGTGACGCTCCGTCCGTTCGGCCAGAGGTTCGGCATCAACCTCGGCGGTCGCTATTCGGACGACGAGAAGCCGGTGAGCTTCGACAACCGGCAGGACGGCGTGCCGACCGGCGACATCGTTTTCCAGGTGACGCCGGCGGAAACGCGCTTCGACTGGAAGGCCGGTCTCAATTTCGAGCTGACCGACGACACCATGCTCTACACATCTGCGTCGACGGGCTTCCGGTTGCCGTCCTTCAACGCGCGTCCGTTTCAGCCCTCGCAGGTAACGCAGATACCGGGCGACGATCTCGTGGCCTACGAGCTTGGCGCAAAGGCGGATCTCTTCGACCGCAAGCTGCGCCTCAATTCGGCGCTGTTCTACACCGACTTCCGCCAGCGCACGACGACTATCTCCGGCTCCGAGTACCAGCTCATCGGCGGCCAGCCCGTGCCGGGTGCGCAGGTCAGCGAGCCGCTACCCGGCGGCCCGGAGGGCTCCACGCGCTGTCGCAACCGGACCGCTGCGGAGATCGAGGGGGGCGTGCCCGGTTTCGTCTGCGTTCCCCGAACGTTCTACACAAACACGCCTGGCGAGGTGAAGGGCCTGGAAATCGAGTTCGAGGCACGGCCCTTCGACGGGCTGTCTCTCAACGGTGCGGCGGGTTATGCGAAGTTCGAATCGCCGGATCTGCGAGCGGCGGGCCGCGCGAACGACCGTCTCGCCGGGATTCCGGAGTTCAACGCGAATGCCGGCATCCAGTACGAGATCAACATGCCGTTCCTCGGGGGCAGCATCACACCGCGCCTCGATTGGTTCTACACCGGCGACATCGCGTTCAGCACGACTCGCAACGACCTCACGCAGGGCGGCTATTCGGTGTTCAACGGCCGTATCACGTACGAGAACGACGAACACGGATTCTCCGTGGCGCTGCTTGCGACAAACCTGTCCGACAAGTTCTACTATTACAATTACTTCGATTATCAGGCGCTCGGGTTCCCGAACACCAACGCGCAGCCGTCGCGTCCGCGCGAGTGGGCGCTGACGTTGCGCAAGACGTTCTGAAGGGATGGCGATGAGGTCGAGCCGGAGAGACGTGCTGTCGGTGGGGTTGGTTGCCGCTTCGGCGGCACTCGCGGGTGGTCGCATCGCTCGCGCACAGGATGCGCCTGGCGCGGCCGCTTCTGGGGCGCGCGCGGCGGGCGCGCAAGCGTCGACTCCGCAGCCGCTCGCGGAGAATGCACGGCCGGTCGCACCGAATCAGCCGCTCGGCTCGAATTCACCGCTCGGCTCGAATCCGCTGCTCGAGCCCAATCTTCCGCCGCCCGCGATCACCGCGCCGGCCGCCGTCGCGAAGCTCGCTGGCGTCGACCTCTGGTATTGGGATTCGGGAGGAGAGGGGCCGGCCGTCGTGCTCCTTCATCCTGCCACTGGCAGCGGACTTGTCTGGGGCTATCAGCAGTCCGCTTTCGCCACGGCGGGCTATCGCGTGATCGGCTATTCACGGCGCGGCTTCAACGGATCGAGCCCCGTCGATCCGGCGAATCCGGGCACGGGCGCGGAGGACCTGCGCCTGCTGCTCGATCACCTGCGCATCGATCGTGCGCATCTCCTGGGCACGGCCGCGGGAGGTTTCGTCGCCGCTTCATTTGCACTCACGTGGCCGAAGCGCGTACTGAGCCTCACGCTTGCGTGCACGATCCTCTCCGGCGCAGACCGCACCGTCATGGGGATGCTGCCGTCGTTGCGCGAGCCCTGGTACAACGCGTTGCCTCACGAGTTTCGCGAGCTCAGTCCCACCTATCGCGCGATCGACACGGCGGGCGTGCAGCGATGGCATGAGCTGCATGCGCGGTCGCGCGGAGGCAATCCTGCCGTCAATCAGCCAGCCGGCGAGCCGGCAACGCTCGCGGCGATCGCGAAACTGACCATGCCGGTGCTGCTCATCTCCGGCGATGCCGACCTCATTTCCCCGCCGCCGATCGCGCGACTGTTCCACCGAACCATCCCCGGCAGCCAGCTCGTCGTGCTCGCCGAATGCGGCCACTCCGCTTACTGGGAGCGACCCGACGAGTTCAACGCAGCGGTGCTGCGGTTCATCGGCACCCACCGCGGCTGAGAAACAGCCGGGGCAGCGGCGGGACACATAACCAACGCCGCCGTGCGCGCTCACACTCTGCGAGGCAACCGCTGGAGCTGATTGCAGCGTCAACGCTTGCGCCGACGTGACCTCCGCTGTGCTCTCCCTGGCTCTTTAAGCCATCCCCTGTCTCTCTTGAAAGTCAGACACCCGACCCTAGCTCGGGCCGTCGTTCCCGGATCGCGTTCACCATCTTGTCCTTCAGATGAGAAATGCTTTCCCTGTTCATCGTTGCTCTTGCTGGCGCACTCGCTTTGATCGGCCTGGGCGGTGGCTTGTACGAGACCAGCGTCGTCGACCGGAGCTGGCCAGACAAGCCTGAGCTCATCCAGCCAGGTCGCGGCGGCCTTTCGCGCAGGTACTTCTGGATTCCCGCGCACACCGCATTCGAAATCGCGCTGATCGCGGCACTCGTCGCCACCTGGTCGGCAGTCACCGTCCGCGAGTGGCTCCTCATCGCGCTGGTGAGTCACGTCGTGATGCGGCTGTGGTCGGCGTTCGACTTCATTCCGAAGGCGTTGTCCTTTGAAAAGGCAGACCCTGCGACGATCGCGCCGGACGCGGCGCGAAGGTGGACTCGCCGCAGCCGGCTGCGCCTGCCGCTCGACCTTCTGACCTGTATCGCAGTTCTGGCCGCACTGATCGATCTCGCGACGCAGACATGAGAGACGTCCCATCCACGGCCTTCGCCAGAGTGCTGCTCTGGCTGTTCGTCATCAACCTCGGCATCGCTCTCGGTGCGGGGTTGTTCGAGAGCCGCATCGTAGTGCCCCAGTGGCTCGTCCACTCGCCAGATACCGGCAGCTATTTCTGGGATGCGGAGGCTGTGCGAGAAGCCAACACCGGCGTGAGGTTCTGGGCGTACGTGACGACGGGGCCGCTTACGATACTCACGCTTGCGAACCTCATCGTTGCGTGGCGTTCGCGGGGCCCGCTGAGAAGGTGGTGGCTCACTGCCGCGATCGCGGAGCTCGTTGGCCGAGTCATGACGTTCGCCTATTTCATCCCGACGATGATCGAGCTGATGGGTGGCTCGCTGCCCCAGACGGAAGCCGTGGAAGTGGCTCAGCAATGGGTTGGGCTGAACTCCGTGCGGCATGCTCTGGGTATCGTCGCCTTGCTCGCCGCGCTCAAGGCGTTCTCTTTAGCGTACGCGCAGCGCCGGGAGTGAACGACACCGGGGACGCCTCGTCCCACGCATCGGTATCGCTTATGCCTCCAGACAGATTTGGTGTTTCCCCGCGCCGATAGCCCCTCTCTACACTCGAGGGCGCTTTGGAGGGGGCGCCATGACGACGAGAACAACCGATTCGAGCATTCGCTGGCGGGGTGCGGCGGCCGCGCTGGCCTTGACGGCGGTGGCCACCGGCGCCGAGGCGCAGAGCGAAACGGAAGCCGATCGGCAGGCACTTGCTGAAGTGCTCGTCACGGCGGAGCGGCGCGCGGTCAACCTCCAGGACGTGCCGGCATCCGCCACGGTTCTCAGTGCGGCGGACCTGGCTGCGCAAGGCGTCGATAACGTAAACGAGATACAGCAAGCTGCGCCCAGCGTTGCCATCAACACCTACAACCGCTCGACGTTCATCAACATTCGCGGGGTAGGCATCGGCCAGTCCGCACCGACGTCGAATCCCGGTGTTGCGTACTACATCGACGGGATGTTCATCCCGCACGAGCAGTTCATCGCGCAATCCTTCTTCGACATCGAATCCATTGAGGTGCTGCGTGGTCCCCAGGGCACGCTCACAGGGCAGAACTCGACCGGTGGCGCTATCTACGTGCGTACGCCGGCACCCAGCACCGAGGGCTTCTCGGGATACATCGACCAGACGGTCGGCGACTTTGACTGGTACCGCACGACGGCGGCCGTGAACATCCCTCTCGGTCAGACGCTCGCGCTACGCGTCTCCGGTGTGTACGACGATCGGGGCAGCTTCACCGACAACATCGGAACCAGCCGAAGCGAGCCGGGCAGGGGAAAAGACCAGGCCGCGAGGGCGGCGCTACGGTTCGCGCCAACTGACGCATTCACGCTGGACCTGCGTTACGAGTACTTCGACCGGGAAACGGACTACAACGCCATCAAGAATCGTAACGATGCCGTGACGACCGATCCGTTCACCATCGAGGAGGACGCGATTTCCTTCCTGAACCAGAGCGGCAGCCGCGCCTCGCTCGAGGCGCGATTCGATATCTCCCCGGGGCTGGAACTGCGCGCGCTCACTTCCTGGCTCGATGCCAGGAACGAGGACCAGGCGGATGGCGATCGAACCGCCACCGCTTTGCCCGTCCCTGCGGACCGGCCCACTAACGGCGCGAACACGGCGCTTTTCCCCGGGCGAGTGGGATACACCTCGCAGGATCTGCGCACATGGGTCAGTGAGATCAACCTGCTGTCGAGCGGCGAGGGGCGTGCGCAGTGGGTGATCGGCGCGTTCTACCTGGATGAGGAGAGCCCGGTGTCGGTGCTTCGGGACAACCGGAATACGGTGACGTTCGTGCAGTCGAACTCGAGCATCGTCACCGAGCTCACGAACACATCCAGATCGATCTTCGGGCAGCTCGACTTCCGGTTCGCGGATTCCTGGGCGCTCGATGCGGGCGTGCGATATTCGGAAGACAAGCAGAGATACACGCGCCTCGTGCTGCCGGGCGCGCCGCCGCCGGGATGTTTCCCCTGCACCACGCAGGCGGAGTCCGACGAGGTGACCGGCCGCCTCGGCCTCAAGTACTTCGCGAGCGACGACCTCATGGTGTACGGCACGGCCTCGAAGGGTTACAAGGCCGGTGGCGTCAATCTCGACCCTCGCCTCCCGAACTACGAGCCGGAAACGAACAAGATGGGCGAGCTCGGCGTGAAATCCACGCTTGCCGGGGGAAGGCTCCGCGTGAACGGCGCGATCTTCTACTCGGATTACGAGGGCATCCAGCTCTCCGCCCTCACGCCGGTCGGCACGCCGCCGGCGCTGCTGCCGAACACCCTGAATGCGGCGCCTGCCGAGATCTATGGCGCCGAGCTGGAGCTGACCGGCCGCTTCGACCGTCTGGCGTTCAACCTGGGTTTCGGAGCGCTCCACAGCGAGTTCACGGAAGACGCGATGCTCACGGACTCACAGACGAACACCAACCGCCTCGTGCCCAAGGGCTCACGCGTCCCGTTCTCGCCTGAGCTCACGGTAACGGCTGGAATCCAGTACGACTTTCCCGTGAGCACCTGGACGCTGACTCCCCGCGTTCAGGTCTCGTACATGGACGAACAGCTGGCCACTCCTTTTCGATACGAGGCCACCACGGTGCCGTCGCGCACCGTGACGGATCTTCGGATCATGGCGTCGCCCACCGACAACCTGCATCTCGAAGCATTCGCCACCAACGTTTTCGACAAGACCTACATCGCTGTCCAGATACAGGACGCCAGCAGCGCGGCAGGTGGCATCATTTATGGAGCCCCGAGACAATACGGCATCCGCGCGCGATACGATTTCTGAGGAGCGATGACGAGGAAGATTTCTGCGATTACGCTGCTGTCGATCGCGGCGTTCACCGCCGGCGTCGCTGGCAGCGCCGAGGGCCCCGACGCGCGCTGGTGGTCGCCCGGCGACGGCGCCACACTTCCGCAACTGGCCACGTACGCAAATCCGTTCGGCGAAGCCGCCATCCTGAACACCGGTGGGCCGGTCGTGACCAAGGGGCATCCGTTCTTCGAGCCCATCGGCGAGAACGGGCGCGCCTGTGTCACCTGTCACCAGCCGGCCAACGCCATGTCGATTTCGGTCGACATGATCCGGCGCCGGTGGGAGGAGACGAATGGCAAGGATCCGCTGTTCGCGCCGGTGGATGGCATGAACTGTCCGCACCTGCCCCCCGAGGATCCGAAGTCCCACTCCCTGCTCCTGGATCGGGGGCTGTTCCGCATTTTCCTGCCCTGGCCGCCCAGGGCGCCGGACGGTTCCACCATCGATCCGGAGTTCACGCTCGAAGTTGTGCGCGACCCCACGGGATGCAACACGCACCCGATATACGGCCTGAAGAGCGCGAATCCCACAGTGTCGGTGTATCGCAGGCCACGGCCCGTGGCGAACATGAAATACGTGACCCACCAGGGTTTCGGCGTATACGCCTTCATCGGCAAGAGCGGGCTGCCTGCCTCGCGCGACCCCGAAACGGGCAAGCCAAGCGGCATGAACCTGCTTTCCGATGCACGGCATCCGACGCTTGCCACACAGGCAGCGGATGCGGCGGCCACGCATCTCCAGCTCAAGGGCAGGCTGGAAGGCGCGCGCCTCAAGGGCATCGTCGATTTCGAGAAACAGCTCTTCGCGGCGCAGACGAGACACGTGGGCGCGGGCGATCTCATGGAAGAGAACGGTCCTGCGGGTCTCGGCGTGCTCAATCTCGCGAAAGGACGCGAAGGCGTACTGGGCAACAACACGACGAGCTTCGTCATCCCGATGGGGGACAGCTGGAAGAAATTGCCCGAAGCGCAGGACGCGGCTACCCAGGCGCGCAATCGCATGCGCGAGTCCATCGCGCGCGGGCATGACGTGTTCATGTTCCGCACGTTCTGGATCAAGGACGCGATGCACCTCAACACGGTGGGTCTCGGCAACCCGACCAAGCGCACCTGCGCCACCTGTCACGGCATGCACATGATGGGAATGGACGTCGCGAATGGGTGGATGGATATCGGGACGACCAATCTTCCATGGGCCCGCGAAGAGCCCCTCAATCCATGGAACGACCGGAAGCCCGAGCTGCCGTTGTTCCGTATCACCTGCAAGCCGGGCGTGCCGCCACATCCTTTTCTCGGTCGGGTGTTCTACACGCAGGACCCGGGGAGGGCGCTCATTTCGGGCAAGTGCAATGAAGTGGGGACGATTGTCATGCAGCAGCTGCGAGGGTTGGCAGCGCGCGCTCCTTATTTTTCCAACGGATCCGCGGCCTCGCTCCGGGAGATGGTCGATTTCTACGATCGCCGCTTCAACATCGGATACACGGATCGGGAGCGCGAGGACCTGATCAACTTCCTGAGCGCATTATGAAGCCGCTGCCGATAGTCGGACTTGTCGCGCTCTGCATGTCCCAGTGGGCCGCCGCGGCACCGCCCGCGCCCGGCTCGCACCTGAGCTTCGTGAGCTGCCCGATCGTGAGGGACACGAAGACGGTGCCGTGCTGGCTCGCGGAGCATGAGGGCGAAACGTACTTCCTCACCCTGCAAACAGATGTGAGCGCGCCGGTGAATCCGCCGTGGCTGGGGCACAAGGTCCTGGTAGAGGGTGTGGTGTCCGACGAGCCGGGGATTTGCGGAGGCGTCGTTTTGAAGCCGGTGGCGCTTTCGGTGATGCAGGAGCTCGATGCCTCGTGCAACACGATTCTGCCGGCCGAGGATCGATACGAGCTCACGTTCGAGCCGCCGCGGCCGCCGGGGCCGAGCCGCGGGCGGCTGGCATTCGGGGGATTCGCGCCGCCGGGGAGCTTGCCGGACGATACGGACTTCACCGCGGACCGGCGCTTCACGCTTCAGTACGAATTCGACGGCATGGTCGGGTTCCGGCACGCGCCGACGCTCCAGCAGATCCTGGACTTCGCGACCCAGGCAAAAGCGCGCGAGCTTCGGATCGTGGGATACCGGGCCGCGTCGCGCCTCTCGAACGGGCAGACGATGATCGAGCGCGAGGACATCGAGCGCGAGCGCGCCGAACAGATCCGGGAGCTGCTCAAAGGGGCAGGCCTGACTCAAGTCCGGTACAGGCTGGAGTGGAAGGACGTGGCTGCGAGCGCCGATGGCAAGGACGATGCGGCGAACCGGCGCGCCGAGGTGCTCGTCCTCTCCGGCCGGAAGCGCTGAAGGTCACAGGAAGCGCCCGATCGCCGCACGGCTCGCGAAGGCGCCTGCCGTGTGAGCGGGGCGCGTCGTTACGCCGGTGTCATCCTCACCGGTACCGAGATCGGGCCGAGCTCGGGCATTCCGCTCATCTTCAGCTCGCCGCACACCTCGAAGTGGCTCGTCTGCCGTAGCAGCTCGTCGAGCGCGATCGTGAGCTCCTGGCGCGCCAGCGCGATGCCCGCGCACATGTGAGGCCCGCGCCCGAACGCGAGATGCTGCCGGATGTTCGGCCGTCGAAGCCTGAAAGTGTGCGGGTCGGGAAACACGGCCTCGTCGCGATTGGCCGATGCGTAGACGAGCGCGATCGCCTCTCCAGGCTTGATGCGCCGTCCATGAATCTCGACTTCGCGCTTTGCGGAGCGCGCGAATCCGCGATACGGCGTGTAGAGACGCAGAAATTCCTCCATGGCGTCCGGAACGAGCGACCGGTCCGCCCGCAGCTGCCGCTGCAGCTCCAGGTCGCGCGACAGATGAACGACGATACTGCCGAGCAGAATAGGCGGCGCCACGAGCCCCACGACGAGAACCTGCCGCACGCACCCGGCGAGCAGCACTTCCGGAAAAGGCTTTCCTTCGTTGTCGCGTGCTTCGAGCAGCGAGCTCGTGGGATCGGTCGCCGGGTCGCGCGGCTCGCGACGTCTCTCCGCGATGAGCTCGGCAGCCATGCTCGCCAGCTGTTCCGCGGCCACTGCGACGCTCGACTTGTCGAACGATTCCCAGGCCTTCACGTACGCCCTGGCCGTCTTCCAGAGCACCTGCGTTTGCGCCTCCGTGAGCCCGAGCCACTGGCCAAAAACCGCGGCCGGCAGCGGGCTTGAGAAGTGCTCCACGAAGTCGGCTTCCCCTCGCGCGACCAGTTCCTCCATCAGGGAGCGCGCTATGCGTCGGGTGACGGGCTCGAGGTTCGCCACTCTCGCGGCACCGAGTGCGCGATCGATCGCACGCCGGTATGGCGTGTGATCCGGAGGGTCGAGGTGCAGTGGCGGTCGCCGTCCCGTGGTGGACGAGCCCGGCACGACGTTGCGCACGGACGTGATGTACAGCTCCGGCTGCATCAGCATCCGGAAAACGTCTTCGTAGCGCGTGATCGCCCAGAATCCGTCGAACGCGGTGCTGTGGGCCACGGGACAGCGCCTGCGCAGGTCCTCGAACACCTCATGGGGACTATCGAAAGTTTCCGGAGCGGTGGGATCGTACTCGTTGGCGAGCGAGGGATCTTCAGGCGAACTCGACATGACGGCTCCGGATGAGGAGCTTCGATCTTAGGTACCGGCACCCGCTTTGGGTAACACCGCTTCGATCTACCGGCTATAAGGTGCGTTGATGGGGCTGCAGGCGCTGCGCCGGCGGTTTCGAATCGCGCAAGCGGAGCAGCGCCACGGCTCCCGCCGCAAGCAGCGAAAGCCCCGCGATCGCGAAGACGGGATGATCGAACGAGCCCGTGCGCTCCCGGATCCATCCCACGAACGACGGGATCACGAGCCCCGCGAGATTGCCGCACATGTTGATGGTTGCGAAGCCGCCAGCGAGGGCGGCCGGGCTCAGGAACATCGGCGGCAGCGTCCAGAACGTTCCTTGCGCGGCCCCCATGAAGAGCCCCGCGAGAGTGAGGCAGGCGAGCGCCGCGAAGCCCGTGCCAAGCAAGGGGCTCAGCGCGATGAACACGCCGGCCCCGAAGGCGGCGAGCCCCACATGCAGGTGGCGCTCCTGCGTGCGATCCGAATGCCACGCATTGACGATCATTCCGACTGCCACAGCGATCCACGGCAGCGCCGTGATCACGCCGATCTGCATGTCCGTCGCTTCGGCGGAAACGTGACGAATGATCTGCGGCAGCCAGTAAAGCAGCCCGTTCGCGCCCGCCATCAAGCCGAACCAGCAGGCGGCAGCGATCCACAGGCTCGGGCTTCGAAGCGCAAGCGCGCTCCCGCCGTGCGCCGGGTGCGCGGATCGTTCGCGCGCGATCTCGTCCTCGATCCACTTCTTTTCGTCGGCGGATAACCACGAAGCGTCGCGCGGCTTGTCGGCGAGCAGCCAGAACGTGGCAATGGCGAGGAGAATCGTGGGCGTGCCTTCGATGAGCAGCATCCATCGCCAGCCCGGCCAGTCGACGGGGTTGTCCGCGCTCATCAGCCAGCCCGCCAGCGGCCCGCCGCAGATGGCGGAGACCGGCACGGCGAGCATGAACGTCGAGATCGCTCCGGCGCGGTGGCGCTTCGGAATCCACTGCGCCAGGAAGAACATGACTCCCGGCGCAAACCCGCCTTCCGCGATACCCAGCACCAGTCGCAGAACGTAGAAGCTCCACGCCGAATGAACGAATGCGAGCCCCGTGGCCGCCAGTCCCCAGGTGAGCGCGATGACGAATACCCACCGCCGCATGCCGATCTTTTCCAGGAGCCACAGGCTCGGCCACTGGATGAGGATGTATCCGACGAAGAAGATGCTCACCCCGAACCCGTACGTTTCCGGGGTCAGGCCGAGCTCGTCGTTCATCTGCAGCGCTGCGAAACTGACGTTCGCGCGATCGATGGTGCTCAGGAAGAGCAGCGCCAGCAGGGGGATCAGCAGCCGCGATTTCGCCTTGCGAACGGCCGCATCCAGTCCCAAGTCGACCCCCGTGGCAGATGTTGCGGACGATGCCGCATGGTACCGATCGCGAGTCGGCGCGGGAAACAGTGGCTCTGGTTCCCCTCATAAGCAGCTCTTATGATGAAGGGGCGCCAGCGGCGGGATACGACAATGACATCCGATCGGTCGGGGGGCAGCAGGCATGGATAGCCGCCGGCTCCGGTATTTCGTGCAGATCGTCGACAGCGGCAGCATCACGCGCGCCGCGGCGTTGAGCGGCGTCGCGCAGCCGGCGCTCAGCCAGCAGCTCGCCATCCTGGAGAACGAGCTCAAGGTGAAGTTGCTGGAGCGCTCCGTCTCCGGCGTGACGCCTACCGCCGCCGGGCGGACGCTCTACGCACGGGCGCAGGCGATCCTGCGCCAGTTCGAGGAGCTTCGCGAGGCGGTCCATCGGGAGGTGAAACCGCTCTCCGGAACGGTCCTGCTCGGCATGCCGCCCACCATGCTGGCCCGGTTCGGCCTGCCTCTCATCGAAAAGGTGTGTACCCAGCATCCGGAGATGCACCTGCAGATTCGCGAAGAGGGCAGCATGGTCCTGCATGAGCTCGTCTCGAACGGGAAGCTCGAGCTTGCGATCTCCGCCACGCGTCCCGAAGGGACGCTCGTCGGCGAAGAGATGCTGTCCGAGCCGATCGTCCTCATGTATCCGCCGAAGCTGGACCTGCCCGAATCGGCGACGCTCGCGGACATCGCCCGGCTTCCGTGGGTGATGCCGCGGCGTCCTAATGCCATTCGCACGTTGATCGATGCCGTGTTCGCTTCCTGCAATCTCACTCCGAACGTCGTCGTGGAGATCGACTCGCTGCACAGTGCGATGGAGACGGTGCGGCGGGGCTTCGGAGTCGGCGCCATGACCATGGGCGTGATGAAGGACGATGTCGAAGCCGGCACCCTGCGCGCGCGTCAGCTCGGCGATGGGCCACTCATGCGTCCGATGTATCTCGTCCACCGTCGCGCGCCGGGCCTCACGCCGGCGGCGCAGTTCGTGTACGACATTCTGCGCGACGCGGCCGCGGACGCACGTCTCGGATAAGCGGCCACGCGCCGCCGCGCGGCGCATACACATCAGGATCGCTTATACCTCCCAGACGGATTTGGTGTTTCCCTGCGTCGGCGGGCGATCCCTACACTCGATTCGAAACGCGGCGATTGCCGGCTCGGCAAGAAAACAACAGCCGCCTGCGTAGACGCTGGAGGGGGGACGCTGCGATGAGAGGCAAGGCATTTCGGCTATCGATCTGCGGGGCGGCGCTCCTGCCCGCGGCCCTGTTGAATCCCGCAACCGCTGGTGCTCAGGAGATCTCGGGTACGGATGAGCCTGTACCGGAACAGCAGGTCACGATCACCGGCTCTTACATCCGCCGCTCGGAAGGGTTCACGCCTGCATCTCCGGTAGCGCAGATCGGGCGGGAAGACTTCGAAGCGCACGCGCCGAAGACCGTTGCGGACTTTCTCACCCAGCTGCCCTACAGCTTCAACACGCAGTTCACGGTAGGCCGCGCGCTGGGCTCGTCGAACGGGTCGGGCAGCCTGAACCTGCGCAATCTCGGGCCGGATGCGACGCTCGTGCTGCTGAACTCCCGGCGAGTCACGCGCGATGCGGTCACGGTGAACAATGTGGACGTGAACTCGCTCGTGCCGCAGATCGCGATCGAGCGCATCGAGATCCTGAAAGACGGCGCATCCTCCATCTACGGCTCCGATGCGGTAGGCGGGGTGGCGAACTTCCTCACCCGCCGGAACTTCGACGGTTTCGAATTGCAGACCCATGCCGACATGCGCGAGACGGGCAGCACGACGGATGCCCGGATCTCCGCGCTGTGGGGTCAGCAGACCGAGAATGGCGGAGTCGTCATCGCGGCGGAGTACTTCAACCGCGACCCGTTCACCTGGGAGTCCTACGACCTGCGGAAGCAGTTCGACGGCGCCATCGACGGCGACTTCCGGGCCTCCGGCTGGCCGGCGCGCTACTCGATTCCGAATCGCAACGCCGCCGGCGCCATTGCCGGTCCGGCGACGACCATCGGCGATCCCGACTGCGGCTTGTTCACCGGCTCCGCATTCGTCGCCGGCGCGCCCGTGACGCGTCTCGGCGTTACGTATCCGGGGAGCTGCCAGCAGAATCTGCCCTTTGGCACGAGCGCCAACGCCGACGAGAGCCGCTACCAGGGCTACCTCCAGTTTCACCGCGATTTCACGCCGGCGCTGCGCTTCTTCGGCGAAGCGGGCCTCATGCGAACGAAAACCGGCATCGTCGATACACCCGGCGCGGCGGTGAATCCCGGACCGGGACAGCCCCCGGTCATCATCCCCGGATACGCTCCTTCGAACACGTTCCGTGCGATGAGCTCAGCCGGTGCGCCGCTCTATGCGCAGAACAGCGGTGTGCGCCTCGACTTCGACAAGGACGGCGTCGGCGGCAACGACTTCGTTCCTGCACGAGACGCGGCGGGCCGCGTCATCGTCGTCGGCACGGACCCGAATGCTGTCGGTGCGAACGGGCTGCCGGTGATTCCCTTCTGGGAAGACGTCACGGTCTTCAACGGCAGCCGCATTTTCGGCCTGAACTGCAATCTGCCCGGAGATCCCGCAACCACGGAGAACTGCCGCAACACGTACAACACCACGCGCTACGAGGTCGATGCCCTCCGTTTCGTCGGAGGTCTGGAGGGCGATCTGTTCGGCGACCGCTGGCACTACACGGCGAGCTACCTCTTCGCGCAGACGAACGAAGACGACACGACGTTCGGCAGCAGCTTCTCCATGCCCGCCTTGCGCGCGGGGCTCGCAGGCTTCGGGGGGCCGGGTTGCAACACTCCTTCGAACGACCCCCTGCAGAGCGGAAACGTGCGTCCCGGCAGCGGCAACTGCGCCTTCTTCAACCTCTTCGGAAACTCGGTCACCACGAGCTCCGGATCCCTGCTCGCCAACACCCCCGAGATGGTGCTCTACGTCACCGGCCAGGACTGGCAACGGTTCCAGACCAAGGCGCAGATCGTGGACCTGATCTTTTCGGGCAGCCTGATGAAGCTGCCAGCCGGGGACCTGGGGCTTGCATTCGGGGCACAGCAGCGGCGCGAGACCTGGTCCGCGGACTACCCACAACTGCAGAACTCGGGTCAGAGCGATCTGCAGGCCGCCTTCTTCGACAAGGACGTCGACCAGAGCTCCATCGCCGTGTTCGCGGAAGTGGACGCGCCCCTCGTGGACTCCGAGAGTTTCGGACGCCTCGAGCTGAGCGGCGCGTTGCGATTCGAGAACACGGCGGGTCCCGGGCTTGAGACCACGGATCCGAAGATCGGGCTGCTGTATGCCACTCCCGGGGACATGCTGGCTCTGCGGGGGACCTGGAGCACGTCCTTCCTCGCGCCCTCGCTCTATCAGCGTTTTCGGCAGAACGTCGTGTTTACGAATTCTGTCGACGACGGGCTCACGCCGCAGATCGACAACCTCGCGCGTATCACCACGCTCGTCAGCGGCAATGCGCAGCTCGAACCGCAGACGTCCCGGAACTACAATCTGGGTTTCACGCTTCGCCCCATCCAGTCGCTGAGCGTCGACGTGGATTACTGGCACTTCACGTTCGAAGACCAGATCTCGATCGAGAATCCGCTGGAGCTCGCCGCTTCCCTCGAAACCACTCTGGACCCCACGAAAGTCCAGCGTGACCCGTCGGCGGGCACTGTGATCTACAACGGCGTGAACGTGGGGCCGATCGTCGGCTTCAATACTACGTACGTGAACAATCGCACGCTGGAAACTGCGGGCTTCGACTTCGGCATCAACCACGTTGCGCAGCTCGGTCGCGCAGGTTCGCTGCGAACGGCGGCTGCCGCGACCTATCAATCGACGTACAAGATCAACGGTCGGGACATCACCGGTAGTCGCAATGCTCGCGTAGCCGGTGGTTCATTCGCTGTGCCCTGGCGCGCGACGCTGCAGAACCTGTGGGTGATCGGCGGAAGCTCGGTCCAGTCGCTCGTGCGATACACCGATGGATATGCGAACGACCAGATCCCCAATGCCGGCACTCCCGTGAAGCCATTCATCGAGCCCTACGTTTCGTGGGATCTGTCCTACGCATACAACTTCGGCGAACGCTTCGGTCTGCGCGGCAGCGAGATCGCCTTCGGCGTGAACAACGTGACGGACGAGATCCCGCCCTATGTGCCGGATGGGAATCACACGCTCTCCAGCATGTACGACTACAGCGGTCGTCACTACTGGCTGCGCCTGAAGGCCAGATTCTAGGCAAACGAAGAAGCTCATCCGCTCATGAAAAAACTTGTTGCAGTGATGCTGGTGGCGACCCTGATTGCAATGACCTCATCGGTCCGCGCGCATCACTCGACCGCGAACTTCGACATGACATCCGTGCGCACGATCACGGGCGTGGTGACCTACTTCGGGTTCACGAATCCGCACTCCTACATCGATATCGACGTGGTGGAGGACGGGAAGACGCAGCAGGTGAAGGTGTTCACCGTCGCCAAGCTGCTGATGAAGCGGTATGGATGGGTGGAGGGAGACTGCAAGCCGGGGGACACGGTGACCGTGACCGGCAACCCGGACCGCAAGAATCCCGGGTACCTGTATCTCAGGAAGATCGTGTTCGCGAGCGGCAAGACCTGGACACGCGACACGGTGCCGGATTGAGCGCCCGATGTTGCGGCTTTCCACTTTGCTTGTCGGGACTCTCATGACGCTCGTCGGCTGCGGTTCCGTGCAGACGGAGCGCGGGCCGGCGGTGGATTTTTCGGGACGCTGGCTTCCCGATCCGTCACAGGCGCAGCCATGGCCGGACCCCTTGCCTCTGACCCCCGAAGCTCGTGCGCGAGTTGCTGAATTCGTGCCGGAGCAGCACGACCCCACGCACTTCTGCATGCCTTTCGGGACACCCCGGAACACTCTGGCAACCGAGTTCCCGATGGAGATCGTCCAGACGCCGGAGCGTCTCACGATGATCTTCCAGCCGGATCTGTCGAACGCGGAGGTGCGGCGGATTCATCTCGACGGCCGGGGCCTGCCCGCCGAACCGGACGCGGGCTGGTTCGGCACATCGGTGGGGAGATGGGAGGGCTCGACCCTTGTGATCGAGACAGTCGGCATCGATCCGGATGTGATCGTCAGCAGCAACGGACTGCCGCACAGCGGCGCGTTGCGCATCGTCGAGCGCTTGAGCCTTGTGCAGGATCCGCAGCGAGGAAGAACACTGGTCGACGAGATGACGCTGGAGGACCCGGGGGCCTACACGGAGCCGTTGCGCACGCGGCGATACTTCACGTGGGCGCCGGGCGTCCAGTTCCGGGACAGCCATTGCGGCGAGCGCCTGTGGATCGAAAAACTGTGGCGCGATCGGCTCGAGGAGCACGCCTCGAAGGCGAGGTCGGAATGAGCGGCCAGAGCCCCAGCCGGCTGGGTCGGACGCTTGCCGTGCCGGCCCTTGTGCTGATCGCATGCATAGCCGGCAAGCCGGCCTGCGCCGAAGCGCCCGCGAGACCGGACATCGCGGGTGTGTGGCTGCCGGACGGCCGTCGAAATGCGGGTCAGTGGCCGAAGAATCCACCGTTCACGGACGCGATGAAGCGCGCTCGCGAGGCGTGGGCGCAGAAGGCGATGCCGATCGATTTCGAAATCGACGACGAGAACACCTCATGCATGCCCGGCACCATGCCCGGAATCATGATGGGCATTGCGCAATATCCTTTTGAGATCATCAGCACGCCTTCGCAGGTCGTGATCCTCACGGAGATCTACGGTCTCGTCCGCCGGATCCATCTCGATGGGAGATCCGCGCCGCCAGAGCTGCTTCCGAGCCGAATGGGATTTTCGACGGGGCGGTGGGAAGGGGAGGCGCTGTTGGTGGAAACGACGCACGTGCAGCCGCAGAGCGAGCGTGCGAACCGGCCGTCCAGCGGCGCGATGCGGATCGTCGAGCGCTTCACACTGGAGCCGGGCGGGGCTGCCGGCAAGGCGCTCAGTAACGAGATCACCGTCTACGACTCCGTCGTATACAAGGAGCCCATCACGGTTCGCATGTATTACAAATGGGCTCCCGACGTCTCCGTGGGCGAATACCTGTGCCAGCAGGACATCTGGGATCAGCACATGGATGGGAACCGCAGCGAGATTCCGTGGAGAAAGTAGCTCTGGGAAGTCGTTGACGTTTCCGAGGGATGGCAGAAGTCGCGCTGTTCCGGGCGGCTCTACGCTGACTTCTGGTCCGCAACAAGCTGCTCGGCGGCGCTGTTGACGCGGGAGCGGGCGCGGGCTGCCGCGGCGGCAATCACCAGCAGGGACACACCGGAGAGTGCTGCAGGCACCGCAAAGAGCGACATGATCGACGTCTCAGCGATTCCCACGCTCAGCCCCGCGCCGATGAGCACCGGGGCCACGAGCGTGCCGATTCGGCCGACACTCTTCGTCCAGCCGATGCCAATGGCGCGCAGGACGTCCGGATAAAAGCTCGCGAGCACGACGTTCACGCCGCCGTACGCGCCGAGAATGAAGAATCCACACGTGACCAGCAGCGTCATCAGCGCTGCCGCGCTCGCGGTTGCCATCACTTGACCGATGGTGAACAGCAGCAGGGTGGAGATGGCGAGAAAAGAGACGAGCGTGCGTGTGGCCCCGAATCGGTCGATCAGCACGCCGACGCCCAGCGCGGCGACGATGCCCCCGAACGAGAACACAGAGACGGATAGCGCCGCGAAGCTTTCTCCACGCCCCACCGAGACCAGCAGCGTGGGCAGCCATGAGTTGAGGCAATAGCTGATCGTCAGCATGGAGATGAACAGCAGCCACAGCATCAGCGTGCCGACCAGGTAGCGCGGGGAGAGGATCAGGAGCGGATTCGGCTTCGACGGCGCGGAGTCGGCGCCGGCAACTTCGGCGGAAGCGCGGGGAGGTTCCTTCAGCCACAACCAGGCGAGAACCGCGACGACGATGCAGATCGCGCCCACCGCGATCATCGACATTCGCCAGCCGCCAAGCCCCACGAAAGCCGTTGCCACGACGCCTGCGATCGTTGCGCCGAGGCCGTAACCGGTGAACAGGATCATGATCGCGAGGCCTCGCCGCTCCGGAGGCGCGGCCGCCGTAACGAGCGCGAGACAACTTGGAAGGCAGCCGCCCAGGAACACACCGACGATCAGTCGCCAGATGACGAGCGAGGTCGCATCGTCGGCAAGCGCCGTCGCCGCCTGCGCGAGCCCGAAGCCGACGAGGCAGATCAGCACGATCGCGCGCTCGCCCAGGCGACTTGCGAAAACGGGGAATACGACGAGCCCGAGACACTGACCCGCCAGGTTCGCGGAGAAGATGGGTCCGAGCTGCGCAACGCCCAGTTGCAGCGACCGCGACATTTCGGGCGCGAGCGGCCCGAGAATCGAGTGGATCAGCCCGTCGAGCAGGTAGACGAGCGCGCACAGCCCGGTGAGAACGAGGACTGGCGCGGTTAAAGGCATCGCCACACGCTAATCGATCGCCGGGCTCCGATCTGTCCTTTCGCCAGAGGACAGGCCCGTTGTCCTCTGTCCCGTGGACAGACCCTGGTCACCTCGCTCGCTATTTTCCCGGCCCATCGTGCAAGGCACTCCTGGGGGGGCGATGAAGTCCACGCTGATGATCGGGATGGGGCTCGTAGCGATTCAGGCATTGGGCTCGGTTCCAGCGCATGGGCAGGGCACGGGATCTGAAGACAACGCAACGGAGGGCGATGCAGATACCCTGCCATCGATCGTCGTCACAGCCCAGCGACGCAGCGAGGACGTCCAGAAGGCGGCGCTTTCCATCACCGCGGTGAGCGGTGGCGAAATCGAGAGGCGTGGCCTCAGTACGATCGAAGAGCTAGGCACGCTGACGGCGGGCCTGCAGGTCAACCCTTCGGCCGGCCCGTACACGACGTTCTCTGTTCGTTCGGTGAGCTCGCTGAGCGGCAACGCCTTCGCGGACCCCGCGGTGGCGGCCAACGTGAACGGGGTGTACCTCGCCACGCCCACGGTGATGCACGGCCTTTTTTACGACCTTGAGCGGGTGGAGATCCTGAAAGGTCCGCAGGGCACGCTTTACGGTCGCAACGCCACCGCCGGTGCGATCAACATTATTCCGAATCGCCCTAAGTTCACGTTCGGCGCGAGTGCCTCGGCGGACATCGGCAACTACGACCGGCTCAACCTTGGCGCCATGCTCAATGTGCCGCTGTACGACTCCGTTGCGTTTCGCATTGCCGGACAGCGCGTCCGTCGCGATGGATTCATGAGCGACGGGACGAGCGACGACAAGGGAGAAGCCGTTCGCGCGTCGCTTCTCTTCGAGCCGGGCGAGGACCTGTCGATTCTGCTCACGGGCGACTTCGCTCACCAGGATGGCAAGGGGCCGGGCGCGACGCTGCGCAAGTCCTGCGCGCTGCTCGGAAGGCCCGGCGGCGCGTGCTTCGTCGCGGACCCGTACACCGCCGTATCCGACCTGCCAGACCAGTACGTCCCCTTCGGGCTTGCGCCGCAGACGACCGGCAGCTTCGTGGACGGCGATTATTACGGCGCCGGGCTGAACATCGACTGGACCACGCGGCTTGGCACGGCCAGCTTCGTCGGCGGATATCGCGAATCGCGGAACAGCTACAAGGGCAGCGGCACGAGCTGGCTCCTGCTGGAGAACCAGGAGCCGAAACAGGCGTCCGCGGAGCTGCGCCTGGCTTCCACGGGCGAGGGCCGCGTTCAGTACGTGCTCGGCACCTACTATCTCGACACGGAAATGACGGCGCATGCCAACAGCGAGAATGCGGCGCGCGCGAATTTCAGCGACCAGCACACGAATCTCGACGGCTGGACCGCCGCGGCGTTCTCCCAGCTGACTTTCTCGTTCACCGACACCCTCCGTGCCACCGGCGGTTTGCGATACACATACGAAGAGAAGAGCAGCGACAGTCGCCGCTACACTCTCGCCAACACCGTGGGCCCGGACCCGGTAATTCCCGCAGATCCGGTGGGCACACCGGTGAACGTCGTCGCAGGCTCCCGGCACTGGGACAAGCTCAACTGGAAGCTCGGGTTCGAGTACGACATCGGGCCACGGAGCCTGCTGTACGCCAACGTGAGCACCGGCTTCAAGGCCGGCGGGTTCTTCTACGGACCGCCCGGTGCGCAGTCGTACGAGCCGGAAACCGTCACGTCCTACGTCCTCGGTTCGAAGAACCGATTCCTCGGAAACCGGCTGCAGCTGAACGCGGAAGCGTTCTATCTCGACTACCGGGACCAGCAGGTCGCCTTCGTAAAGCTCATCGGGACCTCCGCGACGCTCGTGACCGAGAACGCGGGCAAATCGCGGGCGTACGGCTTCGAGCTGGAGGGGGACTTCCTGGCCACGCCCCACACCCGGATCGGAACCC
>Ga0182742_1001201_pt1 | contig 34699 bp, 37 predicted proteins | sample eDN5th37CBELigMG_FD_128880 | JGI IMG/M metagenome (GOLD analysis project Ga0182742, IMG submission 128880) | Enriched Miracle-Growth compost microbial communities from Emeryville, California, USA - eDNA 5th pass 37_C BE-Lig MG (version 2)... ... | reverse complement strand
TATCAATTAAAGGATATTCAACCAGATGAGCTTGTCCGTTGCATTAAAAGTATCATGAACGGAGAGAATCAACTCCATCCAAAAGCAACTTCTTCTTTATTAGCTAATTTGTCAAAAAAAGAGTCTTTGCCGAAAAGTCGCTTAGAAGAACTAACGAAAAGGGAGAAAGATGTATTAATTGAAATTAGCCAAGGAAAAAGCAATAAAGAAATTGCAGAGTCTTTATTTATTACCGAAAAAACAGTGAAATCCCATGTTTCTAATATTCTATCAAAATTGGAACTTAGTTATCGTACCCAGGCTGCACTATATGCAGTAAAACATAACTTAGGTTAGCCGTTAAAGAGCGTATAAAAAAGAAACGCTCTTTTAGTTTGGAGAGAACTTAAGCGTAGGAAAAGTTATCTACCCATTTATAAAGAACTAAAAATAGAACAACTAAACAGCAAAAAATATGTTAAGCTAGGTTAATCAGTTTTGTAATAGGAGTATATGACATGAAAAAAGGATTTTGTTTATTCATTTTAATGATTACCTTGGCAGGATGTTCTTTTTTGGAGGGAACTGAGGGTTCTGAATTTAAGGGACAGCGTGCTGAAGTGCTTAAAGTTATTGATGGCGACACGATTAAGGTTAAACTTGAAAATGGAGAAGAGGAAAGAGTAAGAATGACGCTAATCGACACTCCCGAAACGAAACATCCTCAACTAAAAGTTCAACCTTTTGGTATAGAAGCCTCTGAATATAATACTTCTGAGTTGTTAGGAAAAAAAGTGGTACTAGAATTGGATGTCCAAGAAAGAGATCAATACGGGAGAGTTCTTGCCTATGTATGGCATGAGGATGTTCTATTTAATAAGGTATTGTTAGAAAAGGGATTGGCCAGAGTAGCTGTTTTCCCACCAAACACGAAATACGTTGATCAGTTTAAAAGTGTAGAGCAGGAAGCAAAGAAATCGGGTTATGGAATTTGGAGTATCGAAGATTATGTATTAAACAATGGTTACAACACGAAAGATTCTCAATTATTAGAGCAAGGAAACCAAATGGACAATGCACATTGTAAGGGAAAGATTAAAGGGAATCGCAATTCAAAAATCTACCATAAACCTACTGGTAAAAATTACGATTCAGTAAGTAAGGAAAACATCATATGGTTTTGTACGGAAGAAGATGCGTTAGAAGCAGGCTTTCGTGCTGCAAAACAATAAAGCAAAAGGTCACAACCTCCCCCAAGGTAGTGACCTTTTAGCTTTATTTTTGCGTTGAACTCTGTTGACAGTAAAAATTGGCCATTTCAGTTAATTCACGGTCGTCTAATTTTAGAATTTCAGCTTCAGTCTTTTCTTTATCCATACTCAATACATATTCTTCAAGTTTGAACCGTTCCATTTCATTTAGAAAATAAGATTTTGTAATTAACATGGTTTTATACCTCACGGATTAAATTTTACACACGAATTCAATCACCATTAGTAGAAAAGAATGAATATTCATTCATTTCTACTGCCTATTTTAATACAAGTTTGATAAGATATCAAATATTTACACCCTTATATAATGTGTTTTTTTCTGAAAATGGAGGGAAAAGCAATATTCATCTTAGGAAATGAACAGAAATTCCTCAACCTATCGCTTTTCATGATAAAATAGAACCACTAGAAAATTTAACCATATGAGGTGCTCGCTGAGATGCAAATTATTGATTTACACTGTGATGCTTTATTAAAACTTCAAGAAGCAAAAGGGGAACTTCGGTTTGCTGATGCGCCCGAACTTGAAACAAATAAGGAGCGGTTAAAGGATGGAGGAGTTGGTGTACAATGCTTCGCCATTTTTATCGATCCAGATATTAAACAAGAACAGAAATTTGATGCTGCACTAGGACAAGTAGATTTATTTTATCGTGAAGTCTTAGGCAAAAACCCCGAAATGCGCCATATTCAGTCCTGGAAAGACTTCGACTTGTTGAAGGACGGACAAATCGGTGCAATGTTGACTCTCGAAGGTGTCGACGCCATCGGCAATGATTTAAGCAAGTTACATATTTTATACCAACTTGGTGTACGTTCTGTTGGATTGACTTGGAACAATGCAAATTTAGCTGCTGATGGCGCAGGAGAACCCAGAGGTGGAGGGTTGACATTGTTTGGGAAAGAAATTGTTGAATTCAACAATCAACATCAAATTTTAACCGATGTTTCTCATTTATCTGAACAAGGTTTTTGGGATGTAATGGAAACAGCAGCCTATCCGATTGCAAGTCATTCAAACTCACGTCAGCTTTGTAATCACCCACGTAATTTATATGGTAATCAAGCATCAGCATTGTTTCAGAAAAACGGAATGCTTCATGTTGTCTTTGCTCCACAATTTGTAACAGAAGATGCTAACGCAACGATTCAGGATGTGGTCAAACATATCGATTATTTTTGTTCGCTAGGTGGTGAAAAACATCTTGGGCTCGGTTCCGATTTTGATGGCATCTCTACTCATGTAAAAGGTCTAGAACATGCCGGGAAATATCAAGATTTAATCAATGAGCTGCTAAAGCATTTTTCAGAAGAACAAGTGAACGGTTTTATGTACCAAAACTTTTTAAATCATCGCCCGGAGTTATAAACAATAAAAAAAAGACAGAGAGCACAGCTTTCTGTCTTTATCAGGTTTACCCTGTATTTTGTTCAGGATTTTGATTTTGGAGCTTTCTCCGAAAAACAAAGCGTAAAAGAGGAGGCACAGCAAAGAAAATAAATAATAAGCGAAAAATTTGAAATGCTGTTACAATCGAAACATCCGCATCCCCTTCGTGGGCGAGAATCCCCATTTGCTCCATACCACCAGGTGCCAAGCTAAGAAATGCTGTTGAAAGAGAAACTCCATAAATACGTACGAGAACTAAACTAAATGCCATTGAGGCGAAAATGAGCAAAAAACCACTTATACATGCTAATAGAATGAGCTTCTTTTTTGATTTAAGTTCTCTTGGATTGAGCAGTAAGCCAATATAACCTCCAATCATCCATTGTGAGAAATCTAAGATGGTATTTGATAAGTATGGAGCTTGGAAATCTGTAAGATTTAACAAAGCAGTTCCTACAATCGGACCTAAAAGATAAGGGGTAGGAGCTTTTAGTTTTTGGCCAACCTTAGCCATCAGCAAACATATGATGATGTACATCAAAAGGTTCGGAAAGAGTGAAGAGCTGGTGCTAACACTATCTTTTACAACCAAGCTTGATTCATCCATTCCTTGTGCAAAAGGACCAAGTATGACAATGAAAGGCACGATGAACACAACCATTAACAAACGTGATACTTGTAAAAAGCTTACCGTTGTCACATCCATCCCTTTAGCTTCTTCGGCAAATAAAATCATTTGTGACAGTCCGCCAGGGATACTGCCGGTCAACACAGTTGGATAATCTGCTCCAGTAAGTTTTGAAATCAGATAAGCCATTACTGCACTAAAAACTACAATTAAAACAGTCATTAAAAACATGACAGGTAACTTATAGCCAATTTCCACTAAGGCTTCTCTAGTTAGTTCTAAACCAAAAGAATAGCCAAGGATAATGAGCCCTGAATTCCTTAAAACAGGCGGCCAATAGAGGGGAGTGTTTATGTACCTTGTAGCAAGGAGCATCCCTACGATGGGTCCTAAAAGCCACGGAACAGGTGAATCAATCAGTGAGAATAACAGTCCGCCACAGAAGGTAACAATAACAGCGGTTAAGAAAGAGGGGAATTTATTCATAACCTGTTCTTTTGAATGTATCATTTAAACCCTTCTTTCCTGATAAGATTACTCTTTGATTTTACTATATTTAATGAGGAAGGGAAGAGTCTATTTTATTGGACAAGCAAAACAAAGCAGTGGAATTAAATCCACTGCTCATGTAAGACTTACTTCCAAAGTTTCCACCATTTTTTCTCGGGCCCTTTTGCAGCTGCCGCCTCACGGTAGCTGACCACCATATCTTTAAAAATCTCATCCCGTTTATGTATTTCATTACGGAACTGCTCTCGTTCTAATTTTAAAGTTTCCAGATAATACTCTCTGTCCATTGCAAGTTGTTCGTTCATTGTACTAAGTTCGGAGGTTGTCATTTCATTATTTTTAGAAAGGTAATCTGTTAAGATTTTAAATTCTTCCGATGACTCATCTAGTTTTGCTGCAAGGTTGCGCATTTCTTCATAAGTACCTTCCGAAAGCTTCGAAACAGATTCTGAAAGCGAGCTTATATTCTTCGTTGTTCCTTTTGTTAATTTTGAGAGATTTTCTTTTATGGCAGCAACTTCTCGTTTCGTTCCATTCGTAATTTTTGTGACATTGGAAGTTAAATTTGAAATTTCTTTTGTCGTCCCTTTTGAAAGCTTCGTAACATCCTCTGAAAGGTCTGTTACCTTTTCTGCCGTTCCTAATGATACTTCGGATAACGTTGCGAATGAGTCGGATGATCGCTCCGAAACATCCGTAACCTGCTGCGAAAGTTCACTTAAATCAGCTTTCATCCGGTCCTTAGACCGTTGAATCGATAATGATAATGCTTTGATTGTTTGCAAGGAATTTGAAGCAATGTCTTTTTTTACTTCATCAACAATCTGTGTTCGCAACCCATTGCGAATTTCTGCGCGGACATCTTGCAATAGATCTTGTTTGTAAACTTCAAGAGCATTAAAAAAACCTTCAACATCAAACTGATGAGTTTGTTCAGCAGGAGCATTAGTCTCAGCAACTATAGGAAGATTGGTTTGGTCTTCTTGCTCAACGTTCTCCTCACTGCTCATGTTATTCATATGCTTCTTCATAAGTTCGCGAATCATATCTTTACTAAGATTTTTGCTGCGCATTTGTTTAACATTTTCTAGGAGTTTAATTTCTTTATCCGTATAAAATCTTGCTCCTTGTCTTGTTCTTGGTATGGCAAGTAATCCGTTCAAATCTTTTTCCCATTGACGGATTGTACCGGAAGGAACATTGATTTTTTTTGAAACTTCTTTAATCGTGTATGCTTTCATAAATTGATTCATTTTGCCAACCCTTTCTTCTTTTAAAATTTATCCGTTGTAGATTTTGGAACCAATTTTGTATGTAGAAGATATTCATCGCAGGGGGTTCTATTTTCCTGCCACTTGACAAAAGCTATCAAAAGAAGTGTGCTTTCACCATACGTTTTCATAAACCAACAATTCTTCAACGAATTTGACAAAAGTCTTAAATTACGACATGAAGAATTGTGAATGATGTCTAACTTTAATCGGATACAATACAAGATAAGGTCAAGTTTAGGGGGATAATGATGAAGTCAATTATTGCGAGTCTTGCATTTGAAAATTGTCGGGAGGCACTGGCATACTACCAAGATGTTTTTGGAGGGGAAGTGAAAAATGCCCAGCTAGCAGATGGGGTAGAAATGTTTAAAGGTCATGAAGGGAAATATATTCATGCCGAATTACATATAAAAGATCATTGCATACTGTATTTAACTGATATCTTTAGTGAAAACCATATTGTTGGTAAATCTTTTCAGCTCGTTTTGGAAATGAGTAGTGAGGAAGAACTTTATTCCGTTTATGAAAAGCTAGCTAAAGACGGGAATATACAATTTCCGCTTTCTGATACATTTTGGGGAGCGAAACACGGAGTCGTAAAAGATCGTTATGGTGTCACGTGGGGTGTAAATTTTACAAAAAACCTGTAGGAGGAGTGTTCACTTGACGGAAGAAAATGTTCGAATAGAAAAAGATTTTCTCGGTGAAAAAAAAGTTCCAATTGATGCGTATTATGGGATTCAAACGCTCAGAGCTGTTGAAAATTTCCCAATCACAGGTTATCGCATTCACGGGGAATTAATCCGTGCTTTGGCAATGGTTAAAAAGGCTGCAGCCTTAGCTAACTCGGAGGTTGGAAGACTCTATAAAGGGTTGGCAGAGGTGATTGTAAAAGCAGCAGAGGAAGTTATTGACGGGGAATGGCATGACCAATTCATTGTCGATCCGATTCAAGGTGGAGCAGGAACCTCGATTAACATGAATGCGAATGAAGTAATTGCTAATCGGGGATTAGAGCTACTAGGTGAAAAGAAAGGCGATTATTTGAAATTAAGCCCCAATACACATGTGAATATGGCCCAATCAACAAACGATGCTTTTCCAACAGCCATGCATATCTCAGTCCTTACCTTATTGGAACAACTCCTAGAAACAATGGGTATTATGCACCGAGCCTTTGAACAGAAAGCAGAAGAATTTGATTCATATATTAAAATGGGACGAACGCATTTACAAGATGCGGTACCAATACGTTTAGGTCAGGAATTTCAAGCATATAGCCGTGTAATTGCTCGTGATATAAAGCGAATTCGCTCGACACGAGAAGCTTTATATGAAGTAAACATGGGTGCAACAGCCGTTGGTACCGGGTTAAATGCAAATCCAAACTATATTAAACGAGTAGTAGAATATTTAGCTGAGATCAGTGGATTTCCACTCGTAAATGCAGAGAATTTGGTTGATGCGACTCAAAATACGGATGCCTATACGGAAGTGTCAGCAGCCTTAAAGGTATGTATGATGAATATGTCGAAAATCGCCAATGATTTGCGCTTAATGGCATCTGGCCCACGTGTTGGTTTTAATGAAATCTCACTCCCGCCGCGTCAGCCAGGTTCATCGATAATGCCGGGCAAGGTAAATCCAGTGATGGCTGAAGTCATTAACCAAGTAGCCTTTCAAGTAATCGGCAATGATAATACCGTTTGTCTCGCCTCAGAAGCTGGTCAGCTTGAATTAAATGTGATGGAACCTGTCTTGATTTTCAATTTAATTCAGTCCATCTCGATTATGAATAATGCTTTTCGTGTCTTTACTGAATACTGTATTAAAGGTATTGAAGCAAATGAAGAAAAAATACGGGAGGATGTGGATCAAAGCGTAGGAATTATTACCGCTGTGAACCCTCATCTCGGTTATGAAGTTGTAGCACGAATCGCAAGGGAAGCCATCATTAGCGGGAAATCTGTGCGTGAACTATGTCTTGCATATGATGTTTTAACAGAGGAAGAGTTGGATATTATCCTTAATCCATATGAAATGACAAATCCCGGTATTGCAGGAGAAGAACTGTTAAATAAAGATTAAACCAAAGGAAAATCACTTTCTGTAAAAAAGAGAGTGATTTTTACTTTATTTATCAGAAAATTCAGTTGACTTATTGTGTTTTTTCTAGTTATTCTAAATATTGTACATACCATATTTTGTAATCGTTGTATTGATTAAGGGGGTAAGAGAATGAGTTTTGGAAACCAAGTCCAATTTAAAGTATATCGGGAACAAGAAAAAGCTGTTGTTCCGGTTTCTTTTGAAGAGTTAGAGCAAGCGGCAAGAAAAAAACTAGATGCTTCACCATATTATTATGTCGCAGCTTCCGCAGGAGGAGAAGAGACGGCGAAAGCCAACCGAGAAGGATTTAATCGCTGGAAAATCGTCCCGAGAATGCTTTGTGATACGAGCAAACGAGACCTAAGTATTGAATTATTTGGAAAAACGATTCCCTACCCAATCCTTTGTGCACCGGTTGGAGTTCAAACAATTGTCCATGAAGAAGGAGAGATCGCTTCTGCACGAGCGGCTACTTCAATGGGAGTTCCGTTTATATCTAGCACTGCATCCACACACAGTTTAGAGAAAGTGGCTGCTGCTGCGACAGAAGATAGTCTGAAATGGTTCCAACTATATTGGAGCTCAGATCGCGAAATCGCTGCATCCATGGTGCAACGCGCTGAAAGGACAGGTTACGCTGCAATTGTCATTACGCTAGATACTCCGATGATGGCATGGCGTGAGAAAGATATCGAAAATGCTTATCTACCATTTTTAATGGGGCAGGGTATTGGCAATTATCTTGAGGATCCCGTTTTTTGCTCTAGACTGGAAAAGCCACCACATGAAGACATTGTCGCCGCGATTACACTCTGGTCGCAGGTGTTTGGGAATCCAAGACTAACCTGGGAAGACCTCCAATTTATTCGGATGCAAACTTCATTGCCAATCTTATTAAAAGGGATTCTTCATCCTGAAGATGCCAAGTTGGCTTTAAAACATGGAGTAGATGGAATTATTGTCAGCAACCACGGTGGAAGACAAGTAGATGGTGCCATTTCGACAATCGATGCTCTTCCTGAGATTTGTGATGTTGTCAACGACGAAATCCCAGTTCTATTGGATAGCGGGATACGACGTGGTGCGGATATCGTAAAAGCATTATCCTTAGGAGCTAAAGCCGTATTAGTTGGGCGTCCATATATTTATGGCCTTGCACTTGCTGGAGAGGCTGGTGTTAAACAAGTGCTACGCAATTTGATCGCGGATCTTGATTTAACTATGGCTCTTTCCGGGAAAAAATCAATCCAAGAACTTGATTCATCTCTTTTAAAGCGCATTTAGGTGAAGGCAGCTGTTTGGTTTAAAACAGCTGCTTATTCTTTTATTAACCCTAAGAATTTCAAGCCATTATAGACACCAGAGTCTGTTACTGAGGTGGTTTTATGATCCGCATACTGAAATAAATCTTCATGGGCATTGCCCATTGCAAATCCTTCTCCTACAGCCTGCAGCATTTCTTTATCGTTCATTCCATCCCCGAAAGCAATTGCTTGTTCTTTTTCGATATTTAATTCCTTTAGTAATAGTTGAATCCCGACTCCTTTGTTAACTTGATTTCGTATGATATCAAAGCAATGTCGCATTCCATCAACATTCACTTGTGAAAAATGAATACCGTCTTCTAGGGAATAAGAGTATTGGTCATTTTCTCCATTCATAATAATCGTCATTCCCAGAACCTGATTGGCTTTATCTTGTTGATAAACCTTATTGTTCCGCAACCTAAATGCTTTAATAAATTCGGTCACAGAAGGGGGGGCCAGGGAGGTAAAGTAATTCGCATTATCTGTATAAAGGACCATTTCGTGCTGGTTTTTTTTAGCTACTTCAAGAAGACGATGAACAGTTTGTTCTTTCATTGGTTCAGCAAAAATTTGTTTTCCATTATAAAGAGCTAACGCACCATTATAGCCAATTAAGGATGAGATTTTTAACTCATCCCCGATTTCTTTTATTTCGTGTACGGGCCTTCCTGTTGCAAGAAAAGTTTCGATTCCTTGCGCTTGTACTTGTAAAACCGCTTGCTTCGTGGAATCCTCGATAGAATGATTAGGTTGAAGGATGGTGCCATCAATATCTAGAAAAAGGATTTTGTAGGTCATCGGTATAAACTCCTTATATCGTTTGTCCCTTATTCTACCCATTATGAAATTTAGACACAAATTTTACAGTACGTCGTTCTCGATTCTCGTGATAACGTTCTTCAACATTCTTTTTAATGATTCGATGTATAATAGAATAAGTAGCGTTGAGAAAGAGGTGAATATTGATGGAAGCTGAAACCATCTTAAAGAACTTGTCTGGTAGGAAACCGAAAATTCTTGGTGAAGACGACTTTTTTCAAGTTTCCGTCCTTTTACCTCTCGTAAAAAAAGACGGAGAAACGCATATCTTATTCGAGGTTCGAGCCAGTCATTTACGTCGGCAGCCAAATGAAGTCTGTTTCCCAGGAGGGAAAATGGAGAAAACTGATCCTACGGGTATGGCCTGTGCGATAAGGGAAACCACGGAGGAACTTGGAATCGATCAAAGCAATATTTCAAATGTAGTCCCTTTAGATTATATGGTCTCTGCATTTGGCACCATCATCTATCCGTATGTTGGATTAATCGAAGATATTACCCAGTTAAAGCCGAACCCAGACGAAGTAGGGCAAATTTTTACCGTGCCACTATCTTACCTTCGTGAGACCGAACCTGATCGGTATAAAATTAATTTTCAAGTCGAACCTGAAGATGGGTTTCCGTTTGATTTAATTGTGGGTGGCGAAAATTACAATTGGCAAATGCGTCAACTAGAAGAGCAATTCTACACTTATGAAGGTTATGTCATTTGGGGACTCACCGCAAGAATACTAACTCATTTTCTCGAGTTGACAAATACTGATCGCTTCAAATAGAAAAATTCGTTTTCAGTGTATCTTCTGTTTTGTAGATTCTTCTAATAAGGGAGAAAATTCTTGCATCTTATTAGGTAAAAAGGGATAATGGAAAACAAATCTAAAATACGGGGGATGAACTATGAAAGTCGTTAAATTCGGGGGCTCATCTTTAGCCTCCGGTGTACAAGTTGAGAAAGTATTTAATATTGTTACTGCGGACCCAGACCGCAAAGTGGTCGTCGTATCTGCTCCAGGAAAACGTTATCCCGATGACATTAAAGTAACAGACCTATTAATTGCTTGTGCAGAGCAGGTACTAGAGACAGGGGATGGTGGAGAATACTTTGATACTGTCATCCAACGGTATACATCCATCGCGAATGAGTTGGGTCTCTCAAATGAAATTATTGAAATTATTTCTGATGACTTACTTAAATTACTAGCCGATCGCTCGAAAGATTCAGCTCATTTTATTGAATCTGTAAAAGCGAGCGGAGAAGATAACAATGCGAAATTGGTAGCCGCATATTTCAAATCTCGCGGACTTGAGGCAGAATATGTCAACCCAAAAGAGGCTGGTTTACTAGTAAGTGATGAACCGGGGAGTGCCCAAGTACTACCCGAAGCTTATGATTCTTTATATGAACTGAGGAAAAGATCTGGTATCCTGGTCATTCCAGGGTTCTTTGGCTACACCGAAAAAGGGGATATCGTCACGTTTTCAAGAAGTGGTTCGGATATCACGGGATCGATTTTAGCAAACGGGGTAAAGGCGGATGTTTATGAAAATTTTACTGATGTAAATGCAGTTTGTTCAGTAAATCCAGGAATTGTGGAAAACCCTAAAGAAATTAGGGAACTGACATATCGTGAAATGCGCGAACTATCTTATGCAGGTTTTTCTGTTTTTCATGATGAAGCCCTTATGCCGGCTTTTCATGCTGGCATCCCTGTCCATGTACGGAATACAAATAATCCTGATGCACCCGGAACTAGAATTGTGAGCGAACGAAAGAACACAAATGGTCCTGTCGTTGGCATCGCCAGCGATAAAGGTTTTTGTAGCATATATGTAAGCAAATACTTAATGAACCGAGAAATTGGCTTTGGTCGAAAACTCTTACAAATATTAGAGGAGTATCAGCTATCCTACGAACACTTGCCTTCAGGAATTGATGATATTTCGATAATTCTCCGTCAAGATCAAATGAGTTTTCTTTTTGAAAAGGAAATCTTACAGCGGATTAAAAATGAATTGGAAGCAGATGAAGTGAAAATTCAGCATAATCTTAGTCTGATTATGGTTGTTGGAGAAGGAATGCGCTGTAATGTCGGTACCATGTCTCGTGCTGCCAAAGCATTAGCAACCAGTGGTGTAAATATCGAAATGATTAACCAAGGCTCTTCTGAAGTAAGTATGATGTTTGGTGTCAAGGAAGCTGATGAAAATCGAGCGGTTCAATCATTATATAATGAGTTTTTTGCAAGGGTTATCGCATAACCAAAGTGTAAAAGAGGAGTCAACGTGTACAAGCGTTGGCTCCTCTTTCTTATTGTTTATAACGAATATAATCATAATTTGATGTGGGTTCCTTTTTGATCATTTCTCCATTTCCATCATAGTAAACTTCGTATTCTTGATAGGTTTCCACTACTTCCCCTTCAATTACGTCTTGACTAACAAGAAACATTTCTAATTCAGGAAATTGTACATTTTCCTCTTTTGTTTTAAAGCTCGTTACTGTTATTGCTTCTTCAGAAGTTGACTTCAGGACTTCATCGAGCGTTAGCTCAATCGCGACTATTAAAACGCCAACAAATAAAATCAATTTAATAAAGTTCTTCAAAAACATACACCCCCATTGCTTTTACCCTGCAGTATAGCTTGGATTCTCTTACTAAATCATATGCTTGTACTAGTGGAGTGTATGACCAACATTCTTTCTCGATAAGCAATGCATAAAACTGCCTTTCACACATAGATTACCTCTAATGAAGGGGGAATCAATTATGATGAAACCAAAGCGACTCCAAAAGGGCGATACAGTAGGGATTATCGCACCTTCAGGAATTCCTCAACCCGAAAAACTCGAAAAAGGTCTCATTTTTCTAAATGAACTAGGATTAAAGTTGAAATTGGGGCGTCATGTTTACGATAAATATGGTTACTTAGCCGGAACAGACATCGACCGATTAGAAGATCTTCATACCATGTTCGAAGACCCAGAAGTCAAAGCCATTTTTTGTGCGAGAGGTGGATATGGAGCGGCGAGGTTAGCTCCAATGATTAACTATTCCCTAATTCAAAACAACCCGAAGATTTTATGGGGTTACAGTGACATCACATTTTTGCATTTGGCAATTGGGAAACATACTGGTTTAGTTACATTTCACGGTCCAATGCTTGCCTCTGACTTTGGAAATGAATTTGTTGAAGAACAAACAAAGCAATCAATCACACAATTGTTTGACTCTAACCCAGTCAACATCTCAAGCAATAATGAACAATCTGTTATTGACGGATATGCATTCGGCCCGCTAATTGGTGGAAACCTTACGTTATTGACGAGTAGTTTAGGTACAAAGTTTGAACTTGATACAACAGGGAAAGTATTATTAATCGAAGAAATTAAGGAGCAACCACGTGCCGTCGATCGAATGTTAAACCAATTATATATGGCGGGAAAACTCACCGATTGTTCAGGGATCCTAATTGGGGATTTCCACGAATGCACAGCTGACTCGGGTCCTTCTTTTAGCACAGAGGAAGTTATCTTACATTATCTGAGGCTTGCAAATAAACCAGCAATGAAAGGCTTTAAAGTAGGCCACTGTTCGCCAAATCTGGCTGTTCCACTCGGTGTTAACGCAATGATTGATACTAGAAAGCAGGAAGTTTTAATTGAAAGTGGTGTCTTGTAAAAAGTTTAACAGAACATAAAAAAGGTATTTCTCGGGGAAGCGCATAAGTTGACAAATTCTCATGGTTCGACAGTTAAAATAACAATAAGATAGTATTTGATAGACATTTGATAGTTTATGCTATCTATCTGCTATAAATAATCGACAATGTTTTTAATCTTACAATTATATTCATAAGCCGATTTGTCTCTGCTTTTGCCAATATTCGTCAGTTTTATTTTTGTTTTTTTTTCACCCCAAATGGTATCGCTTGCTACTATTATGCTATATAATGATTGTCATGGTTTTAACCGGTTGAGTTACAGTAGCATTTTTTGGGGGGATTAACGGATGAAAATGAGAGTTTCAGCAGTTCAATATCATCTTCATACCATTCGGTCATTTGAAGAATTTGCAGCTCAATGCGAACATTATATTAAAACAGCTCAAGAGTATGATTCTGAGTTTGTTTTATTTCCTGAGTTTTTCACCACTCAATTACTATCAATTGGCAGTGATCAGCAGCCGAGTCTAACAATAAATGAATTACCTGGATTTACTGACCAATATTTAAATTTATTTCAAAAATTAGCGCTTAAAACAGGAATGCATATCATTGGTGGTACTCATGTAGTTGCGAGAGAAGGGAAGCTTTTTAATGTGGCTCACCTTTTTTATCCGAATGGTCAAATTGAAGAGCAAGCGAAACTCCATATTACACCAACGGAAGTTAATGAATGGAATATGTCCCCGGGTTCAGAATTTAAAGTATTTGATACAGCGAAAGGCCGAATTGCCTTGTTGACTTGCTATGATATTGAATTTCCTGAGATTGTTCGAATGGCCAAAGCAAAGGGAGCAGATGTCATTTTTTGTCCGTCTTGTACAGATGATCGTCACGGATTCCACAGAGTGCGCTATACAAGCCATGCAAGAGCTATTGAAAATCAAATATTTGTAGTATTGACTGGTACGGTGGGAAGCTTGCCAACTGTTGATTTTATGAGAGCAAACTTTGGGCAGGCTGCTGTTATTACGCCTAATGATATTCCGTTTCCTCCTAAAGGTCTTCAAGTTGAAGGAGAATTGAACAATGATATGCTTGTCACAGCGGACTTGGATCTAAGTTTATTATATGAGGTTCGTGAACGTGGTTCTGTTACTACATGGCGTGATCGAAGAACAGATTTATATCCAGACTGGGAACAAAGGGAAAAAACATTTTAAACAAATAAAAAGCCAATTCGTTTTCAGACCAACAATCTTGTTGGTTTTTTTATTTAGCTCTATTATCAAACTGTTCTTATGAACAAAAATTATGGCTGAAAGAAGCTAGGTTATAAAATAAAATAGCTTTCACTTATGAGAAAAAGCTTACAAACTTAATTTAAACATAAGAAAAGGCACAATTACGTAAAAATCCCCTTTAGGGTAATAACAATAATCTTTTACGAAAACAGCCTTTTATTTTTGGGAAAACTATTTTTTGTGATAAAATTTTTCATCTGAGGGCAAAACCTCAAGAGGAACTATGGGAGGAGTTATAATATGCAATCTTTAAAAGGAAAAACGGCCTTAATTACAGGGGCTGGAAGAGGGATTGGACGTGCAACAGCCATTGCACTAGCAAAAGAAGGTGTGAACATTGGTTTACTAGGCCTAACTCTATCTAATTTAGAGAAAGTAACAGAAGAACTGGAAGAATATGATGTAAATGTTGCTGGAGCTGCCGCAGACGTATCTGATATCGATTCTGTTCAGCATGCTGTCGACCATATTAAAGGAGAACTTGGTCCTATTGATATTTTGATAAACAATGCTGGGACAGCTAAATTTGGTGGTTTTTTAGAACTTGAACCAGCTGAGTGGGAAAAAATCATTCAAGTAAATTTAATGGGTACCTATTATGTTACCAGAGCTGTGCTTCCAGAAATGATTGAGCGTAAGACAGGAGATATTATTAATATTTCATCGACTGCCGGTCAAAAAGGAGCACCAGTGACCAGTGCCTATAGTGCATCTAAATTCGCTGTTTTAGGTCTAACGGAATCTTTATTAATGGAGGTTCGTAAACACAATATTCGTGTAACTGCTATGACTCCTAGTACGGTTGCAACTGATTTGGCTGTTGAGAACAAGTTAGTTGGTGATAATACTGATAGTGTAATGCAACCAGAGGACTTAGCCGAAATGATTGTTTCTCAATTAAAATTACATCCACGTGTATTTGTTAAATCTGCTGGTCTTTGGTCTACTAATCCATAAAATTAGAAACTGCAATGCATCGCGCATTGCAGTTTTTTTGTAGGTTTTTTTGAGCTTGTGAATTTAATTTTAGCAAACGGGATGACGATTTTTGAATTACAAACGGCTTTTGGACTTTAACAACAATTTTAAGCAAATAGCCTTTTGTAATGAATTGAAAGAGAGGGGAGGGGAGGAGTTAAATTGAAAATACCGCCGTGTCCACCCGAGAGAGACATTCTTTCACTTTCATTAGCACCTGGTACTAACGAAAGTGAAACAGTTGTTTATTTATTAGTGATACAGTTAAGAGAGGAATTATCCTGAAATATTTTAAGTGTTTAAACGATAAAATAATACTGTTTTCCTTATAAATGTGGATAACTAGCAATTAGTTCAAATTACCCTGTGGATAGACGAGGGTTGTGAATAATTTCTGCAAAATGTGGATAATGTTTTGAAAAATCAATAAAATTTACTGGAAGAAGGTGCATAGCGCTATTTCTTTGGGATCTGCCAATTATGAAAATTTGTCCGTCAATTGATGGGGCATTTCTTGGTTCATCCAAATAAACTATAAGAAAGAATATTTTTCAGTTTGTTCCCAAGGTATTTGTTTGAATTTTGTAAACTTTTTCACCAAAGTACTTGTTCATAAGGCTATTCTGTGATATCCTCACGAAAATTATCTTAGTATTCGAACCTTAAATGATCACTTTCAACAAAATGAGCGACCAAATAGTTTGGATTGGAGGAGGAAATAAATATGAGAGATGTTACCTTAATTGATATTTTCGAGCACCATATTACACAAAAATACGTTAAGCGCTCCGGTTTTGCTCATGCTATTGTCGTCGCTTATCATGCCTTCCATCTTGCAAAACAATATAATGAAAATGTCGATATCGCAGCAAAAGCAGGATTCCTTCATGATATCGGTCATTTTACTTGGTACCGTAACGGAAAGTGGGATTATGAATTGTATCGTCAAAACGACATTCATCCAATTAAAGGCGCAGAAAGAGCCCACAAACTACTAATTCGCTTAGGTGAAAATCCGATTCAAGCAAAAACAACAGCGCTTGCGATATTGTTCCATACAGATTCCTTTCTTCCATCCAATGATATTAATCGCACAATGCTTCAAAAAATAGTGAAATGGGCGGATGAAAAGGATGAAGAAGAAGGCGGTGCTCATCATTATCGCACCATTACGAGGGAGCGAGCGAGGGAGAGTATTATTCGGCTCGATCAGATGATTGATAAAGAACTTGAGTACTTGCGAGAAAAAAGGTTGTCATAATAAAAGGTTCTTTTCTCAATGCTCTTTTTTTCAAACATTGTTGCTTTTGAAGATAAAAAACAATTAAATGAGCTATTTCAAACTGAAAAATTGCCTTCATTTATGAGAAAAGAGCTTGCAAACTTATTTTCAACTTACAAAATGTCTTTATCTACGTAAAATCGGCTTTTGGATTTTAACAACAATCTTTACGAAAACAGCATAATAAAACGAGCAGAAACGCTCGTTTTTTTTGTTTGTTACAGTTTTTTATAGATTATATTCTTGTATTCCAATTAGATTAGGTGTAATTTAAAATTAGTACCAAATTCTGGAGGGATGTAAATGAATGTTCTAAATGCCATTCAACATAGGCGAGAAATTACCCGATTTCAGAATAAAAAAATACCGAAAGAAGAACTGGAGAAAATTCTTGATGCTGGTTACTTAGCTCCTTCAGGCAATAACTTACCATCTAAAGAGCTTTTACTTGTTGCCAATCAGGAAATGCTTAAACAACTATCAAAAACCACTCCTTATGTTCCTTGGTTAGCTAATGCTGCTGCAGCAATTGTGGTTCTGGGTCGCCCGGATATTAGTAAATATTGGCTGCAAGATACGTCGATAGCTAGTGGTTTTATTTGGCTTGAGGCAGTTGAATTAGGAGTAGGGGGAGCTTTTGGGGCCATATATCATTCAGAAGATCAGCAAGAGTCAGACAGGAGAGAAGGATATGTTCGTGAAGCCCTTAACATCCCTGCTGATCGTCGCGTCGTAGCTATCTTAGGATTAGGGTATCCTGAAGAGCAGCCGTCCGCAAAAAAACACATAGCAAGGGAATCCATTATTCATTATGAAACATTTCGTATAGACAAATAAAAAACGAGCCGCATGGCTCGTTTTTTATTTCAGGCTATTTTCTAAAACGTTGTTGCTTTCTCAATCAAATAGAATGAAAGAGTTAACTAAGTTTAAACCAGCAAGCACCTATTTGACAAAGTACCTAGACTTTTCCGAAATATAATCCGCAATAAAAACTAAAATTAAATAACAAATCAACAACAATGTGATTTCAGTATAATGGAAAAAGCTCATACTTAGTTTAAATTGTTGCCCTAATCCTCCTGCACCGACAAAACCGACAACGATCGTCGTCCGCATAATGACTTCCCACCGGTATAAAATATATGTCAGAAACTTTGGCAACACCGTAGGGAAGACTCCATACATAAGAATTTGTGCAGGGTTAGCCCCAGATGAAGCGAGGTTGCGGATAGGGCGAGAATCGGTATCTTCAATCACTTCAGCACACAATTTCCCAAGTATCCCAAAGTTATGGAGAGCTAAAGCGATTGCTCCTGGAAGGATCCCAGGTTTGAAAATAAAGATCACAATCATTGCCCACACTAGCTCAGGGATTGCTCGACTAAAAATGTATGAGATGCGAATAAGACCAAACACAAACCATCGATACCATTTTTTTGACAGCGTCATCGATCCGTCTGCTACATTTCGGGCGGCTGGAATGACTGTTAAAAACATGACGATTGTCGAAAAACCAATAGCCATAATACTCATTTGCAATGTTTCGATTGAGAGAGTAAAGGCATCAGACCAACTTTCCTGGTTTAAAAATGCAATTTCCTCTTCGCCAACACCTAATAAACCCTTAAAGAACTTACTCGCGTATTCCATGTTTTCATTAGAAAATAATTCTGTTAAGCTGGCCTTTTCGACACCAATAACAAAATACCATGAAGCACCTATTAGCAACAGAAAGGCGTAAAATGAAAACCACATGAAATTGAATTTTCTTTTTTTCATTTTGCCATCCTCTTTCGTAGCAGACTGCTCCAGCCATCAATTAATACGACAATGATGGTCAAAAAGTACATAAATGTCCAGACCTCATCATAATTCAAATCATCCAGTGATAATTGTATTTGATAGCCTAAACCACCAAGTCCAACAAAGCTCATAATAGCAGATGAACGAATGGCACACTCATAGCGATACATTGTATAACTAATCATACTGTTTTTCACACTAGGGAGATAACCATAAAATAAACATTGCAATTTTGAAGCTCCTGCTGCTTGAAGTGCTTGAATCGGCTCTTTTGGTACATCGTTGATCATATCAGCAAAAATACGTCCAAGGATTCCACCGTAAGGAATGGCTAAGGCGAAAATTGCGGCATACGGAGACAATCCAAAGGAAGCAACAAACAACCATGCCCAAACAAGCTCATGAATAGCTCTCATAAATCCGAGCAAGCCCCGAAAGCTACCTTTTAAAAACGTTCTTGAAGATTTTCTAGTAGCAAGAACACCTGAAGCGAGAATTCCAAAAACCAAACCTAATACTAAAGCTAGGCTCATGCCTGCTGTAGCGTAAGCAAGTGTAATCCAAGACGATTCAAAAGCAAGTGCCAGAATATTAGCCGATAGTTCAGGAGTAAACATAGCCATAAAAATCTCACTAGCTGTCCCGACTCCGCTTGCATGGATCACGCCATCTTGCCATTTTACCCCTAGAAGGCTCCAGACAAATAGAAGCAGTAGAAACACAGTGAGTATTTTTCTTTTGTGTAGATCAAATGAAAACATGCTCATTTCAGCTCCTTAAGCTGGTAAAGCTCTTGAAGCTGTTTATTTGTAACTTGATCTGCTGGCAAATCGAAAAATAATTCCCCATTTTTCAGAGCAATTAATCTGGAAAAATACTTACGTGCATACTCTACTGAGTGAAGGCTTGCAATCACTGTTTGCTGTTCTTCTTTTGCGATTTTTGTTAACATCTCCAAGATGTCTTCTGCTCTAGATGGATCGAGGGAGGCGACAGGTTCATCGGCAAGAATAATTTCTGGCTTTTGCATCAACAAGCGAGCAAGGGCAACCCGTTGCTGTTCACCCCCAGAAAGATTAGATGTTCTTTCATACATTTTATCTGGAAGGCCAACACGTGTTAAAGCTTGAGTAGCAGCTTGCCTTTCTTGAGGAATAAAAAGATTCAAAAGTGATTTTCCCAGTCCCCAGTCAGCTAAACGTCCTGCAAGTACATTATGAATAACAGCTAATTGTCCAACAAGGTCAAATTGCTGACGAATGATTCCAATTTTTTTGGCTCGTTTTTTACGATCAGTTAGTTGCGATAGGGGTCTCCCATCGATAAATATCTCGCCACTACTAGGCTCAAAGTTAGAGGCTAACATGTTTAATAAAGTTGTCTTACCAGCCCCACTTGGACCAATTAAAGCGATGGTTTCTCCTTTTTCAACAACAAAAGAAAGGGAAGATAAGGCTATCTTCCGCTCATAGTTTTTGGATATTTGATTAAGTTCAATGATGTTTTTTTTAGACACGTTGTGTCACCTACTTAATAATCGCTAATTCCTTAGCTACTTTTTCAATTGCTTCATAGTTTTTATTATTTGTTTCGATAAATTTGTCTGTAGAGAGGAGATCCATAACTTCATTATCCCCAGCTTCCATCGAAAGAATGGCATCTTTTAATTTTGATTTTGTTTCATCGTCCATTTTATTTACTGTCCAGTTGTAATCGTAATACTCTGGAGTTGTATAGAAAACCTTAACTTTGTCTGTGTCAACTTTTCCTTCCTCTACAGCAGCTTCCCATACCGAAATATTTAAAGCACCTGCTTCAAATGCACCGGATTCAACCAATTTATACGTTTTGTCATGAGAGCCAGAATAATTTGGATTTCCTTCAAGGTCTGTTTTTGGATCAATCCCAGCTTCTGTCATGAAATACCGTGGCATTAAATGACCTGAAGTTGAGCTTTCGCTACCAAATGTAAAAGTCTTGCCTTTTAAATCTTCCAGGGATTCAACGCCTGAATCAGACTTTGCGATAAACACTGATTTAAATTGTTCATCAATTGGGCGTTGAGCAATAGCTTCGGCTTCAGGAACAAGATTTCTAGCTTGAACCCCCGTTAATCCCCCAAACCATGCCAATTGGATTTCTCCTCGGTCAAAAGCAGTTACTAAAGCGCCATAATCAACTGATGGAACAAATTCTACTTCAAATCCTGTTTTTTTCGCAAGGTCAGCAGCAAAATCATCCATACTGCGATTTAAATCAGCCGTATTTTGGTCTGGAATCATCCCAATTTTAATCAATTTTACTTCTTTTGTTTCAGAGTTAGATTCTGTTTCGGCGTTTTCATTACTGTTCCCACATGCCGCCAATAAAAGAACCGTCACCAATCCTATCAATATCATAAGCTGTTTTTTCATTTGCAATCTCCTTTATGTTGAAAGTCCTATTTTACTATACCATTGTGTATTAGGATACTAACAATTCAAAATATCGATAGCTTGAATTGTTTAATATCGATTTTTTCTATAATTAGATAGGTGTTAATAGGGAGAGATTGTAAAAAGTCTTCATCATCTCCTTTTCTCCTGTTTGGGATTAGGCAAGAAGTGGGATGAAACATGTTACCTAAAGACCCGTTAGGGAACAATTTTGAGTACGTAATAAGTCGTGAGCTTTCACAGAGTCTTTAGTGAAGGTCACTCATAACCCAGTCTGAATTTTATTTTCTGACCAAAAAAGCCCTATTTAATAGGACTTTTGGTAGGTTTTCTATTAAGCTTTTTGAGACCATTCTTCCACATTCCAGACTTTCGTCACCCAATCTTCATAGAAGTCAGGTTCGTGGCTGACAAGTATAATGGTTCCTTTATATTCTTTCATCGCTTTTTTCAATTCAGCTTTGGCTGTAACATCTAAGTGATTGGTTGGCTCATCGAATAGCAACCAGTTGCTTTCTTCCATCATTAGTTTACAAAGACGAACTTTTGCTTGTTCTCCACCACTTAGTTGATTGAGCGGGCGAGAGATATGTTCATTCTTCAACCCACAGCGAGCAAGTGCTGCTCGAACTTGATGTTGATCTAATCCAGGGAAAGCTGCCCAAACATCTTCAATCGGGGTGATATTCTGGGCTTTTACTTCTTGTTCAAAATAAGAAGGATAGAGGAAATCTCCACGTTCAATTTTTCCGCTTAAAGGAGGAATTTTTCCAAGTATTGTTTTCAGAAGCGTTGACTTTCCGACGCCGTTCATTCCAACGAGGGCAATTTTTTCTCCACGTTCAATTGTCATTGTAAGCTTTGGCAGAAGAGGGTGTGTATACCCAATTTCAACATCTTTTCCTTCAAAAACATATCTGCTTGAACTGCGTGATTCCTTAAATTCAAAAGTTGGTTTCAGTGCTGTTTCCGGACGATCAATACGTTCCATTCGATCTAATTGCTTTTGACGGCTCTTGGCTCGTCCAGTTGTTGAGTAACGAGCTTTGTTTTTGGCAATAAACTCTTCTTGTTTTTTTATAAATTCCTTTTGTTTTTCATATGCGTTAATGTGTTGATTTTTGTTGATTTCCGCTAATTCTAGGAATTTTTCATAAGTTGCTGTATATCGTGATAGCTTTGAGAACTCTAAATGGAAAATGACGTTTGAAACAGAATTCATAAACTCGGTATCATGGGAAATTAATAAGAAAGCATGCGGATATTCCTTTAAATAATTTGATAACCAGCGAATATGTTCAACATCCAAATAGTTAGTCGGTTCGTCTAATAATAAAACTTTTGGTTGTTCTAACAATAATTTTGCTAAAAGAACTTTTGTTCTTTGTCCACCACTTAAAGCAGCAACATCACGGTCAAGACCAATTGCATCAATTCCTAATCCACGTGCAGCGTCCTCAACCTTTAAATCTAAGTTATAAAATCCACCAGCATCCAATTCATCTTGTATGGCTGCCATCTGTTCAAGTAAAGCTTCCAATTCTTCCGGCGTAGCATCGGCCATTTTTGCTGTTACTTCATTAAGTTCCTCTTCCTTTTTAAATAGAGGGAGAAAAGCATCATTTAATACTTCACGTATTGTTTTTCCAGGTGTCAATACAGTGTGTTGGTCAAGATAGCCATAATGTGTTCCTGGTGTCCATTCCACTTTCCCAGAATCATGAATTAATTGGTTCGTGATGATATTCATTAGGGTAGATTTTCCAACTCCGTTAGCTCCAACTAGACCTGCATGGTCTTCAGCAAGGAGGCGGAAGGAAACATCTTTAAAAAGAGTACGGTCCCCAAATGTATGACTTAATTTCTCTACAGTTAATAAACTCATTTATTTAGCCTCGCTTTTTTAGTATCCTTTACACTCATTATTCGATGATACTAAATTCTAGCGAATTCGAAAAGTTCTTTTCACTGGAAGATTGTTTCTTGTTCTTTTTAACGAAAAAATTTACCGAATTCTTTGTAGTTAATGTAAAATAATTCCTGTATCTGTTATAATTGAAGTATAGAAAAGGAGGGATATTAATGAAAGCGACAGGGATTGTTCGAAAAACAGACCAATTAGGCCGAATTGTCATTCCAATGGAGTTGCGCAAAAAAATGGATATTCATGAAAATGACCCACTAGAAATCTTTGTTGATGAAGATACTATTATCCTCCAAAAATATCAACCAGATCGTACATGTATGATTACTGGGAAAATTAGTTCAAACAATCTAATCTTAGCGGGAGGAAAGATTGTTTTGAGTTCCGATGGCGCTGAAATCTTAAAAAAGGAACTTGAAAATTATCTGATGGCTCCTACTAAATAGGTAAAAAGATATCAAGTAGTGCTGGTTAAAACAGCGCTATTTTTTTTCTTTTATTTTTGATATGATTTAATACGTGACATTAGAATATAATGGAGTAATTGGAACAAATTAATAAGATTGGTTCTTTTGGAATAGGGGTCTTATTTATTCAGTGATAACGAGTTAAGATCATTACTAGTTGAGTTTTACATGAGAAAGGCGTGCGACATGAAAAAACACATACCCAATATTCTAACATTTGGAAACTTATTTTGTGGGTTTTTAGCAATCAGTTACATTATTAATGGTGATATGCGAAACGCCCCAATTTTAATCTTTATCGCGATCATGTTAGATGCTGTCGATGGAAGAGTAGCAAGAATCCTTGGTGTTTCCAACGAGATGGGAAAGGAACTTGATTCACTGGCGGACATTGTATCTTTCGGCGTTGTACCAGCACTTTTAGTGGCGTATACTTATTTTAGTGATTTTGAAATGCTCGGGATTGTCATAGCAGGTTTATTCCCGTTGTTTGGTGCCTACAGATTAGCAAGATTTAATATTTCTGATCAGTCAGAATCGCTTCGATATTTTAAAGGCATTCCGATTACACTTGCTGGAGGAATTGTTACTTTCTTGGTTTTGTTTGCAAAGATAATTCCTGTATGGATCTTTTTTATCATTTACTACTTATTGGCGATTTTAATGGTTAGTCGTGTTCGAATCCCTAGCTTTAAAAAAGTTGGGTTGCCTAAGTATAGTGGATTGATTACTTTGTTCTTATTCTATATGGTTTATTTATATGCGAAGGCCAGATTTGAACAGGTCCCAATCTTTTTTTATGTAGCGCTAGCAACATACATACTATATGTTGTTGTCCGATTCTTTAAAGAAAAAGAACCAAGATTCCCAATGCGAAGAAGAAAGTTGCCGAAACGATTTAAGTGGAAGCTTCGAAAATAAAGAGTGATTCCACAATGATTTACGGAGAAAAGAAGGAAACAATCTGTTTCCTTCTTTTTTTTGTCGTTCTAGATTCAATCGCGGAATAGACTTATATGAGAACCCACCATTTTGAACAAGAACCAAAGGAGGTTCCTTATGTCTAGTCGTCAATTAATGACTTTTTTATCAGAAAATCTCTCAAGTTTAAAAGAAAAAGGACTTTATAATGAAATCGAATCGCTTCAAGGTGCGAATGGGCCAATCATTACACTTAATCAAAGAATACTAATCAACCTTTCTTCAAATAACTATTTAGGTTTAGCAACAGATCAACGCTTAAAAAATGCCGCCCAGGAGGCAATCCTTGCTTATGGAGTAGGAGCTGGGGCTGTAAGAAGCATCAATGGAACTCTTGATCTGCACTTAGAGTTAGAAGAAAAACTCGCTCAGTTTAAAAGTACAGAAGCTGCTATTGCCTACCAATCAGGGTTCAATTGCAATATGGGGGCTATTTCAGCTGTCATGAGTCAAGAGGATGCAATTTTATCTGATGAACTAAATCATGCTTCGATTATCGATGGTTGTCGTTTATCAAGAGCAAAGATTATTCGGTATCGGCATTCAGATATGGATGACCTCCGTAACAAGGCAAAGCAAGCAAGAGATTCAGTGACGTTCAAAAAAATTATGGTCATTACGGACGGAGTTTTCTCGATGGATGGAGACCTCGCCAAATTGCCTGAGATTGTGAGTATTGCAAAGGAATTTGATTTGATAACTTATGTGGATGATGCCCATGGTTCGGGTGTTCTTGGTGAGGGTGCCGGAACGGTGAAACATTTCGGTTTATCAGACAGAATTGATTTTCAAATCGGAACACTATCCAAAGCTATTGGCGTTGTTGGCGGATATGTAGCTGGGAAAAAAGAATTAATTCAGTGGCTCAAACTTCAAAGTCGGCCGTTTTTATTTTCGACTGCTTCCACGCCAGCAGATGTCGCCGCATGTATAGCCGCAATCGAACTGTTAAGTAAAGATACGCAATTGAATCAACGTTTGTGGGAAAATGCCGATTATTTAAAAACGGGTCTAACAAAACTAGGATTTCAAATCGGCAATAGTGAAACACCAATTACCCCATGTATCATTGGCGATGAGTTCAAAACACAAACTTTTAGTCGAAGATTGTTTGAAGAGGGGGTTTATGCAAAATCAATTGTTTTCCCAACCGTACCACGTGGCACCGGTCGAGTTCGAAATATGCCGACCGCAGCACACACAAAAGAAATGCTGGATGAAGCATTAAGCGTGTATGAAAAGGTAGGGAAAGAGTTGCGGATTATTCCTTAAACAATAACCCCCCGGGTAACAATTTGAATAGTATACTATGCCTGTTATAACTGGAGGTATACTATTTCATGAAGCGAATATTAATTACCGGTGCTCTAGGGCAAATAGGTTCGGAGCTTACGCTTTCCTTGAGAGAAACCTACGGGAAGGACAAAGTGATTGCCACCGACATCAGAAAACCGGACCATGAGGTTGCAACGGAAGGTCCTTTTGAAATTTTAGATGTAATGGACCAAAAAAGAATGTCTCAACTTGTGTCTACCCACCGAGTTGATACAATCATTCACTTGGCAGCTCTGCTATCAGCAAAAGCAGAATTAAACCCTCTTTTTGCATGGAATCTGAACATGAGTGGCCTTTTAAATGTCCTCGAAACAGCAAAAGAATTCAAAACAAAGTTTTTCGCACCTAGCTCCATTGGGGCATTCGGTCCAACTACACCTAAAAATGCAACTCCTCAAAATACAATTCAACGTCCTACAACCATGTACGGGATTAACAAACTAACAGGAGAGTTGCTTGCTGACTATTATTTTAGGCGCTATGGAGTGGATTGCCGTGGTTTACGTTTTCCGGGTTTAATTTCTTATAAAACTCAACCAGGCGGTGGAACGACTGATTATGCCGTCAAAATGTATCATGAGGCCGTGAAACATCGTCGATATACCTCTTATATAAAAAAAGGGACGTATCTTGATATGATGTATATGCCTGATGCGCTAGCAGCCATCATTCAACTGATGGAGGCCGATGGTACACAGTTAAAAAACCGCAATGCTTATAATGTGACGGCAATGAGCTTAGACCCAGAAAAGTTAGCTCAATCGATTCGAAGAGAAATTCCTGAATTCCGCCTGGACTATAAAATTGACTCAGTTAGGCAGCAGATTGCCGATAGTTGGCCGAATCAATTAGATGCATCTTGCGCAAAGGAAGAGTGGGGATTTAAACCAACATTCACTCTCGATCGGATGACTAAGGAAATGATAAAAAATATAATGTAATGTACTGTACTCCTCCTATCAACATTTACTAAACCATCTAAAAAATGACTAACAAATCCAAATAATAGAAAAAAACTATTAAATTTACAGCAACCGATGCCCTTTTGTATTCTCTTATTAGATAGAGAGATAGGGGGACAACATCGATGCAAATCCTAGGCGTCATTTTTGGTTCCGTGATTGTGGCAATCGCGTTTAACTTTTTCTTAATTCCACATGAAATTCTAAGCAGTGGTATAAGTGGGATTTCTATGATTTTCGGAATGTTGACTCCCATTAACACGGGGATTGCAAACTTCCTGTTGAATTTTCCGTTATTGGTCATCGGATATTTCAAATTAGGAAAAAAATTCATTATCCATACCATCCTTTCTGTTATTGTCATATCCTTGGGACTTTATATCATTCCGATTATGAGCATCGCGAATGATATCATACTGTCTTCCGTTTTCGGTGGAGCGTTAACGGGGATTGGGATTGGACTTATCTTTCGTTGTTCGGGTTCATCCGGTGGCTTTGATGTCATTGGGATGTTAATAGCGAGAAAAAGAGATTTTCCAATCGGAACGATGTTAACGATGATGAATGCGGTTATTATTTTGGTCAGTGGCTTTTTATTTAACTGGGATTCCGCACTGTATACAATGATATCCATTTTTGTTACTGGTAAGGTCGTTGATGCAATCTATACCCATCATGAAAAGTTAACCTTAATGATCGTTACCCAAAAAGGTGAAGAAATGAGAGAGCATCTTTTAGAAAATGTATATCGTGGTGTAACAATTTTCGATGGGATGGGTGGGTACACAAATCAAAAGCGAAATATACTTATGACGGTGATTTCCCGGTATGAACTAGGAGAAGTTAAATCCTTAGTCGCAAAAATTGATCCGAACGCATTTGTGAATATTACCGAGACTGTCGAAGTAATGGGGTTATTTCATAAACATCGAGTATAAAGAAAAAGCAGGCTTCCCGTGGGAACCCTGCTTTTCTTTTGTTTGAAATGTAAATTAGTGGGGTTTATTGTTAGCGAACAACGTGAATCCATTTATCGCTTTTTTCAGTTACTCTCCCAACAATTGTAGCTTGATTTAACCCTACTTCATGTAACTTGGCTACATACTCATTTGCTTCTGACTCTGGCAGAGCTACTAATAAACCGCCGGATGTAATCGCGTCACAAAGGACAAGTTGCTCACTATCGGAAATATCTTGATAGTCGACGTCATTGCTAAGCCACTTATGATTTGCCTTCGATCCACCAGGAACAACTCCCTCCGCAGCCAGCTCATAGGTCCCAGCTAATACAGGAACGTTGGATAAGGTGAATTCGAGCGTCACATCACTGCCACGTGCCATTTCACTACCATGCCCTAGTAGTCCGAACCCTGTAACATCAGTAACTGCGTGTGGATGGAATGTTTTTAGTGATTCAGCAGCTGATTTATTTAATAGCGCCATCGTTTCCGTCACCGCTTTTTCTTGTTCCGATGTGACCTTATTGCGTTTAATTCCTGTCGTTATAATACCGACTCCAAGTGGTTTTGATAATACCAAAACATCTCCAGGTTTGGCACCGACATTTTTCCAAATCTTATCAGGGTGAGCAATCCCTGTTACCGATAATCCAAATTTAGGTTCTTGGTCATCTACTGAATGACCACCGATTGTTACTGCTCCTGCTTCTTTTACCTTGTCAGCAGCACCTCTCATGATTTCAGCTAAAAGTTCTGGACCAAGTTTTTTAACAGGATACCCGACAATATTCAAAACCGTTTTCGGTTCTCCTCCCATTGCGTATACATCACTTAACGAATTAGCGGCTGCAATCTGGCCAAACATATATGGATCATCCACTACAGGAGTGAAATAGTCTACAGTTTGAATCAAAGCGATTGAATCCGTCAGTTTGTAGACTCCTGCATCATCAGCAGTCTCATTTCCAACTAATAATTCAGGGATGGATTCTTGTTTAGGTAATAGACGCAAAACTTGCGTCAAGTCCTCAGGACTGATTTTGCAGCCTCAGCCAGCTTTAGAGGACAAGGTTGTAAGACGTATTTTTTCTTGTTCACTCAAAACATAACACCTCCAGTGAATAGTATACCTAAGCTGGTTTTAAAAAGCACTTGTTTAAACTGTCTCATTTGCGAAATTCCTTTGTTTTTAATACAATAACGGTACGATAAAGTTTGTGTGTTGGGGGTATATAGATGGATAAATTCCAAATGAAAATTGAATTCTGTATGATGTGAAACTATGCACCAAAAGCTGCGAGTTTCGCAGAAGATTTATTTACGCACTTTCGAGGCCGAATTGAAAAAATGGAATTAATTCCATCCTCGGGAGGTGTCTTTGAAGTAACTGTAAATGGGGAGAAAATTTACTCAAAAGATGAAACGGGAGTGTTCCCTAAATCAGACGCGATTATTGCACAATTAGAAAATGAAAAAGGCGACTAGAATCTAATTTCCAGGCGCCTATAAGTTTTGATTATTTTGTATTAAGTGGTGGCGGAACAAGCCATCCTTTTTCTTTGTTCATTTTCAGTAACTTTCCTTGTAATTCAACACGTTGGGTTTGGAACTCATTATACATTTCTGCAATATCTTGCCGGATGGAAATGCTGGCAACATAGCTTGTTAGAAGTTTTCCAACCGTTAGCTCTTTCCCTACGAGAGCGGCTACTTCAGGATCATTTAGTCGAGCCCCAGCCGGAATGTCTTCTAAGTTTACCATTGGTCGGTCTGGAGGTGCAGGTGGAAGTCGTAGCCCATTCTCTTTTAAAAGTTGCTCCACCTGTTCTTCCTCTTGCTGTATACAATCTTCAGTGAATTCTTGAAGAAATTTTTTAAAATCCGCATCTCCAGTATGATTGATAAAAACTTGTAGCGTAACAAGAAGAGCTTTTGATTCCAATAAATGAGTCCATAAATGATAAATTTCACCTACATGCATTGGCTCTTCTTTCGGTTCACCATTTAATACCCCCATAGCTAATCCCTCCTGATGTTCTCTTTTACGGTAGTTTTTCAATAACACAAGGGATTCATACGAAGAAAATCAACTGGAAGTATTTGAAGGAACTTAGTTGCTTCGAACACCATATAAAATACAGCCCACTCCTAATAAAACCCAAAACATTTTCCCAAATGAAATTTTATCGGCTAATCCTAATAGACCAATGGTTGTTGTGAGAATAAGAACGATAGGACCAACTAATGCAAGCGAACTATTCACAACTAATGCTTTTCCAACATCGTTCAGCTTCAACATTAAAATAGCTGCAAAAATTTCAATACTTCCTGATAAGAGACGCAATGTCGCCATGCCTAATACTGCTTTTTCAATTAAATTAAACATGTGATCCTCCTGCTAAACATTCTTTTGTGAACAATATATGCACGGAAGTAAAGAAGCAGGACAAGGAATCCTTTTATTTGTCGGACATGTAGGGAAATAATGCTATAATGTAGGGGCTATTGTTAAATTGGAGGGAAACGATGTGAAGCAACTTCTTAGGCAAATGCCACCGGTTCATGAGCTTCAAAGAGATGCACAGTTCCACAGCATTGCTAATTACTATACCGTCGATATAGAAATTCTAACTGAATACGTTAAGCAAGTGATTTCCGAGATTCGTCAAGAAATAATTAAAAAAACATGGACGGGACCAAAGCCTGGATCTAACCAATTTATTTCCACTGTATTTGAGTTGCTAAAAAAAAGAATCGAACAACAACAAAGCTATACACTTAAGCGGGTTATAAATGCAACAGGAACGATTTTACATACCAATTTAGGAAGAGCTAGATTGAGCGATCGAGCTATCGAACATGTTATTGAAACAGCTCAAAATTATTCCAATCTTGAATATAAGTTAGAAGAAGGAGAACGGGGATCAAGACATATTCATGCCGAATCGTTGCTAAAAGAAATTACTGGCGCTGAGGCGGCGATGGTCGTTAACAATAATGCAGCAGCTGTTTTTCTCATTTTGCGTGCATTGGCTAAAGAGAAAGAGGTTGTTGTTTCAAGAGGACAATTGGTAGAGATAGGAGGTTCATTCCGCATCTCAAGTATCATGGAAGAAAGTGGAGCCAAACTGATTGAGGTTGGCACCACAAATAAAACCCATTTGCGTGATTATGAACAAGCCATCAATGAAGAGACAAGTATGATTTTGAAAGTCCATACTAGCAATTTTAAAATCATGGGCTTCACTAAAACTGTTGAAACCGCCGAACTAGCAGATTTGGCTAGTAAACACGAAGATGTTCTTTTTTATGAAGATCTTGGAAGTGGAGTTTTGTATGACTTTCAACAACATGGAATCGGTGAGGAGCCGGTCGTGAGTGAAATCATTAAACAAGGTGCCGATATTGTTTCATTTAGCGGAGATAAACTACTTGGCGGACCACAGGTAGGCCTAATTGTTGGAAAGAAACATCTCATCGATCAATTAAAGAAACATCAACTTGCAAGAGTACTACGTGTAGATAAGATGACTTTAGCAGCATTAGAAGCGACATTAGCAGATTACCTGAAAGGTGAACAGGGGATCCAACAAATTCCTACAGTGCGAAATTTGTTAATGCAGCCTAAAACAATTAAAGCTCGGGCTGAGAGTTTCATCCAGCAATTAAACAATGAGAAAAGTGGTTATTCCTTAAGAATTATTGAAGGGACAAGTCAAGTTGGAGGAGGGACGATGCCAGAAGTTGAGCTCCCAACTTATTTAGTGGCTTTAGTTCATCCTACTCTTTCAACAGAACAACTGGCTAGAAAATTAAGAATAGATTCAAAACCTGCAGTTATTGTCCGTAGACATAAAGAAGAAATCCAAATCGATTTAAGGACAGTTACTGATGAGGAAGAAACTCTAATTATTAAAGCATTATTAACACACATCTAAAGGTAATTAATTCAAAAGTCTGTTGCTCATGAACCAAGAGGGAAATGTTTTGGTTATGATGAATCACATCCAGCTAAAACGAGAAAATGAGGTCTCTGCCTGTACGGCAAAGGCCTCATTTTTCTTGTGATTTTACATATCGTGGTTATGTCCATTCTTTTGTCTTGAGTGATTTCGATTTTTTACTTTTTTAGAGCCACTCAATGGTTCTGGTTGACCCGGGTTATGACCTTTGGGCGCATTTTTTCGCATATCTTTGCTATCGTTTTTATTCATCATACATCCCTCCTACTAGTAGGTTGTTGTGATGGATTTGAATTTATACTGAATATTTTCTTTCACTCCTGCACAATTTACGAATACTCGAGGCGCAATTTACTTCGAAATTTCTATATCACTACAAAAGAAAACAGGAGGTAGAAATTCTATGCCTTATCATAAAAATAAACAGCAAGCCTTTCAAGCAGCCCAACAAGGGTTTGAGGAAGTACAAGATTTTTATCAAGATATTGTGACTGATAGTGCCAACTATGGTCATCAGCTGAAACACTTAAAGAATGAAGTAAACGAAGCTTATCAACAAATTGAAAATGCTCTTGAAGTGGCATCAGAAACACAGCGTCCACAATTGGAACGTTTTATGAACGATTTAGAGAAAATTGTTGAAGAAGTAAATTTACAATAAACTGAACAAAAAGCGGAAGGGAGGAGCACCTTCCGCTTTATTTCGCTATTAGCTTTACAAGTTAAGATTCGAATAGCTTGGATTACTGATTTTTTTTACGCTTTTTGTTATTTTGCTTTTGTAGTTCCGTTAGTGGTTCATTTGAATACTCCTCATTGTATCCAGTACCCTTCCCTTGGGCACTAGCTGCATTCATACCAGGAATGATGTGGTTAGCCTTGCGTTTTGCCAAAATGGTCACCTTCTTTCTGAAAATTTTCAGGATTATTTTGCCCTTGTTTCCAGAATCGATACTTTTTTGGAATAATAACCTATTGTGAATCCTTGATTTTAAAGGTTTTTTTCGTAATTCAAACATGCTTGATTATCGTATTTTCACTGTAGAAACCTAAAATACTATAAGTTTTTCTTATCAAAAACAATAACAATATTGATATTTACTTATACATAGAGTTATATTAAGATTAGAATTGTGAGAAAAGTTAGGATGTCGAATAAAGTTCTAACTTTTCGACAATTACATTTATTTAGTGTATGATTGTTACGACCAAAGGGGGTAGTCAGATGACTAAACAATTAACTGACCTTGATGTATTTAAAGCCCGCAGTACATTTGAATCAGGCGGGAAACGCTACCATTACTATCGTCTTGCAGCACTTGAAGAAGCAGGACTAGGAAACGTATCGAAGCTTCCTTATTCGATTAAGGTACTTCTTGAATCTGTTCTTCGTCAACATGATGGCCGAGTTATTACAAAAGAACATGTTGAAAATCTAGTAAAATGGGGAACTAGTGAAGTTAAAGAGGTAGATGTACCTTTCAAACCTTCTCGTGTTATTCTACAGGACTTTACTGGAGTACCAGCGGTTGTTGACCTTGCTTCATTAAGAAAAGCAATGGCTGACCTTGGTGGAGACCCAGATAAAATTAATCCTGAAAAACCGGTTGATTTAGTAATTGACCACTCTGTACAGGTTGATAAATACGGAACTCCTGATGCATTACAAGCAAACATGGACCTAGAATTTGAACGTAATGCAGAGCGTTATCAATTCCTAAGTTGGGCACAAAAAGCATTCGACAATTATCGTGCTGTTCCACCAGCAACAGGTATCGTACACCAAGTTAACTTAGAGTATCTTGCAAGCGTTGTCCATTCAGTTCAAACTGAAGATGGCGAATTCGAAGCCTTCCCAGACTCACTTGTTGGAACAGACTCTCATACAACAATGATTAACGGTATCGGTGTTCTTGGATGGGGCGTCGGTGGGATCGAAGCAGAAGCTGGAATGCTAGGACAGCCTTCATACTTCCCAGTACCAGAGGTAGTAGGGGTTAAATTAGTTGGCGACATGCCAAACGGTTCAACTGCAACTGACCTTGCATTAAAAGTTACTCAAGTTCTTCGTAGCCATGGTGTAGTTGGTAAATTCGTAGAGTTCTTCGGTCCTGGAGTTGTCACACTTCCATTAGCAGACCGTGCCACAGTTGCCAATATGGCTCCTGAATACGGTGCAACTTGTGGGTTCTTCCCAGTTGACTCTGAATCTCTTGATTACATGCGTTTAACTGGACGTACTGATGAGCAAGTTGAATTGGTTGAAAAATATTGTAAAGAAAACGGTTTATTCTTTGATCCAACACTTGAGCCTGTTTATACAGATGTTATTGAAATCGATCTTTCTGAGATTGAAGCAAATCTTTCTGGTCCTAAGCGTCCACAAGATTTAATTCCTCTTTCTCAAATGAAAAAGAGCTTCAATGATGCTATTACGGCTCCAGCTGGAAACCAAGGATTCGGCTTAGAAGCTTCTGAAATCGAAAAGTCTGCTGTCGTTGAATTTAAAAACGGCGAACAAACGACAATGAAAACGGGGGCAATTGCAATTGCTTCGATTACTTCCTGTACAAACACTTCTAACCCGTATGTACTAGTTGGTGCAGGTTTAGTAGCGAAAAAAGCAGTTGAACTAGGAATGGAAGTTCCGAAGTTTGTTAAAACATCTTTAGCACCTGGTTCTAAGGTTGTTACGGGATACCTTCGTGATTCTGGATTACTACCATACTTAGAATCTATCGGCTTTAATCTAGTAGGTTATGGATGTACAACATGTATCGGTAACTCTGGTCCACTTCTCCCAGAAATCGAAAAGACTGTTGCAGACTCTGATTTACTTGTTACTTCTGTTCTTTCTGGTAACCGTAACTTTGAAGGACGTATTCATCCACTGGTAAAAGCAAACTACCTAGCATCTCCACCGCTTGTAGTAGCTTACGCATTAGCTGGAACGGTTAATATCGACCTTCAAAACGATCCAATCGGAAAAGACAAAGATGGCAACGATGTATTCTTTAAGGATATTTGGCCATCCACTGCAGAAGTAAACGAAGTTGTAAACAAAGTTGTTACACCGGAATTATTCCGCAGCGAGTATGAAAATGTATTCAGCGACAACGAGCGTTGGAACGAAATCCAAACAAATAACGATGCTCTTTATAGCTTTGATGATGATTCAACATATATCGCAAACCCTCCATTCTTTGAAGGTTTAAGTGCTGAACCAGGAACAGTTGAGCCATTAACTGGTTTACGTGTAGTTGGTAAGTTTGGTGATTCTGTCACAACTGACCATATTTCTCCTGCTGGTGCAATCGGTAAAGATACACCTGCTGGTCAATACCTACGTTC
>Ga0182742_1001200_pt1 | contig 34711 bp, 29 predicted proteins | sample eDN5th37CBELigMG_FD_128880 | JGI IMG/M metagenome (GOLD analysis project Ga0182742, IMG submission 128880) | Enriched Miracle-Growth compost microbial communities from Emeryville, California, USA - eDNA 5th pass 37_C BE-Lig MG (version 2)... ... | reverse complement strand
CTGAACGTATCCGTCACCGACATGTCGTCAGAGGTGAGATGGTCGATGTCCTGCAGCACTTTTCCCTGGTACCGGGAGGCGTAATAGTCGGAGGGAAGCAGGAGGACCGGAATTCGGCAGATCGTGGCGGTCGCGGCTCCGGTGATCATGTTGGTCGCACCTGGTCCGACCGATGTCGTGCAAGCCATCGTGGCCTTGCGCCGCATGGCGCGCGCGAAGCCCGTTGCCGCGTGGACCATCGACTGTTCGTTCTTGGGCTGATGGTAGGGAAGCTCCCCTCCGCATTCGACCAGGGCCTGGCTCATTCCCGAGACGTTGCCGTGGCCGAAGATGCCCCATATGCCCTGGATGAAACGCTGCTCCTGCCCATCGTATTCGCTATACTGAGCCTGAAGAAACTTCACGAGCGCCTGCGAAAGCGTCAGGCGTTCTCTCTTTTCCGATGAGTAGAAATCCATGGTCTTTTCCTAACCTTCAACGCGGGAGCTATTTGCCCCGTTTGTTCCGATGCCTGTATTGGTCCGCAACGACCGCTGCGACGACGATGACGCCTTTGACGATCGCGATGTAGAAAACATTGATGCCCAGGAACGTGAAACCCGACGTCAACACGCCCAGGATCAACACGCCGATGACGGTTCCTGGAATGCGTCCGATGCCGCCCATCAGCGAGGTCCCGCCAATGACGACAGCGGAGATGGCATCCAGCTCCCACATGAGCCCGGTCCCCGACTGCGCTGTCTCTGCCCGGGACGTCTGGATCACCGCGGCCAGGCCGTAGAGCAGCCCTGCGATGCTATAGACCAGCACCTTATGGCGTCCGACATTCACGCCGGCCATACGCGCCGCGCGCTCGTTCGAGCCGATGGCGTAGGTCCGGCGTCCATAAAGGGTTCGTGTCATCAGAACGTGAAAGACGATGACGACGCCAAGGAATATCCAGACGGGTGTCGCTCCCGAGCCGAAAACGGCGAACTCCGGCGTGAAGAAGCTTACCTGCTTGCCTGACGTGTACCACCGGGCGAGGCCGCGCGCGATGACGAGTATCGCCAGCGTCGCGATGAACGGCGGTATGCCGGTGATCGCGATGATGGAGCCGTTGACGAATCCCAGGGCCGCGCCGATCGCCAACCCGATCAGGAGCGGGACTATGATCGGCAGATCGGTAAGCGACGGGTATACCGCTTCCCCGGCAGAAGAGGCCTGAGCCAGCGACGCGGCGACAAGCCCGGCGAATGCGACGACGGAACCACCGGAAAGATCTATACCCGCCATGACGATGATCTGGGTGAGCCCAACGGCCATGATGCCGATGATCGCCATCTGCAGGACGATGATGTACAGGCGCTGCGTGTTGAACACGAAGCTCTGTCCATGGATCATCCATCCCGCGGCCTCGAAAACCAGGGCCACGCCGATGAGGACAAGAAAAATCCCGGTTTCCCGCGGGAGCGGCGACGATTGATTCTGTGTGATATTGCTCATCTCAGCGCATCCCGAATTTCACACCTTGGCGATACCGATCGGCGATCACGGCGGCCAGAATGATGAGGCCCTTCGCGACCTCCTGATAGTAGAAGTCGATACGAAGGAAGGTGAAACCGGACGTGATGACGCCCAGGATAAGCACGCCGATGACGGTGCCGGATACGCGACCCCGGCCGCCGAAAAGCGATGTGCCGCCGATGACCGCCGCTGAGATGGCGTCCAGCTCGTACATCAGACCCATGCCCGGCTGCGCCATCGTTGCGCGGGCGGTCATGACGACGCCTGCAAGCCCTGCCAAACCACCGGCGATCGTATAGACTAGGACCTTGTGCGCTTTGACATTGATGCCGGACGTGCGGGCGGCCTCGGCGTTCGAGCCGACCGCATAGGTCCGCCGGCCATACAGTGTCCTGGTCAGGACGATATGAAACAGAAGCGCCACCACGGCGAAGATCACGATCGGCGTGGCGCCGGCTCCAAGTGCCGTGAAGCCATCGGTAAGCCCGATGACCGGATTTCCGTTGTTGTAGAGAACCGCAAGTCCGCGCGCGCTCACCATCATCCCGAGCGTTGGAATGAAGGGCGGCACTCCCGTATATGCGGTGATCGCTCCGTTGACCCACCCGGCCGCACAACCGACCGCGATCCCGACGACGAGCGGCACGATGGTGGGCAAGTCCGCCAGGCCGGCAAAATACATCGAAGAACCGCCGGCGGCCTGCGCGAAACTCGCGGCGACCATACCGCTGAGAGCCGCGACCGAGCCGCTCGAAAGGTCTATGCCTCCCGTTATGATAACCTGGGTGACGCCGATCGCGATGATGCCGATAACGGCGACCTGCAGCACGATGATGGGAAGCCGCCGGGTGTTGAAGATGAAACTCTGTCCCATCACCAGCCAGCCCAGAAGTTCGAACGTGAGGGCCACTCCGATCAGGATCAGGAAGATGCTCGCATCCGCCGGGAGTAATCTTTTGGACATGGACGGCTCCTCAGATGTAGCTGGCGTTTTCATGGACGCCAGTGTCGAGGCCCGTGATCATCGAAACGATTTCGTTGCCATTGGTCGTCTTCGCGTCGAGCGTTCCGGCAATGCGGCCACGACGGAAGACCACGATCCGATCCACCAGGTTCAGGACTTGCCTGAGATTGTGGCTAATGAGGATAAGGGGCACGCCCTGATCCTTTAGGGTCCGGATGATATTCTCCACCTGAGTGGTTTCCTGGACGCCGAGGGCGGCGGTCGGCTCGTCCATGATGATGAGCTTCGATGCGAAGGTGGCTGTCCGAGAGATCGCGACACACTGCCGCTGCCCGCCCGACATGTTGCCGATCGTGTTGTGCAGGTTGGGAATCTTGACTGCGGTGCGGGTCAACCCTTCTTGCGCCATCTTCAACATCTTCTTCTCGTTGAGGAAGCTGAACGGGCCGAGATTGAAATAGACTTCTTCGCGGCCGAGGAAGATGTTGGCGGGTACGTCGAGGTCATCCGCCAGGGCAAGGTTCTGGAACACAGTCTCGATGCCCGCACGCCGGGCATCCAGCGGGCTTTGGAAGGATACCTCCTTGCCCTCGAAAACGATGGAGCCTGAGGTCGGCACTTCGACGCCCGTTATCTGCCGGACAAAAGTGGATTTCCCGGCGCCATTGTCACCGACGATGGCTATATGCTCGCCCTCGCGTATCTCGAAGTCGGCGTCGACGAGCGCTTGCACGCCGCCATAGTGCTTCGTGAGACCGCGGGTGCTGAGAACAATATCGGACACCTTATTTCCTCCCCATGATTTGAAGGCGGGACGACAAGGGTCGCCCCGCCCGGTTTGCCGAAGGCGTCCTTATTTGAACTGGTCGAGGTTTTCCTTCGTAACCGTGACGAACGGCACGTCGATGTACTTGTCGAGCTTTTCGCCACCGATCATCTTCAGAGCCGCGTCGATGCTGCCCGTGGCCTGGCCCTTGGCATCCTGGAAGACGGTGATGTCCATGTCGCCCGCCTCGATCGACTTGATGGCGTCCGGCGTTGCGTCGACCCCGGCGATCACCACGTCGTCCATCGAAATGCCGGCGGACTTCATGGCCTGGACCGCACCGAGCGCCATCTCGTCATTGTTGGCGAAGACGATGGAGGGTTTCGTCCCGGCGGAGAGCCAGTTCGCCACGATATCCTGCGCCTTCGTCCGCTGCCACTCGCCCTCCTGCTCGGCAAGAACCTTGATGTCCTTGCAATCATCGGTCGCCAGCACGTCCTTGACCGCCTTGGTGCGGTTCTGGGCATCCTCGTTCCGCAGGAAACCGATCAGGATGACAGCATCACCCTTGCCGCCGGCAGCCTTGCAGGCTGCTTCGCCTTCGAGCTTGCCCGCCTGGTAGTTGTCCGAACCGACATAGGTCGCCGTTCCGTCGAAAGCGTCGAGATCGGCCGGACGGCGATTGACGTAGACGAGCGGAATCCCCGCCTCCTTGGCCAGCTTCGTGATCGCCGGCGTGGCTTCGGTGCTGACGGGTGCCACGACGATGGCGTCGACGCCCGACGCGATGAAGTTCTGCACCTGGCTCAACTGGGTGCCGACGTCCTCGCGAGCGTCCTCGATGAGAAGCTTGTCGCCTTTGCTCTCGGCATAGCCCTTGGCCGCCTCGCGCAGGATCGTCTGGAAATTGTCGTCGAAGTTCGGGCTCGAATAACCGATCGTCGCCGCGGTTGCGCTACCGGCAAGCAAGGCCAACATGGCGGTCGCGGTGATGAGTTTTCCCAATTTCATGCTCTCCTCCCAAAGAAGCGGGCACCATGCCCGATTTAGATGAGGACCGGCTAAGCCGACCCTCGCGCCCACATGGGCCGATTATCCGGCGATGCCGGAATTCGTGTCAGCCGAGGCTGGTCCACTGGCTGCCGTTCTTCGCGGAACGCGCCATTGCGTGGACCAACTCTATGGAATGAAGGCCGTCTTCGGCCGTGGGATAGTCCAGGGCCAGCGGATCGGGCTCCCTGCCGGCGTTCATGGCATCGATCACATCGCCAAGGTCGCGGTAGATGTTGGCAAAAGCCTCCACCATGCCTTCGGCATGGCCGACGGTCACATGTCCGGCCCTCAGCGAGGCCGGGGAAAGTCCGGCGGAGCCTCTCTCGATAATCCGGGTCGGCTGGTTCAGAGGCGTGTAGAAGAGCTGGTTCGGCTGCTCCTGCTTCCAGCTCAGCCCGCCGACTTCACCGAAAACCTGGAGAGTCAGGCCATGCGTACGGCCGATCGCCAGGCCGCTTGCCCAGAGACGGCCCACCGCACCGCCATCCATCCGGAAGGCCGTGGAGGAGTCGTCCTCCAGCTCGCGGCTGACGATGCCATGGGCGAAGTCGCTCGATACTTTCGTGACCTTCTGTCCGGTGACGAAACAAGCCATGTGCATCGCGTGGATTCCGCAATCGACCGAAATCGCCGAAACCCCGGCCTGCTTCGGATCGAAGCGCCACCGCACCCTCGGATTGTCGGCGTCGGCGGCATCCGCCATGAAGCCGCCCGCGAATTCCGCGACGACCAGTCGGATATTGCCCAGGACGCCTTCCGCGACCATCGCCTTCATCTGCCGCACGAGAGGGTAGCCGGAATAACCGTAATTGACGCCGCAGACCCGGTTGGCCTTCTTCGCCACGGCCACAAGCTCGCGGGCTTCCTCGACCGTCATCGTCATCGGCTTTTCGCACAGGACGTGGAACCCGTTTTCGAGAAAAGCCTTCGATATCTCGAAATGCGTGACGTTTGGCGTGGCGACCGTGACGAGCTCCACCCTATCGTCGCGCGACGTCTCGCCCTTCAGCATCTCCCGCCAGTCGCCATAGGCGCGCGTCTCGTCCACGCCGAGGGAAACCGCGAACTTGCGGCCACGTTCTGGATCGACATCGAGAGCACCGGCCGCGAACCGGAATTTGCCGTCAAGCGACGAGCCAGCACGATGGGCGAACCCGATCTGGCTGCCTTCGCCGCCGCCCACCATCCCCCAATTCATCGTCCTCATCAATCCTCCATTGTGCGATAATCGCACAGTATGTTTGAAAGTCGCCCTGATGGGTAGCGCCTCAATTTTCCGGTGTCAATAACAAAGATCGTTGAGGTGTCTCGGTTGTAGCGTATCCGTGCGATGTGAGCTGCGAAGGCGTGCCGACGGGTTCAAATCATAGAATTGTGCAATTATCGCCCAAAATGTGCGTTTATAGATTGACAGGTCCAGAGGGTGGGCTTACCCATTTCCGGACAACAAGGGAGGGCCCTATGAAGATTGGAAACGCGCCTTGCTCCTGGGGCGTCGAATTCGCTGACGATCCAAGAAATCCGAAATGGGAAGCGGTTCTCGACGAATGCGCCGCCGCCGGATATCAGGGGATCGACCTTGGCCCGGTCGGCTTCTTCCCGGAAGACCCCGCTGCGTTGCGGGATGCGCTGGGCCAAAGGGGCTTGGCACTGTCGAGCGCCGTAGTCTTCCAGCCGTTTCACGACGCTTCCGCTTGGGAGAAGGTCAAGGACGCGCATATCCGGACCTGCCGCAGCCTCGTTGCACAGGGCGCAAAGCAGCTGGTTCTCATCGACTCGATCGCCTCGGAAAGAACGCGCACTCTCGGAAGGCCCGGCGATGCCCCGCAATTGTCGCCGGCCGACTGGAAGGGCTTCGTGGGCCGCATCCGGGAAGCCTGTGCCCTTGCCGTCGATGAATTTGGGCTCACTGCGTCGATCCATGCGCACGCTGGCGGCTATTGCGACTTCGAAGACGAACACGACAGGCTCCTGTCCGAGGTTGATGAACGTCTCCTCAAGGTTTGCCTGGACACGGCTCACTCGACGCTTGCCGGAATGAACCCGCTCGAGCTTGCCAAGCGCTACGCCAATCGCATCTCGCATGTGCACCTCAAGGATATCGATCCCGAGAAAAAGGCCGAGGTCGTCCGCGATCATGTCGAGTTCTACAAGGCCTGCTCAGAGGACATGTTCTGCCAGATGGGGAAAGGCGAGGTCGACTTCGCGGCTCTGCGCCAGCTCCTTGAAAAGATCGGCTATGACGGATGGTGCACGGTGGAGCAGGACTGCGCGCCCGACGCCGCGGTGAGCAAGGTCGACATGGCCCGCGCAAACCGTGAATACCTCTCCTCGGTTGGCTACTGACGGAGAACTCCAATGGGTGGGACGCGCGTACTTGTCACCGGATCGACGGGCAATCTCGGAGAGAAGGCCCTCACGGCTCTGCGGGCGTTGAGCGATGTGACAGTCGTCAGGATCGGCCGCAACTCGAAAGGCGGCGGGGACGTGATCCCCGCCGACCTTGAGGTGTTTGATCCAAAATGGGCTCAGGCGTTCGTCGGCGTGGACACGGTGCTGCATCTGGCGGCCGACCCGAAACCCGTCGCGACCTGGGAATCCGTTCAGGCGCTCAATGTCGACCTCGCCCTCAATGTGCTGAGGGCTTCTGAGGAAGCCGGCGTGCGGCGTTTCGTCTTCGCAAGCTCGAACTGGGTCCTCGGCGGATACAGGTTCACCAATCAGGCCCTCGCCGCCGACACGCCCCCGCGCCCGATCAATCCCTACGGTGCGTCAAAATTGTTCATCGAACGGGCCGGCATCTCGCAGTCCTTGCGCACAGGCATGTCGTTTCTTTCGCTCCGTATCGGGTATTGCGCGCCCGGCGAGAACACTCCGGGTCCCCAAATGGCCTTTGGCCGGTGGGGGCAGGAAATGTGGCTGTCCAATGAGGATTGGGCTCAAGCCGTAGTGAAATCATGCACGGCCCCGTTCGAAGGGGCGGCGGTGATCAACATCATGTCGGAAAACCGCGGAATGCGCTGGGACCTTGAGGGTGCCCGGGCGGCCATCGGGTACGTGCCGACGTCCCGGCATATCCCAGTTCTTGGACCGATGGACAGGGTCCGAGACTTCGCGGCGCGCCTGCGCGAGGCCGTGTTTCCGCAGTTCTCCGACGTTCCGAGGTTTGGGAGGAGATGGTAATGCAAAAAATCGTCGTGGTGCAGCCGCTGCATCCGAAGGCTCTCGCAATGCTTGAGGCCAGGTCGGACATCGAGTTCGAGGTGGTCACCGATTTCGCCGAGGAGAACCTGCTCCGACGTGTCGCGGACGCCGACGGCATCACCGTGCGTGACGCCAGGCTCAGCGAGGCGGTCCTTGCCGCAGCCCCAAAGCTTCGTGTCGTGTCACGGCACGGCGTCGGCTTCGACAACATTCCCGTCAACTATTGCTCGTCACGGGGAATAGCGGTGACCGTGGTCGGACCGGTGAATGCGATCTCCGTTGCCGAGCACACGATCTTCCTGATGCTGGCGGCTGCGAGAGTCGGCGTGCACCTCGATCAATCGGTCCGTAACGGCCGCTTTGCGGAACGAAGCAATTGTCTCGGCGTGGAACTCAGCGGCAAAACGATCCTGCTGATCGGCTATGGCCGCATCGGGCGCGAGGTCGCGAAGCGAGCGAAGGCGTTCAACATGGAGGTCGCTGTTTACGATCCCTATCTGAACGCAATCGAAGAAGGCGTGACACGGTTTGCTTCCCTGGAAGAGGCCTTGCCGACCGCAGATGTCGTTTCTCTCCATGTCCCGTTGAAGCCGGAGACACGCAACATCCTCGGTGCGGAGGAGCTTGCGCTGCTTCCACGCAACGCGATCGTCGTCAATGCCAGCCGTGGCGGGCTCATCGATGAGGCCGCGCTGGCGGAGGCTGTCGCGAGCGGCACCATCCATGGCGCGGGTCTGGATACATTCGACCAGGAACCACTCCCGATCACGTCTCCTTTGGTGGGGCAGGATCGCATTGTCCTGAGCCCCCATTCGGCGGCGCTCACCGAAGGCTCGCTCATCGCTATGGGAATGAAGACGGTCGAGAACGTCCTTGGCGGGCTGGACGGTCGCCTGGACACACAGCTCGTGGTCAACGCTGCAGCGATCGAAGGGAAGTGAGATGAGACCGAATAGGGTTCGAGAATGCTGGAGCCAAGGCAAGGCGGCGGTGTCGGGATGGCTGTCGTTCGGCAACAGCTATACGGCCGAAATCGTCGGCCTGAGCGGAGTGGATTGCGTCACCGTGGACCTCCAGCACGCGATGACGGACATCTCGGACATGATCGTCATGTTGCAGGCGATCTCGGCGACTCCCGCCGCGCCGTTCGTCCGGGTCCCGAACGCGGAACCGGGCGTCATCATGAAGGCGCTCGACGCGGGCAGTTACGGAATCATCTGCCCGCTCGTGAACACCGTGCAGGACGCCGAGAACCTCGTGAACGCGTCGTCCTATCCGCCCGTCGGCGGTCGTAGTTTCGGTCCGGCCCGAGGTCTTCTCTACGGCGGTCCGGATTATCCGCTTCATGCGAACGACACCATCGTGCGGTTCGCCATGATCGAGACGCGTGAGGGCCTCGCCGAGGTCGAAGCGATCTGCGCGGTGCCGGGCCTTGACGGGATCTTCATCGGTCCGAGCGACCTGGGCCTCAATCTCGGGAAGGGAACGGCGGCGGACCCGACCGACGCGGAGGTTCGCTCGGCCATCGACCACTGCCTGTCGACGGCGAAGGCTGCCGGAAAGAGAGCGGGGCTGTTCTGCCCGTCCGGCTCGGTCGCGAAAAGACGAGCGGATCAAGGCTTCGATTTCGTCGTGCCGAACAGCGACGCGAATATGCTGAAGTCCGCGCTTGCGGGCGAGCTCGCTGCTTTTGGAGGCTGACCCGGATGCTTGGCGAACTACTGGTGGATGGCAAGAATGAACTCGGCGAGGGTTGTTACTGCGACCCGAGGGACGAGGCGCTTTGGTGGACCGATATCGAGCGGAGTTGCGTTTACCGCCGGACACCCACCGGAGACACGATCCGGCACCAGCTTCCTGGCCGCGCGGGCTTCATCCTCCCGAGGACCGGTGACGGATTCCTGATCGGGTTTCCCAAGCAGATCGTTCGCACGAACGGCGACCTGACGTCTTTCGAGACGTTGCATGACGTGGAAACGGATTTGCCTCAAACCCGGGTCAACGACGCAACTGTCGACCCGTTCGGCGGGGTGGTCTTCGGCACCTTCGATGAAACCTATGACATGGCCGCGCGCAGGCCCATCGCGTCCCTCTATAGGCTCGGCCCCGACGGAAAACTGAGCAAGCTCTTGGACGGGATCACCGTCAGCAACGGCTTGGCGTTCTCCCCCGATGGCGAGATCATGTATTTCGCCGATACGCATGTGGGCGTCATCAGACGGTTCCGGGTCGGGGCGGACTTCTCATCCTTTGAGGAGATTTCGCCGCTCGCGGACGCGAACGCGGCTCCGGGTCGTCCAGATGGCGGCACAGTCGATGCCGAGGGCAACTACTGGAATGCCAGGGTCTGGGGCGGTTGTGCTGTTCGGTTCGACCCAAGAGGGCGCGTCACCGCCAAGGTCGATCTTCCCACAAAGGGTCCGACATGTGTCGCCTTGGGCGGCCCCGAATTGAAAACCCTTTTCATCACCACGCTTCGCGTACGCCATACGCCCGACGAATTGGCAGCCTCGCCGAATGCGGGTGGGATATTCCAGGCCCAGGTCGACGTTGCCGGACATCCGCAACGCCCTTGCGCTCTTTGAAAATCGAGAGGAGATCACATGACAATCACCTATCTAAAGCGCGGCAAGCCCGATGCGGCCCGCTCCGAAGACGATGCGAAGGTCCGCGCGAGCGTCGAAGGCATCCTCAAGGATATCGAGGCGCGCGGCGACGCTGCTGTGCGCGAGCTGTCGGAGAAATTCGACACGTATTCGCCCGCCTCCTTCCGCCTCAGCGAAAGCGAAATCGAGGCGCTGATGAACAAGGTGTCGCCGCGTGACATGGAGGACATCAAGTTCGCGCAGGCGCAGGTGCGCAATTTCGCCCAGGCCCAGCGGGATTCGATGCTGGACATCGAAGTCGAGACGTTGCCCGGCGTCATCCTCGGCCATCGCAACATTCCGGTCCAGTCCGTCGGCTGCTATATCCCCGGCGGCAAGTTCCCGATGGTCGCCTCCGCGCATATGTCGGTGGCGACGGCCTCGGTCGCGGGCGTGCCACGCATCATTGCGGCCACGCCGCCCTTCAAGGGCGAGCCGAACCCGGCGGTCATCGCCGCCATGAAGCTTGGCGGCGCGCATGAGATCTATGTGATGGGCGGCATCCAGGCGATCGGGGCGATGGCGCTCGGCACCGAGACGATCAAGCCGGTCGACATGCTGGTCGGCCCCGGCAATGCCTTCGTCGCCGAGGCCAAGCGCCAGCTCTACGGCCGCGTCGGCATCGATCTGTTCGCCGGCCCGACCGAGACCATGGTGATCGCCGACGAGACCGTCGATGCCGAGATCTGCGCGACGGACCTGCTCGGCCAGGCCGAGCACGGCTATAACTCGCCCGCCGTGCTGATCACCAACAGCCGCAAGCTTGCCGATGCCACGCTGGAGGAGATCGAGCGTCTGCTCGCCATCCTGCCGACGGCCGACACGGCGCGGCGCAGCTGGGAGGATTACGGCGAGGTCATCGTCTGCGATACGCATGAGGAGATGCTCGACGTGGCCAACGACATCGCCAGCGAGCACGTCCAGGTCATGACGGACCGCGACGACTGGTATCTTCAGAACATGCACAGCTACGGCGCGCTGTTCCTCGGCGCCCGCACCAATGTCGCCAACGGCGACAAGGTCATCGGCACCAACCACACCCTGCCGACGAAGAAGGCCGGCCGCTACACCGGCGGCCTGTGGGTCGGCAAGTTTCTCAAGACGCACAGCTACCAGAAGGTGCTGACCGACGAGGCGGCGGCGATGATCGGCGCCTACGGCTCGCGGCTCTGCATCCTCGAAGGCTTCGTCGGCCATGCCGAGCAGTGCAACGTGCGCGTCCGCCGCTATGGTGGCCGCAATGTCGGCTACGGGCAGGCCGCCGAATGACGGCGGCCGCCCTGCCGCGCACGCCCTCCTTCCGGCTCGACGGCAAGACCGCGCTTGTCGTCGGCGCCTCGTCGGGCATCGGCGAGGCGGCGGCCGTTGCGCTCGCCGAGGCCGGGGCGCAGGTCACGCTTGCGGCTCGCTCGGCCGACAAGCTCGAACGGACTGTCGGGACCTTGCGGCAAATGGGCTTCAGCGCGACCGCGCTGGCGCTGGATGTCCAGGATGTCGAAGCGACGGAACGCACCATCGATGCCGGCCCGGTCTTCGACATCCTTGTCAACAGCGCGGGTCTCGCCCGCCACGGGCCGGCCCTGGAGACCACGACGGCGGATTTCGACACCGTGATGGGGATCAATGTGCGCGGTGCCTATTTCGTGACGCGCGCGGTCGCGCGAAAGCTCATTGCGGCAGGGCGTCCCGGCTCGCTCATCAACATCTCCTCGCAGATGGCCCATGTCGGCGGCATCGACCGTGCTGTCTACAGCGCGACGAAGCACGCCATGGAAGGCTTCACCAAGTCGATGGCGATCGAATGGGGCAAGAACGGCATCCGCGTGAACACGATCTGCCCGACCTTCATTCGCACGCCACTTGCCGAGCAGACCTTCGCCAATCCCGAGCGTGTCCGCTGGATCGAGGATAAGATCAAGCTCGGCCGCATCGGAGAACGTGAGGACATCATGGGGCCAGTGGTATTCCTCGCTTCCGATGCCGCTGCCATGATTACCGGAACCGCACTCGTGGTCGATGGCGGCTGGACGGCTGACTGACAATCCTACAGAAACACGCCGATGAAAATTGCTAGGCTGAGGTGTTGATAGAAGCGCGTGTCGTGAAGTTGCGGGAAGGATGGGGATCGGCGCCGTGTTGATGACGATATCTGTCTGCGGCGCCAGTTGTGAAGCTTTGCGAGGCGCCTCTTGCGGAACTCGAACCAGAACAGGGCGAATAGCCGCTGGCAAAATCGAGTTAGACGAATTCCGCGCCCATTGATTCTATCTGCTCAGCGACCTCGGGACATACGGAGGCATAGGTTTTGTGCGCCGAGCGAGGCGGCGAACTGATGGCGGTAAGGTCCGCGAGGCCCGCGTCAACGACCGCCGGCGACACTTTACCGGCGGCGATCATCTGGCTGGTGAAGAGGCGGCCGCACCTGAGTCCAATAATTTGCAAGTCTCTGTGTCCCTTAGGCCCGGATTTAGATCTGCAGATTTTTCACGTATGCGGAAATAATTTCCGCATACCGTTTCCCGCCGGCCCTCATCATTTATGTTGCGAATGGCAGGAACGCCGTCATTCCGGTCGTTCACCCAGCTTCGATGTTTCAGGAAAGCGGCCAATCCGCTTCATGACTTCGGCAAAGCGCCAATAGCGGACTTGGGACTGAAACGCCGATGCACCCTCGCTAAGTGCTCCGAGCTCTCTGATCCCGTTTCGGGACGAGAGGCGCGTTACTCCCTGAACCGGATTGTCTCGACGAACAGGCTGAAAGCGGTGGATGCATGCCGGCGATGCGGATAGTAGAGATGATATCCTGGCAGGTCAGGGGTGAACCTGCCGAGCACCCGCGTCAGCCGCCCGGTGTCGAGATAAGGCTGAACCTGATCGAGCGGCAAATAGGCAAGGCCATGGCCGTCAAGTGCGGCGTCCAGGATCAGGTCGATGGTGTTGAGGACGAGCGGCCCGTCGATCCGCACCCGCGTTTCACGCCCGCCGCGCATCAACCGCCAGCCGTTCAACGTGCCGGACGTCGGCAGCCGCAGGTTGATGGCGCGATGATCGATGAGCTGCGCTGGTGACGTGGGAGCCGGATGCCGGCAAAAATAGCCGGGTGAGCCAACGATCGCCATCGGGGTGTCCGGCCCAATGCGCACGGCGATCATGTCCTTGGCGATGTCTCCTCCCAGCCTGACGCCCGCATCGAACCGATCGGCGACGACATCGGCCATACCGTAGTCGATGGTGATCTCCACCTTGATGTCGGGGTTGTCGGGAAGGAGCCGCTTCATGGCCGGAACGATGATCGTCTTGGCCGCGTGCTCCACCGTGGTGATACGGATCGTTCCGGCCGGCCGGTCGCGCAATTCGCCGAGCGAGGCGACTGCGGTGTCGAGATCGTGCAGCATGGGACCGAGCGTCGCAATCAACCGTTCGCCCGCCTCTGTGGGCGCCACGCTGCGCGTCGTGCGCGACAGCAGCCGCATGCTCAAACGCTCCTCGATACGGCGCACGATCTGGCTGAGCGCGGACTGCGCCATGCCGAGACGCTGCGCCGCCCTGGTGAAGCTGCGCTCCTCGGCGACCACGACGAAGGCTGCCAGGTCGGCGATCTCATCCCGCCGCATTCATCACCTCAATGATAGGCCCAATCAGAATTAGCCGTCTAATCCACTCAATCGTTTTGGCCTAGATTACGTCCATCGGCAAGGGCGACCCCTCACGGATCATCGCACCGGCCTACAGAGCTTCAACCGAAGGAGACTGCAGATGGGCAAGACCAGCTTCGCCAATTCCAACAACAAGACAATCGCCATGTCGGCGGTGATCAACTTCCCCGAAGGCTTCGACGAGACGAAGCGCTATCCGGCGATCGTCGTGTCGCATCCGGGTGGCGGCGTGAAGGAGCAGACTGCCGGCACCTATGCCAGGAAGCTCGCCGAACAAGGCTTCGTCACCATCGCCTATGACGCTTCCTATCAGGGTGAAAGCGGCGGCGAGCCGCGCCAGCTCGAAAACCCCTATATCCGTACCGAAGACATCAGCGCCGTCATCGACTATCTCACGACCCTCGCTTACGTCGATAACGACCGTATCGGCGCGATGGGCATCTGCGCCGGCGCGGGCTACACGGCCAATGCCGCGATCCAGGATCGCCGCATCAAGGCGATCGGCACGGTCAGCGCGGTCAACATCGGCTCGATGTTCCGCAATGGCTGGGAGAACAACGTCAAGTCGATCGATGCGCTGCCCTATATCGAAGCCGGATCGAACGCCCGCACCTCGGACGCCGAGGGCAACGGGTACGCCACGATGCCGCTGGCACCGCTGACGGAGAAGGACGCGCCGAACGAGGAATTGCGTCAGGCCTGGGAATATTACCATACGCCCCGCGCCGAATGCGCCACCGCACCGGGCTTCGCGACGCTACGCAGCCTGAACCAGATCATCACCTATGACGCCTACCACATGGCCGATGTCTACCTGACGCAGCCGATCCAGATCGTTGCGGGCAGCGTCGCGGGCAGCAAGTGGATGAGCGACGACCTGTTCGACCGCGCCGCCAGCACCGACAAGGCGTTCCATGTGGTGGATGGAGCCAACCATATGGACCTCTATGACGGCCAGAGATTTGTCGACGAGGCCGTTTCGGTCCTGGCGCCCTTCTTCCACACGAAACTCTCGGCGGACGTCACCACGAAACAAGCCGCTGAGTAACAGAGATGCGGACGCAACGAGCGCGCAGCGCTCCACTTGCCACAGGAGAGAAACATGGAAACCGTCAGCATTCGCACTCCCGGCATGTACTGGGATATCGCCGCCAACATTCACTTCCCGCCTAACTTCGATGCCGGGAAGCGCTATCCGGCGGTGGTTTCGAACCATCCCATCGGTAGCTGCAAGGAGCAGACGGCTGGCAACATCTATGGCGCAGCCCTGGCCGATGCCGGCTTCGTCGTCATCGTGCCGGACGCCAGCTTCCAGGGTGGCAGCGGCGGTGCGCCGCGTTGGATCGAAGATCCCGAACAGCGGGTGAAGGACTATCGCGACGTCATCGACTACGCTCAGTCTCTGCCTTACGTGGACCCCGACCGGATTGGTATCCTCGGCATCTGCGGCGGTGGCGGCTACTCGATCAAGGCCACGATCATCGACAAGCGGATCAAGGCACTCGTCAGCATCACCGGGGTGAACTTCGGGCGGCTGATGCGCGAAGGCTTCAGCAATTTCGATCCCGTCGGCGCGCTCGAAGGCATGGCCGCACAGCGAACCGCCGAGAACGGAGGAGCAGACGAGCAGATCAATATCTTCCTGCCCGCGAGCGTCAAGGAGGGCAAGGCCGCCGGCATCACCGATATCGATGTGCTGGAGGCGACCGACTATTACCGCAACCGTTGCCCGGCCGAGGGATCGGGCACGCGGATGCTGGTCTCGCATGCCGCGTCGGCAGTCGCGTGGGATGCCTTCGCCTTCGCCGAAACGCTGCTGGCGCAGCCGATGATGGTGGTGTTCGGTGACAAGCCCGGTGGCTTCGGCGCCTATCGCGACGGCATGGAAATCTACGGCCGCGCCGCCTCGGAGAACAAGGAAGTGGTCGTGGTCGAAGGCTGGTCGCATTATGACCTCTATGACAATCCGGTCCCGACCGGGATTGCGCTGGACCGCGTCATTCCCTTCCTCAAGCAGCATCTTGGCGAAACCATCGATTCTCGCATGACGGAAGCCGCCGAATAAGGCGATCGGGCACAGCCGCCGCGATGGAGGCTGTGCCTACGTCCGCCTTCCCAAAGGAAAATCCAATGACCAAAGTTCTCTTGTTGGGCGCGGGCGGCCAGATTGCGCGCCACGTCATCGATGCTTTCGCCAATGACGGCGAGATCGAAATGACGCTCTTTCTACGCAACGCGGGAAGGATCGTCAGCCCTCCCGCCGACGCCCGCTTAGGGCCGACAGCGGAAATGATTTCCGCTATGCGCCTCCATTTCGGTCATTTACGCTACCCGCTGAAGCTCTTGAAAGCCGTCTGTCCGCTTTGAGTGTAGCCACGTCCAGAAGGTCGCAAAAGTGAGCGTCAGCTAGCCAAAACGCCAATCGGCAGTCTGAGGCAGTTGCTTTCTTGGAACTGGGCACCGGATATATTCGACGCTCAAGTGGCATAACCTGCGGTCTTTTACTTGCCAGAGTCCACGAACTTCGGCTCACCTGACAAGTCGCCCTCACCGTGAGATTAAGATGCTCCCTTTGAACGGTTATGCGTTGCTTGCTTCCAAAAAAAATGGGCCGCTCGCGTCAGCTAGACGGCCCACTCGCGTTGGGAGGACGCTTTCTTATATATCGAAATTCGTGGGCAGGATCACGACGTCGCGGATCATGACATTGCGAGGACGCGACAGCATGAAGAGAATAGCTTCCGCAACTTCGCTGGGGTCGATCAGATTGCCGGCGTCCTTGACAGCCTGCAGCCTTTCTTCGGACCAATCAGCCAGCAGCGCGGTAACGACCGGTCCGGGCGATACCATGCCGACACGGATGCCCTTCTTGTTCAACTGACGGCGGACCGTTTGCACAAAGCAGTTCACTGCCCATTTCGAGCTTGAATAGACCGGTTCCCACGGAACCGCGACATGGCTCGCCACAGATGCGGTGACGATGATGTCGCCGCCGCCGATTTCGCTCATATGGGGAATCACAGCCTGCACATTCTTCATGACCGCATTGATGTTGAGGTTCAACATCCGGTCGATGGCGGCGGAATCGACCTCCGTCATCTCGCCGGAGATGTATGAACCAGCATTGCAGTGAAGAATGTCGATCCGGTCGGTTTTCTTGAGTATTTCCGGGACCATCGCATCGCAGCTTGCCGCATCAAGGAGATTGGTGACCTGCGCGACTGCGTTGGACCCCAATTGTTCCGCCTGCTCGTGAACCGCCTTTTCGTCCCAGTCGACCAGCACCACCTTCGCGCCGGCCTCGATGAGCGCCTTGGAGGTCGCCAGACCGATACCCGAGGCTGCTCCTGTGACCGCGGCAACTTTGCCTTTCAAAAACTCTGTCATGTTCTGTTCCTCAATTCCGAAATCTGACATCTCTGCCCGGCCTGCTGTCTTTTTTCGTTCGCGCCCTTCAGCGCGCCGAGAGATCGTGGAAGAGGCGTGCGACCGCTTCGGCACCCGGATCGGGCACGTCGCGCAGCGCGTCTTCCGGCACATAGGCGGATCGTCCCGCCCCAGCCTTCGTGATCCGAGCGGTTTCGTCTGCTCCCTGGCGGGCGGCGCGTGCAGCGGCCTCCATGGAGTTGGTCGCGATCAGTTCCTTGAACGCCGGTTCGAGTGCGTCGACCATCGTTCGGTCACCGAGCTTCGCGCCTCCATAGCGCTTCATCTGCTCGAGACCGGCGAGCAGAGCCGCCCCCCAATTGTTGCTGTCGGCGAACTTCTGCGCCGCGGACGTGAACATGATGGAAAGAAGCACGCCGCTCGACCCGCCGGCGGTGCGCAGGAGGCGCTCGCCGATCGCCCGCAGGAGGCTCGCACCATCGGCTAGGGGCAGACGGTTGATGTGGCCGGATACGGCTGCAGCCGCCTGCGCCAATGTCGAGCCGGTGTCGCCATCACCGACCTTTGCATCAAGCGCGTCGATTTCGGAGGCGTGCAACGTCAGTGATCTAGTTGCAGCCAAAACGAATTCGCGAACCGCCGGGTTGTCTGAGGCGGGGCTTTGATCCTGGTGAAGTGCCGGAGCGGGCACGGGCGCGATTTCGCGTTCTGCGATGAAATTAAGTGCCGGCCATGCCGCAACTTTCGTTGCTTCCTGGATTGCGTTCAATCTCGCGTCGTTCAGGACGAGCGCGCTGAGAGAAAATCCGCGCATGTCCAAGGCTGTCATGTAGGGTCCGGGACCGAGCACCGCCTTCACTTTGCTGAAGAGCTTGGTTTTCCGCAATGCATTGGTGATGATGGCCATCTCGAGCGGGGAGGCGCCGCCCAGCGAATTGACCAGCAGCGCGACCTCGTCATTTGGCCCGAGGCTCGCATTGATGCGGTCGGCAACCAACTTCACGAGACTGTCGGCCGATTGGAATGGAAGCGTTTCGGCGCCCGGCTCCCCGTGAATACCGAGCCCCATCTCGACTTCGTCTTCTGCCAGTTGCTTGTGATGTGCTGTCGACCCGGGAATGTTGCAGTTGGTCAGGGAAAGGCCAAGCGAGCGAACGCTTTTTGCAGCATCGCTAGCGGCTTGGTACACGTCCTGTAGCGCCGCGCCGCGCGAGGCCATGGCGCCGGCGATCTTGTGAACGAACAACGTTCCAGCGACACCGCGAGGCTTCGGAAAGTCTGGCAGCGCGATGTCGTCGGAAACGATGACCATCTCAACCTTCAGGCCCATACCCTTGGCGCGCTCCGCGGCCAAACCGAAGTTCAGCCTGTCGCCGGTATAGTTCTTGACGATGAGGAGGCAACCCGCGTCGCCGGTGACCGCAACGATCGACGCTAGGACCGCGTCTACGCTCGGGGACGCGAAGAGTTCGCCGCAGACCGCGGCGGTCAACATGCCGTCACCGACGAAGCCCGCGTGAGCCGGCTCATGTCCGGATCCGCCGCCGGAGACGATCGCGACCTGGTCCTTCGCCCAGTCTTTGCGGAGGACGACTTTTATCTCCGGATAGGCGTCGAGCCGGGTCAGGTTTTCCCCGGCAGACGACAGGATCAGCCCGTCGATGGCTTCCATAACCAGTGTGTCGCGCGAATTGAGGAAGCTCTTCATCCTCATCTCCTCCCTAGCCGAACCGTAAGCGCTGCGAAGACGCTTCTTCCGGTTTCTTGTTCCCACATGAGGCTGTTGGCGGCAGATCGCATCGACCCGCGGCGCCAAACAGGTTTCGATCCGATGCGGGGCGCCCCGGTTCCCCACGCCCCGCATCGGCAACAGCTCCGACTTTTCCGAAAGCCTTATCCGGCTTTCATGAAGGGGTGGCGGCCCGGCTGGTTGAAGTGCTTGCGGCGAACGTCAAGCAGCTTCTCGATCTGCCCGGCATTGAATTCCTTGGCACCGCCATAAGCGGCCGCGAGGTAGACCGTCTTTGCGTAGTAATCGAGCGCTTCCATCTTGAAGTAGGCGCTGTTGAGATCATGCCCATAGGTCAGCGCACCGTGGTTCTCCAGAAGCAGCGCGTCGTGCGTCTGGAGGAAGGGGGTGATGGCGGCCGCAAGTTCCGGGCTCGACGGAAGACCATAGGGCGTCAGCGGAACTTCGCCGAGGAACATGGTCGATTCCGGCATGATCTGCTGCGTCAGCGGCTTGCCGCAAATGGCATGCACCGTCGCATAGAGCGGATGGGCATGGACGACCGAACGAACGTCATCGCGATTATCGTAGACGCACAGGTGCATGCCAATTTCGCTCGACGGCTTGTAGGCGCCCTGGCCGATCACTTTCCCTGCGCGATCGATATGGCAGATCATCTCCGGCTTCATGAAGCCCTTAGAGACTCCCGTCGGCGTGCACAGCAGCGTGCCATCGTCGAGGAGGACAGAGATATTGCCATCGTTGGCAGCGCCCATCTCGCGCGTGTAAGCGCGGCGGCCGATTTCGCAGATGAATTCGCGTAGTTCGAGATTGTTTTCCATGTTCCTCACCTTGAAATGATGTGGGAACCATAAATCAGATATCCGAAAAGTCAACAAAAACGACAAAAACAGAAGTCTGAAATGTTGTTTTTCTGTTTTGGTTTTGGGTTTCGCCGTATCGGAACCGTCGCACCCCTAATTTTTGGAGGGCCGATCAGGGCGGTAAACGACGATTCCCCCGGACAGTCTGGCGAGTTCGCGTCCCTGGTCGAGGCTTGTGATCTGGCCGAGCGCTTTGAGCTGGAGGATGGCGTTCCCCCATGCACTCGCCTCGATTGGGCCGACATGGACCTCGCAGCCGAGGCGGTCGGAGATCATCTGACACAAGAGGGCATCCTGACCACCGCCGCCACAGATCCGGAGCTTTTCGATACCGTCGCCCGTCAGCCTGGACAATGTGGAGAAGCTTTGGGTGATGTCTTCGACGAGGCCCCTATAGACGCACAATGTCAATGAACCGAGGTCGGTGCGCAATTCCGGGAAGATTTGGACGATGGTCCCCACTAGATCGTCGCTATCGAAAAATGCGGCATCCGATGGGTTGATAGCCTGCATAACCCCGCGTGCAGCAGCGTCTCTCGCAGCGGCGGACATGTCCGCGAAGGTTACGTCTGTTGCGTTGCGATGGTTCCAGCTTGCGCGAAGCTTCTGCAGAAGGTGAAGACCGTTCAAGCTCCTGAGAAACGCATAGCGGCCATCGACCCCGCACTCATTACCAAACGCATCTTGATGGGCTTCAACGGTGGTGATCTGGTGGTCGACTTCTCTCCCCAGGATCGACCATGACCCGCAAATGAGGAAGGCATCGTCTTGTTCAAGCGGTAGGCCGCAAATCGCGCTGGCGGTATCGTGGGCAGCGACAGCGACGACCGGTATTGAGCCAGACCGTCGGTCGGCGAGGGTTTCGGATAGAACGCCGACGATCTCACCCGGTTCGACCAACTCGGATAACTTCGTTGGCTCAATGCCGGCGATCTTGCAAAGGTCACCGTCCCATTCGCCGGCAAGCGAGAGGAGACCGGAGGTCCGCGCAAGTGTGGTGTTGGCGCGCGCTTTGCCGGTCAGGTGGAAATTCACCGCATCGGCTATCATGAGAGCGTAGCGACTTTGTGAAAGCCGGTCGGGTTCGTCCTTGCTCGCACTGATAAGCTGGTAGACCGTATTAACGGGCAGTATTTGAGCCCCTGTCCTGCTGAAAAGCTCAGAGGGGGCGATCGGGAAACTCTCATACCCCCGATGAGAGCGCGGGTGACGATAATGGTAAGGGGCCGGGTCAAGCTGACCATCCGCATCGACAAGGACGTAGTCGACGCCCCAGCTGTCCACGCCGATAGAGCCAATTGAGCCGAACTGTTGAAAGGCGAGGCGAATGCCCGTTTCAACCTCGTTCAGCAGCCTTGCGAAATCCCAATGAGGCCCGTCCGGAAGCCGGGTTTCAATTCCCGAAAAGCGATGAACTTCGGCGAATGAAATTCGCCCAGCCCCCAGCTGAGCCACCATAGCCCGGCCGCTGCCGGCACCTAGATCGAAAACGAGACAGTTCGTCATTCCACCCAAAACCCATTTTACGGTTTCACGGCGGCAGACGATATCAAAAAAAATCCACGAATCCAGACATTAATTTATGTTGGTTTTGCTTTGTTTTGTCGAGGGCGATTAGAAATCGCCTTTGCGCTTGTGTCGGCACTAATAGACAAGTTTCACATGCAAGCCTTCGAGATGCTCGACCCAGGCATCTGATGGCTTCCGATCGGTAACGACGATGTCGATGTTCTCAAGGCCCCCGATGGTAATGAGCGCTGACTCATCGAACTTCCCGCCGTCAACGAGCAAGCATACGCACCTGGCGCTGCTGATGAAGGCCCGTTTCACCTCCGCATCCGCGATATTGGTCTCCATGATGCCACCCTCAAGCGACAGCGCTTTGCAGCTGATAAGGGCGACGTCGGCGTTAAACTGAGAGATCGACCGAACCGTCAGCGGGCCGACGAAGGTGCCGGATTGGCGACGAAGTTCGCCCCCGACGGAAATCACAGTGTGGTTGGTGGCGTCGGTATCGGAGAGGAGGCGCACGGAATTCGTGATCAGGGTAAGGTCACTGTGAGCTTTCAGCGCTGCCAATGCCTCGAACGCGGTTGTCGACGAATCCATCAGCACCGATTGTCCGTTCTTGACGATTTCCGCGACTTTTGCGGCGATCAAGTGCTTCGCATCGAGATTGGTCAGGTGCCGCGTGCCGTAGGGGAGGTCTTCTGCCTCGGCTTTCCGAGGGACGGCCCCGCCATGGGTTCGGTCTACGTAGCCATCCTTTTCAAGCCCGTTGAGGTCGCGCCGAATAGTCTCTTCTGTGACGCCGAACTGCTCGCTCAGTTCCGCGACGACAACACGCCGGTTGCGAACCACCTGCTCAAGAATCTTCTTTTTGCGTTCGATCGCAAGCATTCCCAACTCCGATTCATGCCAATTCGGGCATTTTGGCAAAAAACCGACATCGCTGCAATCGGACACTTGTCTTTGTCCATAGGGGTGACGGCGGGCGCACCGCGCGCGCTTTCAATCATATCACAGGTGACTGTCGGCAACGAGGTTACTTTGGGTTAGGTGCCCAGTTTTCGCCTGGGGAACAGCATCGCGGCCAGCGATTTCGCCTGTGACATGATGCCGGTTTGGCGGCTGGGGCCGGCTGAAAGGCAACCTATCGATACGCGCTCGTGGGAAATCAGACATTGAAAACAACATAAACAAAATAAAACGGACATTGAAATATTGACTTGATGTTGAAAATGTCCCCTTATGTGCGCAGGCCCTGGTTCGGTTGAGGAGTTCGCGCGGACCTGGGCAGGAGATCCATCAATGGGAGTAGGACAATGAGGAAATTTCTCGCAACTGCACTTCTGGCGCTGTCGACGGCTGTTCTTGCGAACGCCGCGTCGGCTGAGGAGGCCAAGCACCCCAACCCGAAGCCGGCAAGCGATCTCAAGATCGGCATCGTGATGAACCAGGCAACGACCCAGGTCATCAGCGTCATGGGCAACCGGATGGTGGAGAAGGCAAAGGAGATGGGCGCCACTGGCACCCTGGTCTTCTACGACATGAACGTCGGCACGATGATCCAGCAGATCGAGAACTTCACCAGCTCGGGCTACGATGCAATTCTCACGCTGCCGATGAATCCCAATGATGCCGCCGAAGCCCTCCAGGCGGCCTCCGACAAGGGGATGGCCGTGGTGACCTTCGACACCATCCCGAACGCAAGCTACAATTTCTCGTTCACCGCCTCGAATGAAGAGCTTGGCTACAAGATCGGCGAGGCGGCCGCCAAGTGGGCGAAGGAGAACCTGGTCGCGAAGGGTGTGAAGCCCGTCATCGGCATGGTCGATTTCCCCGAATCCGAATTCCTCACCCAGCGCGCGAACGGCATTCGCAAAGCCCTTGGCGAGCTGCTTCCCGAAGGTGAGATCGTGATCACCGCCGCCGGCACGACGGAGACCAAGGGTCTCGAAGCGGGCGAAAACTTCCTGACGGCGCACCCGGACATGAACGTCGTCGTCACCATCAACGACGATAGCGCGGCCGGCGTCTACCAGGCGTTCAGCGCGGCTGGCTACGGCGACGCACAGGACCGTGGCCTCTTCTCGTGCGATGGCACCAAGACGGGCCTCGAGAATGTGGCCAAGGGCGGCTTCCACAAGGTGGACATCGACCTTTCCCTGCCGAAGGTCGGCGAGTCCATGACCGAGGCGGCCATTCAGTACCTGTCCGGCCAGCCGGTGACGTATGAGAAGGACAACAAGTTCCCGATGACGCCCGTCGATGTCAACAATGCCAAGGAAGCGCTCAAGGTCTGGCAGTAACCTCAGCGTTTGCTGCCTGACGTGCTAAGTTGAGCTATAGAGGCATCCCCTCGATGGGGATGCCTCGAGCCGAGGCGGAGCGAGATACATGACCCTGGGTCGCAAGGCATAGGCCTTGGAAAGTCCCCCAGCGACTGTCTGTTCCGGGTGCTGTGCCGAACCGATTTGAAATAGCGGCCCACCCTTCAGCCTCCTGCGGTGCATTGCTCGGAAACGCCATGTGGCGAGCTTTAACCGAGCGCTGACCGCGGCCGTCCGATCTCATTGGTCGGTGGCCCGACGTCAACCCCGGATGCTACCTGAGCCGACAGGATACTCAAATGGACGCGAACAAAATCTCGCTCTCGCTGAAGAGCATTGTGAAGACCTATCCAGGGGTCTTGGCGAACGACAACGTTTCGATCGACTTCAGGCAGGGAGAAATCCACGCCCTGATGGGCGAGAACGGGGCCGGTAAATCGACGCTTATGAAAATCATCACCGGCGGCACGAGCCCCGACAGTGGTCATTTCGTCATCAACGGCAAAGAGTTCACGAAAATCTCGCCCCACGCCGCGCAGGCGCACGGCGTGCAGATCGTTCACCAGGAGCTGAACATCATCTCCGCGCTGTCGGTCACCGAAAATATCTTCCTCGGTCGGTTTGCCGGCAACGGCATCGTCGTCGATTTCAAGACGATGCGCCAGTCGGTTCAAAAGGTCCTGGACAACCTCGGTATCGATAGCATCCGTCCCGACATGCTCGGCGAAGACCTCACGGTGGCGCAAATGCAGCTGGTCGAGATTGTCAAGGCTACAAGCAGGAATGTCGATATCCTGGTGCTGGACGAGCCCACTTCTCCACTGACCGCCCATGAGACCGAAATCCTGTTCAGGATCGTGCAGTCGCTGAAGGAGAAGGGCGTCACCATCATCTACATTTCGCACCGGATGGGTGAGATCTTCAGGATCGCCGATCGTGTTACGGTCATGCGGGATGGCAAGAAAGTTGTCACCCAGGACATCAAGAGCACATCGAGGGAAGAACTCATCAAGCTGATGGTTGGCCGCCCGCTCACGGAAACGTATCCCGTGCGCAACCAGGAAATCGGCGAAACGATCCTCGAAGCGGACTCATTGTGTGGGAATGGCCTGAAGAACATCAGCTTCTCGCTCAGGAAGGGCGAGATTCTGGGGATTGCGGGCCTCATCGGGGCCGGCCGGACGGAGCTGATTCGTCTTGTCTATGGCGCCGACAAGCTCACGAGCGGCACGATCCGGTTAAACGGACAAGTGAAGACGATCGCCAGCCCATCGGAGGCCGTGCGACTTGGCATCGGATTGATACCGGAAGACAGAAAGCTCCAGGGCGTGCTGCTGGAGCGGTCTGTGAAGGACAACATCACGTTGCCGTCCGTAAAGGCGATCAGTCGGTTCTTCGTCGTAAACAGCCGCGCGGAGAAGGCCATGGCGGCCAAGCAGATCGCGGATCTCCGGATAAAGACGCCTTCCGCCGACCAGCTGGTGCGAAACCTGAGCGGTGGAAATCAGCAGAAGGTCGCGCTGGGCAAGTGGTTGTCGAGCTCAGCCAAGATCCTGATCTTCGACGAGCCGACACGCGGTATCGACGTGGGCGCGAAACACGAGATCTACAACCTCATGAACGCGCTTACCCAGAAGGGCATCAGCATCATCATGGTCTCTTCGGAAATGGAAGAGCTGATGGGCGTATCGGATCGCATCTTGGTCATCCGCGAGGGCCAATTGGCCGGTGAATTGAGCTCTGCCAGCATGTTCTCGCAAGAGCGGATCATGGAGTTGGCTGCCGCCAACTAAGAGGAGCAGGAGAGGAGTTTAAGGACATGACAAACGTGACCGCAACTGGCGACGGAATTCTGGGTGGTATTCTGGCGAGAAAGGACGCATTGCTGAAGAGAAAGATGGTGATCATCCTTCTCTTGGCTCTGGTTGCTTTCTTCGCCATCACAGCGAACAACTTCCTGACGGTGGGCAACATCACTAATCTCCTGAGGCAGACCTCCGTTATCGGGATCATGAGCGTTGGCTTCGTGTTCATCATGATCGCAGGCGGTCTCGACCTGTCGGTCGGCGCCGCGATTGCGATGGTCGGTTGTGTCGCGGCCATGTGCATGGTGTACGCCGACATGAACATCTGGCTTTCCTGCCTGATCGGGATCGCCGTTGCCGTCGCGATTTCATCTGTCAACGCCGGCATGATCCTGCTTACAGGAATGCCTCCGTTCATCGGTACGCTGGCGATGATGCAGGTCCTTCAGGGCCTTGCCTACATGATAACCAACGCGACCCCGGTATACGGCATGCCCGACAGCATCAAGGTCATTGGTCAGGGTTACGTTGGGTTCGTCCCCGTTCCGGTGATCATCATGATCGTGTGCTTCATTGTCGGTGGGTTCATCCTGAACAAGACCTATTTCGGCCGGCACCTCTATGCAGTCGGCAGCAATGCCGAAGCGGCCAGGCTCTCCGGTCTTAACGTGACCAAGATCCAGTTCCTGTCCTACGTCGTAGGCGGCGTCTTCACGGGGATCGCGGGCATTGTCATGATGTCGCGCATCTTCTCGGGCCAGCCGAAGGCCGGCATCGGATACGAGCTCGATGTCATCACCGCATGCGTGGTTGGCGGTATCGCGTTTTCGGGAGGTAAGGGCACGATCTCGGGCCTTATTCTAGGGGTCCTTGTCATGGGTGTCCTCTCGAACGGCCTTGGGGTTCTCGGCGTCGACGCCTATACCCAGCTGGTCTGCAAAGGCGCGGTACTGGCCTTGGTCGTCGGGATCGACTGCTTCCAGCAATCTCGCGCGCATCGGTCTCGTTTGGAGGTTAAGCCTGCGGAAGTCGCAGCAGCTCAGCCAAGCGTTACTAGGTGACGTACGGAAAACGGTTTGGAAGCGCCGGCGTCTCGACGCCGGCGTTTCTGGATCCAGCGACGCAGTTGCAGGCGCTATGAGCGTTGGGGCGTTTGTCAACCGCCTGTCGAGGGCCTCCGGGTGGTCTGTGCCGTCGCTGAAGCGGTGACGGACATATCGGCGTCAGGCATATCTCCTCACTTTGTCCAGGACGCGGCGATTGGCCCCCGGATAGGAACCTGCCTGATCAGGTTTCAGCGCTTAGTGCCTACCACATAAACTCCCGCACCCTGAGTTCGTCCGCAGGCGCCACGGATGATGGGCCTCCACCGACCGACTGTCGGCGATCTCGACCACTCCCCCGGGCGGCTCGCCCATAGAAGTGCGGTTTGCCACCGTTTCAGCCTCCCTGCTGTCGATGAACGATACTGGATGCCGAGCTGATCGCTGGCCCGAGAACTAGACGAGCGTCAACAGGGCTTTCTGCGAGCCCCGACACGACGAAATGCGCGCCGATCGACGCCTGAAAGCTGACGCCGGATGCAGTCGCGTTGCCCCCACCAGTGGCAAACGTTCTTGTTAGATCAGGTGCACTATTCTTTGTCATTGCCGCCATTGATACCGGTCTAATTGGTGCGGTCACGCCTCATCGCGATATCGGGCAAGCCACGTCCTCGCCCTTATCACGGGGAAAGGCGGGCCGTCCCCACTCCGCCCTTCCGGCGATATCATAAAAATCCGCTTAATGGGTGGTCGTGAGGTCACTTACCCTGGGCGCTCCGATGCGGACCTGGTTCAGTTGCGATGATACTGGAGCCGCATAGCCCCTCCGCTTTGACCGGACCAGCCGTTATTCACCAGCAGGCCAATCCACAACGGCGAGGTCGTCATGAAGGACTCCGGCGGCGTCGAACCACTAACACACCCGGCAACCGCGCTGGCCGCAGGCACCTGCATCCATCGAGACGGCGCCTCATGTCCACTTCGGGCCACTTTCCGGTCTTGGCCTTTCATCCGCGGTGTGGCCGCTTCTCGTTAGGCCTGGCCAACAGTGGACTGTCTGCAGTCGGCCCCAAACCAGACACTGGATCGCTACCGGGTTTTGGGTTCGTATCCCTTGTTATGGCGCTTATTTAAGCGCACCTACCTTAGCTGCTTCATTATTTAAGTGAAGTCGCCCTTGTTTAAATAAGGATGGAAAATCATACTCTGTCTATGTCTGATTCTGAACTCAATCAGCGGCTGGGCCGCTTTGTCGAAACATCCGTTGCCGGCGAGATGGTGAGGGCGTTCGTACCTCCGCCACTACCACCCGCACCAGCCATCGACGTACTTTCGCTTCTGGAGCGGCTTAGCTTGGCGGAGCGAGCGCTCGGACGGCTGGACGGTGTTACGATGCTGCTGCCTCGTCAGGAGCTATTCCTCTATATGTATGTCAGGAAGGAAGCGGTTCTGTCGTCGCAAATCGAGGGAACGCAGTCGACGCTCTCCGATCTTCTCCGTTTCGAAACGGAAGCGCAGGCGGGGCAACCTGTCGATGATATCCGTGAAGTCTCGAATTATGTCGATGCCATGATGTACGGTCTGGAGCGGCTTGAGACCTTGCCGATGTCGCTACGGCTGATCCGCGAAATGCATGCGCGATTGCTGCAAAGTGGACGCGGCGGCACGAAGAATCCGGGCGAGTTCCGGCGCTCGCAAAACTGGATCGGGGGGACGCGTCCCGGTAATGCACTTTTCGTACCGCCGCCTGTCGCAGAGATGAATGCCAGCCTGGATGCACTCGAACGCTTCATGCACGAAGATCAATCGCGGCTGCCTGCGCTCATCAAGGCCGGCCTGCTGCATGTTCAGTTTGAGACAATCCATCCGTTCCTGGATGGCAATGGACGTATCGGCCGCTTGTTGGTCACGCTGTATCTTTGCATGAATGGGGTGCTGCGCAAGCCGCTGCTCTATCTGAGCCTTTACCTCAAAACTCATCGGACTGAATACTATCGCTTGCTCCAGGAGGTCCGCGAGAACGGCAACTGGGAGGCTTGGCTCGACTTCTTTCTTACCGGTGTCGCGGACACAGCTAATCAGGCGTTTAACGCCGCGACCCGGATTGTCGACTTGTTCAAGGAAGACCGCGAGCTGATTACAACCGAGAGCGACCGGGCCGGCTCCGCACTTCGCATCCACGATCTTTTCCAGCAAAACCCGTTCCTGACGGCTAATCAACTTGTTCAGAAGACGGGGTTATCGGCGCCCACCGTCAATGCAGCGCTCGCAGACCTGGAGCGTTTCGGCATTGTTGAGGAGATAACAGGCCGCAAGCGGGGTCGGGTTTTCAGCTACAGGCGGTATCTCGCAATCCTGAGCGAAGGCACCGATCCTTTGCCCGCCACGGCCTGAAGAGTACGACGATATGTTTGATCTCCGGTTTAAACCCTCGAGCCTGTGATCAGGCAGCGGCCTCCCAAACCTGATTCAAAATCTTCGCCGCGAGTGCGGCTTTGTCCTGCGGAAGGAAGCGGCCGTAGTGGTTGGCGACCATCTCGGGCGTATCCTGGATCGCATAGCTTGCCTGCTCGTAGGAGCCGGTCTGTTTCAGAATATGGGTGGCAAGCACATCCCGGACATTGTGCGGCCCGTGGGGAAGCAGCCCCTTGATGGCTCCGCGGCCGGTATAGGGATTGTAGATGCCATAGCGCTGGATGATGAGTCGCCACGCTTCGTAAAAGGTCGTCTGATTATAAGCCGCGTCCTTGCTGATCACCTTGACCGTTTTGACGAACAGCGTGCCCGGATCCTCGGCGCCGGCGAGAAGCATGCGCCGGTGTCGATCGATATAGGCGTTCAGGTATTTATAGAGGTCCTGCAGGTCGGGCAGGATCAGCCGGAACGGCTTGGACCCGAAGAACGACGAATTGGCGTTCTTGAACGCGTTGGAAGGGATCAGCACCTCCCAGCCGTGATCGCGTTCGCTCCAGCGGATTTCGCCGCGCTTCATGTCCTCCAGCCGACGTTCGGAGGTTGGGAAATGCCCGCGCGGGCAGACGAGCAATTGCCGCAGGTTCTTCTGGCGCAGACCAAGATGGAGGCCGAGACGCAGCATCAGGAAGGAGCGAACCGTTTCCGCTGCCGCACGAGGGTAGCGATCTTCATCCGGCATGTGCTTGACGATCTCGTCGGTGATCTTGCGATATTCGGCGAGCGGGCTCTCGGCTTCGAGCACGCACATGATCGGCTCGAATGGATCGCGGTGCACCCGCATGACACGCTGGATTTCCTTTGAGCGGTGGGCAGCATGCTTGAAGCAGGTGTCGCAGGCGGCGTGCCAGTCCTTCTGCGCGGCCTGAACTTCCGCCGCGGATACCAGGCCAGGGATCGGCTTCATGTTCTGCGCCAGTTCCGGATGCTGCCAGAGCCAGCCCGTTTCCACGCGCGAGAGATTGGAGAGAACGCTCAGCATGTCCTCTTCCCAGCGCGTGTAGAAGCCGCGACGTTTCTCCCGCCACTGAAGATACCAGTCCCAGACGCCCGGAAAGACGAGCAGACCGAAGGTCAAATGGTTGAGGGGGACGCCGTAGCCCTTCACATCGCTCTTCGGCGAAGCCGCCAATGCACCGAACATGAGGCCGAGATGCGCAATCTTCTGTGAAGCGGTTTCTTCTCCCCAGATCCCGTTTCTCTGAAAGCCGAGCGCGGTGAGCGTCGCCATCTTGAAGCGCAGGAGGCTCGCCATTTCCATGGCAAGCCGGGCAGGGGCCTCGACAACGCCCGCCAGCAGATCCGGATCATCGACAGGTTCATGACTGCGCCCCTCGTCCCATTCCAGATTGTCGGAGTTGGCCCGTGGCGAGAGCCCACCGCCATAGGATATTGCTGGGAAGCGGATGGCATATCGCTGTTTGACCGCCTTCGCCTGGAAGCGTCGATAGTCCGTCGCACCGGAGATGATGACACGGCGAACCCATTCGAGGATTTCCTCGCGCTTGCTGAAGGGAAGGCTGCTGAAATTGTCCGGCAGATGCCAGGCGAGCCTCCGCCGCTCGGCTGGGCTGATATCGCTCCCGAGGTCGTGCCCGGATGCCGATCGGGATTGATGCGGCAGCTTCCCTTTGAAATAGCCATCGGGCAAACGGTAACGTCGCTCGATACGGGACAGGATCTCGAAGCTGTCCACCGATCGCGGGACCTTGGCGCCGTGTGTCCAACTCAGAAGCGTCGTTCGATTGAAGGTTGTGTGATTGCGCCCGACGGCACGATACAAACCGAGATAATCCTCTCCGTGGCGTCGCATGTGGTAGGCCAGCGCCTGCTGGAAATCCGGCGGATCATCTGTCCAGTCAAACAGCGGACGGGGAAACTCTTCCGTCCGCTCGGAGATGGCGCCTGTCTTTTCGGTGGAACGAGGACTTGGCACCGGTTTGGTCGACGTCAATGTTTTGGCGGTTCGCGGTCGTGACGTCCGAGCGGTATTCACCGATCTAGCGTTGGAGCGCGTCGGCGCTACGCGATCATCGTCCTTCACCTTTTTCTGTGCGATCCAGCGGACGATCGCCTCCAGTCCGGGCTGGAGGTTTTTCTTCAATTCCGGTGTCATCTCCTCTTTGAGACCACAGGCATCGCAGATCGCCTGCCAGTCGACGCGGCTCATCCGCATGGGTGGGTGCGTGTGGCGGGCAATCAGTCGGGAAAGATACAGCTTGATGTTCTCAAGGTCTCGCGTCGATATATTATAAGTATTGTGAGCGCCTCCTCCGCTACCATCGGCCTCCCCATATTCCGACGAACGCCTCTTCCACTTCCATGGGTTATTGAAACCTTATCGGCTTGCGCTAATCTCAGGTGTGTCAAACACACAGGAGCTGTTATGGGCATTTTCAACCGTATTAAAGAAAAACTCTTCGGCCATTCCGAGGAAAAGCCGACCCAGACCGTGACGGCTGGTGCCAGCAGGCCCGCAACCGCAGACATGGCGGGGACGCCCGCGCGGGACAGCCAGACGAGCCATGCGGCGGAAGGGTCCGTCGCCAAGCCCGCTCTCGAAAATGAAGTTGCCGCGACGCTTGCGGGGGCCAATGCGGAGCCGGCCGCGTCGTCTCAGGCCAGGCCTGTCGATGTCGCCGCCATCATGGACGCTGCGGTGAAGAAGAACGGCCAAAACCTCGATTGGCGCCGCTCGATCGTCGACATGATGAAGGCCCTCGACCTGGATTCGAGCCTGTCGGCCCGAAAGGAACTGGCCGACGAGCTGGGATTCAAGGGCGACAAGAACGATTCCGCCACCATGAACATCTGGCTTCACAAGGCGCTGATGAAGGCGCTGGCCGAGAACGGCGGCAAGGTTCCTGCCGAATTGCTCGATTAAGACAAGCGTCGGAGGCAGCCCGCTATCGGGCCTCCTCCGCGGCTTTCGAGAGCGAAAGGGAGCATTCTTCGGAACTTACGTCCGCGATGGGGGTTAAAACCTCGTCGAACAAGGAGGCGAATATGAAGAAGATGATCCTGATCGGTTGCATTGGCCTGTCGCTTGCCGCCTGCACGGCGACGGAGCAGGGTGCAGGTGTCGGTGCGGCAACGGGTGCCGTTGTCGGCGGTGTTGCGACGGGCAATGTGCGTGGTGCGGCGGTCGGCGCGGCTGTCGGCGGCGCTGCCGGTGCACTGATCGGCAATGTCGCGGATCAGCCCGGCCGTTGCTACTATCGCGACCGCTACGGCAACCGCTATATCGACCGCTGCTGATGCAGCCTGTCGAGCGGGAATTTTCCCGCTCGTCCGCCGGTCCTGTCTGGCGACAACGGCCAGGATGCCGATACCAACCCGAATTCGCGAAGCCTGGATATCAGGCGTCCACTGCCACGAACCGCAGATGCGGCGGCAGCGCGGCGAAATCCCCTGTCACGACACGCCCTACCTGTTCAGGTAACGCAGTTCCAGCTTGTCATCCACGTCGCGGGCTGGGAAGTCCTCGTGGAGCGTCCTTGCCATCCCGTAGCCCATCAGCAGAAGCACGACGGCAATGGGCAGGCCGGCGACGATGGACGCGGTCTGCAAGGCGACGAGACCGCCGGCCACCATCAGGAGAGCGGCGACCAGCGCGCCGATCACGCCCCAGAAAATCCGGAACCTCTTGGGCGGGGCCTCGTCGCCCATGGACAGCATGGTGCAGATGACGAGGATGCCGGAATCCGCCGAGGTCACGAACCAGGAGATCAGCAGGATGACGGTGAAGATCGTCAGCGGCGCGACGAGCCATTGATAGCCGAAGCCTTCGATCGTCTGGAACACGCCATTGGCATAGTTTTCGGCGACCGCGGCGGAAACGCCGGCGTCACGGAACAGGTCGACGCCCACCGCGGCGGAGCCGAACACGCCCATCCAGAGGATCACGATGGAGGACGGGATCAGAAGTACGCAGAAGCAGAATTGCCTGATCGTGCGTCCCTTCGATATGCGCGCGATGAACATGCCGACGAAGGGGCACCAGGCGATCCACCAGCCCCAGTAGAAGATGGTCCACCAACCCTGCCACTGCCGGACGGGATCGCTGTCGATCCAGAAGCCCATCGGGATGACGTTCCACAGATAATCGCCTGCGCTCGTGATCACCATGCCGATAATGAAGGCGGTCGGCCCGAGCAGCAGGAACAGGAGAAGCAGGGCAAGGCTCGCCCAGACATTCAGTTCGGAGAGAATGCGCACGCCGCGATCCACGCCCGACACGGCTGAGGCCGTGCCGATGGCGCTGATGACGGCGACGAGGATGATCTGGTTGGCCGTCGTGTTGTCCATCCAGCCGAGTCTCTCCAGCCCAGCCGCGATGGGCGCGGCGCCGAGGCCGAGCGACGTGGCGAGCCCGAAGATCGTGCCGAACACGCCGACCAGGTCGACCACATGTCCGTACGGTCCGTAAATCCTGTCCTTGAGGATCGGATAAAGCGCCGTGCGGAACGACAGCGGCAGGTCCTTGCGGTAGGAGAAATAGGCAAGGCACAGGCCGACGATCACATACAGCGCCCAGCCGTGCAGGCCCCAGTGCAGGATGGTCACCTTGATGCCGGACACGGCGGCATCGAGGCTGCCGGGCGTGATGCCGCCGCGGGTGAGATAGGGGCTGTCCTGCATGTGGTTCATCGGCTCGGCGACGCCCCAGTAGATCAGGCCTGAGCCGAGGCCCGCGCTGAACAGCATGCAGATCCAGGAGAAGGTCGAGAAATCCGGTTCGTCCTCGTCCTTGCCGAGCTTCACATGCCCGAAACGGCTGATCAGCAGCCAGAACACGAAGAACAGGGAGAGCGTGACGACCAGCACGTAGAACCAGTCGAGCGAGTTTATGATGAAATCCTTGCCGACGGTGAAGACGCTGTTGGCGTAGTCGACATCGCTGATGGTGAAGGCGACGAAGGCGATGATCATCACCATGGAGGCCACCGCCATGAACGGGTTCATGCCGGCGAACAGCCCGCTCCTGGCGATCAGGTCCTCCGGCGCAATACGAGTGTGGTCACGCATCGTCAGTTCCCCTCTCTGTGCGCCGCGTTGTAAACCGGAGCAAGCTCCGGCCGGGGCCGGGCATGGCGCTTCAGGACCCTGAAAGCCTTTCGTCTATCGCACCGTGCCGGCCGGACCCTTCTGAACCGGCCCGTCCAGCCATGCCCGGAATACCTCCTCCAGCGCCGCGTGGTTGCGCGACCACCAGGCCGCGTCGGACTGTATGGTCAATTCGTTCTCGCGTGCCGGATTGTTCGGCAGTTGCGCCTTGATGTCGTCTGCCACCAGCGCCAGCGACGATTGGCGCGCCGGGCCGTTGGGCAGATGCTCGACCATCTTCGCCAGCGATTGCGCGCTGCTGGCGAAACGGATGAAATCGATCGCCGCTTGCCTGTTGCGGCTCCCCTTGGGAATGGCGAAGAGATCGAGCTCCAGGACCTTTCCGTCCCAGACGAGATCGAACCGTGCGCCCGGTTCCAGGGTCGCCGCAGCGCCCGTCGTCGCCCAGATCGAGGACATGGCGATGTCGCCCGAATTCAGCAGACGTACGGGCTCGCGACCATTGCTCCACACTTTCAGGCCCGGCCTGATCGCCTCCATCTTGGCCAGCGCCCGCTTGATGCCGGCCGGCGTCTCCAGAAGCGCGGTGACCTCCTCCGGCCGGGCGCCGTCGGCGATCAGTGCCCATTCCATCGTCACCGTGGGATCGTTGCGGACCGCGCGGGGCCCGGGGAACTTCTTCGTGTCGAAGAAGTCG
>Ga0182742_1001197_pt1 | contig 34777 bp, 34 predicted proteins | sample eDN5th37CBELigMG_FD_128880 | JGI IMG/M metagenome (GOLD analysis project Ga0182742, IMG submission 128880) | Enriched Miracle-Growth compost microbial communities from Emeryville, California, USA - eDNA 5th pass 37_C BE-Lig MG (version 2)... ... | reverse complement strand
ACACGAACGTCTCAGGCGGCGTGCTGTTCCCGCAGGAGTCGACCCTCCATTCCAATCAATTTTCAAAGTTCAATTTTTTATTATTACATTTTGGGTATTTCTTTAAGTTTTTCACTTATGGCCTAGCCTCTTTCTTTTGATTATTTAAATTTTCTATAACCCATACGTTCAGAGATTTGATTTGCAATCTCTTTTAGAGCAGACTTACATTTTTCTAATTCGTCATTTACTAATTGAACAGAAGGCCCAACAATCCCAATTGCAGCTATACATTCTCCTTGAGAGTTAAACACGGGAGCGCTTAATGCATTTACCCCTATGTTCGTTTCTTCCATTTCTACGAATAACCCTTCATCTTGGATACTTTCCAATTGTTTGATAATTGTTTCGCGGTCTGTAACTGTATTCTCTGTATGCTTAGGCATTTCCAAGTTTAATAATCTTTCTCTTTGTTCTTCTCTTGCATATGCCATGAAAATCTTTCCAACCACTCCATAATTCATTGGACGTCTTTGACCAAGGAATGACGAAAACTTCAATCCATTCGGATTTTCTCGTGAAAATACATAGACCATCGTATCATCTTCTGGAATAACCATCATAACTGTTTGATGTATACTTTCTTGTAATTCAATTAATAAATCGTTCGCAACATTCCTTACATCTAATTCTTGTTGTAAGAAACCTGCATATTCTAAGACTTTTAATCCTAAAGAATAACGAAAAGTTGCCTGATTGTATTTAATTAGCCCTCTTTTTTCTAGTGTATAAAGTAAACGATAAGCAGTAGCTTTTGCAAGGCTTGTTTTCTTAATGATCTCGTCAATCGTTAAAGAAGATTGATCAGCGGTGAAGCAGTCTAGCAAATCTATTGCTCTATCAACTGAACGAATTAGACTTATGTTAACTTCTCTCATATTTAAACCCCCAACAATAATTCGTAGAGTGAATTATAACACACTTTTTGAATAGTCAGCCAATTATTAATTCTATAAAAATTTAAAACTAGTCAGATAATTTGAAATTTTCCATTGATAATTGGATTTAGTGATGTTATTATTAATTCATAAAATGAATTGGTTAATTCATAGAATGAACTAAAAAGCGGTGGAGGGGAATTTTTAGTATCGATTTGTGAAGGGAATATGGATGGGAAGAACTTGTTTCACTTTGTTAAACGCTTAAGTGTTTTCAATAGTTATATAGAAAGCGTTTTAAAAAAGTAAGTCAAATGTTTTCACGATGAATTTATGAATGGGGGATGTCGAATGTTTTTAATTAATAAGCTTGAATATCTTGTGTTTAATACTGCACAAATTGATAAAATGAGAGATTACTATGAACGTATTTTAGGTATGACTTTAATAGAAGGTAGCCCTGAGGATGAAGTTTGGCTAGGGAAAAATTCAAATATACCTGAACTAATACTACGTAAATCAGAAAAAGCATCTCTAGGAGAAGCTGGTTTCTCGGTTTTAGGAGAAGATGAGTTACGTGAAATTAAATTCCGTTTACAAGTACGAGGAATAGAACATGAAGAATCAGAATCGGAGTTATTTGGTAAAACGTTAAGTTTTAAAGATCGTGATGGGCATCCTTTACGTGTTCATTTACTTAATAATGTTTCTGCAGAAGTTACGAAGCGTGTACCGCGTACTGGTCCACAACTTGGTCGTATACAACATGTCACATATGCATCTCCTGCACCGATTGAACTGGCTAATTTCTATGAAGGAGTGCTTGACTTCCGAATTTCAGATAAAGTGGAAGGTAATAAGTTTGTATGGCTACGTACAGATCCTGATCATCATACAGTAGCAGCTGCTGCACATGTGGAAGCTGGATTAGATCATTATGCATTCGAATTACCAGATTGGGAGTCGTTCAAAATCTGGTGTGATCATCTTGCAGAAGAAGACGTAGAAGTAGTTTGGGGACCAGGTAGACATGGTCCTGGAAATAATCTCTTTATCTTTACACTTGATCCAGACGGTAATAGAATCGAATACTCAGCAGAAATGGAAAAATTCCGTGATAAGTACATGGAATTCACTCCACGCTTATGGAAAGAAAGTGCTCAAACTGTAAACCTTTGGGGAGTTGGAGCTCCATGGGCAAGAAAGTTACCTGAAACTGCAGATAATGTACACTAAAAGAGCAGATTTTCCTCCGCGATGGAGGATGATAGTTCTATAGTAGACAAAAGGACATTCACGATTAAGAAATCATGAATGTCCTTTTATGTTTGCGGAGTTTAGTACAATAATTAATTATTGTAATAATAAATAATCAATCAATGGTTTAATCTAGCAGCTTTTTACAAAATTAAAGAAATTGTTTATTTTACCATCAATGAAATTTAAAGTAGCTTCGTCTTTTAATCTGCCTTTTTCAGTGTCCAGCTTGTCATTTACAAAATTAATTAAGATTTCGTTACTTCCTGGTGGTAGTACTTTTGCTTGAAGTCCTGGTGACGATAAAATATCACGCAAATGTAATTGAGCGCGAACAGTACCCACAGCTCCTGGAGATGCTCCTAATATCATGACAGGTTTTCCGATGAATTCTCTTTCCACGCGAGAGGCCCAGTCAAGTGCATTTTTTAAAACCCCAGGAACCGACCAGTTGTATTCTGGTGTAATAATAATCACTCCGTCTGCTTGAGCAATAGCACTTTTAAAATCCTGTACAGCTTGCGGAGGATTCAACTCTTGATCTTGATCGTAATAGGGTAAGGAAGAAATGTCCGCTATTTCAATTTCTGTTTGTTCTTCATAACGCTCCTGAATGGTTTTAGCGATTTGCATATTGACTGATTCTTTTCTAATGCTTCCTACAAGTGCGACGATTTTCATATTTCAAACTCCTCTACTAGTAATCTTTAGTAACTCTCATTCCACTATAAATTTCCTCTCATTCTATTGTCAAATTTTCCTATTATTTTCAAATTATCTTGCCTTTCACTCATTATTAAATAGTATATCGAATACTATTTGATATCGGCTAGATTAAGCGATTACACAAAGTTCATAAAATCTTCGGCTTCAATTGGAGGTAATTATATTGTTTAAGAAAGTTCTAATTGCTAATCGTGGTGAAATAGCAAGACGGATTATCCGTACATGTAACAAACTCGGTATTGAAACAGTTGCCGTTTATTCCGAAGCAGATTCTGAAAGTTTACACGTGAAGGAGGCGACGGTGAGTTATTGTATTGGAAAACCCCAAGTCGCTCAAAGTTACTTAAATATGAATGTTATTTTAGACGTTGCAAAACAGAGTGGCGCTGAAGCCATTCATCCAGGTTATGGACTGCTATCTGAGAATGCAGAATTTGCTAAACGAATAGAAGAAGTTGGGCTTGTTTTTATTGGACCAAAGTCAGAAGTTATTGCTTCTATGGGAAGTAAGATTGAGGCTCGAAAGACGATGGAAGAAGCGGGTATTCCGATTATCTCAGGGATAAATGACGCAATTAGTACTGTAGAAGAAGCACTTCAAGTTGCTGAAAGAATTGGATACCCTGTTATGTTAAAAGCTTCAGCTGGTGGTGGCGGCATTGGAATGCAACGGGTAAATAATCAAAGTGAACTGAAACAAGCCTTTGAAGGGAATCAAAAGCGAGCACAAAGCTTCTTTGGTGATGGCACGATGTTTATGGAAAAGTATATTGAAAATCCCCACCATATCGAGGTGCAAATTATAGCAGATCACTATGGGAATATTATTCCGCTTTTTGAACGTGAATGTTCCATTCAACGACGAAACCAAAAAGTAGTGGAGGAAGCCCCATCTCCATTTATATCAGAAAAAACTCGACAAAAAATGTTAGATGCTGCCGTTCTTGCTACTAAAACAATAGGATATACAAATGCAGGGACATTAGAGTTTTTAGTGGATGGGCAACAAAACTTCTATTTTTTAGAGATGAACACAAGGTTGCAAGTCGAACATCCTGTAACAGAAGAAATTACTGGATTAGATTTAGTTGAACAGCAACTTAAAGTTGCAAATAATGAAATGTTAACTTTCACACGTGATTCAATTGAAAAATGTGGCCATGCAATAGAAGTTCGGATTTATGCGGAAAATCCACAAAACTTTTATCCTTCACCAGGAACTATTACTAATCTTGAGTATCCTGTAATGGAAGGGATTCGCCATGAAATTGCAATTGTAGCTGGAAGTAATGTTACGCCTTATTACGATCCAATGATTGCCAAGTTAGTAGCATATGGAAGTGATCGGAAAGAGGCATGTGAAAAGTTAGCTGATGCATTACGTAACTATGTGATTGAAGGGATACAAACAAATATTCCAATGTTACTTGCCATTATTACGCATCCTCAATTTATCAAAGGTGAAACAACTACGAAATTTGTCGAGCAATATTATTTATCAAAATAAAAATGAGGAGGGACTCCATATGGAGAAAAATAGACACCAGCATTACGTAGAATCTGCTATTAAGGGTGGACACGAAAAATATCATGAAAAGAATGCAAGCCAAGGAAAATTATTTGTTCGTGAGCGCTTAGCGTTATTATTTGATAATGATTTGGAAGTAGAAGATGGGCTTTTTGCGAATGTACTGGATGGAGAATTGCCGGCAGATGGCGTCGTAACAGGTATTGGGAAAATTAATGGTCGAACGGTATGTGTGATGGCAAATGATTCAACTGTGAAGGCAGGTTCATGGGGATCGCGTACGGTAGAAAAAATCATAAGAATTCAAGAAACAGCCGACAAATTAGGGGTACCCTTACTTTATTTAGTTGATTCAGCGGGTGCGCGGATTACAGACCAACTTGAGATGTTCCCGGGACGTCGTGGTGCAGGACGAATTTTTTATAATCAAATCAAATTATCAGGTAGGGTTCCGCAAATTTGTCTTTTATTTGGCCCATCTGCAGCGGGTGGTGCTTATATTCCTGCTTTTTGTGACATCGTTGTCATGGTAGAAGGAAATGCTTCGATGTATTTGGGTTCACCTAGAATGGCTGAGATGGTAATTGGCGAAAAAGTTGATTTGGAAACAATGGGTGGGGCAAAGATGCATTGTTCCACATCTGGATGTGGAGATGTGTTAGCAAAGACCGAACAAGAAGCGATAGAATATGCTAGAAAATATCTCTCTTATTTCCCAGATAGCTATAAACAAAAACCAGACATAATAGGGCCTAAAATTCCTGCTACTTTTGAAAAGAGTCTTCAAGAGATTATTCCTGAGAATCAAAATGTTCCCTTTAATATGTACGATTTAATTAATCAAATAATCGATGAAGAGTCATTTTGCGAAGTGAAAAAATTGTTTGCGGCTGAAATTATTACCGGTCTTGCTCGTATCAATGGTCAATCAGTAGGAATCATTGCGAATCAACCAAGAGTAAAAGGTGGAGTGCTTTTTGCAGATTCCGCAGATAAAGCAGCTAAGTTCATTAGTTTATGTGATGCATTCCATATTCCACTAATATTTTTGGCAGATGTACCTGGTTTCATGATTGGATCACAAGTCGAGAAAATGGGAATTATCCGTCATGGAGCTAAAATGATTTACGCTATGAGTGAAGCGACTGTCCCAAAAATTACGGTAATTGTACGAAAAGCGTATGGTGCTGGATTATATGCCATGGCGGGTCCTGCTTTTGAGCCTGACGTGTGTATTGCTTTAACCGGTGCACAAATTGCAGTGATGGGTCCAGAAGCTGCGGTAAACGCAGTTTATGCGAATAAGATTGCCCAACTACCAAAAGACCAACAAGCAGCCTTTGTACAAGAAAAAAGAGATGAGTATCGTGAAGACATTGACATCTATCGTTTAGCTTCTGAGTTAATCATTGACGAAGTGATCGAACCTAACAATTTGAGAGCAGTACTAGAGAAAAGGCTTGAAGCATACAAATCTAAAGAAATTAAGTTTTCAGAGCGCAAGCACGGTGTTAGTCCCGTATAACTCGCTGCAAGTGTCTTTGAGAATATGCTGACGTAATAATTCGTTTGTAGAAGTTATTGCACGTCCATTGAACAATGTTAGGAGTGAAATGAATATGGGAATTGTTAGAGCGAGTATGGCAGGAACTGTTTGGAAGTTTTTAGTTAATGAAGGAGACAAGGTTGAAGTGGGTCAAGATGTTGTAATCCTTGAGTCAATGAAAATGGAAATCCCAATTGTAACAGAAACGGCTGGTACTGTAACACGAATTATCGCTACTGAAGGGGATTTTATTAACGTAGATGATGAACTTCTAGAAATCAATTAGTGACTTTCTTTTTTTAGAAAAATTAGTAAATACTCTCATTAACTTTTATGTATCAAAGTATATTAAAGCACCTTGTCAATATATTTCGTATGTGCTTTTTTGTTATAATGCGCTCGAATAATCCTATTATTCTTAAGTCAATAGATTAATTTGAAATATTAATGGATAAAATGTGAATTATTTGTTAATAAATTGTGGCTATTTTGTGAAGAATTTTGTATACTATATATATAAATAGTCCGAAAAAGGAGTGACTTAAAATGATGAAACTTTATACAAAACTTTCTGGTGCGCTTGTGATTTTAGGTATTATTCTTGTTGTGACTAGCTTTTTTACTAACTTATCAATTTGGTATGGTATTGAACTTGCTAAAACAGGTGGCGCATTATTTATTATGTTTTTATTTTTACAACTACTATCAGATCACGAAGCTGAAAAAAGAAAAAAACGCAATATAGCTGAAGAATAAGAGGAAACAAATGTTTTTAGAAAAAAGTAAACGTTTACATTTAATCGTTAATTAGAAGGCATAATCATTCAAATTAGAATGCATTATGCCTTTTTAATTTCACTCGAAAAAATGTAGAGTACATATAAAGTGGGGAACGAGTATTATGAGGGGATGAATTATACATAATAGGTACCATTAGATGAACGGAGCCAAAGGAAAGGCGAACAAATATCATTTTGACTAGCTCTGTTCCAAAATTAATAATTATTTTTTACATAAGAAATAGGGAGTATTTCAAAAGCTAATGTGAAAAACTTTTGATTACTCCCACATCTTTTATAGTAACTATTTAAATGTTCTTTCTTATTTAATATAGACGTTATTTGCTAGCACTTATTTTACACTACTAACCTTCATAGTTAATTTTTTATATGATACCTGCTTTGGTGTTGAATTATTTCACATTGTACTATTCCAAATTTTTTATACTCTAATTGAGTTTCTATATTCGTATGTAATAAGAAATATTGCAACATTGAATAAAATTCGGGAATAGTTCTCAAGGAAACAATTCCTCCCTTCAAGGATTACTTGGTATCAACTTGTTATAAAATATTGGATGACTTTGTTAAAACGGATTAGTGGGGTGATAAACACTGATAAAAAACTGTACTTTGCTTAGAGCGAGTGCTAATGCTCTTACGAATAATGCGTTTTGAGCAGTAAGTGCTAGCTCCGAATTAGCAGGAACAATTTCTTCAACTAATACCTCATCATCATCTTCCATACTGATTAATACATCATTATCAGATAAATTTCGAGCTATTACGGTTATTAGAAGTGGTGCACGCATGGGTGATGCTGGAGCTGCATAAATGAGTGTGTAATCCTGATTCTTTGGTGCTTCTTCTACTAGTTCAGTTTCATTGAAAAATTCTGTGGAATCATCAAGTTCTGGATCCTCTTCATCAATAACTGAAATTGGCTCTTCCTCAATTATTAGTTTTTGCTCGCCACCGATTGTCGCATTTACACAAAATTTTTGACAGATTATTAGCGAATTCCTATCAAATATCACTTCACTTTCAATTCGATTACTTCCGCTACTATCATTCGTATCTTTACTGGAATTCCAGTCCAAACCCATTTGTATCTGCCCTCCCTCTATTTACTAATAAATGCACAAGGTGAGCATTTGAAAGGGCTAATCAATTATAAAATAAATTAAATTGCTAAAAAATTAGTTTTGAGCCGTAAAGTTAAATGAATTGCAAATAAAAAAAAGCACAAAATATTAGATGGAGGTGATTATTAATGGCAAAGAAAGCGAGTACCACATTTAGAAAAATGAAAAAACCAAAAAAACATAATAGTCGTGAAGAAATTTCACAAGAACAAAACTTTGAAAAGGCATTAAAAAAGATTGAATTTCAGGATAATAAAATAAATGATTAGTCAAAAATTATCTAGGTATAATTAAAAAAATGCTGAGTTTTGTCGAAAAGGTCTCAAGGTTTATGAGACCTTTTTTTATTGTGATATAATTTACGAGCTTGCAACTTGATCAACCTAAACTCTACTTACTAGGAAATAAACGGTAAATTGAACGCGTTTTCATTCCACTAATTTACACTTCTAAATAGTATTTGAGAAATCGTGAACGTTATGTGAATAACTTTTGAATGAGAAGTGAACAGTTTGTGAATTCGACAAAAAAATCAAGATTTTACTATTCTAATCCTTAAAATAGAGTTATAGTGTTTGAGGAAGTCAGCAGGTGATTTTCTTTTAACTAATAAGGGAAGGTGAATATATTTATGAGAAAAAAATGGACATTATTGGCGTCCATGATGGCTCTTGTCTTTGTACTAACAGGCTGTGATCGACTTTTAGTATTTGATCCAAAAGGCCCTCAGGCAGAAAGACAAGCTAACGATATTATGTTATCGATTGGCATCATGGCTGTAATCGTCATCGTAGTCATGGTTATTTTAGCATTTATTCTATTTAAGTATCGCGCTTCAAAACAACCTGACAATTATGAACCACCACATATTGAAGGAAATAAATGGGTTGAACTTGTATGTGTAGGTATTCCGATTTTAATTGTAGCTTATCTATCATTTGTTTCTGTAAAAAGTAACTATATTGTAGAAGCAACACCAGAAGGCTATGAAGATCAAGAACCATTAGTAGTATATGCTGCTTCATCTGACTGGAAATGGCACTTTAGTTATCCAGAAGAAGGAATTGAAACAGTAAACTACTTGTACATTCCGACAGACCGTCCGTTAGAATTCAGACTTTATTCTTATGGACCAATTACAAGTTTCTGGATTCCACAACTAGGTGGTCAGAAATATGCAATGTCTGATATGACAACTACTTTACATTTAGCTGCTGACCAAGCTGGTGAATATATGGGACGTAATGCGAACTTTAGTGGTAAAGGTTTCGCTGAAAATACTTTCAACGTAACAGCTATGTCACAAGCTGACTTTGATGATTGGGTGAAAGAAGTTAAAGAAACTGCTGAACCAATCACAGAAGATACATTCGAAGAATTATTAGAACCAGGTCACCTTGGCCAAATGACTTTCACAGGAACACACTTAGACTTTAGTCCAGCTCCAGAACATACTGATTCAGAAATGGAAGATATGGACATGGAAGACATGGATATGGAAGACATGGAAAATATGGACCATAGCGGTCATTAATTTGAGAAGATAAACTAGTCTTAAATACTAGTAATCTTGAAAGGAGAAAAAAGGATGGAATTCTTTGAACGATTTGCCATACCGAATCCAAGTCCAGCGATTTATGCCTCGATGGTTGCCATTGCTTTAGTTAGTATTGGTATCGTAGTAGGTCTAACATATTTCAAAAAATGGGGCTATTTATGGCGTGAATGGTTAACTACTGTTGACCATAAGAAAATCGGGATTATGTATTTAGTCTCTGCCCTTTTAATGTTATTCCGTGGTGGTGCTGATGCCATCATGATGCGTGCACAACTTGCTGTACCGGATAATAAATTATTTGACGCACAACACTATAACGAAATCTTTACAACTCACGGAGTTGTTATGATCATCTTTATGGCGATGCCATTTATCTTCGCCTTTATGAACTTAGTCGTGCCTTTACAAATTGGTGCACGTGACGTGGCATTCCCACGCTTAAATGCTATTAGTTTCTGGTTATTCTTTGCCGGAGCAATGTTATTCAATATTTCATTCGTAATCGGTGGTTCACCGGATGCAGGTTGGACATCATATTTCCCACTTGCAGGTAATGATTTTAGTGAATCAGTTGGTACGAACTACTACATGTTAGCGATTCAAATTTCAGGGATCGGTTCATTAATGACAGGTATTAACATGTGTACAACAATTTTAAAAATGCGTGCACCTGGTATGACGCTAATGAAAATGCCTATGTTTACTTGGTCTGCGTTTATCGCCAATGTCATTATTGTATTCGCTTTCCCAGTTTTAACAGTTGCATTAATTATGGGTACAACAGACCGATTATTTGGAACACAATTCTTTACTACTGATAACGGTGGTATGGATATGCTTTGGGCTAACTTCTTCTGGGTTTGGGGACACCCTGAAGTATATATCTTAATCTTACCGGCATTTGGTATTTACAGTGAAATCATTGCTACGTTCTCAAGACGTAACCTATATGGATATACATCAATGGTTGCATCAATGGTTCTGATTTCTTTACTTTCGTTCTTAGTTTGGACTCACCACTTCTTTACAATGGGTCAAGGAGCGTTAACAAACAGCATCTTCTCTATTACAACAATGGCGATTGCTGTTCCAACTGGTGTTAAAATTTTCAACTGGTTATTTACAATGTGGAAAGGTAAAATTCGTTTTACAGTCCCAATGCTTTATTCAGTAGCCTTCATTCCTTTATTTACAATTGGTGGGGTTACAGGGGTAATGCTTGCGATGTCTGCAGCAGACTATCAATATCATAATACAATGTTCTTAGTTGCTCACTTCCACAACACAATTATTCCTGGTGTAGTATTCGCTATGCTAGCTGGTTTAACTTATTACTGGCCAAAATTCTTTGGCTTCATGTTAAATGAAAAATTAGGTAAAGTAACATTCTGGTTATTAACAGTAGGTTTCGTACTTGCCTTCTTCCCAATGTATATCACTGGTTTAGACGGTCAAGCACGTCGTATGTACACTTACTCTGAATCAACTGGCTTTGGTCCATTAAACATGCTTTCATTCGTTGGTGCTGCTCTAATGGCAATCGGATTCGTTGTAATTGTTTATAACGTTTACTATAGCTTTAAAAATTCTTCTAGAGATATCGGTAGTGACCCATGGGATGCTCGCTCATTAGAATGGGCTACTCATACTCCAGTTCCAGAATACAACTTTGCTAGAACTCCACAAATCAGTTCAAGCGAATCTTTCTGGGATGCTAAGAAAAATGGACATGTATTGTTCAAAGGTGAACTTGAAGAAATTCATATGCCAAATAATAGTGGTGTACCATTTATCCTTGGTATTATTTTCTTCGTTGCAGGTTTCTCATTCATCTTCGGATTATGGGTTCCAGCAATCATCGCTTTAATTGGAGTATTCATTTGCTTAGGTCTTCGTTCTTTCGAATTAGATCACGGTCATCATATTTCTGTGAAAGAAATTAAAGAAACTGAAGAAAAACTTGGAGGTGCTAAATAATGCATATTGATAATTCGCAGCCTCTTGAGTATAGTACTCAACAAAACCAATTAAACATCTTAGGATTTTGGATTTTCTTAGGTGCTGAAATTATGCTGTTTGCTACACTTTTTACAGCATATTTCACACTAGCAGATCGTGCAGGTAGTGGACCTACATCTGCTGAAATTTTTGAAATTACACCAGTTCTTATCGAAACATTTGTATTATTAACAAGTAGTTTCACGATTGGACTTGGTGTTCATGCAATGCGTCTTGGTCGTAAAAATGCAATGATGGCATTCTTCGGAATTACATTATTACTTGGTCTAGGCTTCTTAGTTACAGAGATTCTTGAGTTTATGACTTACTACCATGAAGGTGCAACTTACCAAACTAGTGCATTTACTTCTGCTTTAATGACTACGTTAGGAACACACGGTGGTCACGTAACTTTAGGTTTATTCTGGGGAACTTTCATTATTCTTCAAGTGAAAAAACGTGGGTTAACACCTGGTACAGCGAACAAGGCATTTATCTTTTCTCTTTACTGGCATTTCTTAGATGTAGTCTGGATCTTTATCTTCAGCTTCATCTATCTGAAAGGAATGATGTAATATGAAAGAATTATTTCCTGCAAAACAGGTGATGGGCTTTGTTGCATCGTTAGTCCTTACTGTTGTCGCATTATTGGTTTATTACACTGACATGTCATTTACAGTGGGAATGACGATTTTATTGGCAACTGCCTTTATCCAAGCTTTCCTACAACTAGTTGTATTCATGCATGCTGGTGAATCTAAAGATGGTAATTCAATCTATACAAATATTCTATATGCTGTATTCATTGCAGTTGTTACAGTTTTCGGATCACTATTGATTCTATTATGGGATATGTAAGATTAGTTTAATTTTAAAAAGCAAGAACATTTTCAAATGTTCTTGCTTTTTTTTGAAAAAATCATTAGCATTAGTGGATTTACTTTAACGGAAAATGAGTTATTGATTTGTTACTTTTATAACCTCGATATAAAATTTAATGGCACTGATGAAGTTTTCGATGCTTATATGTTCATTCGTACCATGCATTCTGTTTAAATCATCCGATGTAATCTGAACGGGAAGGAAGCGATAAGTATTATCAGCAATGCTATCATAGTGTTTGGCATCAGAACCTGCAAACATTAAATAGGGTGCAATGATTGTATCGTTATAGACATTTCTTGCAGCTTGTTGAATTGCTTTGAATTGTGGCCCATCAGTAGATGATACACTAGAAGCTTCAGAACCAGTGACTTCAACTGTAATTTCTTCATCATCGATTGTATTTACGATAAATTCTTCAACTTCTTCAAGTGAATCACCTGGCATTAATCTTAAGTTAATAGTTGCATGTGCTTCTTCTGGTAATGCATTATATTGTTCTCCTGCCTGAAAAATTGTCGGTGCAATGGTTGTTCGAATGAGGGCAGCGGTTGCGGGTTCTTGCAGTAATATTTGTTCGATTATTGGTTTAAAAAGCAATTTATTTGCAAAGACATATTTCATACCAAAACTCATTTCTGGTGCCACAAATTCAAACAAATCATTTCCTGGTCCACGTAACTCCCCATCAAATTGTGTTTCCTCTAGTTTGGAAATGGCACTTGCGATTCTTCCGATATTTGTTTGATTTTTTGGTTGAGATGAATGGCCTCCACTTCCTTGAATCGAAAGGGTTGCAGTAGCAGATCCTTTTTCTGAAATTCCAACAACCCCTACAGGTTGATTGACACCAGGTACCATATTCTCAACAATGGCACCACCTTCATCGAGAATAAAATCAAACTGTATCCCACGTTGTTTTAATGTGTCTGCTATTGCTTTTGCTCCTAGTTCCCCACCAATTTCTTCATCAAAGCCAAACATAAAATAGATATCTTTTGAAGGTTTAAATCCATCGATTAACAAATACTCTGCTGCTTCTAATATTCCTATCACGCCGATTTTATCATCTAGTGTACCACGTCCCCAAATAAATCCGTCCTTAACTGTTCCACTGAAGGCATTAAATTCCCAGTTTGATTCAGTACCACTTAGTATCGGTACAACATCATAATGACTAGTTAAGCCAATCGGTTTTTCATTAGGATTTGTACCTGACCATTTGTAAACGAGTCCGTAGTCATTAATAATTTCTAAGTCTAGTTTTTGATTAACAGTAGGGTAATGCTCCTTCAAAAAAGCAATAAAACGATCGAATTCTTGTAACTCAAACTGTTCACGATCTTGATACGAAATTGTTTTATAAGTAAGCGACTCTGAAAAATTTTTAATAGCTACTTCTTCATTTATGACAACATTGTTAGGGACTGGAGCAGGTTGTTTTGATGCTATTAAAAATGAATTCGTCAGGGTAAAACCTAGAAAAACAACTAGAAGAGCAATCAAAATTACAACTATCCTTTTAAACTTCATTTCAATTTCTCCATTCTCTAGGGTAAATTATTATATTATTATTTTTATGATTAAATTAGAAGTATATGAGAAAAGAAAAATTTATATAATAGTAATTCTTAGATTATGGTTATTAATCAAAAAGTTTTCATAATTACTATTCTAACAATGATAAAATAAAACCATTAATTTATCTGAATTTTTAGAAATAAACAATAAAAAGGTATATTTAATTCTTTCTAATCTACGAATATTATTAGGTTAAGACCTGTTACACGTTCATAATTATTTAAAGGGGAGAAATAATCGACATGGCAGAATTAAAATACGAAACAAAAAAAGTGACTACTGGAGAATTTACTAGTTTTTATTGTGAAGGTGGAGTAGGAAACAGTGAAACGATTATTTTCTTACACGGTTCTGGCCCAGTAGCGAACTCAGAATCAAACTGGAGTCGAGTATTAAATACATTAAGCGAAAAATACCACGTAATTGCTCCAGATATGATTGGATTTGGTAAAACTGAATTGCCAGAGAATACAAAGTTAACTTTTTGGGAATGGACGACTGCACGAGTTAGACAAGTTCTTGAAATTATGGACTATAACAATATAAAAACAGCAAACTTAGTTGGAAACTCAATGGGTGGAGTAGTTACATTAAATGCCTTACTTTATGATTCAAACCGCTTTGAAAAGGTTGTCTTAATGGGTAGTGGTGGAGGAGCTTCGACAGGACCAACACCTGAGATCGTTAGAATGTCTAACTTCTTTAGAGATCCGACAATTCAGGCATTTAGAAACTTAATTACTTGGTTTATGTACGATGAAACAGTTGTTAAGGATGAGTTTGAAAGTATTGTTAAAACTAGATATGAAAATATTATGCAACCTGAGGTACGTGAATTGTATCCCACTCTTTTTCCAACAATGCCTCATGAGATGACAATACCACCCAGCGCATTACGCCGAATTAAGCAACCAACTTTACTGATACATGGCTATGAAGATCGATTTGTACCAAAAGAGTCTAGTTTAGCAGTGCTAGAACATATTCCAAACGCAGAATTAGTGTTATTAAAACAATGCGGTCATTGGGTTCAAATTGAAAAATTCGATCGCTTTATTCAGTTAGTAGAACAATTTATTGGTACACAAAAAGAAGTACAACTAACAAAATAGGGTTGGGAAAAAAAGAAAGCCATGGATAGTTGTTGATCTGGAATTTTGTTGCACTCATAGTAAACGCCTTCACAACTCCTGCCACACCTTAGCATAGTAAGAATTCTTGAATTAATGTTAATGAACTTTCAGTTAAAGTTAAAAAGCGTGTGGAAATTAATGTATGAAGTTTGTAGGCATATTTAATAATTTTATTTACAACTTTTTTCTATTTTTTTATACAATTTAGAGTTTATTTTCTAAGCTCAATATATAGAGAGAGAAGAGACATCTGTAAGGCGTTTATGCTTTTGGATGTCTCTTTTTTTGTTTATAGATGGATGACGACCATTTTTTCAAAAATGAAAACGCTTTATTTTTTTGGAATATGTGAGTTGTCGTTTTCATAATGTATTGTAACTGAGTATTCTAAAAAATTGTGAACATTGTTTAACAATTATGTACTCAAATAATTTAAAAACAAGGAGTGTTTTAAATGGATTTTACATTAACTGAAGAACAAAGAATGATTCAAAAAACAGTTAGAGACTTTGTAAATAAAGAACTAAAACCTTTAGAGCCGGAAGTATTAAAAAATGAAAGAGAAGGTAGACCTGGTATCTCCACAGAGAAAGTAAAGGAATTAAGAGAAAAAGCAAAAGCGATAGGGTTCTGGGGTATCAATACTCCTGAAGAATATGGTGGAGCAAATTTAGGACCTATCATGTCCGTGTTAATTGCGATGGAATTAGGAAGAACCTATGTACCGTTCAATTTTGGAGGATCTGCTGATAATATTCTTTATTTATGTAATGAAGAACAAAAACAGAAGTATTTAATACCTACGATCAACGGTGAAAGACGTTCTTGCTTTGCTTTAACTGAACCGGGTGCAGGATCGGATGCAAGAAGTATCCAAATGCAGGCTGTAAAAGATGGTGATCATTGGGTATTAAATGGTGAGAAAGTATTTATTACAAATGGTAACGAAGCAGATTTCACGATGGTTTTCGCAGTAACTGATAAAGAAAAGGGTGCCAATGGTGGAGTAACTTGCTTCCTTGTTGATAGAGAGATGGGGTGGAAGTCGGAGTACATCCATACAATGGGCGAATGGGGACCAGCGTCATTAGTATTCGATAATGTGCGTGTACCTGAAGAAAATATTTTAGGGGAACTTGGTCAAGGGTTTAACTTAGGTATGCAATGGATTGGTCAAGGACGATATATGATTCCTGCAGGTGCAGTCGGTGCTGCTGAACGCTTACTACAAATGGCCATCGACTATTCAAAAACTCGCTCTACTTTTGGAAAACCTATTGCAGAACGTCAAGCAATTCAATGGATGATTGCAGATTCAGCTGTTGAAATCGAAGCAGCGAAATGGATCGTATTGAGAGCTGCATGGATGGCTGAAAACGGTATGGACGCTCGCCATCAATCGTCAATGGCAAAATTAAATGGTGGAATTATGGCAAACCAAGTTGTCGATCGTGTACTTCAAATCCATGGTGGTATGGGTTATACAAAAGAATTACCAATCGAACGTTGGTATAGAGAATTAAGACTTTATCGCATTTTCGAAGGTACAGATGAAATTCAACGTCGTACAATTGCACGTAATCTATTAAAAGGGCATGCAAAAGTAGGAGAGTTACTATAATTTTATCCTTCAATTAGTTCTTTCTACAACATACTATCTAGTCAGTTATTATGCTGTAATAATACTAACCGGTTAGTTATGAACTGTATGTCTAGGTGAATATATAGTTTCCCAAAGTTAAATTAACCCGCTGAAAGGGGCACGAACATGAAATCGGATAGAATAGCGGCCATTGTTGGTGTTGCCGAGTCTGATCTCGGCAAAACCCCCGGTAAAAATGTGTTACAACTACAAGCCCAAGCAGCCAAATTAGTATTAGAGGATGCGGGATTAACGAAAGACGATATCGATGCCGTGTTCACAGCAGGAAATTGGGCATGGGCCCCAAACTTAATGTTAGCCGAATATTTAGGAATCCAACCTAAGTATACCGATTCAACGAATATTGGAGGTTCATCCTTTGAAGCTCATGTCGGGCATGCTGTAGCAGGTATTCAAGCTGGATTATTTGAGGTAGCATTAATCACCTATGGAAGTACAAACAGATCTAGTCCATCTAATTCAAGTTATAAGTCTGCACTTACGGCTCAATATGAATTGCCTTATGGGCTACCGACACCTGTAGGAGCTTATGCTTTAGCTGCAATGAGACATATGCATCAATACGGAACCACATCAGAACAGTTGGCAGAAATTGCAGTTGCAACGAGAAAATGGGCGGCCTTAAATGAAAGGGCTTACATGAGAGAAGAAATTAGCATAGAGGATGTGCTAAATTCGCGAAAAGTTGCAGAGCCATTGCATTTATTAGACTGCTGTCTAGTTACGGATGGTGGTGGTGCGGTGATTGTTGCTTCTAGTAATGTTGCATCAAAGCTCAACAAAAAGCCTGTATGGATATTAGGTCATGGGGAATCGCATTCCCATAATACCATTGTGAATATGCCTGATTTTACGGCAACAAGTGCACGTGAATCCGGCAAGAGAGCATTTGAAATGGCAGGTATTCGTCATCATGAAATTGATGTAGCGGAAATCTATGATTCTTTCACGATTACTGTATTACTTACACTTGAATCACTAGGCTTTTGTAAACCTGGTGAGGGTGGTGCATTTGTGAGCGGTCAACGAACAGCTCCAGGGGGAGATTTCCCAATGAACACAAATGGAGGGGGATTATCCTACTGCCATCCTGGGATGTATGGGATTTTCTTATTGATTGAGGCTACACGTCAATTAAGAGGAGAATGCAGTGCTCGTCAAGTAGAGAATGCTAAGCTCGCATTAGTACACGGTACAGGTGGAGTGCTTTCTTCCACGTCAACTGTAATTTTGGGGAGGGATTAAATGTTAAAGGATCTGATTCACTCTTCCATTGATGACGAATCAAAACCATACTGGGATGGATTAAAAGAAGAAAAGCTTTTGATTCAATATTGTGATGATTGTCAGCAACATATCTTTTATCCACGAACGATTTGCCCGCATTGTTTTTCTGAGAAAATTAAATGGCAGGAGTCTTGTGGAACTGGGAAAATCTATAGCTATACTGTTGTGCATCAGGCATTTGGACCTTTTAAAAGTGAAGCTCCATTTGTTGTAGGCATCATAGAACTTGACGAGGGTGTAAGAATGATGAGCAGAATACTTGCCGACAAGGATCAAATTGCTATTGATCAACGGGTCTCTGTAATTTTTTCAAAAGTCGAAGATGAAGTTGTTCTTCCATATTTTCAAGTAATAGAATGACTCGAAATAAATAGAAAGTAAAAATCACAAAACGGAAGACTATATCCTCTTCCGTTTGTTTAGAAAAAGGGAATGAAATTAAAATTTCTCATATTAGAAATAAGAAAAGTGTCTTGTTGTACGTGCTAGCTCCTTTAAAACTCATTTTTGGGGCCTTTCTATCGGAGCTAGCGAGCACCTTTCTCTTTTCTAAAAAAAGTGAAAGAAGATGAATAGTTATGATGGATAGGAAGGCGTTCTTTTTACTAGGATTCATAATGTTTTTAACGATGACAGGTTATGGAATAGTACTTCCTACATTGCCATTTTTAGCAGAAGACTTAAACCTTACATCAGTTCAAATGTCATCATTAATCATTGTCTGGGCAATAGCTCAGATGATTACTTCGCCAATCTGGGGGCGTTTGGCTGACAAAATAGGAAGAAAACCCGTGTTAATGATGGGGGTACTCGGATTTTCTATAGCCTTCCTATTGTTAATTTTTGCTCAAAGTTATTGGCAATTATTATTAGTAAGGTTAATAGGGGCAGCAATCTCTTCTGGTGCTCATCCTGCTGCTTTTTCAATGGTGGCAGATCAAACTAATAAAGAGTTTAGAAATGATGCCATAGCGAAAATGGGTGCAGTGAATGGTCTAGGCTTTTTATGTGGTCCTGCTATCGGTGGTATATTTTCTCCATTAGGAGTTACTGTACCTTTCATCATTGCAGGCTTGCTAGCATTGGTTACACTACCATTTGCTCACTTTTACATTCACGATAAAAAGATTGAAGAAAATTTAGAAAAGATTAGCGTATCTTCCTCAAATAAAGAAACCATCTCATTTTGGAAATCATTATTAATGGTTACAAAAACCGGGTACTGGAACCATTATACAATTATTCTCGGATTATCTATTGCGGCCTCAAGTTTCTTTGGTTTACTCGGTTATTTTATGATTGAAAGATTTGAGGCTACACCAATATTTGTTAGCCTTGCATTTAGCGCTCAAGCTGGTATCTCTGTCGTCGTACAATTCTTTTTACTTAAGAAATGCAACGATATATGGGATGAAGATACTATTACGAAAATAGGTTTAGTCATTACAACAATTGGTTATTGCTTCATCAGTTTTGCACCATTTATTTGGATAGCTATTTTTGGCTGTGTACTAACTGGTTTAGGTCAGTCATTGGTCCGACCAACCACAATCGCCATGCTATCAAAACGTGAAGAGATGGGGCAAGGTATTACCATGGGATTACAAAATTCAATGGATAGTTTAGGAAGAGTATTAGGACCACTTTGGGGTGGATGGGTATTCATATTCCTAGCGTCAGCTCCATTTATAACTTCCGCAATAATAACGGCACTTCTGATTGGCGTAGCATATTTCACTGCTTATCAGCAAAAAGTTAAAATTCCTCTAACTGACCAAAAAGACACTAGTAACTCATAATTAGCTAAAGTTGGCTCCTTAAAATGAAAGCGTTTTTATATAAAATTCTTACTATGAAAATAGTAAATGAAATTAGGAGGATAACATGCTATTAACTGAATTATTGGGTGAAAATATTGAAAAGTTTGGTGAGTATGATCTTCTTTACTACAATGATAAATCTTATACAAATCGTGAGACGGAAATTATTTGTAAAAAAGTATCAAGTCTGGTTCACTCTCTCGGAGTAGAAAAAGGAGATCGGGTACTAATTTGCATGCCGAATTGTCCAGAAGTAATATTCTCCTACCAAGGAGTTTTAGGAGTAGGTGGAATTATTGTTCCTGTTATGTACCTACTACATGAAAATGAAATTAATTTTATTTTAAAGAATTCTGAAGCGAAAGTGGTTATTACATCATCCGATCTTTTAGACAAAATTAATGGAGCAACAAAAGATTTGGATGTAAAACCAAAAATAATTTCTATCGACCAACCAAATGAAACTAATCTACCTGAAGGACTCGATGTCATTGTGTGGGATAAGGCACTTTCCAATATGCCACTCTATGATAATTCAACACTGGAAATGGAAGAATCAGATGTAGCAGTTATACTATATACCTCTGGAACAACTGGTGCGCCAAAAGGTGTTATGCTCACACATAAAAACCTATATTCCAATTCAATGTCAGGAGTAGCTCTCAGGGAAGAAGATGATACGAGAGGAACTACTATTGGGGTACTTCCTTTAGCACATATCTATGGATTTGGAATTATGAACGGGATGCTCTTACTTGGAAGTTCGGTTGTAATCTTCTCTAAATTCGAGGCGGAAGAAATATTCAAAGTGATCGAAAAGTATCAAGTAAAATCATTTGCTGCTGTTCCTGCAATGGTTCATGCAATGCTATACGATCCGAACGCTGAGAAGTATGATTTGTCGAGTTTAGAAACAGTTGGTTCTGGGTCAGCAGCTTTAGCGGTTAGCTTACGACAAAAATTTAAAGAGAAGTTTGGAGCAGAAGTACGAGATGCTTATGGACTTTCCGAAGCATCCCCAGGTGTAGCTGGTCAACGTAATAATATGCCAATTAAAGAGGGTTCTGTAGGAATACCGATGCCAGGAGTCTCTATCAAAATTGTCAACGAACAAGGTCAAGAAGTACCAGTTGGTGAAGTTGGTGAATTATTAGTTCAAGGTGATAATGTCACACCAGGTTATTATAAAAATGAAGAAGCAACAAAAAAGGCTTTAGTCAACGGTTGGCTTCATACAGGTGATATGGCAAAGGTCGATGAAGATGGCTATTTATATATAGTGGATCGTAAAAAAGATTTAATCATTCGAGGTGGATTTAATGTATATCCACGTGATCTAGAAGAATTATTAGTCAAACATGAGGCTGTTCTTGAGGCAGCAGTAATTGGTATTGCTTCTGAAAGAATGGGTGAGGAAATTCTTGCTTGTATAGTTAAAAAACCTGAAGCCATTGTAAGTGAACAAGAACTCATTCAATACTGTCAAAAAAATCTAGCAAAATATAAAACACCTCGACATGTTGAGTTTATCGATGAACTTCCTAGAAATGGTGTAGGAAAGATTTTGAAAACAAAGCTAAGAGAGAGATATGCAAGCCTTACTCTAGAATAAGTAGAAAGAAATACATTCGAAAGGGGGAATTTGATTGGCTGAGAACTCTAATACACTTTTAAAAGTGGAAGAGATGAAAACTGTTTTCAAAACTAGAGCGGGCAATTTAGAGGCCGTTGATGGTGTATCTTTTAGTATAACAAAAGGAGAAACAGTTGCGATAGTGGGAGAATCAGGATCTGGAAAAAGTGTTTCTGCACTATCTATTTTAAGATTATTAGATAGTAATGGAGAAGTAACTTCAGGAAAAATCTTATTTAATGATCTGAATTTGAAGGATTTAAGTGCAGAAGAGATCCGAAAGATTCGGGGAAATGAGATTGCGATGATCTTTCAAGATCCAATGACATGTTTGGATCCTGTTTACACCATTGGTGATCAGATTATCGAGACCATTAAAATCCATGAAGACTTAAGTAAACAAGAACTACGAGAAAGAGCTCTTGAATTATTAAAGCTAGTTGGTCTGCCTGATCCAGAGAGTAGAATTGATGCCTATCCTCATCAACTTTCCGGGGGGCAAAGACAAAGGGTAATGATTGCCATTGCACTTGCATGCAGACCTAACTTAATTATTGCAGATGAGCCAACTACGGCTCTTGATGTAACGGTTCAAGCTCAGATAATGGAATTATTAAAAGATTTACAATCACAGTTTGGTACTGCCATTATTCTAGTAACTCATGATTTAGGTGTCGTAGCTGAAATGGCTGATAAAGTGGTTGTAGTCTATGCAGGCCAGGTAGTTGAACAGTCAGATGTTAAGGAGTTATTCCAGAAACCACAACATCCTTATACTGAGGCACTAATGAGGAGTATTCCTAAAATAGATACGGACAAAAATCGGAGACTACTTACGATAAAAGGGAATGTGCCAAGTTTAAGAGAAATTCCATCAGGCTGCCGTTTCCATCCAAGATGTCCTTTAGCTACAGAAAAATGTAAAAGTGAAGAGCCACCACTCTTTGAGGTAGCCGAAAATCGAGTGAGCAAGTGTTGGATTGCTGATTCGAGTATACAAGATAAAAGGAAAGTCCCTACATTAATTGAAGAACCAGATTCAAACTTCGAAGTAAATGAACATCTTGTAAACAAACAGTTGCTCTTAGATGTAAACAACCTACAAAAACATTTCCCAATTACAAAAGGAGTTTTATCCAGAACTGTTGGTCATGTAAAGGCAGTAGATGGAGTATCTCTTAATATCCATAAAGGTGAAGTTCTAGGACTTGTTGGAGAATCAGGCTGTGGGAAATCAACAGTTGGACGCTTAATAACAGGGCTAATCGAATCAACTAATGGGGATGTCAGTTTTGACGGTAAACAATTATCAAGTGCAAATCGAAAAGATAAAAAAGCGATAAGAAAACGAATTCAATTTGTTTTCCAAGACCCTTATAGTTCGTTAAATCCAAGAATGACGATATTAGATATTATTGGTGAACCTTTAGAAGTTCATAATTTAGCAAAAGGAAATACGAAACGTCAACGGGTAGGAGAACTGCTTGAAATAGTTGGATTATCTAAAAATGATATGCATAAATTTCCACACCAATTCTCTGGCGGACAACGACAAAGAATTGGAATTGCTAGAGCCTTGGCAACCGAACCGGATCTCTTGATCTGTGATGAAGCTGTATCGGCATTAGATGTTTCCGTTCAAGCACAAATATTAAATCTATTAAAAGATCTTCAATTAAAAATGGGATTATCTTATTTATTCATCTCTCATGATTTGAATGTAGTTAAATACATTTCCGATCGAATTGCAGTGATGTATCTAGGTGAAATTGTTGAAGTAACGGATTCTGATACGTTGTTTAAGGAGCCTTTACACCCTTATTCTCAAGCATTGATTTCAGCAGTGCCAATTCCGAATCCAGTTATCCAACCAGATCGAATAATATTAAAAGGAGAAGTACCAAGTCCTTCTAACCCACCATCAGGTTGCAAATTCCATACTCGATGTCCAGCAGCTATGGATATTTGTAAGCAACAAAAACCTGAATTAAAAGCCATTTCTAATGTTCATACAGTTTCATGTCATCTCTATGGAGAGGAGCAAAAGGCATGATTGAATATATCGCTAGACGTTTAATATTCGGAATATTCGTACTACTAATTATGACTACATTTATTTTTATCATCATGAGAGCAGTTCCTGGTGATGTTGTCACACTCCAATTAGCTAATTCAGGAGCAACACCTGAGCAAATGGATGCATTGAAGGCTGAAATGGGGCTCGATAAAAGTGTAATATGGCAACTTGTAGATTGGTTATCGAATGCCGTACAAGGTGATCTTGGAAATTCACTTTGGTCAGGTCAACAAGTTTCAGAGATTATTTTAACTAGATTGCCAGTAACCATACAATTGGCAGTATTATCAATCGTTTTAGCTATCATCATTGGAATACCAATTGGGGTTATTTCTGCAGTTAAACAGAATTCCTTTACTGACCACTTCTTAAAGGTAATTTCAATAGGTGGCTTATCGATTCCTAATTTCTGGTTAGCGCTCATTTTACTAACGGGTTTATCTTTAGTTTTAAACTGGATACCGCCGTTAGGTTATCAATCCTTTGTAGATAATCCCTTAGTAAATATGCAACAAATGTTTTTACCAGCAATTTGTTTAGCTATCACGCTTAGTGCGAGTATTGTACGTATGACAAGGTCTGCTGTCCTTGAAGTATTGCATTCTGAGTTTATCAGAACAGTACGTGCGAAGGGTGCAAAAGAAGGTGTTGTAATATTCAGACACGCTCTTAGAAACTCTTTAGTATCTGTTATTACTTTGATTGGTTTACAAATTGGTTATTTGCTTGGTGGAACAGTAGTACTTGAATCGATTTTTGCTCTTCCAGGGTTAGGAAGCTTGATTTTTGAATCTGTATTAATAAGGGATTATCCAATTGTACAATCGACTGTATTGGTGTTTGGTGCGATGTTTTTATTAGTTAATTTACTTGTTGATATTATGTATGGCTGGGTAGATCCACGAATTAGAGCAAAATAAAAAAGTGTATTATTATTCTTGTTTCAAGAAAAGGAAGTGATTCGCATGTCCCAAATTCAATTAGACTCTGAATTGCCAAACGAGAGGATAAAGGCGGGAAAAAATTTGCATTTCAGTAAATTCAAACAGGACTGCAAGCGCTTTATCATCACTCAAAAAATTGGTTTTGTGTCTCTTTTAATCATCCTAGTTGTGGTAGCGGTTGCAATCGCTGCCCCAATCATTGCACCTTATGACCCTATAAGTCAGGATCGTGCTGCTTTTCTAGCAGCACCAACTGCAGAGCATTTGATGGGAACAGATGACTTAGGTCGAGATGTATTCAGTCGACTTGTATATGGTTCTCAAATCTCGCTAATAGTTGGAATTGTAACAGTAGTTATTTCTATCATATTAGGAACTTTGATTGGTATGATATCAGGTTTCTTTGGTGGTATTGTTGACATGATTATTCAACGTATTATGGACGCTGTAATGTCTATCCCAGCATTAATTTTAGCATTATTTATCGCAGCATTATTAGGACCTGCAATCCAAAATGTAATTATCGCGCTAGTCATAATTGAGGTACCTCGTTTTGCAAGGATTGTTCGGGGGGAAATGCTGAGAATCCGTGAATCCAATTATGTAGAAGCATCTCGTTCTGTAGGGGCAAGCTCATTCAGAATTATTATGAAGCATGGTTTACCCAATATGATGGCTCCTATTATTGTTATGGCAAGTCTTGCCTTTGGTCAAACCATTATTGCAGAAGCTTCACTTAGTTTTCTTGGAATTGGAACACCACCACCCAATCCATCTTGGGGATTAATGCTTAGTGATGCGAGTATGTACATGGAAAGTGCTCCTTGGCTCGTTCTTTTCCCAGGATTAGCTTTAAGTATATTGGTTTTGGCTTTTAACCTATTTGGAGATGCGTTACGTGATTTCCTTGATCCAAAGATGTCTTAAAGACTTAAAAGAGATTGCTATTTCATAGGAGGAAATGGTTATGGATAAAAAGTTGAAATCAATTGGAAGCCTAATACTATTGGGATTGTTAATACTGCTAATAAGTGCATGCTCTTCAGATACAAAAAACAATGAATCGTCATCAGAAAGTGCTGCAGCGGAGAGTACAGGCAAAGGATCATCAGAACCTAAAAGTGGTGGAACGTATACGATTCTATCGCCTGCAGATCCAGATATGTTAGACCCTCATAAACAATCATCAATTTATACTCATATGTTGGCAGGTCTAGTGTATAACAAGCTAGTTGCTTATGAAACAGGTCCAGGAGTGGATTACACAGATTATAATGTGGTTCCGGATCTTGCAGAGCGCTGGGAGATTTCTGAGGACGGAACAGAGTACAAATTCTTCTTAAGAGAGGCGTACTGGCACGACAAAGCACCGGTAAATGGCAGACAGGTTACAGCAGAAGATGTTGTAGCAACGATGGAAAGAATTATTAATTTACCAGGTCACCAAGCAGCGATTCTTTCAGAAGTAGAAAGTATCGTGGCAGAAGATTCACAAACAGTAGTCTTTAAATTAAAACAACCGTTTGCACCATTTTTAAACTTTATGGCAAACCATTTTATGTGGATTTTACCGAAAGAGGCAGTGGAAGGGAAAGTAGATTTAGCGACAGATGCCATTGGAACAGGTCCATTTGTTTTAGATAAGTGGGAAGATAATGTGCAGGCAACATATTCAAAAAATCCAAACTACTATGAAAAAGGAAAGCCGTATCTAGACAAAGTGATCTATAAAGTCGTTCCAGATCAAGCATCTCGTATTGCTGCGTTTAGAACAGGCCAAGCGGATTCTATTGGTGGCTTAGCACCAGAGCAGCTTGCTCAGCTTCAAAAAACAAACCCAGATACTAAGATTTTTGAAGCACTGTTTGCAACTCAGGAACAATTATATATGAATATGGAAAGAGAACCATTTAATGATCTTAAGGTTCGAAAAGCAATTAGTATGGCGGTAGATCGTCAATCAATGGTAGATGCAATTTATGGTGGTGGTGAAATTAGTTCACCAGTCAATCCTTCGTTAGGTGATTGGGCATTACCTTTAGAAGAAAGAAAAGAGTTACTACCATATAACCCTGAGGAAGCTAAAAAACTACTTGCTGAAGCTGGGTATCCAAATGGTTTCGATACTAAGATGATCGTGACGAATGGATACGGTGAACAATTAGTACGTGTCGCTCAATGGGTTGCAGAAGATTTAAGAAATATTGGTATTAATGCTGAAATTGAAATCGTTGAATATGCTACTTACTTCTCAGAAAGATGGCCAAATGTAGATTATGATATGGGGGTAGGCTATCAAACTTATTTCCAAGAGCCAGATGAGTGGCTACGTACACAGCTTCATACGGATGGTGCGCGAAATTGGTATAACATTAGCGATCCAGAACTTGATAAGATGCTTGACAAGCAAAGACTTATCCTAGATGTGAATGAAAGAAAAGAATATGTTTATAATATTCAACGCTATGTATTAGAAAATTTAGCAAATCCATTACCACTTACAACTTACTATACTAAAACACCAGTACATGACTTTGTTAAAGATTCATATCCACATGCTTCTTATGGATATGGCTATTTAAGGGATGTTTGGTTAGATAAATAAAAGACTAAGAAGCTAACATTTTATGAATGGTATACGAATCTTAAAAACTAATCGTCTCATGAAAGGTATGTGAGAAAAATTCCTATAAAAGAAGGATTGAGTGCTTTGCAAAGAATAGAAAGATTGGAGTTAACAACCAACTTTCCAATTGGTCCAGTCAACTCATATCTCGTGTTTGGAGAGAAATTAACCCTTATAGACGCTGGTCTAAAAATTAAACAAGGCTGGGATGACTTAAATAACGGCCTCCATCGATTAGGTGTGGAACTATCTGATCTAGAGCAAATTGTATTAACCCATCACCATAATGATCATACAGGTCTAGTCGATTGGATTTTGGAGAAAAACCCCTCCATAAAGATTTTATCTCATAAGGATACTGAAAGGATCCTAAAGGATAAACATTATCTAGAATGGAGCTCAGAATTTTTTTACAACCTATATATTGAATTCGGTTTGACAGAAGAATTGGCCACTAAGTGGTCTAATAGAAAAGGACACCACCATGATTATTTCCAAACTGCTACTGTAGATGAAGTATTAAAGGAAGGAGATTTTGTGCCAGGTTTACCTTCCTTTCAAGTGATCGAAACTCAAGGGCATTCACAGGATCATATTTCTCTTTATAGCGCGGAAGAACAACTATTAATATGTGGAGACCATATTATCAAGGGAGTTCACGGGGGAATGTTTTTAGATGCACCTTTCCAAGGACATGAACGTGCAAAACCGTTAATTCAATACCTAACGAATTTAGAGAAATGCAGAAAACTTCCTGCCAAATTGACTTTTTCTGGGCATGGTCCAATTATTGAGGATTTAAATGCAGCAATAGACGGACATATAAGCAATATAGAAAATCGGGTAAATCGCGTAATCAATACGCTAAAAAAGGCAAATGGAGTTGCAACAGGATTTGAAATTATTCAAGACATGTATCGAGGTAGGTATGAGAATGCGCTCATTACATTTGTGTTTGAAATTGTCAGCGTACTAGATCTATTACAAGAACGAAATATTATCGTTGCGGAAAAACAAAATGGCGTGTTTAAGTATCGTCTAGTTAATAGTTAATGAGAAGTTAATGGAATCTATTATTTAATGATCAGAAAATATTTCGTTTGATAGAATATTTCTATAAATCTACTAATAGAATGTTAAGAAATAATTTTAGTATAAGAGTTAGGGGGAATTTATTTTGACTAAAAGATTTGATAATAGAGTTGCATTTATCACAGGTGGTAGCCGTGGGATAGGGAAAAGTATTGCAGAGACTTTTGCTGTGGAAGGTGCAAAAATCGCCATTATTGACATAAATGAAGAAGCTCTACAAAATGTACAGTCTGAATTTAAAGAAAAAGGGTTCGATATTTTAGCTCTCCAGGCGAATGTTGTCAATTCAGATGAAGTAGAAGCAGCGATGGAACAAGTTGTGAAAGAATATGGCTCAATTGACATTTTAGTTAATAATGCGGGCATAATCCGTGATAACTTGCTCTTTAAAATGACTGCTAATGACTGGGATCAGGTCATTGATGTTCATTTGAAAGGCGCTTTCAATACAACACGTGCAGCACAAAAATATATGGTTCAACAGAAGTATGGAAGAATTATTAACATTTCTTCAACTTCAGCATTAGGGAACGTGGGGCAAGCAAATTATTCAACGGTAAAAGCTGGTTTACAAGGCTTGACAAAAACATTAGCGAAAGAGCTAGGTAAGTTTGGTATTACAGCAAACTCAGTTGCACCTGGCTTCATTGAAACAGATATGACAAAGGCAACTGCTGAACGAGTAGGTGTACCTTTTGAAGATTTCTTAAAAGCAGGTGCTAGTAGAATTCCAGTTGGCAGAACTGGTAAGCCAAGCGATATTGCCAATGCAGTTGCATTCTTTGCAGATGAAAACTCTTCATTTGTAAGCGGTCAAGTACTTTATGTAGCTGGAGGACCGACAAACTAATAGCGAGGAGATGATATTTTGTATAGCGAATATATTGGTCTCACTTCAAACAAAGTGAAAAGTGTAGTTGAAAGAGAACTTGTAAGAAGATTTGCAGAATCCATTGGCGATAATCATCCCATTTATACGGATGAAAACATTGGGAAACAATCAAGATACGGGGCAAATATAGCTCCTCCTACATTTCCTAGAGTGCTAAGATCCGGAACAATCGAAGGGCTTAAATTACCGTTAAAAGGATTAATACATGGTGAACAAATCTATCATTATGAGCGACCTCTTTTAGTAGGAGAAGAAGTCATTTGTTACTCAAAAATAGAAGATTACTATGAAAAAGAGGGAAGCACTGGGAAAATGGGCTTCTTGAAAATGAAAAGATACGGAGAAGATAACGATGGTCGATTAATCTTCACAGAAGAATCGATTACGATTATTACGGAAACTGTAAGGAGGTCCTTGAACGTATGACGGTTTTAGCAGAGATAAGCAAAGGAGAAACGCTAGAAACGACACTAAATCCAGTATCGAGAATGGATTTAATCAAGTACTCGGGGTCTTCAGGGGATTTTAATCCAATTCATACCATCGATGAGGAAGCTAAAAAAGCAGGTTTACCAGGGATTATAGCCCATGGTATGTGGACGATGGGGAATCTTTCTAAGCTTTTTACTCCTTATTATGAAGAAGGTTTTATAAAAGACTATAACATTCGTTTCTCAGGAATGGTGTTTTTAGGTGATGTTGTAACACTAAAGGCAGAGGTTGTAGATAAAGTCGATCAATCTCTTATCTTTGAAGTGAGAGCAACTAACCAACACCAAAAAGATGTGGTTAAGGGAAAAGTCATATTTGAACTTTATTAATGAGAAAGGGTTTGTCTCAATTTAAACAAGATGTGAGGCAAACCCTTTCCATCTAAAATAAAACTATGAGGTGAATTACTATGAAAAGAGATGCTGTGATCGTATCAGCTGTCCGTACAGCAATTGGAAAACAAGGTGGCGCATTAGCAAGTATTCCGGCGCATTTATATGGTGGGGAAGTTATTAAAGAAGCTGTTAATCGAGTGAATTTAAATCCTGAACTGATAGATGATGTAATCTTAGGAAATGTGTTAAGTGGTGGTGGCAATGTTGCTAGATTGACTGCTTTGCAGGGAGGTTTATCTGTTAATATACCTGGTTTAACGATTGATAGACAATGTGGTTCAGGCATTAATGCAGTTGCATTAGCAGCTCAAGCAATAGAATCAGGTGCAGGAGATATTTATGTAGCTGGCGGTATTGAGAGCATGAGCCGTGCACCATATCAGTATGAACGCCCTGAGCAAGCATATAGTTCAATGCCACCAAGATATCGTAAAACGTTACTTGCTCCTGAAGAAATCGGCAACCCAGCAATGGGGACTACGGCCGAAAATCTAGCAAAAAAATATGAGATTTCTAGATTGGAACAAGATGAATATTCCTTAAGAAGTCAACAAAGAATGGCGAGAGCAATTGAAGAAGGTCGTTTTGATGAGCAAATTGTTCCAATTAGTATCCCAGTCCGTAAAGGAGAGCCAATTGTATTTAACAAAGACGAGCATCCTCGTCCAAATTCAACATTAGCTGCCTTAGCAAAACTAGCTCCTGCATTTGAAAGAAATGGCACTGTGACAGCTGGAAGTAGCTCTGGACTAAATGATGCAGCATCCGCTTTAGTTATCATGTCTCGAGAAAAGGCTGAAGAATTAGGTATTCAACCATTAGCAACGATTAAAGGATCAACAGTTGCTGGAGTTGACCCAAATATTATGGGAATAGGACCAGTTCCGGCGACGAAGAAATTAATGGAAAAGTTAAACCTATCTTTATCCGATATGGACATCATTGAATTAAACGAGGCATTTGCTTCACAAGTCATTGCTTGTGATCGAGAATTGCAATTTGATCCAGAAAAACTAAATGTTAATGGTGGTGCGATTGCACATGGACATCCATTAGGTGCGACGGGGGCCATTTTAATAACAAAAGCTGTATATGAGTTAAAACGATCAGCAGGTAAGTATGCTTTAATTACAGCTTGCATTGGTGGAGGACAAGGAATTTCTTTAGTAATAGAAAGGGAGTCGAATTAACAATGTAATGAAATTTAACTTTTGAGGAGACAATATTATGCGAGGAAGAATTATAAAAGAAAGTATAGACCTTTTTGATAAAAAAGGATTTAGTAAAACTTCCATACAAGATATTGTTGATACGATAGGTGTAACAAAGGGGACTTTTTATTATTATTTCAAAAGTAAGCAAGAATTATTAATGGATATTCATTTAAATTATATTAAAGAGCTTTTAAATGAACAGGAAATTATCTTAAATGATGAGTACATTAGCTGCAAAGAGAAAATGCAAAAGCTTATCTATTTAATCATCAAGAATATAAAAGTGCATGGAAAGAGTGCACGAGTATTTTCAAGAGAGGTTCGACATCTCGATGAAAAACAATTGAAGTTAGTAAATAGGTATAGAAAGGAATTTCGAATAAACCTACAAAGGCTAATTGCGGAAGGCATTGAAAAAGGCGAATTCAGGGAAGATATTAAAAGTGAGATTGTGATCTTTGGTATCCTAGGAATGGTTAACCGATCCTATGATTGGTATAACCCTGAAGGAGTAGTGTCTGAAGAGGAACTTGTTAGCATCTATATGGATTTTATTTTAAATGGAATAAAAAAAGTTACAAATAGCGCATGATAGTATTGATTAAATCATTAGATTAATTAGCATATGTATTAGGAGAATTATGAAAATAATCCAAAAACACTTTCACTTTATTGAACCTTTTGAGCCACTAGAAAACGTACAAAATATCATTGTTCATCATACTTCAAGAAAACATATGACTGCTGAAGAATGTCATGAATTTCATCAAAAAAAGCGCGGTTGGAGCGGTATAGGTTATAACTATTTCATTGAAAAAAGTGGGGAGATTATAGAGGGTAGAGGTCAACATGTGGGTGCTCATGCCTATGGATATAATCGAACTTCGATAGGTATTTGCATGACTGGGGATTTTGATATCGAACTACCTACAAACGAACAGTGGACATCTTTACTTTGGTTAAGTGGTTATATGATGAAATTATATAATTTGCAACCAGATCAAGTGCTAGGCCACCGGGAATTGGATGGTGTAAAAAAAACCTGCCCAGGACGATTAATTAATATGGATGAGGTACGACAACAAGTAAGAGAATATATTCAAAAATAGCTCGTCAGCCAAAAATGCTGACGAGCTTTTATACATAATTCAGCGTTCTTTTTGTTATTTATTGTGGATATAAGAGGAATTAATACGAAATTTATAGAAATATGTATTATGGGCAAGTTGGTTCGAAGGACAACGTGAATAGAGATAAAGGAGATGATGTTTTGAAAAAGGGAAATCTTATTGCTTTTATTTTATTTATACTTCTTCTATTAGTTGGATACTTTTATTCACAACATCCAATTTTAGAGGAAAAAGCATTGATGAGCATATTTCAGACATAGTGTCATTTATGATAATTTTTATAAAAAATTATATAATGTAAAGTTCAGATTGAATAATTTATTTAACGAATAATAATGCTGAAACCTCACATAATAATTCCAAATCAGTTTGGAGGTAATTTCAGTGAAAAAATTATGGTATTTACCGTTACTATTAATGCTCCTTTTATCTTTAGTTGCTTGTAATACAGATGATAATAATGCATCAGAGACAAGCGAAAATGTCAATGACACAACGGAAGTAATTGAAGATGATCTAGAAGAGGTTCAAGAGAAATCCATGAAAGAAGATAGTCAAATGAATAATAATTCAACAACGAATCATGAATTAGACGGTGAATCAGGAAATACTACTGGCGAAAACTCGAAACAAACGCCACCGCCAAGTAGTGATGTTGGTGGAGAAGGCGTTACAGAACAAGGACAAAACACTGATGCAAACACTATAGCTGACTAAGTATAGAAAATACCGACCTCATCGGGGGTCGGTATTTTTTTTGTATTTTTTTATTTGAAAATGCTCCATTTCATCACGATTTATATAAATTATGGTTTTTTGCTAATTTTTTTGGATTAAAAAGTATTAAAAAACAATTTTGATACAAAATACTGATGAACTATATTTTTATCTACTTTTATTAATGTACTAAATGGTTTAACAATTCAAAAGAGTTTATGAGGAGGTAGCTTTATGGCAGATCAAGATAAAAAGGATCAAATATTAGATAAACGTACTTCAAGACGTTCATTTCTTAAAAATTCAGGTTTAACAGTTGGGGGACTAATCGTCGGTGGTGCTGTTGGAACATTAATTGGTAGAGAAACAAATGAAACTACAACTACAGAAAAAACAAAAAATGCTCCAGCTCAACAAGGCACAGGAAATGCAAATGCCGCTTTAATGTTTTTCACTCCAAATCAATTTGACATTGCAAATGCTGCTGTAGAAAGAATTTTCCCAGCGGATGATAATGGACCAGGTGCACAAGAGTTACTAGTAGCCTATTTTATTGACCATCAATTAGCGAGTGGTTGGGGAACAAATGCAAAAGAATATATGTCTGGACCGTTTTTCCCAGGTGAAGAAACTCAAGGTTACCAAAGCAGTTTAAACCGTCAGGAGATTTTTACTATCGGACTTGCTGCAATAGAAGACCATAGTAAGAAGAATTATGAAAAATCTTTCCTCGAGTTATCTGGAGAAGAGCAAGATGCCGTTTTAACGGACATGCAAGATGGAAAGGTAGAAATGAGGGGAGTTTCTTCAACTTACTTCTTTAATTTATTACGTTCTACGACAATTGAAGGTGTCTATGCGGATCCATTGTATGGTGGAAATGCAGGAATGTCAGGTTGGGAAATGAAGAAATACCCTGGCCATCAAATGAGTTACTTTAATATGATTGAGAAAGACGAGTTCGAGGAAATCGAACCAAAATCTTTATCATCACAACATAATCATTAATCTTTGTTGAAAGAATTAAATTGCAAATATAGGAGTGATAGAAAATGGTAACAACACTAGATAAAACGGATGTTGTGTTGATAGGTGTTGGTTGGACGGGTGGAATTTTAGCCGCTGAACTTACTAAAAAGGGGTATAAGGTAGTTGGTCTAGAACGTGGGAGAAGTAGATCTACTTCAGATTACTTAATGGTTCATGACGAATTACGCTACGCACTTCGTTACGATTTAATGCAGGATTTATCAAAAGAAACGGTCACATTTAGAAATAACGAAAAAATGCGAGCACTTCCAATGAGACAATATGGATCTTTCTTATTGGGTACAGATTTGGGAGGCTCTGGGGTTCACTGGAATGGTCAAACGTGGAGATTCCTTCCATACGATTTCCAAATTAGAAGTTTAACGGAAGAACGATATGGAAAAAATAAAATCCCAAATGATGTACCTCTTCAAGATTGGGGAATAACTTACGATGAACTTGAGCCTTATTACGATCAATTTGAACAAATGGCAGGTATTTCAGGAGAGGAAAATCCTTATAGTGGGAAACGTTCAAATCCATATCCGACGCCACCAATGAAAATGACACCAGCCATGAATATGTTTAAGAAGGCAGCCGAGAATTTAGGTTTTAAACCTTTCTCACAACCATCTGCTAATTTATCAGAAGCCTATACAAACCCTGATGGTATTGCTCGTGCAGCATGTCAATATTGTGGTTTCTGCGAACGATTT